>RCMZ01000327.1_pt1 | contig 27514 bp, 28 predicted proteins | sample 2041141 | NCBI WGS metagenome assembly RCMZ01 (sample SAMN09708263, study PRJNA481090) | Wastewater metagenome, whole genome shotgun sequencing project. | biome: sewage; isolation source: Davis station wastewater (DW) | place: Antarctica: Davis Station | collected 2010-03-01 | reverse complement strand
CCGCAACCCAGGGCTGCGGCGCCGGTGCTGTACGTATTCAGTGCAGTAGTGCGAGCCTCCTGGGTTCCGGGTTCGTCCTCCGGACGCCCCGGAATGACGACTTGGGGCTGAATGTCGATTGAATCTAAATCAGCCCGGTCGTCGGCGACGAGGGGGCGCCGTACACCCGCTTGGGCATCCGCCCCGCCAGATAGGAATCCCGGCCTGCGAGAACCGCGTGTTTCATCGCACGAGCCATGCGGATCGGATCTTTCGCCCCGGCGATGGCGGTGTTCATCAGGACGGCGTCGCAGCCCAGCTCCATCGCCAGCGTCGCATCCGACGCCGTGCCCAGACCGGCATCGACCACCACAGGCACCTTGGTCTGATCGACGATCAGCTTGATGTTCACAGGGTTGAGCAGACCCAGACCCGAGCCGATGGGCGCGGCCAGCGGCATGATGGCCGCCGCCCCTGCGTCCTCCAGCTTGCGGCAATAGACGGGATCATCGGTGCAATAGACCATGACGTCAAAGCCATCGGCGACCAGCAGCTTCAGCGACCGCAGCGTCTCTTCCATATCCGGATAGAGCAGATTGGGGTCCGACAGCACCTCCAGCTTGACCAGGTTCCAGTCGCCCGCCTCACGCGCCAGACGCAGGGTCCGCACCGCATCCTCACCCGTGAAACAGCCTGCGGTATTGGGCAGGTAGGTGTACTGATCCGGCTTCACATAATCGACCAGCATCGGCTGGGTCGGGTCCGACAGGTTCACACGGCGCATGGCGACGGTCACCATCTCTGCGCCTGCGGCCTCGGCGGCGGCGGCGTTCTGGGCGTAGTCGGCGTATTTTCCAGTGCCCACGATCAGGCGCGAGGTGAAGGTGCGGCCCGCGACGGACCAGGTTTCAACAGCTGTCTCGGTCATGGCACTGACCTAGTCCCACCAACGCCCGAAGCAAAGCGCGGTCATGGGATTTGATGAAATCAGCCGCCACCCACGAACTGAACCAGTTCGATCCGGTCGCCTTCAGACACGGTCGTGGTGGCGTGCAGGGACTTGGGCACGATTTCCAGATTACGCTCGACCGCCACCTTGCGGGGGTCCAGCGACAGTTCCTCGACCAGAGCCAGGATGGTGGCCGCCTGGACCTGGCGCAGTTCGCCATTCAGTTGGATCTGTTGCACGGCGTCTCTCCCGGCGGCTTTCAGCGTCAGGGGGACATAGGGCCAAGCGCTGTGTTTCGCCAGCCATTCAGCCGACCTCGAACAGATAGGCGCAGATCACGACGGCGACGGCCGCGCCTGCCGCCACAACGGAACGGACGATCAATTTGACGTCTTCGCGCATACCTCACGCTCCTCGACGAGCGTCCCGAAAGCGGACGATTGATCAAATCCGTGCGAAATCTGCGCCATTGGGCTTACGTTGGGTAAGGTTACTGTTGCTAGACCGTTTGACCGGCGGCCAGCCTCGGCTAAAAGGCCCCTCTTGTGCTGCGAAAGCGTCCGATTCCGAAATCCATGGCCGAAACGCCTGTCATCTATGTGCTGAACGGCCCCAATCTGAACCTGCTCGGGGTTCGGGAGCCGGAAGTCTATGGCCGCGAAACCCTCGCGGACATCGAGCGGCGCTGCGTCAATGCCGCTGGTGAAGCACGGATCGTCTTTCGCCAAAGCAATCACGAAGGCGTGCTGGTCGACTGGATTCAGGAAGCGCGTGAAAGCGCCGATGCCCTGGTCATTAATCCGGCGGCCTACAGCCACACCTCGGTCGCGCTGCACGACGCGCTGAAGACGCTGTCGATCCCGGTGATCGAGCTGCACCTGTCCAATCCGGCGGCGCGCGAAGCCTTCCGCCATCACTCCTATGTGTCGTCCGCGGCGACCGGCGTCATCGCCGGTTTCGGTGCGCACGGCTATGAACTGGCCGTCCAGGCGGCTCTCACCAAGGTCCGGGAACGCGCCTGAGGGCCGACCCGTTCACACTGAACACGAAAGACAAGGCGCAATTCCAATGGCCGATGACAAGAAACACGCCGAGATCGACGCTTCCCTGGTTCGCCAGTTGGCCGACATCCTCAACGAAACCGATCTGACGGAAGTCGAAGTCGAGCGTGGCGACCTGCGCATCCGCGTCGCCCGCGAGATCACCGTCAACGCCGCCCCGGTCCAGTACGCCGCAGCCCCTGCTCCGGTCGCCGCTTCTGCCGCCGCCGCTGCGCCGGTTTCCATGCCTTCGGACCCCGCCACCATCGTCGCCCGCGCGGGTGAAGAGGTGAAGTCGCCGATGGTCGGCACCGCCTATCTTCAGGCTTCGCCGGAAGCCCCTGCCTTCGTCCAGCCGGGCGACAAGGTCAAGAAGGGTCAGACCCTGCTGATCGTTGAAGCCATGAAGACGATGAACCCGATCCAGGCCCCCCGCGACGGCGTTGTGGCCGAAATCCTGGTCGGCGACGCCCAGCCGGTCGAGTTCGGCGAACCCCTCGTCCTGCTGGAAGCCTAAGCCGTGTTCACGAAAGTCCTGATCGCCAACCGGGGCGAGATCGCGCTGCGCATCCACCGGGCGTGCAAGGAGATGGGCATCTCCACCGTCGCCGTGCACTCAGAAGCCGACCGCGGCGCCATGTGGGTGCGTCTGGCCGATGAGAGCGTCTGCATTGGCCCGGCCTCGGCCGCCAAGTCGTATCTGAACATCCCGTCGATCATCGCGGCGGCGGAAATCACCGGCGCCCAGGCGATCCACCCCGGCTATGGCTTCCTGTCGGAGAACGCCCGTTTCGCCGAGATCGTCGAAGCGCATGGCATGACCTTCATCGGTCCCAAGCCGGAGCATATCCGGGTCATGGGCGACAAGATCAGCGCCAAACAGACCGTCATGGACGCCGGCATTCCCGTCGTTCCAGGCTCCAAGGGTGAGGTCGAGACCGTCGAGGCGGCGATCGAGGCGTCCAAGTCCATCGGCTTCCCCCTGATCGTCAAGGCGGCGGCGGGCGGCGGCGGACGCGGCATGAAGGTCGCCCTGACCCCCGACGACCTGGTCGAGGCGGTTCAGACCGCCCAGTCCGAGGCCAAGGCCGCCTTCGGCAATGGCGCCGTCTATATGGAGCGCTACCTCCAGAAGCCGCGCCACATCGAGATCCAGGTCATCGCCGACAGCCACGGCAACGTCGTCCACCTGGGCGAACGCGACTGCTCGCTGCAACGCCGTCACCAGAAGGTGCTGGAAGAGGCCCCCTCGCCCGCCCTGTCGGCCGAGGGTCGCAAGCAGATCGGCGAGACGGTCAACAAAGCCATCGCCGCCATCGGCTATCTGGGCGTCGGCACCATCGAGTTCCTGTGGGAAGACGGCGAGTTCTTCTTCATCGAGATGAACACCCGCCTGCAGGTCGAACACCCGGTCACGGAAATGATCACCGGCGTTGATCTAGTGCGCGAACAGGTGCGCATCGCCGCTGGTCTGCCGCTGTCGTTCACCCAGGACGACATCGAGTTCCAAGGTCACGCCATCGAGGTGCGGATCAACGCCGAAAACCCCGAGACCTTCACTCCGTCGCCGGGCAAGATCACCGACTTCCACGCGCCGGGCGGCCTGGGCGTGCGTCTGGATAGCGCCATCTACGCCGGCTATTCGATCCCACCCTATTACGACAGCCTGATCGGCAAGCTGATCGTGCACGGTCGCGACCGCGAAGAGGCCATTGCGCGCCTGAAACGGTCGCTGAACGAGATCGTCATCGGCGGGGTCGACACCACCATCCCCCTGTTCCAGAAGCTGCTGCAGGAGCCGGACATCCTCTCCGGCGACTACGACATCCACTGGCTGGAGAAATGGGCCGCCCGCCAGAAGGGCGACGCCTGACCTTTTATTCGTCATTCTCGGCCTCGTGCCGAGAATCCATAGACTCCGTCGTCAACGGCGTGCGCCGCTTCCAAAACCGGGCGTATGGATCCTCGCCACAAGGGCGAGGATGACGGACTTGAGGATTTGGCGATGACCGACCCCGATTTCAGCGCCAGCGGGCCTTTCGGCGGTTTCGGCCCCGAGGACCTGCTGGCCTGTTACGCCCGGGGCGTGTTCCCGATGGCCGAGGCGCGTGATGATCCGCGCGTCTTCATCATCGAGCCGGACCAGCGCGGCGTCATACCGCTGGACGCCTTCCACATCCCCAGCCGCCTGCGCCGAACCGTGCGCGGCGAACCATTCGAGGTTCGGGTCGACACCGCCTTCGAAGCGGTTCTGGACGGCTGCGCGGCGGCGCAGGGACCGGACCGCGAAGACACCTGGATCAATGCACCGATCCGACGCCTCTACGCCGCTCTGTTCGCCATGGGCCACGTCCACTCCATCGAATGCTGGAGAGAAGAACGGCTGGTCGGCGGCCTGTACGGCGTCTCGCTGGGCGGCGCCTTCTTTGGCGAGAGCATGTTCAGCCGCGAACGCGACGCCTCAAAGGTGGCGCTGGTTCATCTGGTGGCACGACTGAGAAAAGGCGGATGGACCTTGCTGGATGCACAGTTCCTGACGGACCACCTCAGCCAGTTCGGCGCGGTCGAAACCCCGCAGACGGCCTATCTGCGCCGCCTGAAACCGGCATTGACGGTCAGGCCGGATCAGGCCGCGCTTCTCGAAGTCATGGATGGGAAAGAAGCTGTCGCGCTGGCGACCGCCTAGTTTTTGCAGCCCACGACCCAGGCGTCGTAGTTGACGTTCTGAAGTCCGCTGACCGCAGGAGAAGAGGCGAACATCCAGCCGCGGAAGATCTGGCGGGGTTCAGCGCCCTGGGCGGCGCCGCGCGGCTGCACAGACACGTCCACATAGGCGATGGAGTCTTCAGTCAGTTCGTCCGGGGTCGAAACCTCGCAGGCGCGGACGTTGAAGATCAGGTTCTGGTTGAAGCGCACGGGGCGGCCGCCGACCTCGACCTCGAACTTCATGCTCTCGGCTGTCGTCTTGTCGATGGCCTGGATGACTGCGAACTTGCGACGTTGGCGCCGGGCGGGCGTCGCCGGTTGTTCGATGGCTTTTTCAACCGGCGCGGCGATGACCTCGTCAGCCACCTTCTCGACCGCCTCGTCTTCAGCGATGAGGACGGCGGGCGGCGGGGTCACAGCGACGGGGCTCTTGGGCGCAGGCGCGCCAGAGGGTGCTGATTCCGTCGGCGCCGTGGTCGGCGCCTGAGCCGGGGTCTTTCTGAGGATGTCGCCAATCGGATCGCTCTGAACCGGGCGCGCATCACGCGGGGCGTCCTGAAGCACGCTGGCGGTCACCGCGCCGGCGCTGACTACGCCGACGAGGGCCGCCGCGCTCAACAGGAGCCGGTTCGTTTTCACTCAGGCGTCCAGGCTTGATAGTCGCCGGTCGCAGCCGGACGTTTGGCGTCATTGGCCAGCGAGCCGGGCGGACGCCAGGCCAGCGGCGTGCCGCTGAGGTTGGGCAGGTGATCCTTTTCCCACGACCGACGCGGCAACGGTTCTTCCGTCGGCGGCAGGTCGAAGGTGTAGTGCAGCCAGCCATGCCAATCGGCCGTCACCTTGGAGGCGTCGGCATAGCCTTCATAGATGACCCAGCGGCGCTTGCGTCCGTCATAGCTGACGTTGTCGCGGCTCTCGTAATAGCGATTGCCGAACTCGTCAGCGCCGACATAGCGGCCACGCTTGGCGATGGTGAAACGGGTGCCGATCGTGGCGCCCTCCCACCAACCGAAAATCTTGCTCAACACGTCTTAGAAATCCAGGTCATGCAGCCGCGGCGGGAGGTCCGGCGGCTGGGACCGATCATAGAAACCTGCGTCCCCTTCGTCCAGAGTTCAGCTCGACTTACGGTCACGCCGTTTTAATCGATATCTTGTGGGCAATCCGGCATGCGACCACCAGATATATTGGCAACAAACCATGACACGCCTTAATCTGAGAGAAGGCTTTCGGGAGACCTCGCCCAATGCGCTTTCAATCCGGCTTCACCGTCCTCGCAGACCGAGTCGCGATGGAGACGCGCGAGGTCGAACGCGCCGCCACGGTTCAGACTGTTCTCGCCCCCTCCGGCTGGTCGGACGCTCAGGTTGAGGCCTGGCTGGACTGGGCCAATGGCGACGTCGAAAGCGGCGACTGGCTGAGCGGCGGCGTCGAGGCCTGGATCGCACCGCTGGTCCAGACCGGCCTGTCGGACGGCGTCTTCGCCAATGCGGTCGAAGCGCAGGCGTTCGCAGACGAACTGTCTGCCTCCATCCGTCTGGGGCTGGCCTCGCCTGCCTCCAGCGCTCCAACCGCCGCCGGGATCGTCGACCTGTCAGATCCCAGCGCCGCCGCGCGACTGTCGGACCACCGCGCGCACCGCACAGGCGCCAAACTGGGCGCACAGGCGGCGGAAGCCTTGGCCGACGCATTATGCGCCGTCGCCGACGCGGTGGATCGTTGCGAGGGACCGCACGGCGACTGCGCCAACCCGGCGCGCAACCCCGCCCTCGCTCGCGCCGGAGCCGCCGCCCGTCGTTGCGGCGCCAGTGACGCCGATATCCTGCGCGCCGCCGATGGCGAGCGCCCCTCCGCCTTTACGGCTGCGCGCCCTGACACAGCCCCCCTCGCCGCCCTGGCTGACCGGACCCAGATCGCTGCCGGGGCGCCTGAGGCCCTGCTGGCGGCCCAGACCATGCTGGATGGCGGCCTGATCTTGACCTTTGATCCGCGCGACGCCGAGGCCCTGACCGCGCAGAACGGCGGCCGGGCCGTCCTGAACCTTGGCACCGTCGCAGCATTGGGAGGCGACACGTCCGCTCTGCTGGCGCACCTGGCTCGCCTGTGGACAGTGGCGCTGGATCTGCAGACGGCGACGCCGCGCTCGATTGCTCTGGGGCTGGACGGTCTGCTGACTGCATCCGCCGCAACGCCAGACCTTGCGGCGCATACCGAGGCTCTGGCCGCCATCGTCGCCGCCAGCGCAGCGGACGCCTCCGCAGAACTAGCCGCCTTGCGGGGTGCAGCGCCCGACTGGGACAACGTCAAAGGCGAAATCGCAAGCGCTCAGGCCGCATCAAAACCCCGCCGCCACTCCACCATCGGCCTGTTCGTCGATGATGCAGCCGCCCGCCTGCGTCTGGGCCTGGGGGCCATCAAGGCCGTGGACATATTCCAGACCGCTGACGGAGAAATCGGGCGACGTCTGAACCCGGCTTTGGCTCAGATCATCACCCGTGAAGGCGGTGATGTAGAAGCCGCTGAACGCCACCTGTTCGGCCGCCGCACCCTGGCGGAAGCCCCCGGCGTCGATCACACAGCGCTAAGGGCGTTGGGCTTCACCGACATTGAATTGGCCGCCATCGAGCATGGCCTGGCATGGGCCGATGGGTTCGAAGCCGTCTTCGCCGCCCCTGTTCTGGACCCCGGCTTCATCCGTGACGTGCTGGGCATGGAGGATGGTGACGGGCCTCTGTTGAACCTGCTGGGCATCTCCGAAGAGGCGGAGGCTGAGGCGGCACGCTGGGTCTTCGGGCATGGTGACCTGTCGGGTTGGTCGAACGCCCCTGACGCCATCGCCGAACTGCTGGCCGATCCCGCTGGTGCAGAAGCCGAGTTGCGACACGCCCTCGCTCCATTCAGCGACACGCCGGATGGCGCCGCCGAGATCATCGAATGGCGCGCCACAGCGGCTCAGGCCGCCCGCTTGATCAGTCAGGCGGCGATGGACGGTCGCCGCGCCATTCGTCTGCAGCGCGCGGCTCCCCCCGTCGGACCGCTGCTGGACCTGCCCAATCTCGACGCACCCGTCCGCGCCGAAGCCCCCCGTCCTGCGCCGCAACCGGCGCCCGAACGGATCGTGGAACGGGTGGTCGAACGCCAGCGCGCGCGCCGCAAACTGCCGGATCGCCGCAAGGGCTATATCCAGAAGGCGGCTGTCGGCGGGCACAAGGTCTATATCCACACCGGCGAATACGAAGACGGCGAACTGGGCGAGATCTTCATCGACATGCACAAGGAAGGCGCCGCCTTCCGCAGCCTGATGAACAACTTCGCCATCGCCATCTCCATCGGCCTGCAATACGGCGTGCCCCTGGATGAGTTCGTGGACGCCTTTGTCTTCACCCGGTTCGAACCCGCCGGGCGGGTCACGGGCAATGACTCCATCCGGTCGGCGACCTCGATCCTGGACTATATTTTCCGCGAACTGGGGGTGTCCTATCTGGACCGGGCCGAACTGGCGAATGCTGAACCTGATGCGCTGAACGCCGATGGTCTGGGCGATGCGCCGCCGCAGGGCGAGGCGGTTCCGGCCGCGCGGTTCATCTCCAAGGGTTTTGCGCGGGGGGCAGCGCCGGACAATCTGGTCGTGCTGCCGTTCGGCAAGAAGGCCGATCCAGAAGCCAGAACCGCCGCCAACACCGAGGCCGTCGCCTGCCCCTCCTGCGGCGATTTCAGCCTGCAGCAGCGTGGCGCGGCCTGGGTCTGCGACACCTGCGGCGCGGCGCCCGGGCTTCTGGGCGGCGATCAGGGGTAAGTTAAGGGATTTGGCCTAGGCTTTGCTGGAAGACGATCAAACGTCGGAGCCCGGTCCATGAAGAATACAATCCGTCTCGGCCTGATCGCCGCCGCCCTGCTGGCCGTCGCCACGCCCGCCCTCGCCCAGAACGCGGGCCAGATCGCCAACGTGCGACGCGGCGCATCCTGTGCAGGATGCAACCTGTTCCAGGGCGATTTCTCGGGCCTGGAGGTGCGCGGCCTGAACCTGTCGGGTTCGCGTCTGCGTCAAGCGGACCTCAGCCTCAGCGTCATGAACCGCACGCGCTTCTCCAACGCCGATCTGCGCGATGTGGAGGCCTATGGCGCGGTGCTTTCCAGTTCGAACTTCTCAGGCGCCAACCTGACCAACGCCAGTTTTGTGGGGGCCTATCTGCAAGGCGCCAACTTCTCGGGCGCGACCCTGGCCGGGACCAATCTGTCCGGCGCACAACTGAACCGCGCGACCGGCCTGACGCAAAGCCAGTTGAACCGTGCCTGTGGCGACAGCTCCACCGTCCTGCCCGGCGGCCTTCGCATTCCCGCCTGCTGATCGCCCAAGACCTGTCCGCGTTTTAACGAAGTTACCTCGATTTAAGTAGGTGCGCCGGGGCTTTCGGGGCATTCAGGTCTTGTGAAACAGATCGCTCAACACCTCTGGCCTCGTTCCGCCTTCGCCCTGTTGGCGTTGGGAGGAATGCTTCTCGCGTCGCCGGCGACAGCAGGCGTTTCGGTCTCGGTACAGGATCGAGACGTCGCCCGTTCGGTGTCTCTTGGCGGATCATGCAACCGCTGCGAACTGTCAGGCCGCAACCTGTCAGGCGCGACCTTCACCGGCGCCAGCTTCATGAACGCCACCCTGGTCGGCGCCAATCTGCGCGGGGCCGAAATGGTCGGCTCAAACTTCACGGGCAGCGACTTCAGCCGCGCCAATCTGTCGGGCGTCCAGATTATCGGCGCCAACTTCACCTCAACCAACTTTTCCCGTGCCGTGCTGACCGGAGCTGAAGCGCAGGGCGCCTCCTTCGTGCGGGCCAACCTGACCCAGGCCGACCTGACAGGCGGCGAAATGCACGGCGTGAACTTCAACGCCGCCAACCTGTCGACCGCCAAATTCGTCGGCGCGGAGTTGTTCGGGGCGACCCTGACCAATGTAACCGCGTCCGGCGCCGATTTTTCCGGCGCAGAAGTGAACGCCGCCAATCTCAGAGGCGGCGATTTCAGCAACGCCCGCTTCGTCTCGGCCACCCTGGATGGTGCGCGCCTGACAGACGGACGGTTCTCCCGGGCTGATTTCACCGACGCCTCCATGCGACGCGCAGATATTCGTGGAGCCGACTTGTCGGACGCACGTGGCCTGACCCAGGATCAGGTCGGCGAGGCCTGCGGTGACGATTCCACCCGCCTGCCCGGCCGTCTGACGGCGATGGCCTGCCGGGGATCGGTGCGCGTGATCCGCGTGCCCACTCCCCCAACGCCGCCCACGCCTCCCAGACGTTAAGACCTGACCGTCAGGCAGCAAAAAGGGGACGCATCCGCGTCCCCTTCTTCATATCCGGCGATGCCCGTCGATCAGACCTTGATCGGCGGGGCGGTGCGGATGTGCAGTTCCTTCAGCTGCTTGTCAGCGACCGGCGACGGCGCGCTCATCAACAGGTCTTCGCCCTGCTGGTTCAACGGGAATGCGATGACTTCGCGGATGGCCGTCTGGTTGGCCAGCAACATGACGATGCGGTCGATGCCGGGCGCCAGACCACCGTGCGGCGGAGCGCCATAACGGAAGGCGTTCAACATGCCGCCGAACTGCTCTTCGACCACCGAGGCGTCGTAGCCCGCGATGTCGAAGGCCTTCAGCATGATCTCGGCCTTATGGTTCCGAATCGCGCCCGAGCACAGCTCATAGCCGTTGCAGACGATGTCGTACTGATAGGCGCGGATAGTCAGCGGGTCCTGCGTCTCCAGCGCCTCCAGACCGCCCTGCGGCATCGAGAACGGGTTGTGGCTGAAGTCGACCTTCTTCTCTTCTTCCGACCATTCGAACATGGGGAAGTCGACGATCCAGCAGAACTTGAACTGGTCTTCGGCGACCAGCTTCAACTCCGTGCCGACACGGGTGCGGGCCAGACCGGCGAACTTGGCGAAGACCGACGGCAGGCCGGCGGTGAAGAAGGCGGCGTCGCCCTTGCCCAGACCCAGCGAAGCCATCAGGGCCTCGGTCGGCTCCTGCCCCAGATTCTTGGCGATCGGGCCGCCCCATGCGCCCTGATCGTCGGACCAGAAGATGTAACCCAGGCCCGGCTGGCCTTCACCCTGCGCCCACGAGTTCATGCGGTCGCAGAAGGCGCGCGAGCCGCCGGTCGGGGCCGGGATGGCCCAGACGGCGTTCTTCTCGTCGGCGCCCAGGATCTTGGCGAACAGACCGAAGCCGCCGTCGCGGAAGTGGTCGGACACCACCTGCATCTTGATCGGGTTGCGCAGGTCCGGCTTGTCCGAACCGTACCAGGCCATCGACTGGGCATAGGTCAGGCGTTCAAAGCCCTTGTGCTCCAGCGTCTCGCCAAAATCATTGGTGAAGGTGTGGCCGCCATCGATGGGCGACACCGGCTTGCCGTCGCTGAACTCCTCGAACACGCCATGCATGACGGGTTCGATGGCGGCGAAGACGTCTTCCTGAGTCACGAAGCTCATTTCGACGTCGAGCTGGTAGAACTCCAGCGAACGGTCGGCGCGCAGGTCTTCGTCACGGAAGCAGGGCGCGATCTGGAAATAGCGGTCGAAGCCCGAAACCATCAGCAGTTGCTTGAACTGCTGGGGCGCCTGCGGAAGCGCATAGAACTTCTCAGGGTGCAGACGCGACGGCACCAGGAAGTCGCGCGCGCCTTCCGGCGACGAGGCCGTCAGGATCGGGGTCTGATACTCAAGGAAGCCCTGGCCGAACATGCGGTTACGGATCGACTGGATCACCTTGGACCGCAGCACGATGTTCTTGTGCAGGGTCTCGCGGCGCAGGTCGAGGAAGCGGTTCTTCAAACGGATTTCTTCCGGGTATTCCGGCTCGCCAAAGACCGGCAGCGGCAGCTCGGCGGCTTCCGACAGAACCTCGACGGCCTTGACCCGGACCTCGATCTCGCCGGTCGGCAGGTTGGCGTTGACGGTGCCGTCCTCACGTCCGACGACCTCGCCGTCGATCTTGATGACGCTTTCGGCGCGCAGACGCTCAACAGCGGCGAAACCCGGCGTCTCAGGGTGCAGCACCAGCTGCGTCAGGCCGTAGTGGTCGCGCAGGTCGATGAACAGCAGGCCGCCGTGGTCGCGCTTGCGGTGAACCCAGCCCGACAGCCGGACATTCGAGCCTGCATCCGTCGACCGGAGGGCGCCGCAGTTATGGGAGCGATAGGCGTGCATGAGAATCGTCTGGACTGGGCCGCGCGCGCGGCGAAAATCGGAAGCGGCGTAGGGCGCACCATCCCCCCCGAAAGTCAAGGTTTGGCCCCAGGTTTAGCCCGTTGCAAAGGCCGCTGGACCGCGCGATAGCCTGCGCCATCAACCCGGAAGGCAGCCCATGTTCGTCGTCACCATCACCTACACCAAGCCGATTGAAGCGATTGAGGCCAAGACGGCTGAACACCGCACCTGGCTGGATCAGCATGTGGCCAGCGGTCTGGTGATTGCGGCCGGTCCGATGGTCCCGCGCACCGGCGGCATCCTGATCGTACGCAGCGGCTGCACGAAAGAAGACCTGATCGCCCTGCTGAAGGACGACCCGTTCCAAATCGCCGATCTGGCCGACTATGCCGTGACCGAGTTCAATGCGGGCAAACTGAACCCCGCTCTGGTCCCGTTCGCCTGATTTCATCCACAAAACCGCCCCTTCCTTCCCCAAGACCAACAGGGTGGGGCCGAAGCGGTCGGCGGCGGCGTCTGTTATGACAGTCCAATGACTGCGCAGAGCGCCCCGCCCACATCCGCCGAAGAACAGCTGCGGCTGCCGTTGGAACGACACGGCGAAGCCGAGGCCTTTGTCGTGTCCGACAGCAATGCTGACGCCGTCGACGTTCTGACCCGCTGGCCAGATGGCGTTGGCTCGGTCTTGTCGCTTTATGGCCCAGCGGGATCGGGCAAAAGCCGTCTAGCGGCCGATTGGGCCGAGCGTGTCGGCGCCACGCCCCTGCACGGCGCGGAAGCCGCTCTGGTTGATCCGCTTGAGCTGGAAGGCCGTCCCGTTCTGCTGGACCGCGCGCCAGACGCCGACGACGAGAGCCTGTTCCACCTGATCAATCTGGCCAATGCAGGCGGCGGCGCCCTGCTGCTGGTGTCGCGCGAGGCGCCGCGCAACTGGACTGTCGCCCTGCCCGACCTGCGCTCAAGGCTGGATGCATTGCGCACTGTGAGCGTCGAGGCGCCGGACGATTTGGTGCTGTCCGCCATACTGCGCGCACGCTTCGCCGCGCGCAGCATCGCCCCGGCCGACGAAGTGATCGACTATCTGGTGCGCCGCCTAGACCGATCCGCGGATGCGGCGGCGGCGGTTGTAGAACGATTGGACGCCCTGCACCGTCCAGTCACCCGCGTCCTGGCCCGTCAGGTGCTGGACGATATGCACAAACCCGAAAACGCTGGCGATCCCGATTAATCGCGCCATCTCAGATGTTGCGAAGACCGGGTTTCAGACACAATCGGCGGAAAATTATTGAACATATGGCGAAGGCGCGACGTTGGGCTGATGGAGCGGGATAGGCTCCGGATAGGGAAACGTCTAAAATGCGCGTTCAGATTGCTCTGATTTCCGCCGTCGCTCTGCTTGCGGCATGTTCCAACTCTGACAACAAGGCCACGACCGAAGGCGGCGGCTCTGCTGCGCCTGCGACCCCGGCCGCTGCGACCATGCCTGCACCCAAGCCCGGCCTGTGGCAGCAGACGATTTCGGGCGGCGCCATGCCTGCGCCGACGACCGTCAAGATGTGCGTCGGCCCGACTGTGGAAGGCGAAAACCCCTTCAGCGCCCCGCAAGCCGGTGTGGCCTGCAGCGAAAACAGCGTCAAGGCCGCACCGGGCGGCGCCGAGTTCCACTCGGTCTGCAACGCGCAAGGCATGACCGTCACCTCGGACGGCAAGGTCTCCGGCAATATGGATTCGGCCTACAAGATCGACATCACGACCAAGACGACGGGTCCGAACGTGCCGCCTCAGATGGCCGAGATGAAAATGACCATCGACGCCACGCGTCTGGGCGATTGCCCGGTCGGAACGGCGCCAGGCGCCGTGGTTCAGTAAGCTTGCTGAAAAAGGGACGGTCGAACGACCGTCCCGACTTTCCCGTCTAACGCTCGTGGCGACGTCGCCAACGACGCCAGATTTTGCGCGGGCTAGGCTGGCCCAGCAGATCCCACACGAAGGCGAGTATCAGCAAGGCGACGATAATGGCCGCGAGCTTGAGCATGGCGAAATCCCGATCGGTTCGCCTCGGGGAGGAGGCTGCGCAAGATAGCGCCGATATCTAATGTCGCATCATCACGAAAATGCCAGCAGCGACTTGCGACTGTCATAGTCGCGCGCGACAACCGCTTTATGACTGACGCAGCGATCCATGACGCCACCCGTGGCGAGGAAGTTCCCGCCTCGCGCGCCCCGCAACTGGCGCTGAATGAAGAGCTGATCAACTCGCCCACGCGGTTCTTCAACCGTGAAACCTCCTGGCTGGCGTTCAATGAGCGCGTGCTGGAAGAAGCGGCCAACCCAAATCACCCGCTGCTGGAGCGCCTTCGCTTCCTGTCGATCTCGGCCAATAATCTGGACGAGTTCTTCATGACCCGCGTTGCAGGCCTGAAGGGACAGTTGCGCGAACGGGTTCGGGTTCTGTCCGCCGACGGCCTGACGCCCGGCGAACAGTTGGAACGGATCAACGTCGCCGCTGGCGAACTGATGGCCGAACAACAGGTCCGTTGGCGTCAGTTGAGGAAAGAACTGATCGGCGCCGGCATCGAGGTCGTTGATCGCCACCAGATCACCAAGACCGAGCGCGACAGGCTGGAGCCTGAGTTCCTGAACCAGCTGTTCGCGGTTCTGACGCCGCTGGCGATCGACCCGGCGCACCCCTTCCCTTTCCTGCCCAATCTGGGTTTCTCGCTGGCGCTGAAGCTGAAGCGCAAGGGCGAGGCCAAGACCTTCTATGCCCTGGTGCCCGTGCCGACCCAGGTGCGCCGCTTCTGGGAACTGCCGACCGATGGCCGTTCCACGCCAGGCCGCAAGCGGTTCATCACGCTGGAAAACGTGCTGCTGCTGTTCATCGACCACCTGTTCCCCGGCTGCAATGTCGAGGAAAAGGGCGTGCTGCGTCTGATCCGCGACAGCGACATCGAAATCGAGGAAGAGGCCGAAGACCTGGTTCTGGAGTTCGAAGAGGCGCTGAAACAGCGTCGTCTCGGCTCGGTTGTGCGCGTCAAGATCGAGGCCTCCATGCCCGGCGACCTGCGCGACTTCATCGTCGGTGAGCTTGAGGCCGCGCCGCAGGACGTGGTTCTGGTCGATGGGATGCTGGGCCTGGCGCAGTTGTCAGACCTGATCCCCGCCGGTCACCCGGACCTAAAGTTCAAGGCCTATGAGCCGCGCTATCCTGAACGGGTGCGCGACTTCGGCGGCGACATCTTTGCGGCGGTTCGTGAAAAGGACATGCTGATCCACCACCCGTTCGAAAGCTTCGACGTGGTGGTGCAGTTCCTGCGTCAGGCTGCGCGCGATCCGAACGTACTGGCCATCAAACAGACCCTGTACCGGACGTCGAAAGACAGCCCCATCGTCGCCGCTCTGATCGAGGCGGCCGAGAACGGCAAGAATGTCACCGCCCTGGTTGAACTGAAGGCCCGGTTCGATGAAGAGGCCAATCTGCGCTGGGCGCGGGCGATGGAACGCGCGGGGGTCCACGTCGTCTTCGGCTTCGTCGAGTACAAGACCCACGCCAAGCTGAGCGTCGTCGTGCGTCGCGAAGGCGAAGGCCTGCGCACCTACTGCCACTTCGGCACCGGCAATTATCACCCGGTCACGGCCAAGATTTACACTGACCTGTCGCTGTTCAGCTGCGATCCCGTTCTGAGTCGCGACGCCAGCCGGGTGTTCAACTACATCACCGGCTACGCCACGCCGGATGAACTGGAGGCGCTGGTCGTCTCGCCGCTTAACATGAAATCCACCCTGATCGAGTTGATCGGCAAGGAGATGTCGGCGGCGGCGATGGGCAAGCCCGCCGCCATCTGGGTCAAGCTGAACTCGCTGGTGGACCCGGAAATCATCGACGCCCTGTACCGTGCCAGCCAGTGGGGTGTGCGGATCGATCTGGTCGTGCGCGGCATCTGCTGTCTGCGTCCCGGCGTGACGGGGCTGTCGGAGAATATCCGGGTCAAGTCGATCGTCGGTCGCTTCCTGGAACACAGCCGCATCGTCTGTTTCGCCAACGGCAAGGATTTGCCGCACGACAAGGCCAAGGTCTTCATCTCGTCCGCCGACTGGATGACGCGTAACCTGGACCGCCGGGTCGAGGTCATGACGCCCATCCGCAACGCCACCGTCCACGATCAGGTGCTGGACCAGATCATGGTCGCCAATCTGAAGGACGACGCCCAGAGCTGGGTTCTGGACGCCGAGGGCCGCTACACCCGCGTACAGCCCGCCGACCCCGAACGCCCCTTCTCGGCGCACAAGTATTTCATGACCAACCCCAGCCTGTCGGGCCGCGGCCGCAAGGTGAAAACCCTGCCCTCGGTGCTTCGTTATGAGCGCCCGGGCCGCTGATGCCCGATATCGAACTTCCGGGGCGCGAGATCGCGGCCATCGACATCGGCTCCAACTCGGTTCGTCTGGTGCTGTACCGGCTGGAAGGCCGGGCGATCTGGACCGTGTTCAACGAGAAGGTTCTGGCCGGTCTGGGCCGCGATTTGCCGACCACGGGCAAGCTGTCGCGTGAGGGCGTGGGCATGGCGATGACGGCCCTGCGCCGCTTTGCCGCCGTGTTGGAGGGCGTGCGCCCGCACACCACCCTGATCGCCGCCACCGCCGCCGTTCGCGAGGCCAAGGACGGGCCTGAATTCTGTCGGCGAGTAGCCGGAGAGACCGGTCTGGTCATTCGTGTTCTGTCCGGCGAGGAAGAGGCGAAATACGCCGCCGTGGGGGTTTTAGCCGGAGCGCCCAGCGCGCACGGCGTCTCTGCCGACATGGGTGGAACCAGTCTTGAACTGACCCGTCTGAACGGCCACGGCGTCGAACACGGCATGACCCTGCCGCTGGGGCCGTTCGCCTTGGCCGAAGGCAAGGGATTTGACGCGGCCCGCATCAAGTCACGGATCGACGAGCGGTTGAGGCCGGTCGCTGACCAGTTCCGTTCTGATCGGCTTTACGCCGTCGGCGGCGCCTGGCGCACCCTGGCTCAGGTGCAGATGTCGCTGAAATCCTATCCGCTGAAGGTCGTGCATCAGTACGAAATGTCGGCGGAAGACGCGCTGGAGACGGCGCGGCTGGTTGCACAGCAATCGGCGGCAGGACTGGCGAAACTTCCCGGCGTCTCCAAGAAGCGCGCCGAGACCCTGCCCTACGCCGGACTGGTGCTGGAGGGCCTGATCAATAATCTGGGTCTGAAGACCATCGAGATGTCCGCCTGGGGCGTCCGCGAAGGCCTGTTGTTCGAGACGCTGGACGAATCCATACGCACCGCCGACCCGCTGCTGGCGGGGTGCAAGGCCTTGGGAGGCCGACAGGGCATCGACCCGGCCCTTCCCGGCGCCCTGACCCGCTGGATTTCCGACATCGTCGCCGCTTTGCCTTCCGCATTCGGCGAGACGCGCGATGCGGTGCTGACCTCTGCCGCCTGTCGCCTGGCCGATCTGGGGGCTCGGCTGCATCCTGACCATCGGCTTGAACTGGTGTTCGATCAGGTTCTGCGCGCGCCTGTCGCGGGCATCAGCCATGCCGAACGCGCCTTCCTGGCCAGCGTGATGAACGCTCGATATGGCGGCGGGTCGGCCACGCCCCAGCCCGATGCTGTGAACCGCCTGCTGGACGCAGAAATGACCAAGCGCGCCCGCGCCATAGGCCTGGCGATCAGATTGGCCTGTGATCTGTCAGGCCGGTCGCCCCAACTGCTGGCCAACGCCACGGCAAAGGTGAAGAGCGGCGACCTGCGTCTGACAGCGACAGAGGGTTACGCCGACGTGCTGCTGGGTGAACAGACGAAAAAACGCGCCAAGTCTTTGGCCGAGGCCATGGGGCTGGGTCTGTCGATCTAGACAGACCCAGTTTCAGAGGCTCGTTCAGCCTTCGATTTCGACGACTTCAACGCGCGAACCGCTGAGGACCAGTGCGATCTCGCCGCGCTTCAGCTTCAGCGCGTCCTCGCCGAACAGCTGACGGCGCCAGCCCTTCATGGCCTCGACATCGGCGTCGTCGCTGATGGCGATCTTCTCCAGGTCAGCCGATGTGGCGATCAGTTTGGAGGCAACGCCGGCATTGTCGCTCTTGGCCTTCAACAGCACCTTCAGCAGTTCCACCACCGACGGCGGCGCGGGCTGACGGTGGGCGGGGCGCTCCATTTCCGGGGCGTGCGCCTCTGGATCAGCCAGAACACGTTTCAGTTCTTCCGCCAGTTCCAGACCCAGGCGCGAACCGCCAAAGCCCTTCGGCACCGAACGCAGGCGGTTAAAGGCCTCGGTGTCTGTCGGCGTCTGCTGGGCGATCTCGTCGATGCCCTCATCCTTGAGGATGCGGCCCCGCGGCTGGTCACGCTCTTGCGCAGCGCGTTCGCGCCAGACGGCGACGGCCTTGAAGGCCGCCAGATATTTGGCCGAGAACTTCTTGGGCTTCAGGCGTTTCCAGGCGTTTTCCGGGTTGGTGTCATAGATGGCCGGATCGACCAGACCTTCCATCTCGGTCGTCACCCAGGCCAGACGACCTTCCTTCTCCAGCCGTTCACGCAGCTTGGGATAAAGCGCCGCCAGATGGGTCACGTCACCCAGGGCATAAACCAGTTGGCTGTCCGACAGCGGACGACGGCCCCAGTCGGTGAAGCGGCTGCCCTTGTCCACCTCGATGCGCAACATCTGCCGCACCAGCGAATCATAGGCCACCTGTTCGCCGAAGCCTGCAGCCATGGCCGCGACCTGGGTGTCGAACATGGGCTTGGGCATAGCCCCCAGACGCACGAAGATTTCAACATCCTGTCGGCAGGCGTGGAAGACCTTCACGATCTTCTCATCACGCAGCAGGTTCAGGAACGGCTCCAGATCCAGGCCCTCGGCCATCGGATCAATGATTCCCGCATGTTCGCTGGACGCCGCCTGGATCAGGCAAAGGCGCGGCCAATAGGTCGTCTCCCGCATGAACTCGGTGTCGACCGTAATGAACGGGGCGGCGGACAGGCGGGCACAGAAGTCTGCCAGCGCCTCATTGGTGGTGATTGGCGTCATTCCGGTGCTATAGCCCCGCGCAACCTACCTGTGGCAAGAGCCGCGCTGCATTTCCGCCCCGATTCAGGCCCTGAAAACCATGAGCGACACCAAAAAGCCTCTCGAAAACGGCCTGACCTACGCCGACGCGGGCGTGGACATCGATGCAGGCGAACTGCTGGTCGAACACATCAAACCGCTGGCGAAGTCCACGGCCCGCCCCGGATCGGAGCCTTCGCTGGGCGGATTCGGCGCCCTGTTCGACCTGAAGGCCGCCGGTTTTGAAGACCCGCTGATCGTCTCCACGACAGACGGCGTCGGCACCAAGCTGAAGATCGCCATCGAGACCGGCCGCCATGACGGCGTCGGCGTCGATCTGGTCGCCATGTGCGTCAACGATTTGCTGGCGCAGGGCGCCGAGCCGCTGCTGTTCCTCGACTATTACGCCACCGGCCGTCTGGAGATCGACGCCGCCCGCCGCGTAGTCGCAGGCATCGCCGAGGGCTGCCGTCAGGCAGGCGCGGCTCTGGTCGGCGGCGAGACCGCCGAAATGCCGGGCATGTATACCGAAGGCGACTATGATCTGGCGGGCTTCAGCCTGGGCGCCGTCGAGCGCGGCCATGCCCTGCCCTATCTGGATCGTCAGGCTGCTGGCGACATCATCATTGGTCTGGCCTCCACCGGCCCGCACTCGAACGGCTATTCGCTGGTGCGCAAGGTGGTCGAGAAGTCCGGTCTGGCTTGGGGCGACGACGCGCCCTTCGCCAAGGACCGCTCGCTGGCGCAGGCCCTGATGGAGCCGACCCGCATCTATGTGAAGCCGGTCCTGCCGCTGATGAAGGCCGGTCTGGTCAAGGGCGCGGCCCACATCACGGGCGGCGGCCTGATCGAAAACCCGCCGCGTTGCATCGCCGACGGCCTGCAGGCTGCGTTCGACTGGGATTCGTGGCCCATGCCCGCCGTCTTCCAGTGGCTGGCCGAAACCGGTGGCATCAGCGACCATGAAATGCGCCGCACCTTCAACTGCGGCGTCGGCTTCATACTGATCGTCGCGCCCGAGAATGCGGAACCCGTTCTGGCCGCCCTGCTGAACGCCGGCGAGGTCGCCTTCGTCTGCGGACAACTGGAAGCCGCCTGATCCGATGATAACACGCGTCGCCGTCCTGATATCGGGGACCGGCTCCAACATGGCGGCCTTGATTGAGGCCGCCAAAGCGTCCGACTGCGCCTATGAAGTCGTGCTGGTGCTGTCGAATGTCGAAGGCGCGGGTGGACTGATCCTAGCTGAGACGGCGGGCGTCAGCACGGCGACGATCGCCCACAAGCCTTTCGGCAAGGACCGCGAAGCGCATGAGCGGGCCGTGGATCAGGCGCTGCGCGACGCCGGGGTCGAGGTGATCGCCCTGGCCGGCTATATGCGCGTTCTGACGCCTTGGCTGGTCGGCGGATGGCGCGGGCGGATGCTGAACATCCATCCCAGCCTGCTGCCCCTGTACCCCGGTCTGGACACCCATGCGCGGGCGATCGCGGCTGGCGACGCTGAGGCGGGCTGCACTGTGCATCTGGTGACCGAGGGCGTGGATGAAGGCCCCATCCTGGGTCAGGCACGTGTGCCGATCCTGAGGGGCGATACGCCTGCCCTGCTGGCGGAACGGGTCAAGACCGCTGAACACAGCCTGTATCCGCAGCAGTTGAACGTTTTCTGCCGGGGTCTGGAGCGCGGCTGAACGCGCCCTATATTACCAAATCTTAATGCGACAGCCTGTCGCACCGGCGCGAAGGTGCCGCCAAATAGAAACAGGATCTGTCCCTAAATGAATCGCATTCGTCTGATGGCCGCCTGCTCGGCCTGCATCGTGGTCGCCCTGACGGGTGGCGGCGCTTCGGCTCAGGATCATGCACATGGCGCCAGCGGACACTCTCCGTTCGGAGCCTGGGGCTTTGATCTGGCTGGCCGCGACACGGCGGTGAAGCCCGGCGACGACTTCAACGAATACGCGAACGGAACCTATCTGCGGACGACGGAAATCCCTGCCGACAAGGCGCGCTTCGGCCCGTTCGACGTCCTGTACGAGAACGCCCAGTCGCAGCTGAAATCCATCATCGAGACCAGCGCCGCCAATCCGACCAACGACAACGCCCGCAAGGTCGGCGCCCTGTACGCCAGCTTCATGGACGAGGCCCGCGTCGAACAACTGGGCGCCCAGCCGCTGGCCGCTGATCTGGCCGCGATCAAGGCCGTGACCGATCGTTCGGGCATCGCGCGCCTGATGGGCCAGTCCCATTCGAAGTTCGGCGGTTCGCTGTTCGGCGTCGACGTGTTTGAGGACCTTCAGAACCCGGACCTGAACTCGGCCTATCTGGGTCAGGGCGGCCTGGGGCTGCCGGATCGCGACTACTACCTGAAGCCTGACTTCGCCAGCCAGCGCGAGGCCTATCTGGCCTATCTGACGCGCACCCTGACCGCCATCGGCTGGACCGACCCGGCCAAGTCAGCCGCCGACATTCTGGCCTTCGAAACCAAGGTGGCTGAGAAACACTGGACCACGGTCGAACGTCGCCAGATCGACAAGATCTACAACCCGACCAAGGTGGCGGACCTGGCGACCCAGGCGCCCGGCTTTGATTGGGCCGCCTTCCTGGACGGCGCCCAGATCGCCAACGTCGACACTCTGGTGGTGATGGAAAACACCGCCATTCCGGGCATCGCCCAGGTGTTTGCTGAAACGCCGGTCGAAACGCTGAAGGCCTGGCAGGCCTCGCAGCTGGCCGATCAGGCCGCACCCTACCTGTCCAAGGCCTTCGTGGATTCGCGCTTCGAGTTCCGCGGCAAGACCCTGCGTGGTCAGCCGGAAAACCGTCCACGGTGGAACCGCGGCGTGGCCCTGGTCGACGGCCAACTGGGCGAGGTTCTGGCCCAGGAATATGTGCGCCTGCACTTCCCCGCCACGTCCAAGGCCCAGATGGAGACGCTGGTCGGCAACATCAGCGCCGCCATGACCGAGCGCCTGAAGAACCTGGACTGGATGAGCGAGGCCACTCGTCAGCAGGCCCTCTACAAGATGTCCAAGTTCGGCGTGAAGATCGGCTATCCCGACAAATGGCGCAGCTATGATGGTCTGGAGCTGACGGCGAACGACCTCTACGGCAACGTCGAGCGTTCCAGCGCCTTTGAGTGGGCCTACAAGCGGGCCAAGATCGGCCAGCCGGTCGATCCGCTGGAATGGGGCATGACGCCCCAGACGGTGAACGCCTATTACAACCCGCCGCGCAACGAGATCGTCTTCCCGGCCGCCATCCTGCAGGCGCCCTTCTTCGATCCGAACGCGGACGCAGCCGTCAACTATGGCGGCATCGGCGCGGTCATCGGCCACGAGATCACCCACGGCTTTGACGACCAAGGCCGCAAGTCCGACGGCGACGGCGTGCTGCGTGACTGGTGGACGCCGGAAGACGCCGCCCGCTTCGAAGAGCGCGCCAAGGTTCTGGGGGCCATCTATGACTCGCTGGAGCCCCTGCCCGGCATGCACGTCAATGGCGAGCTGACCATGGGCGAGAACATCGCCGACCTGGGCGGCCTGCTGCTGGCGCTGGATGCCTATCACAAGTCCCTGAACGGCCAGCCCGCCCCCGTGATCGACGGCCTGACCGGCGATCAACGCGTCTTCCTGGGCTGGGCGCAGGTCTGGCGCGAGAAGTCGCGTGAGGCAGCGCTGAAGGAGCAACTGACCACCGACCCGCACTCGCCGGGCGCCGTGCGTGCAGCCACCTCGCCCCGCAACATCGACGCCTGGTACGCCGCCTTTGGCGTTACGCCCGGCCAGAAGGAGTTCATCGCTCCCGAAGCCCGCGCACGCATCTGGTAAGCGACACGGACAGAATGACAGCGGCCCCGGAGAGCGATCTCCGGGGCCGTTTTCATTTGTGGTCAGACACAAAGAAAAACGGCCGGACCATTGCTGATCCGGCCGTTTCAGCAGTTCAAAGCCGATTAGGGCTTAGCCAACGATCTGGTCGTCGGTGAAGAACTGGGCGATTTCGATGCCGGCGTTTTCCAGCGAGTCCGAACCGTGGACCGAGTTTTCGCCGATCGACAGGGCGAACAGCTTGCGGATCGTGCCTTCAGCGGCGTCGTTCGGGTTGGTGGCGCCCATAACTTCGCGGTACTTGGCGACAGCGCCTTCGGCTTCCAGAACCTGCACGACGACCGGCTCGGCGATCATTTGCGAGACCAGTTCGCCGTAGAAGGGACGCTCAGCGTGCACTTCGTAGAATTTCTTGGCTTGGGCTTCGGTCAGCTTGATGCGGCGCTGAGCGACGACGCGCAGGCCAGCGGTTTCGATGACAGCGTTGATTGCGCCGGTCAGGTTGCGGCGCGTCGCGTCGGGCTTGATGATCGAGAAGGTGCGTTCGGTCATGGTGAAGTGACTTCTTGTTTGGGAGTTTGAGGGTCGCGGGCTTATAGCGACGACCTCCCTAGTTTCCAACTGTCCCTTTTTCGTGTCCGTGACGCTCCTCGCCCTGCGACTGGCGGCATCCGGACGATTTTAGATTTCGACTGTTCCATGCTCCAGATCACAGACCTGACCTTCAACGCCTGGGGCCGCAAATTCCTTGTCGACGCCTCTGTCAGCCTGCCGCCCGGCGCCAAGGTAGGGCTGGTGGGCCGCAACGGCATAGGCAAGTCGACGCTGTTCAAGCTGATCCTGGGCGAACTGAACGCCAATGGCGATGAGATCAGCCTGCCCAAAACCGCCCGTATCGGTTCGGTTGATCAGGAACACCCGGCCACGCCCGTCAGCGTTATCGACACGATTCTGGAAGCCGACGTCGAACGCCACACCCTGCTGGGCCGTCTGGAAACGGCTGAGCCGGAGGAGATGGGCGAGATCTGGTCGCGCCTGATCGAGATCGACGCCGACGCCGCCCCGGCGCGCGCCGCTGAAATCCTGGTTGGTCTGGGCTTTGATCAAGAAAATCAGGCCCGGCCGATGTCCGAGTTTTCGGGCGGCTGGCGGATGCGTGTGGCCCTGGCCGCTGCCCTGTTCGCCGAGCCGGACATGCTGCTGCTGGACGAACCGACCAACTACCTCGACCTGGAAGGCGCCTTGTGGCTGGAGGCGCGGCTGAAGAAATACCCGCACACGGCCCTGATCATCTCCCACGACCGGGAAATGCTGAACGAGGTCTGCACCCATATCCTGCACCTCGCGAACCACACCCTGACGCTCTACACCGGCAATTACGATGCCTTCGAAAAGGCGCGCGCCGAGAAGGCCCGCCTGCAACTGTCAGCCAAGGCCAAGCAGGACGCCGAACGCGCCCACCTTCAATCCTTCGTGGACCGCTTCAAGGCCAAGGCGTCCAAGGCCGCCCAGGCCCAGTCGCGCATGAAGCGGCTGGAGAAGATGCAGCCGGTCGCCACCACGATCGAAGAGCGGGTCGCCCCCTTCACCCTGCCCTCGCCGCCGCGTCCGCTGGCGCCGCCTCTGATCCGGCTGGAGCGAGCCAATGTCGGCTATGAGACCGGCAAGCCGATCCTGCGGAACCTGAACCTGCGCATGGATCTGGACGACCGGATCGGCCTCTTGGGCGTCAACGGCGCGGGTAAGTCTACCTTCGCCAAGATGATCGCCGGCGCCCTGAACGTGTCGGAGGGCGAACTGCATCGCGACAAGAAGATGCGGGTGGGCTGGTTCCACCAGCACCAGATCGAGGCGATGGACCCCACCGACACGCCGCTGGAAATCATCCGCCGCGCCATGCCGGATGCGCCGGAAAGCGCGCGCAGGTCCAAGCTGGCGCAGTTCGGGCTGGGCTATGAGAAGCAGGAGACCACGGTCGACAGCCTGTCGGGCGGCGAGCGCGCGCGCCTGCTGCTGAACATGGTGGCCATGGATGCGCCCCACGTTCTGATCCTCGACGAACCGACCAACCACCTGGACATCGACAGCCGCCGCGCCCTGCTGGATGCGCTGAATGATTATTCCGGCGCGGTCATCCTGATCACCCACGACCGTTCGCTGATGGAAATGGTCGCGGATCGGCTGTGGCTGGCCGCTGACGGCACCGTGAAACCCTATGAGGGTGACATGGACGACTACGCCAAATTCGTTCTCGACCGCGCCAAGGCCGCGGTGTCCAAGCCCAGCCAGATCAAGAAGGAAGAAGCGGCCAAGGCGCCCGTTCAGGACAACAAGAACCGCAAAAACGACAAGAAGTCCGGCCCCTCGCCCTCGACCCTGCGTCATGCGGTCAAGAAGGCCGAGGAACGGATGACCCAACTGACGGCGGAAATCGCACGTATCGACGACGACATCGCCAACGCCTCGGTCTCCAATCCCAAGGCCATCGAAGGCCTGACCCGCGCCCGCGCCAAGACCCAGACCGATCTGGAAGCCGCAGAGACAGCATGGGTCGCGGCAGAGGAAGCTCTGGCGGAGGTGACCGGATGAAGCCGATCGAACTGTCCAAGGATGCGCGCGCAGCCGCCACCGGCAAGCTGCGCGACTATTTCCGCAAAGAGCTGGATCAGGATCTGAGCCAGTTGCCCGCCGAAATGCTGCTGGACTTCATCAGCAAGGAAATCGCTGGTGTTTTCTACAATCGCGGCGTCCACGACGCCCAGGAACTGGTGCAGAAGAAGGCCGACGACATTGTCGAGGCCCTCTACGGCCTGGAGCGCGGTTCCTGAACCCGATCAGCCCGGAATCGGGCCGATGGGCCAGTTGCTGAAGCTCTCGATATCGTCGGGGCGCGACGGGCAGCGGTCTTCCAGCGTGAAGGCGATCCCGCCCTCATAGTACCAGTCCGCCGTGATCGCATTGGGGTTCTCTCCGCTGGAATAGCAGACGGCGGCCTTGCCATCCGGTGTCACCAATAGCGCCCAGTTCGTCACGCCTGCGCCTGCGGGATCATAGCCAGACACCATCAGTCGCCCCATTGTGCTCCTTATCGGCACGACGACATTGCCATCTGAGACCACAAACTGCTGCACATCGCGTGGCGCGCCAGAGGCGACGATAGCAGAGCGCACAGTTCGGTTCTGGAAGAATGACACCCCCTGAACCGGATCAGACGGATACTTGTCGACATAGGCCATGATCCCCGCCGCACCGGCTGTCTCGACGGGCGCTGAAACCTTGTCCACCTCCATCTTGGACCCGGCTTTTTGATCCTGAACGGCGACTTCAAGAGGCTTGCCATCAGACCGGTCCTCGTCCCCTTTGGCGCAGGCGGCGCCGCCACTGCTGAGCGCCAGAATCATCAAGGCGATGCCGAGTTTGCTGTTCTTCATAGGATGGTCTCCCTGGCCGCAACGCGAGCTTGAAAACGGGAAGCGAAAGCCCCGTCAGCGGATCATTGAACAAATTTGATCATTGTTCAATAAGTCTTGCGATCAGCGCGAAGAAGGCGCCGCCCCCGCGTGGATCAAGGCTTCCCATACGCGATCCAGGGCCAACTCCATCGGCTGGCTGATGTTCATCAGGGCGAAACTGCCGTTCAACTCGAACACGCAATGCCCGTGAACCACAGCGATCAGCGAGCGCGCCAGACGCGGCGCCTCGGACTGCGCCTGCGTCGGCAGCACAGCCGCCACCTCGTCCACGATGATCTGGGTCAGGGCGCCGCGCTGCAGATTCTGCTCGTCAGGAATGACGACATCCGGCGGCAGATGATGATCATAGATGGCGGTCCAGCTGTTCGCATTATCGCGCGCAAAACTGAAATAGGCCTCGACCAGAGTCTGCACCCGATCCGATCCACTGACTTCCAGGCGCTGCCGCACATAGTCGGCCCAAAGCTGGAAGGTGCGTGTATTGATCGTGATCAGCAGTTGATCCAGCGTTCCGAACACATTGTAGAGCGTGCCGACGGAATAGCCGATGCGTTTGGCGACCTCACGCGCGGAAAAGCGGGCAAATCCGACCTCGGCCATGTGTTTATGGCCTTCGACCACGAACAGATGTTCGAGCTCCTGACGCGTGTGATCTGATCGCCGTCCCATGACGATGTCATAACAGGCATCGCGGCCCCATAAAACTTGGAAACCGCTGGCCCGCTGGGCCTGACATCGCCAGCCCTCCGGGTGTGACGACGCAACCTGGGCTGACGAAGCGTGCCCGCCATACCTAAAGGGTGCGAATAAACGGACCTTCCACGCCCGGCTCCAGCATCTGGCCCTGATAGAGTTGCGCCACACGCGCGCCCAGCAGATCGCCCGGCCCCTGAATGAAGCGCGGTCCGCCAAAGGCTTCGATGCCGTCCAGCTGGCGCGCCAGGGCCCGGCGATCCTGCGCGACCACAGGGTTCAGGAACAGACGGATCGCAGCCTCCTTCAACCAGCCGGGGCCCCGCCCCTTGGGCGTGGTGAAACGTGCGAACGGACGCAGCGAACCTGCGTCAACCGGAGTGAAGAAGGCGGACACGCACAGGGTCAGCCCCTTCGGCCCCTCCCAGCGCGCCTGCACCGTCGTCGGGGCATAGAGGCGTGTGCGGCTGCGGTCCCGAGGCGGCTCCAGCATTCGTGACATCCACCCCAGATCGGGAACAGGCTGTTCGATCACCTGCTCGATGCTGGTCTCAAACACATTGGTGCTGAGGTGAACCGGCATCCG
>RCMZ01000326.1_pt1 | contig 27520 bp, 23 predicted proteins | sample 2041141 | NCBI WGS metagenome assembly RCMZ01 (sample SAMN09708263, study PRJNA481090) | Wastewater metagenome, whole genome shotgun sequencing project. | biome: sewage; isolation source: Davis station wastewater (DW) | place: Antarctica: Davis Station | collected 2010-03-01 | reverse complement strand
CGAAGGTCATCTGCTTCATCGGAAAACTCGGTGGGTGGCGTTCGGCTATTTTGCCAAAATCAGAAAGTCTTTTTCAGAGTTTCCCTAAGACCACCCAGGAGAAGGCGGCTGCTAGGGGTGTCAGTATCCTCAGCTTCCTAGCGGAGCAGGACTTATCCGATCTGAATTTTGTCGGCTGGGTATCGGGTGTTTGCAATGAAGATCTGTACGTCGGCTGGACGAGGGCTCTCAAAGTTGACTACTACCGCGAGACTATTGGTGAACTTAGTAGCGCGATTAGTGGGCTCAAGATCACTGAGTCTGAGCAGACTCGATTCCTGAAATCAGGGGTCACCGACTACCTGCGAGAAGCTGACCTTGAGCGTCGGATTGATGCCGCTAAAAGCCGTCTGCTCTATGCGTTGCAAGACCTGGCCAAGGCGGTAATCCGGGAGAAGGTTGGTTTTGAGTTCCTGACCATCCACGAGCGCTTTCAGCGCGCCAATGACGAACGTGATCGGGTAAAGATCCAAATCATCGATCACGTTCTACCGTTCGAGCGGGCCAAGGTGGGACCAACCATCTTCGTTGCCACCACCGCACGATTCCTGAAACGCGCGTTCATCGGGTATTTAGACAACAAGAAAGAACCCAATATCAAGAAGCTGGGTTTTGACGAAATCCTCGGAGCTAAGCGCAGCCCAACCGATGCGGATGAGGACAGCATCGCCCCGATTGGGGCTGCCTGCAGCCTGAGCCATGACGAGCAAATTGCGTACCTGAAGAGTGATTTCTTCCTCCCCGATGGGGCCAACTATTTCCAGTTGAACGGAATCACCTTCAATCTCGTCATCGACGAGGAGCACGACAGCTACGACCGGATTTTTGAGGACGGTAAGAAGAAGCTGATCAGCGAGAAGGTCAAGCCCCCTCATGTTATTGCCGGCCTCCACCGCCTGATGGAAATGATTTCGGCAACGTATGGCCCCGGCGAGGAGGAGCCCATCGCGTTCAACGAAGCTGTTGAGCTGATGAATGATCTCCGCCGGCATTACGATGAGGACTGCAAAACCAGCGTCAGCCTGGACTCCATTCTGCAAATGTGTTCCGGGAATGTCGGCCACATCACCATCGACAACCGTGATGTCGAGCAGATCCTCGCCCTGTCACGCAACATCTTCAGCATGACGCCAAGGCGCTTCTACAACGAGGATGCCCTCAAGCGGATTCGAATGCGGTCTGTCTGCGGGAAGAGCGAGATCCGCCTGTCCTTCAATGATGGTGGCCCCGGCACAGACCCAACTTTGCACGACTTCTTGCAAGCCATGCTTTGTGCCCTATACGCCTGCTCCAAGATCCCTCAAAACAGCTCGCTAAGACATTTGCTGGCGCTGGGCGAAGATGCCAGTCAAAACGCCCCACTTTCTGAGTTCATCACGAAGTCTCGCCAGCATAGCTCCTACGTCGCATCTATTTTCGACCGAGCCCAAGACGCCGAGATTTTCGTCGATGCGTTTTTCACCTTCTTCGCTCCCAAAATCGTGTTTTCACTGGTCAAGGTGGACAAGATCCCCTTCGGAAATGACGCGGTGAAGAACCGTGTTTTTGTCGACTTCCACCTCGACCTGATCCTGGAACTACCTGAGATCAAACTGCTTCGTATCCTGCACGGAACACAGAACAGCGCGATGTGCCTGAGCGCCACAACGGGCTTCAAGGACTCCTACTCTGGGAACTTCTCCAGGAAAATGCTGAGCCGCTATGGGGAAGCGCTTGGCGATAACCTTGGTGTACGAGTAATTCAGCGGTCTGTAGCGGACGTAAGTGCAATGGCAGACCTCCGTGAGGCCCGCGCCAAAGCCAGAACGATGCAGGTCAGGCCCTTCCACAACACCTCTGTAGATGACATCAGCGGTCTGCGCAGCGATCCTGCCTTCCAGAGTGCTTACAAATTCTGGTCAAACTCCCTGCTTCCTCAGGGCTACCGTGAAAGCAAGTATCGAATGTCAGCCTACCGCCGGCAGATCGAGGCCATGCTCATGGCCGCCTGGGATGGAAAGAACACCTTCATTCTCTCCCTGAACAACCGTTTTGCAGATCTTTTTAGAACCCTGTTGGCACAGGACCTTGAGGGTCGCTTGAAGGGTTTTCGGCGCAAGCACCAGGACAAGATTTTCGAGCTGAAACCTTTTGAGGACAAAACTAGGATCAGGGTCATCCTCTTCAGCTCCCAGTTGGCTAAAGAGGTCGACATCGACGAGTACCTTAAGGTTGATGCAGATACCCGCATTTGCCTGATCTCCGCATACGGCAGCGCTGGTACCGGCCTCAATCTGTTCATTGAGCGAAGCGAGGACAACTTCCACCAAGACTTCGACCGTCTGGTGCTAGTCAATACACCCTTCTACAGTGCGATCCGTGAGAGGGACACCGGCCTCAACACCGTCAAGAACCATATTCTCCTGCTAAAACACATCTCAGCCGGGGAAAACGAGGCTGTTCGCTTGTCTGAGTTCGACTCAAACCTGATGCAGCCTAAGAATCGCCGCATCCTGAACCACGAGCATGATCTAGCAGTGCTCAAGGCCATCATCCAGGCTGTAGGCCGAGTTGAAAGACGAGATAGCCAGCTCCATACCGAAATCTTCCTGCCGAGTGACGTCATCGACGACTTGGTGGTGAGGTATAGCCGGCTTCGCCGTGAGGGTAACGACCTTCTCATTAACAGCCTTTCGCTACTGAATCACAGGCTCATGCAGTTCTGCCTGGAACAAGCGGAGAGCCGCTGCTTCCCATCCGAAGTGGAACGAGAGCAGTTCACCGCCAACGTAGCCGACGCTGCTGGCGACATCGAAAACTTCTTCAGCGGGGCTTTCCGAAACAAGATTCTCAGCAGCGCGCGTGAAGGCAACCGGGATGCCATCGAGCTCAATGAGCTGCTCAGGTCACCTGAGAGCATCACCGCCCCAGAAAAATATGTCCGCAAGCTCCTAGCATCTCCTCTTGTAAAGACCTCCAGCTACTACCAGGAAGTCATTAGTGCCTTTTACCTTCCGAGGCAGGTAACAGATCGGGTTACCGTCTGCACGACATCGGAAAGCTTCTACCACCTCAGCGACCTGCTTCATGGGCAAGCTGTCTATCAGCCCGGGAAATGGCTGGTTCCTGACTACGTGCGCACAGACGGCAAAGACAATGACTCGGGTCCTGGCATTGTTAATCTAGCGTGCAACATGGCCAGCGATGGGGTTGATGTGCACCTACCTAACCCGGCCCTCATCCCACTCCTGAAGGGGAACTTGGGGGAGTTCATTTTCTCGAAGGTGCTCTCCGCACTGGGGATCAAACCACTGAACCTGGATCAGTTGATCAATCTTCTAGGGCCCGCGGTGTACGAGTACTACGACACCTATGTCCACGCTGAAGACACCATCATCTGCATCGACGTGAAGCGGTGGTCGGGCACCCTGGACAACCACGAGCAATCTCTCAAAACTCTTCGCAGAGCGGAGAAAAAAAGGCAGGACATGTATGAGCTGTGCGGAACACTGAACCTGACCCCACGCTTCCTCTATGTCAACACGCAACCCAACCACAACGATCTAAATGCCGAGCGCGAGTTTAATTTCGGGGAGTCGATCCACTTCCTAAACGCTTTCAAGACGATCACTAGCTACGTCCCTACAAAGGACAAGAACCGCATCTATAAAGTCGATGACCGCTTGATGATCAACCCTACTCTGGTACTGCTGCTAAGGAGCGCGGAATGACCCTCTTCAACGTCCTGGAACCAGGAGCAGCCGCCAAGGCCCGCACCAACATGCTGAAGCTACCTGGTGATCTAGAAGGTATTGTGGATCGCCTGTCGGACCCCGGCGAAGGGGTTGGACGCATTCAGGCAGCTGTTGTGGAGGTCAGTCGAAAACCTGGCGAAAAGTCCGAAGAATACTTCCAGCGGGTTGACTCAACCATTAAGGACTTCATCCGTAAAAAACTTGGCCTCTCGGTCTCCACCTGGGTGCACTACAGCAAGTTTAGCGGCAGAAAGGGGGGGTTTGGCTTCCTCTATCTGAGCAACCAGTCCCCCATGCCTGGCCAGGTTCGCGGGGTAGTTGCTGAGCACTCTCTAAATCCTCACTATGCGATTCAGGCGCTACTGGATTTGAGGCTCAAGCTTTCGTTCCTGACTGACGTCGAAAAGCATTACGACATAGCACCGGTCGAGTTCAACGCCGATCTGTACATAGGGCTGATGCTGAGCCGCGTAGCCAAGAGCGGCAGCCATATCTTCGATGCCCTGAAGTACGAGCTGTACTTCTCCAAGGAGCAGGAGCTCGTAATCAGTCTCAAAAGGGTAACGATGCTGTGCTCTTTAGCTCAGGACACCATCAGCTTGCCGGTGGCCGATACCGGGTTACTCATGTTCGATTGGGCCGGGAAACGCTTCCAGCATACACGTCGGCTAAACGCCACGACGGATAGTGATCGCAACTACATGGCATTCGCCACGAATAACGTGAATGCCAAGGCCTGCGATCAGTACCACAACAGCATCAACTACCATCAAACCGACTGCATGAATCGCATTGAGCGCTTACTGAACCATTCCGACATTGAGTTCAGCCCGGTCGTGTTCGAGGCAACCCACCAGGTTAAAGCATTCCTGGAGGGCCTCCCGACCATGTCAAACCCGCTATGGCTGCTCGATACTGCAGCGAATACTTCGAGCGACGAAGCCTGGCTCAGTAGCATCTCCAACCTCGCAGAGAAATTCGGTGCATCCCGGATATTGACTACGGATAGTCTTCCAGCACCCGGTGAGCTGAAAGTAGGCACAACGAACTACCTGGTCGTCAGCGAGAAGGTCAAGACACCTGGGGGGAGTAAGAACGGCTCCAGCATCTTCGATACCACCTCTGACGAGTCCTTCAACACCTTCTGGCAGGCGCTTGCGGCCAAGCAACGTAACCCGTCAGCTAACTTCGACTACTACACGGCGATAAAGCTGCACCGCTTCACTGAGGCAGTCGATAGCATCTGCCAAGGATTCAACGTACTCCCCAACAAAAACCCATCTACCGCATCAATCGAGAAAAGCTTGCAGGAGCTAGCACTGAAAGAGTCAGTCTTCCGAGACAAGGCCGTGACCATCAAGGGTGCGACCCTGCCACCTCTTTCACTGCAGCTGATGTGCTGCCAAAAGGATTGGGGGGAAAACATCTACATTCAGGTTCTCGATGTAACCGTTGGTGGTGAGACGATCAAAGTCGAGAATTCTCGCCGATTCGACGAGACCTCCAGAGGTGAGTTCAACCATGAGTTCAAGAATCTCGCCACGGTTTTCGGAAAAGAAGACAAGAAACCTTACGATGCGATCTGGAATGGTGCTTTCCTGATCCGAGACAAGGGCTCCAACGCCTGGCTTAAAACCTACAACACCTCTCGCATCCCGGCCATTATCGGCAATACGCTTTTCGACAACCAAGAACGCCAGGACGGCGGCCTTTCACCATCGCGTGAAGTGGGCATACAAGCTGCAGCGCTCCCGTACTACATAACACCGACTAGGCAGAAGCAACGGCATAGCGTCTTCATCCAAGACAATGGTGTCGAAGGTGCATGGTTCTTCGTGGCGTCCAATAAATCGGCCAATAACACAATTGCGAAGCAAAGTCTGGTGTACAACGCAATGATCACGGGTGAATGCGGTACCCAAATTCCTGTGCTGAGTCACCCGCTGGGCGAACTGTTCTTTTCCAGCTTCACCTTCGACATAGTGAAGCTCAGAGAGTCAGCCAAGACTTCAATCCTGCAAAAAATCGTGGAGATCTGCCTGCACAACTGAGGAGGTTGGGGCTTGATGCATAGCCGAAGACAGGTTCATCTTGAACATGCTAAGCAGCGGCGGTTATTTACAGAAAACAGCCAAAAGCAGCCTCTGGTATAGAGTGCTGTGAGCCACGAATTGACTCCGGAGGGGTCTACGAAACTGGGACGCGACTCATACAGGCGATAAAGCAGAATCGACTGCGCACTAGCTGTGTAGAAACTAGCTTCGCACACATGGATTGAGTGGAAAATCACGATGCCTACAGTTGGATGGATACAAGAAACTGGATTGGACCGGTTCTGTGAAACCGGCAGTGATCGGGATTGGTCAGCTGTGACTGTCAGCTATCCATGCCGTCATTGTCACTTGACCTTTGACTCCATTGCGCAACGGGAAAGGCACGAGATTGAGCACCCGATACAGAATCCATTACTGTATTTTCAGGATCGTGATATCGCCGGCAATTACCTGCGAATCACCGCACCTCTGAAGCCCGGCGACTTCGGGGCTCGCAATATTGGCGAGCTGACCATTAACGGCGATGACAATCAGTCGGTGGAGGAGCTATTTAAGCGCATGCAAGCGGTGCAGAAAGGCTACTTCACCGTGAGTTACGGCAACTCTGCATTGCAGAAAACCCTGAAAATCGAGGTATGCATTGCGGATAAACAGGAGCTGAATAACGTCGATCAGGCGTTCCGCCTGTACTTCTCCAAGGACGACTTCACCAGCAGTGATATTGCTGCACTTGTGGATAACCTAAAGCAGAACACGACTGTCACCGAGTACATCAACGGGCTGGTGCGCTACCTGCATGGTGTAATGGCCAAGGACAGGCGTTCAGACACCACGCCCTTTGAAGACTTTGATCTTCGCTTCAACCAGGCGTTGCAGTCGCTGCAGGAATACCGCACCGGCCTTTCCATGACTATCAGAGCTGTCATCAAGTTCAACCGGAATGATTTTACCCCACTCACAGCCTGCGGTTTGCCTGAAGTAGAAGCCGCCATGCAGTTCTTCAGGGGCGGGCACTATGCACCTTCTGAGCAGACAGAAAGTAGAGTCCGAATGCCGGTGGATTTCGCCACAGAGTTTACGCTGAAGGAGCTTCTGGGTAGCTATCAACAAACTTCACTACAAGATATGGAGCAACAAATAGCGGCCCTGTCCGCAAATAACCTGTCGCTGCAGGACAGAAGCAAATTTGACTACATCTGTTACAGAAAGGCAGTTGAACTTGATGATGTTTCAGGGATGGATAAATACCGAAGAAAACTCAGGTTTGACGATGTGTTCAATACGCTTATTGGGAAGCAATGACAGATGACTGACATTGAGAATGAAATCGCCGAACCCAAGCAGGACGATATAAAAAAAAGCAAGCAGAGCAAGGCAAAGACCGCAGCTGAAGCAAAATCTGTGGCGCAGATTTTCTCTGAAGCCTTTGCAGTAACGACGGATAAAGATCAGAACATCAAGCCGGCAAGCATCAGCAAGGCTGACCTGAAAGCGCTGACGGCCTCCCAGCAAGACGTGCGCCTGAGCAATGAGCTTGCCGAGCAGATCACTACCGCTGCCTGCAAAACTGATCCGGAGTTTAAGTGTCTTTCACTCATCACACTGGCGGCAATAAAGTGCCAGCACGACACGCTGCGACATGACTTGCTGAGCTTCTGTGTGCGTCTAGTAAGTTCACTGTGGATTCATCGTCACCGCGGCTCATTCGACCCGTATCGGGACATCATGGACGCAGACAAGGGACTGGACAGCGCTCCGCTGACCTTTTTGCGCAACTCGATCACTGAGCTATACCGCAAGCGCATTGAGTTTGTCGCAAGCCGAGCAAAAGAGCATACAAAACCTAAATCCGACTATGCCGTGGTAGCAGAAGTGCCTTCAGCGCTCGACTCCCTGCCTAAGAAAACGCTGGAAGCCCAGAGGGACAACGTTCTGTTGATCGGAGCACTGTGGCTAATGGACCAAGGCAAGGCGGACCCTAGCGCAGCTATCGAATTTTTCTCAAGCTTGCTGCATGAGCAAATCTCACGCATCCAGAGCAATCGTGCGGTTGCGGTCTTTCTTGCAGAACAATACGCCAATCAGGAAAGCCTGCTGGCCGACACTATCGACTACTTCAAAAAGCAGTTCACCGAACTGGCCGACCAACGCAAATTCTTGCAGTCAAAACAGCATGCTCAAGAAATGGAGCTTAACAAGCTGCAAGCCACGGTCAGAGGTCAACACTCTGAGATCGCCGACAGGGATCAGCAAATTTCTAGATTACTGGCCGAAACTGAGCAGTTGAAACACGCGCTGCAAGAGCAGCAGTTGGATGAGCGGGCCACAAGAACACACCTGCGTGACAATGCTGGGCAAGCTAAGGCCAAGGCATTTAATCTGTTATCAGAAGATGTTCTTGAACCATTGAAACTGTCCTTGGCTGCCTTGCGGCGTGAAAAACCAAAGACAGAGGTCGCCGCGCATCACATTGAATTAGCAGTGGAAAACATTGAAAGGGAAATCAAATGGTTCAGCGAGTAGGGATTGACTTCGGGACCACCAACAGTCTCATTACCGTGATTACCCGGGCAGGTCGAGCAAAGGGGTTCGATGATACTGGACGGCCACACCCGTCAGTTGTGCGCTATGAAGGTGAGCAAGTTATCTGCGGAAAGAAAGCGCGGGACAAACTGGAAAAGCTGGGTATTGGCGTACTGGGCAATACGGTACGCGGCCCCAAAAAGCTGCTAGGCAATGAGCATATTAACGTCGATGGACGAATCATGACGCCGGTCGAGGTCATTGCCGACTACATCAAATACTTGGTGGCTCATGCTCGCGATAACGATATTGATCAGATTGCAGATCTGACCCGTGCCATAGTGACCATCCCGGTTGCGCTAGACGGACGAGGCAGACAAGCACTGCGCGAAGCAATGCTCAGCGCTGGTGTATACGTTGAAACCTTCGTGCACGAGCCATTGGCTGCTCTGTATGGCTATTTCAAGGACCAGCCCGATGCTCGGGACGCACTTGCGTATTACGACGGAAAAATGGTCTTGGTTTTTGATTGGGGTGGCGGAACGCTGGACCTGACACTGTGCAAAATCGTCAATGGCTCCATCGTTCAGGTGCTTAACCGCGGCAACAACCTGGTCGGTGGTGACTATCTGGATGACGCCATTCTCAATCATGTCACCGACGTGCATGCTCGCAAGTTTGGCTGGAGCGCTGAAACCAAACTGCCGGTCAACCCGGGGATGCGTGCGAAGTTGATCACCCAGTGCGAGCAGGCAAAAATCACGCTGTCCACCCGCGACAAGACCAATATATTTCTGCCTGATTATTTTCAGGGTGCAGATGAAGAGGCTGAAATCGATCTCTGGTTGACCAGAGACGATCTGGAAAGAATTTGCACTCGCCTGATCAACCAAGGCATTGATGAAATACACAGCTTACTGGCTGCCGATAAGGCCGATGTAGATCCACAGACGATTGCGCTCTGCCTTGCAACTGGTGGCATGGTCAATATGCCGCTGATCAAAAATAAGCTTACCGAAATCTTTGGCGTTTCCTCCCTGCACATTTCCGAGAAGGGTGACCGGATTATTTCCGAAGGTGCTGCTTGGATTGCGCATGACAACCTTGAGCTGGCACTGGCAAAGCCATTTGAATTGGTTGAAGCCAGAAACTCACTGCTCACAGTTATTCATGAAGGAACTCGCTTACCGCAGCGGGGTGAGTCAATACAGAAACAACAATCCATGTACTGCTCCGACCCGAGGGATGGCAAAGCCATTTTCACCTTCAAGCGCCCACAGATGGTTATGAAATCGGCCGCAGCCGATCCACGGACCACATATGGAAGCTTGGTTGTTGAAGTGAACCCGAACTTCCCACCACTCGAGGAGCGTATTCAACTCACAGTGACCATCGATGAAAATCTAATCTTGCATGCAAAGGCTATTGCCGAGGACTGCAGAGAGCCTACCAATGCAGATTACTACGACCTTGAGTTTTCTCTGGTAGTGAAAAAGCAGACTGACGACTCAAGCGAAAAAAAAAACCGTTTAAGGCTGTCCGCTAACAAGAGCGGGGCCAAACAGCTGTTTGTTCGTGCGAACGTCACCATCAACAAGGAGAGCTGGGACACAGTTCCGGGTGAGTTGCTCAAGGAATACAACGACAAGAACGTCTATCTGCGAAAGCCTATGTCTAGGGTGCAAGACGATGAATACATCCGCTATCAGCCGTGCTCGTCGTGTGGAGCGAAATGGATGAAGAATTGCTGTTCCACTAGAGCTAGTGCAGCCCAAGGCCTGACTTGATGGGCTCGCAAAAACTGCCCCGAGACCTGGAGCAGACCCGCGATCTGGCGACCCCTTTGGTTCTGCTATCTATCCGGCAATGTCCACTTTGGGAAGCTGCCTTTTGTGGCCGGATGATCGACATAGCTACCTAGCGTTGAGTTAGGTTCATCTTGACCGGACGCACCAACATCCGAAGCACAAGCACATCTGACCTTTGGCAATTCATTAGCTTCTCACCCCCTCGCCTGTCGTCGTGGCGCAGATCGCCAAGAACTGCGCCACATTCGCAATCAAAAATGGCGCAGTTCTGAAAACTGCGCCAATATTGCGCCAACAGCATTTAGACGGGGCCAACTCTGCAATGCCTTCAAGCACTGAAATACTGAACAGCATTCAGGCCTCTGGTAACGGATTAACGCTGACAGAGCTCCTAGCCAGACACCCTGATATTGCTCGGAGAACAGCGCAGCGGTTAATTGCAAAGCTGATAGAGAGCGGTCAAATCACCGCAAACGGTGAAGGCAGAGCACGGCGCTATTTCGGCGCAGCTGTCCCGACTGACGCCAGCACATTGGGTACAAACACCGATAGCTTCCCGTCGTTTATTCCACTGTCCGCAGATAGCCGGGACATACTCGCCTATATCAATCAGCCAACAGAGGCGCGCAAGCCCGTTGGTTACCAGCGTGATTTTCTGGACTCCTACCAACCGAACGAAACCAGCTACTTATCCGAGTCGTTGCGGCGCCAACTGCACAGAATGGGGAAAACCACAGATGCAGTGGAGCCGGCTGGCACATACAGCCGTGCAGTTCTAAATCGTCTGCTTATTGATTTGTCGTGGGCATCCAGCCACCTGGAAGGGAACACCTACTCGCGACTAGATACACGACAACTCATTGAACATGGCAAGGCCGCACGAGGCAAAGCATCTATCGAAACACAGATGATCTTGAACCATAAGACGGCAATCGAGCTGCTGGTCGAGAACATCGAAATCGCTGAGTTCAACCGCTACACACTTATGAACCTGCACAGCGCCCTGGCCGAAAACCTGCTTCCAAATCCTGCAGATGAAGGCCGCATCCGGCAGCATGCCGTCGACATAGGGAAAAGCACCTATCGCCCTCTCTCAACACCACAGCAGATTGAGGACGCCCTGGAGGTTCTACTCAACAAGGCCAATCAGATTAGTGACCCGTTCGAGCAGTCCTTCTTCATGATGGTGCACCTGCCCTACCTGCAGCCCTTTGCCGACATCAACAAGCGCACCTCCCGACTGGCAGCGAACCTGCCACTGTTTCGAGCCAACCTATGCCCGCTGACATTTCTGGATGTGCCCGAACAGGCCTACAGCCGCGCCACGCTAGGTGTCTACGAAATGACCCGTGTAGAGCTACTTCGCGACCTGTACCTCTGGGCCTACGAACGTTCAACGCAGGAGTACCTGGCAATCAAGCAAGACCTTGCTGAACCAGACCCCCTTCGACTGACCTGGCGGGACTTCGTCAAAACAACCATTCGCGAGGTCGTCACTCATCCGGAGCTTGATCCACTGGCCTGCATTCAACGCGCTGTATCAGAGCATGTTTCAGACAGTGAGCAGCCAGAAGTACAGGCCCTAGTCGTTGAAGAACTCCGTCGACTGCACGAAGGGGTGCTAGCGCGTTACGGATTACGGCCATCCGAATTCAACCTCTGGAAATCGAGCCATGGGAACTGATGAGTTCACGTCCAACCATTCGCGCCATCAGGCAGAAAGCGAACACTCAATGCTGAGCCCTATGGATTACGAAAGCCTTCTTGCACAGGTCGTCCAACTAGTCGAAGACGCTGGCCTGCTGCTCGTTACTGAATGGCAGCGCCCAGAGGGACCTCGCGGCTCCAGCGATAAAGCTGAAGTCGATATTGAAATCGAGTCACTGCTTAGGCCTGGGCTGCTGCAACTGCTGGACTGCGACTTCTGGGGCGAGGAAACAGGCCATAGGCTCACAGGAGCCAGGTATTGCTGGGTTGTTGACCCCAATGATGGGACTGCAGACTTTCTGAAAGGCCACAAAGGCTCTGCCATATCTGTCGGCTTGCTTGAGGGTGCCCAACCGGTGCTTGGCGTGGTCTACGCCCCTGTTTTGCCGGATGGTGATTCTGACTGCGTCGCATGGGCAAAAGGGTCACCATGTGTGCTTCGCAATGGGAGCCCCATTAAAGCCACACTCGCCCAAAAGGAATGGAATCAAGACAGCAGAGTTATGGTCAGCACTGCAGCAACGGACAAGCCCGAAATCAACTCTGAATTGTGCTCACCAGGTTGCTTTGTGGCGATGCCCAGCATCGCCTATCGGTTGGCACGAGTCGCTGCAGGTGATGGGGATGCAGGCGTATCGCTTGTGCCGGTTTCAGCGCACGATGTGGCTGCAGGTCATGCGCTGCTAATTGGCGCGGGGGGCGTGCTGATTGACCAAGATGGGAACGGCATCACCTATGTCACTGAAGCCAACATGCAGACAGTATCTCGGAGATGCTTTGGCGGTACGCGAGAAGCCTGCCAGTCACTGGCAAGTCGAAATTGGAGCAAGGTGTTTACATGAAAACGCTGAAAGTAGTGATTGAGGATTGGGATGGTGATGGCGCCATTCGCATTCCCGATGAGGCCCTCCAAGAACTCGGTGCAGATGTAGGCGACTCCCTCTATCTCGTCGAGGAATACGTTGGCTCGACGCGCTGTCTAGTGCTGAGCAAAACTGAACGTATTCCAGACCGCGTTGATGAACTGGTGGGACGCTGGGATACCCTTGGAAAAGCGCATGGTATTGAAGATGACTGAGCTGGCAATCCAAGCATCCTAGTCAGGTGACCAGCTACCCCGTCTGCTGCATGGGGCCACACATAGGAGAATGCTGTATTTCCTAACCAGCTTGAAATGCTTTAGGCAGACCTTGCCTCAACGATGTTAGCGAACATCTCTGCCCTCAGCCACGTCGCGCTCCTTTATCCTTGCCAAGATCCATTCCTGCACCTCGGCGTCGACCCAGCCGACGCAACGGTCGCCCAGCGAGACCGGCTTTGGGAAGCTGCCCTCCCCGATGTACTTGTAGATTGTCGATCTGGCCAGACCGGTCGAGTAAATCACTTCTTTCAGGCGAATAATTCGCACAAACAAGTCTCATCGATAAGCTTAGAGGACGAACGGGATTTGAACCTTCCAGCTAGTAAGCCCAGCCTGTCACGCGTGTAGAAGGAACCGTTTTGGATTCGATCTTGACGAAAGGCTTAAGGTTTATATACTGCAAAGCGATTGTGTGAAATCCTACAAATCATGCTTCAGAAGCGAATCGCCTGAAACACTGATTTGAGCTGGGTGTTTGTGTCTTTGGATTCAAATCCCCCCGGCTCCACCAACACAACATCTAAAGACGTCCACGGACGTCTTTTTTTGTGCCTGAAGCCCAGCAAATACGGGGCCTTAAGCACCATCATAAGTATCCGTGAGCGTCCATCACGATCTATGTCTTTTGGTATTCCAAATGGTATTCCAGCCCGCGGGGGCTGATTTTGGAATACCGAGCTCACGCGCGTACAACACTAACCTTCCGACGCAACTGATCCGAAATCGACAGCACCGCCCTGGCCCGCGCCTAACGCTCCTCTTCCTGCGTCCAGCTCAATGCCTCCAGTGCGGCGGCCACGTGGATGCGGTTGTCTTCTAGCGGTCGCGGCAACAATTCCTCCGCCCGCGCGAGGCGGCGCAGCAGGGTGTTGCGGTGGGTGTGCAGGCGTTGGGCGGCGAGGGTTGCGTTGCTGCCACAGGCGAGAAAGGTCAGCAGGGTGCGGCGCAGTTGTGGGGACGCGCTGGTCAGCTGCCCGAGGGTATGAGCCACGAAGCGCTGATTGGCCTTGGGGTCGCGGGTCATCAGTGACACCAGGCGGATGCGGTCGAAGCTGACGACCCGCGTGCTCGATTGCAAGCGACCGAGCACCCGCTGGGTAGTCAGTGCATCCAGATGGGCACGGCGGAAGCCTTCGATGCCCTGCCCTGCGCTGCCAATGGCCAGGCGCACACCGGGCAGGTTTTTGATCGACGCTTGCAACGCCGCCAAATCAACCGGCTGCTCCGCAGCAATCCACACCCACAAGGTGGCCGTGTTGGCGAGCACGGTCAGTGACTGACGGCTGCCGGTGCAACGCATCAGTGCTGCGGCGGCACTTTCCAGGGTGGCCAGTTGGGTGTCGGCCTCCTCGCTCCAAATCAACGCGGCATGGTGGGCCTGCTCCAGGGTGTAGCCGAGCTGGCGGCTGGCCTGATGCACGTTGACCTCGCCGCCCTCGACAATCCTGGTGACCAGCTCGCGCCGCTCCACATGGGAGTCACGCAGGCGGGCTTCACGCTCGCTGCGCAGAAACTCAGCGAGAATTTCCATGCTGCCGTCGATGTAATCGCCAATCGAACGTGCTGACAGCGCCAGCAAGCTGCGCAGCTCCTGCGGATCGGCGGTGAGCTCGAAGGCGATTGTCATCCACTGCTGCCAGGCCGTGCCTTGCGCCGCCCGCGAGGCATTGAATAGCAGCTCGGTTTTGCCACGCCGCAGCAGTTCCCGCGCCACGCTAAGCTCGTCGGCTGGCAGGTAAGGCGGCACCGGTTCGCCGGGATTTTCGATATTCGCCCGCGCCCAGTGAATCACGCTAAAGCGCGCCGCCCGCCGCGAGGCGGACATCAGCACGGGATCGTCCGCCAGGATGATCATGCTTTTGAGCGACAGGCCAGCCAGGTCAATTGCCTCCAGCCAGTCGGCCGGGGCATTGAGCACATGCTCAGCGCCTTGGCGCAGCAGCTCGCGCACCCGCGGCGTGGGGGTGGGCCACTGGCCCGAAGGCGGGTTGGGGAAGCTCAACTGCATGGCAAGGTCTCCGCGCACGGGAAAAACAGCAGCAGCCCCATGATTGATACGAAATGCACCATTCAAGACAACTGTCGGTGCACTTTACACCTTGCCGCCCATAGGCCTTGTCAAAAACACTCTGTCACTACTTAACCACCCACTTCGGGGAGCCATCTTTGAGCGTCCATCAGCAACCGCCCATCGAGCATGTCGATGTCCTGATCATCGGTGCCGGCCTGTCTGGCATCGGTGCTGCCTACTACCTGCAGCGCGATCTGCCGGGTAAGCGCTATGCCATTCTGGAGGCGCGCGAGGCCAGCGGCGGGACCTGGGATTTGTTCCGCTACCCCGGCATCCGCTCCGACTCGGACCTCTACACCTTCGGCTACGAATTCAAGCCGTGGCTCAGCCCCAAGGCGATTGCCGACGCGGATTTGATCCTCGATTACCTGCGTGAAACAGCCAGCGAAAATGGCATCGACCAACACATCCGCTACCAGCACAAAGTGAAGCGTGCCGACTGGTGCAGCGAGACCGCGCGCTGGACCCTGGACATCGAGCGCCTGGACAGCGGCGAACAGCAGCGCATGACCTGCACCTGGCTGTTCTCGGCGGCCGGCTATTACCGCTACGACGAAGGCTTCACCCCGCACTTCGAGGGCGTGGAGCAGTACACCGGCCAGCTGATCCACCCGCAAAAATGGCCCGAGAATCTCGACTACAGCGGCAAGCGCGTGCTGGTGATTGGCAGCGGCGCCACCGCCGTGACCCTGGTGCCGGCCATGACCGACAAAGCCGCCCACGTGACCATGCTGCAGCGCACCCCCAGCTATGTGCTGGACGTGCCTCTGGAAGACCCCATCGCCAAACTGCTGCGCAAGTGGCTGCCCAGCGAGCGCGCCTACGCGCTGACGCGGCGCAAGAACATCCTCATCGCCCGTGGCATCTGGCTGCTGTGCCAGAAGTACCCACGCTTTGCCCGGCGCCTGATTCGCTTCTTCAATAAGCGCAGCCTGCCCAAAGACTATCCGGTGGACGAGCACTTCAACCCGCCTTACAACCCCTGGGAGCAGCGCCTCTGTGCCGTGCCGGATGGCGACCTGTTCAAGCGTCTGGCCGATGGCAGCGCCTCTATCGTCACCGACCATATCCGCACCTTCACCCCGCGCGGCGTGGCCTTGAAGTCTGGACGCGAGCTGGAGGCCGACATCATCGTCACCGCCACCGGACTCAACCTGCAGCTTTTCGGCGGCATGACGATGACCATCGATGGCGAAGCCGTGGACGTCTCTCGCAAGGTGGCCTTCAAAGGCATGATGCTCGATGGCCTGCCTAACTTTGCCTTCGCGGTCGGCTACACCAACTCGTCCTGGACCCTCAAAGTCGGCCTGCTGTGCGAGCACTTCTGTCGGCTGGTGGCGCACCTGGACCAGCACGGCCATGCCTACTGCTACCCACAACTGCCCAGCAGCGACATGCCCACTCGCCCCCTGCTCGACTTCGGCGCCGGCTACGTGCAACGCGCCCTGCCGATGCTGCCGCGACAAGGCCTGGGCGCGCCCTGGCTGATGTCGATGAACTACCTGGAAGACGCCAAGGTGCTGCGCCAGGGGCCGGTACTCGACCCGAACCTGAAATTCGCCGCAGCTGGAACCCGGATCACGCCGGTGTCGGACGGAACACGCCAACCGGCAACCGCCTGACAAGCGAACAGTGCAGACAACCTTATTGGCCAGGACAACAACAATGAAAAACTTCGCCAACAAAATCATCGTCATCACCGGCGCAGGCTCCGGCATGGGCCGCGCCTATGCCCTGGAGTTTGCCCGCCTCGGCGCGCGCCTCGCCCTCAACGACTATGACCCCGTCGGCCTGGCGGAAACCGTGCAGTTGCTGGAGTCATCCACCTCCCCGGCCGTCTTCAGTCAGGCCTTCGACGTCGGCAACCGAGAGGCGATGAATGCCTTCGCTGCTGCCGTTCAGCACGAGTTGGGCAATGCCCACGTGATCATCAATAACGCCGGCATCGGCGGCGGTGGTCAGCCCGTGTGGGCCATGACCGACAACGATTACGAGCGCACCTTGCAGATCAATTTCTTCGGCGTGGTCTACGGCACCCGCGCGTTCCTGCCACAACTGCTGGCCAATGGCGAAGGCGCTATCGTCAACGTCTCCAGCGTGTTTGGCCTGGTCGGCACGCCCAACTCGTCGGACTACTGCGCCGCCAAATTTGCCGTGCGCGGCTTTAGCGAATCACTGATGGTGGAACTGGAGGAAAGCCCGATCTCGGTGCACCTGGTACATCCAGGCGGCATCCGCACCAACATCGCCAAGGGCACCCCAAACGGCGAGGCATTCACCCGCAAATACCTGAAGACCGATCCTGCCGACGTCGCCCGCGAGGTGATTCAGTGCATCCGCAGCGGCAAGCAGCGCATCGTCCTCGGCCACCAGTCCACACAGCTGTGGCTGGCGTCCTGGGCGCTGTCGCTGGAGCGACGCAACCGCATGCTCTACCGAATGCTCAAAAGCATGCTCGACCCCCGGCAATACGACCTGGTGCGCCGCCGCACCGCCGAGTCCGCCCGGCCATGCACAGACAACAACGAGGCAGCCCGATGAACAATCGAATCAGCGATCCAGACCGGATCATCCCACGGGAAAACATCGACTTCGGGCTGGACGCCAGCATCCCCCGCTACTGGTACGCCAACGACCCGTACAAGACCCGCGTGATGGATGGCATGCAGCTGTATTTCCCGGAAGGCGAGCGCTACTTCATCACCAGCGTGCGGCCCTTCCGTGAGCAAATCAGCGACCCGATCCTGGCCAAGCACGTCAAGGACTTCACCCGCCAGGAAGGCCAGCACGGCATCGCCCATACCCAGTTCAACCAATTGCTGCGCGACCAAGGCATGCCGGTCGACGAGATGCTGGCCATGCAAAAGAAGCGCAACAACTTCTGGCTCACGCGTTTTTCCCAGGAGTTCAACCTGGCGCTGACGGGTGCCTTCGAACACTTCACGGCCCTGCTCGCGGAAGGTTTCTTCACCCGCAAACAGGTCATGGAAGGCGCCGACCCACGCGTGAAAGCCCTGTTCGCCTGGCACGCCATTGAAGAAATGGAACACAAGGCGGTGGTCTTCAACGTGATGAGCACGGTGGCCAAAGTTGGTTACTTCAAGCGCAGCGCCGCGATGATCTACGCCACCCTGGAAATGACCTTCGAGACCTATCGCAGCACCGACGTGTTACTCAAGGCGGACGGTTTCAGTTGGCTTGAGCGCAAGCGCATGTTCTTCACGCACCTGCCCTGGATGTATGGCCGTAACGGCGTGTTCAGCTCCTTCAGCGGGATGATCCTGGCTTACCTGAAGCCGGGTTTTCACCCCGACGATATTCCCGTCGTGCACAACTACCCGGACTGGATTCAGGCCTACGAGCGCACCGGCGACCCTGGCAAGGCGTGCGATGCACTGATCGCTGCGGCTTACTGAGCACGCGTAAAAAAGCCACGGCACCCTAAGGACGCCGTGGCTTTTTTACGTTCCACTGCTGATCTCGGCAGGCCGCGGCGGGCAAAACGCCTTAGCGCTTGGGCAGCGGTTTGAAGCCGCTTGGACTGTCGCACTGATACTGCGCGAGTGTCAGATAGCCGAAGTCTTTTTTCGGCGGAATAAAGCCCTCCGGCTCAAGCACATCCAGGCTTGATGCGGTTTTATGGCCCTTGGTTTTCCAACCGACGACGACCACCGAGCTGTGTTGATGCGCCAGCGCAATGCCGACCTTGCCGCTCGTGTCATTGCTGCACCACAGCGAAACGGCAGCCATCATGATGGCCTCCAGATGCTCTTCATTGACCCTGCTGGCAAATTCGGAGCTGAGCAACCAACGGTAAAAGCTGGCGTGCAGGGTCCAGTTCAACGGCAGGTTCTGGGCACAGGCGGTTTTGATAAAGCCGCGAAACATGTTCATGCCATCGGGGCCATCGAGCTTCAGCAGCCCAGGGCACAGATCAAACAGCGTGTGCCAATAGACCCGCAAATTGCTGTCGATCTGGGTAAAGGTTTTGGTGGTGAGTGGATAACCGGCGAGAAACCGATGCAACGAAAGGGCATCCAGTTTTGACCGGTCAACACCCTGGGCGTTGATGTAATGAGTAGACATCTGCGTTCTCCTGAGCGAGTCGGCGTGTACGTCACGCCGGCATCGACAATCCATTCGTTCTGGCCGTTACCGAGCGTTCGGTAGCGGGCGTCCGCCGTGCGCTTGAAGGTGCAAGCGCATGGCAGTACCAAAGTGCCGGGCAACGCCCTGGGCACGTTTGGAACAAAAAGGGATTACTAGACAGGAGAAGCGCGGGGATTAATGCTCGGCCAAAGTCGGCGCTTGGACACACGCCCCACCGTCATATCGACCCGGACCGCGACGGTACGGAACAACAGGCCATGGGCTGCGGGAAGTGCGCCGGGCAATGCCAGCACGCTGGCATTGGAGCAGCAACAGACGTGCTCGGCGTGAGCGGGTTCAGGCTCTTGCGGGCTCTGGATATCGAGTTTACTGAGGAGCCGGGCAACAGCCTGACTGTCGCCCGAGGAGCAAAAGCCGCCCCACATCAGCTGCTTGTTATCGGCTGCCGACAGGGCGCTGGACAACGGCATCGCGAAGACGTTGAACAGCACTGCAATGCAGGCTACCCAGACGTATTCGAGTCGACGTTGTGACATGGCGCCTCCAGAGGCTTGAGCGGTTTTCTTCAATCTAACCGCGCTACAGCGGCCTGATCAGCCGCCCAGGGTTACGCGTATTACTGCCCGTGCTGATGCTCGCCGTGCGCAGCCGGTGCATCCTTTTGCACGGCCACTTCAACCTGCACCGCGCCGGCGTGTTCGAAGTGCAAGGTCAGCAGGAAGCGCTCACCGTCCTTGAGCTGTTTGGGCAGGCTGAACAGCATCACGTGATAGCCCATGGGGGCGAATGCCACCGCGGTGTTGGCGGCGATTTCGACGCTGGCGACTTGCTGCATCTTCATCACACCGTTCTGATGCAGGTGCTCGTGCAGCTCGGCCTTACCAGCGGCGGGGGTGTCAACACGCAGCAGGCGATCAGCGCTGTCGCCCTGATTTTGCACCACGAAGTACACCGCCGCAGTGGGCGCGGTCGGCGGCATTTCGCGCGACCAGGGATGGTCGATATGCAGGTTGCCGCTGTCGTATTCATGGGCCACGGCCACGAGTGGCGTGCTCAGCAATGCGGCGAGCGCGAGGGCTTTAGTCAGTTTCATGGGGTTTCTCCTTGCGGGATCGGTATGGGTTTTTTTAAGCGACGCGGGGCTCTGCGCCGGCCACTGCCACGCTGTAAACGGCGCCAGCCAAGGACGATGCCGGTGACGCTGATGGCCAGGCCGCCAAGGCTGAAAACGATAATCAGCACCTCGCGCAGCCACGGACGCTCCAGGAGCGGCAGCCAGTCCCAGCTGTGCAGCAGATTGAACACCCAGCGCTCGACGCGCTGACGGCGGTCGAGCTGTTCAATCAATGCGCCGCTGTAAGGGTCCAGGTGCAACCAGGTGGCGCTCGGGTCGGCGAAGCGTACGCGTAGCATGGGCAGGCGCTTGCGCTGGTTGCCGTACATGCTTTGCTCGGCGCGCGGGTAGTAGTAGAAGTCGTAGTTATCCAGCCATTCGACCTGCACCGGTGCGCCCGGTTGTAGCGCACGCGCTGCATTCTCCAGGGTGCTGGCAGGCAACTGCGCCAGCACCTCGGCGCCCTCCGCCACGGGCAGAACGCGACTGTCGCCCGCGCGGTCGTAGGCCACTCGATACACCTGGCCACCGACGATTTGCCAATGCAGCTCGCTGGCGGCAAAGCCGGCTTGGCGCAAGCGCGCCAGCGTCTCGACCGGCGCCTGCGGGTCGCTGCTCGCGGTCAAGGCCGCGCCACGATAGCCGGCGGTGGCCAGACGCTGCGGACTGTCAAACAGATGCCAGGGGCGCATCGACATCAATCCGCTAAAGATCCAGGCGATCAGCAGCAGGCCGAACAGCAGGCCGCTGATATGGTGCCAGCGCGCAAACCCACCCGCGTAGGGCGAGCGCGAGCCGCTGCGGTAAGGCTTGGCAAAGCGCCAGCGCAGCAAGCCGACAACCTGCCCGAGCAGCGCGGCGAAGGTCGACGCCAGCGCCAGGTAGATGACGATCTGCGCCCACCAGGGGCTGTCGCGCAGCGGGTACAGCCAATGCAGCCAGGAGCCCAGCCAATTCCAGGTACGCTCCGTGGCACTGGCATCGCGCACCACCGCGCCCGTTTGGCTGGAGATGTACAGCAGGCTGCCCGGCCCATCGTCCAGTTGCACCCGGTGCAGGGGGCGATGACTGTCCAGGGCGCGCGAACGGCTCCAGGCATCCTCCTGCACCTGGCCCTGATAGTGGGCCAGCGCCTTGCCGTCAAACTGGCGGGCACTGGCCATGGCCTGCCTGACATCGACCGGAGCAATCCGCCGGCCCTCGCGGGCATCGACCGCCAGGTTGCTGCCATCGGCATAGCCGAGCAGGTAGCGTGGTTCGCCGGCCACACTGCTCAGGCGCAGGGTGGTCGGCGCCTCGCTGCGCCCGCTGGCGGCCAACACCTGCTCCAGCCCCACGCAGCAATCATGTGACGGCAGTTCCGGCAGGTGCGCCAGGTGCTCGGCCGGCGTCAGCTTGGGGTAGCCGACATACAGCATCACCACCCCGGAGACGAACCACAGCGCCATAAACAGGCACAGGGCAATGCCCAGCCAACGGTGCCAGAGGTACAGATAGCGTTTGATCGCCATGGGCGCGTCCTCTTAGAACTGCGTGTCTACAGCCACTTCGAAGGTGCGCGGCGCGCCCATGTAGTAGAGGCTGCCGTAGGCCTGTTTGGCATACAGCTCATCGGTCAGGTTACGCACTCGCCCGGTCAGCGCCGTGTGCTCGTCCACCTGATAACGGGCGAACGCACCGTACAAGGTGTAGGACGGCGCCTTGAGGGTGTTGGCGTTGTCGGCGAACACCGAGTCGACATAGCGCGCATCCACGCCGGCCTTCCAGGCGGGGTCGATGTCGTAGGTCAGCCAGGCGTTGGCCACGCTGTCCGGTACGTTGGTCGGGGTGTTGCCCTCGCGGGACACCGACACGCCGTTGACGGCTTCGTTGAACTCGTCGTACTCGGCATTGACGTAGGCATAGTTGGCTTCAGCCAGCAGTTTCGAGGTGACTTGCAGCTTGCCCGCCAGCTCAATACCGCGGGACGTTTGCTGGCCGGCCTGGATCGTCAGGTTGGGGTTGTTGGAGTCCTTGACGGTGAAGTCACGGCGCACGATTTCATACAGGGCCACGGTGGCCGAACCGCGCCCATCGAGAAAATCCAGCTTGCTGCCGACTTCCCACTGCTCACCCGTGGTCAGGTCGTAGAGGCCAACCTGCGAGTAGGTTGCCGAAGCCAATGAACCCGCGGGTGGGTCGGCGGCCGTGCTGTATTGCACGTAGACATTGGCGGCCGGGGTCAGCTCATACACCAGGCCAGCACGCCCGGTAAGCGGCTCCCAGGTACGCTCGAAAAACGCCGGACTGGTGGGCGTCACCGTGCCGTAGTTGGTCACTTCCATGTCCAGGTGGTCATAGCGCAGGCCGGTCAGCAACGACAGGCGCTCGGTCAACTCCAGACGATTTTCCGCAAAACCCGCCAGGGTGGTGACTTCATGCTTGCGCTGCTTCTGCAAGCCGCCATTGACACCCGGAATGTCGTAGAAGCTGCCTGGATCAAAATGGTCCGGATCAACCGTGTCATAAGGGCTGGAGTTGAACTTGCCATTGGGGTACAGCGTCTGCTGGTTGACCGAGTAATCCAGACCCGCCGACCACTGGCTGAACAGGCCGAACAACTGATTGTCGTGACGCAGCTCGAAGCGGTTACCGTCAACCTGCTGATCATGCCGCTGCAGATACGCCGCGGAACGATTCACCAGGCTGTTGTCAGCGTTATAGGTGTAGTTTTCCAGGTTGCGATAATCGCGCTGGGCGTCGTAGTGATAGAGGGTGTTCTGCAAGCTGGTGCTGTCATTGATCTGGTAGTCGAGGATCGAGCGCAGCCAGTGCACACGCTGCTCATAACGGCCATCAGCGACGTTGTAGTTCTCGAAGCGGCGATCCTTGTCGATCTTCATGGTGTCGCCAACCGGCTTGAGCAGCGGCGAGCCCCAGTACGGGCTGTCTTCCTGGTCTTCCTGATACTCCAGCGCCAAGGTGTGGCTGAGGTCGGCCGTCAGGTCGCTGAGGATGGAGAAGGCCATGCTGGTGGATTCGCGCTCATTGCGATCCATATAGCCGTTGCCGCCGGTGCGGCTGATATCGAAGCGGGTAAAGTGTTTGGGATCGGCGTCCGTGCTCAGCGCCTGATTGACACCCAGCGCCAGCTCCGAGCTGTCATAGCTGCCATAGCGCAGACGCCCTTGCACGGCCTGCTCTTCGCGGTTGGCCAGTTTGGTGATGTAGTTGATCGAGCCGCCCACGGCGCCAGCGCCGTAGAGAAAGGTCGACGGCCCGCCGATCAGCTCCACCCGGTCATAAATCCAGGCATCCACCGGCCGCGTGGCGCTGCTGTAGCTCATGCCAATGCCGTTATAGAGCTGGGTGATCTGCCCGGCGGTAAAGCCGCGGTAAGACACATAGCCGCCGTAGCCCGGGTTAGCTGAAGCATTCACCCCGGTCATGCTGTTGATCACATCCTGGGTGTCCTTGGCGCCACGCTCTTCAATGATGGCGCGATCGGCAACGCTGACCGAGGCGGGCGTTTCGCGGGCGGTCAGGCCCAGGCGCGAACCCGTTTTGATCGGCTCGTCGAGCAGGATGCCAGAGGGCTGTTCGAGGGCGCCCTCGACGGTCAGCGGTGCCAGTTCTACCGAGTTTTCATCGGCCCAGGCCAGATTGCAGGCGCTGATCAGCAGCACCAGAGAGGTGTTGGTTACATTCATGAAAAACAACTTCCACGCGAAAAGTGAAGGCTGACGTGTGCGGCTACGCCAAGGCGGCGACCAACAAAGTCAGACGGACGAATTCACTGCGAGAAAGTCGTAGGGAGAGGCGCGAGGGTTGAGCGAGGGCCACAGATAACGCGGTGGCGGTTGTGCCCAGCTGCGCACAACAATGGGTGCGACGGCGTTACCCGGCACATAGTCCAGAGCCCAGGCCGCAGAGTTAACCGCTACGGCGAGGGCAAAGGAGGAGCACAGCGGACAAGCCAGCGAGGCGGCTTGTTGCGACTGATCCGAATGGCCCAGATCAACAGCGGCACCATTACCGCTCTCGACCGAGCAGAAGCCGCCGTTTAAGCCACTGAGACTCTGCCCGCTCATTTGCCCGTGATGAAGTCCGCAGGCGAACAGACTGAACAGGACGCTGGCGAACAGCATCCATGCAATCTGCGAACGGTTTTCACGGGCAAGTTTCATGGCCGCGACTCTAGCACCAAGTTAGCCGGCAATATAGCCGCACGCCGCGGTCAATTTCCGCAATGCATGGGCCTTGGCAGCGCATTGGCTCAGTTGGCAGAGGCTATGCCTGGCAGGCGCAGGACACGCATTTTGCCAACCAGCAAACAGTCACTGTAGCGACGAAAACACTAGGATCGTGTAGCGATAGGCGACGATTCTCGCAACGTCCAGCACTCGACTAGACTCAGGGCCGTAGATCTTTCGCAGCTGATGAGAGCGCCCTCTCGGTCTGCCGACATCAGCGGCTGAAAGATGGCAAAAACGCTGATGCATTTGTATTAGGCCACCTCAAACAGAGCACCTGCATGCCCGCACCTGATCGACATCATCCTGTACGAATCGCATTGAGCGCCCTCTGTTTGTTGCTGGTCACCAGCCTTCCAGGGCTGGCGTTGGCCTGCGAGAAGACCGTGCGCTGGGCCAACGACCCGCCGTATGACATGCGTAGCGAAGACGGCAAGATTCACGGCGCGACCGCAGACCTGTTGCGCGAAGTACTCAAACGCATGGGCTGCGAGGCCATATTCGTCGAACTGCCCTGGGCACGCGGGCTGCGCAACTTGGAAAAAGGCACCCTGGACATTCTTCCGGGTGCGCTGGTAACGCCGGAGCGCGAGGCGTTCGCCTACTTCTCCCAGCCCATCAATCGCTCGCCCAATGTGCTCTTCGTTAATCGCAGCGTCGCCGAGCGCTTTGCCTTTAAATCACTGGCACAGCTCAGTCACAGCCCATTTCGCCTAGGCATTCAGATCGGCGTGGTCTACAGCAGTGAGTACGCAGCACTGCTCAAGCAAACGGACTTCCAAAAGCGCACCGTTGCCATCACTGAACGGCGCAGCGGCTGGCAGATGATCAAGGCAGGACGCCTGGACGGGATGATTGCCGATGAGGTCACCGGGCTGCTGGAGCTACAACAGCTTGGCTTGTCCGCGGATGTCGTCCGCAGCCCCTTGGTGGTGTCAGAAGAACCCTCCACGGCGGCGTTCAGCCGTAAATCAACTGACCCGCAATTTGTCAGCCGCTTCAACCAAACCCTTGCTGAGGTGATAGACGACGGCACCTATGTGCGCCTTGTACAGCCGCACATGCCCTGCCCGGTTTCCGCCGCCGCTCTCGGCTGCTTGCAGGCTGCCGGCGGACTGGCCGATCAAGCCTTGCCGGCGGCATCAGAGCCATCCTCCAGCACGCTGCGCAGCGCCAACACGATCATCTCGTCACTTCCAGACGCGGGATCTGCAGATCAGCCCTGAGCGGATCACAGGCTCAAACCCGGTTGCCACCGCCACGCTTGCGCGCTTGCTGCAACAGGGCCTCGGCAATCTCACCAAGGGGCAGAATGTCCTCAGCACCGCCAATCGCCACGGCTTCGCGCGGCATGCCATAGACGACGCAGGTGGCCTCATTTTGCGCCACGGTGTAGCCGCCGGCCTGACGAATTTCCAGCATGCCCTGAGCACCATCCTTGCCCATGCCGGTGAGCAAACAAGCAATCACGTTGCGCCCGGCGCACTGCGCCACCGAACGAAACATCGGGTCCACCGCTGGTTTGTGCCGGCGCACCGGTTCGGCATCGGACAAGCGCGTAACGTAGTTGGCACCAGAGCGTTCGACTAGCAGGTGTTTGTCTCCAGGCGCCAGGAAGGCATGACCAGGAAGAATACGTTCGCCCCCCTTGGCCTCAACCACGTTGAGACGGGTCATGCGATTCAGCCGTTCGGCAAACGAGCGGGTAAACCCCGGCGGCATATGCTGGGTAATCACGATCCCCGGGCTGTCTGCCGGCAGGCCCAGCAGCACGTCCTTAATGGCTTCGGTGCCCCCGGTGGAGGCACCAATGGCGATCAGTTTCTCAGTGCCGATAATCGGTCGGGGAGCACCACTGCGCGGCGCGTCATCCACCGGCATGACCGGCTTAGCCGAACGCGGGATCAGCCGCGCCAAGCTGGCGGCCTTGATCTTGTAGCAAATCTCCTCGGCATAGGCCTGCATGCCTTCGCGAATACCCAGCTTGGGTTTAGCAACAAAATCCACCGCGCCTAACTCCATGGCACGAAAGGTGGCCTCTGAGCCTTGCTCAGTCAGGGACGAGATCATCACCACCGGCATCGGGCGGCCGTGCATGAGTTTTTCCAGGAAGGTCAGGCCATCCATGCGCGGCATTTCCACATCCAGGGTCAGCACGTCCGGATTCAACTGCTTGATCAAATCACGCGCCACATAGGCATCCGGCGCCTGGCCAACCAGCTCCAGTTCGGGGTCAGCCTGGATGATTTCTTTGAGCAACGCCCGGATCAGCGCCGAGTCGTCTACTACCAACACTTTGATTGGCATACCTGCCCTCTAGAACAGATCGATATCGCCTGCCACCGGTACACGCTTGATACGCATGCTGTATTCCATTTCCCGGTCCAGCAGCGTGGTGTTGTGCAGGCTCTTAAGCTTCTTGACCATAACCCGGCCTGTCATCGGAAAGTAGTAAACCTTGCGCGGATAGATATCCAAGAGGTCTTCTGCCACGACCGGAATCTTCTCGGTCTCTAGATAGTCACGCACGAACTCGGCATTGCGCTCGCCAACATTGTTGGCGGTCATCCCCCGCAGCACACTGCCGCCACCGAACACCTTGGCCTCAAAACAATTACGCCGCGCGCCCAGTTTGAGCAAATGGTTAATCAGTAACTCCATGGCATACACGCCGTAACGTGCCGACGCCGAGATGGGACTGATGCCCCCGTCGTTATTGCCCGGCAGCATAAAGTGATTCATCCCGCCAATCCCGCTCAAACGGTCGCGCAGACACACCGACACACAAGAACCAAGCACGGTGACGATGACCAAATCACGCTGGGTGACAAAATATTCGCCCGGCAGAATCTTTACCGCATCGCAGTTGAACTGACGATCAAAGTAGGTGGTTGGAGCCAACGAACTGATGAAATCGAATTCCATCCTCAGTGCCTCCTCAATGCCGGGCGATACACGGTGCGCTCAATGAGCTTAACCAGATGGGT
>RCMZ01000323.1_pt1 | contig 27739 bp, 25 predicted proteins | sample 2041141 | NCBI WGS metagenome assembly RCMZ01 (sample SAMN09708263, study PRJNA481090) | Wastewater metagenome, whole genome shotgun sequencing project. | biome: sewage; isolation source: Davis station wastewater (DW) | place: Antarctica: Davis Station | collected 2010-03-01 | reverse complement strand
AGCACCTCGAACAGCAGCATACCCAGCAACATGGCGGCGACAAACAACAGCACCTGCCAATGGCCGGTGAGCACAATCGCCACGGCCGGACCCGGACAGATACCGGCGATACCCCAACCGACGCCAAACAGCAGGCTGCCACCAATCAAGCGGCGATCCAGCTCACGCTTAACCGGTAACTGCATCGGCGCGCCCAGCAAGGAGCGTTGGCGACGCTTGGCCCACGTCAGGGGCAGCACAGCGACGCCGATGGCACCGGCCATCACCAGCCCCAACGACGGATCCCAAGCGCCAGCCAAGTCAAGAAAACCGAGCACTTTGGCCGGATTGGCCATGCCCGCCAGCAACAGGCCAAGGCCAAAGATCAACCCAGCGATAAATGCAGTTAGCTTGCTCATGTTCACACTCCCAAGCCGTGACGCAAGACATACACAGTCGCGAAGCCGCTGGCCATAAATGCCACGGTCGCCACCAGTGAGCGCGGCGACAACCGCGAGATACCGCACACGCCATGGCCACTGGTGCAACCGGCGCCATAGCGGGTGCCAACGCCAACCAGCAAACCGGCCAGCAGCAAGCTCAACCAACCGCCCTGAAATTCGATAACAGGCAATACGCTGAACACTTGCCAGAGCAACGGCGCCAGCAGCAACCCGAGCAAAAACAGCGCCTTCTCGCCACGGCCTTCGCCACCGCGCGCCAGCAGACTGCCGAGCAAGCCACTGATGCCCGCGATTCGGCCGTTAAACACCACGAACAGGCTAGCCGCCAAGCCAATCAATGCACCGCCAGCCAGCGCCGACCACGGGGTGAAATGCAGCCAGTCGATGGTCATTGCGCACCTCCACAAAATTGCTCATATAGGGTGTTGATCACCGCCAGCGCGGCCGGGCTGCTAATGCGGTAATAGATTTGTTTACCGTCGCGACGGGTTGCCACTAAGTCTTCACGGCGCAGCACTGCCAGCTGTTGCGACAGCGTCGGTTGGACGATACCGAGCAAAGCTTCCAGCTCGCTGACATTGCGCTCGCCTTGGGAGAGCTGGCACAGCAGCAGTAAACGGTCAGAGTTAGCCAGCGCCTTGAGCAGCTGGCCGGCGGCATCAGCATTGGCGCGCAGCAACTCAAGGTCGGGCGCGGCAGTAGGATCAATCATCGGGTTGGCTCTCACACAAACAATATACTTTTAAATATATTGTTTATTTGTGAAATGTACAGCCCAATCGACCAGCGGCCAGCCAGCGCGGATACCGTCGCCACCAAGCGCAAACGCTCGCGACCTGAATAAAAACCAATAAAAAGCCCGCGACGGGCGCGGGCTTTTTACTCTGCAGCGACCTTAGATAGGGCGGCTACCGTATTTGCTGTCCGGCTTTTTGGGCGGATCGGCCACTACGTTGGGGTCAACCTCTTGCACCTTGCCACCGCGCGAAAGGAACTCTTCCATGGCGCGGGCCAAGGCATCACGTTCTTTCTGCTTGGCTTCGACACTGGGCAGATCGTCAACATCGACAGCGGCCTTGGCCTTAGCTTTGCCTTTGGCGGCTGGTACGATTTCGTCGTCACCATCGCCATCGTCATCACTGCCGTCATCGGCTGCAGCCAACTCTTCGCCTTCATCTTCGTCGGCGCTTTCCAGCTCATCGTGTTCCAGATCGTCGTCGCTCATGTTCCAACCTCATGACTTGCGAAAAACAAGTTAGTTATAGCCCAGACGCGCGCGTTTTTGCCCGTCCAGAAAAAATCAACCCTGCCAGCGCGCCGATTACTCAGGCTCACCATGGGTTCAAGGCGCGCATTCTAGCGCGCTCGCAGAAAAAGCAAAGACCGGCGCGCACTTCACCGACGAGTTTGTTTGCAGACAATGCAAAACGCCCGGATTATCCGGGCGTTTTGTGGTTACACGGCACGCTTACAGGTTGTAGCCGCGCTCGTTATGCAATGCCAGGTCGAGGCCGACGGTCTCTTCTTCGTCGCTCACGCGCAGGCCCATAACCATGTCGATCACCTTGAGGATCACATAGGTGACGATGGCGGTGTACACCACGGTGAAAGCCACACCTTTGAACTGGATAAAGAGCTGCGCGCCGATGTCTTCCACCATGCCAAAACCACCCAGTGCTGGCGCGGCAAACACACCGGTCAACAACGCGCCGACGATGCCGCCAACGCCGTGCACACCGAAGGCATCCAAGGAGTCGTCGTAGCCCAGCTTGCGCTTCAGGCTGGTGGCGCAGAAGAAGCAGATCACCCCAGATGACAGGCCGATAATGATGGCGCCCATCGGCCCGCACGTACCCGCAGCCGGAGTAATGGCCACCAGACCCGCGATCACACCGGACGCAATACCCAAGGCACTTGGCTTGCCGTGGGTGAGCCACTCGGCGCACATCCAGCCCATTGCGGCCGCAGCGGTGGCGATTTGCGTAACCAGCATGGCCATCCCGGCCGTACCGTTAGCCGCCACAGCCGAGCCGGCATTGAAGCCGAACCAACCGAACCACAGCATGGCTGCGCCCATCAGGGTGTAACCCAGGTTGTGCGGAGCCATGGCGGTGGTTGGGTAGCCTTTACGTTTACCCAATACGATGCACGCCACCAGACCGGCAACACCAGCGTTGATGTGCACCACGGTGCCACCGGCGAAGTCCAGCACGCCCCAGTCCCATAGCAGGCCGCCATTACCGGACCAAACCATGTGCGCAATTGGCGCATACACCAAGGTGAACCAAACACCCATAAACACCAGCATCGCGGAGAACTTCATGCGCTCGGCGAAGGCACCGACGATCAGCGCCGGAGTGATGATGGCAAAGGTCATTTGAAACACGATAAACACGCTTTCCGGTATCGCGTAAGTCAGGCTCGCGGGCGTTACACCGGCCAAGAAGGCTTTCGACAGACCGCCGATAAACGAGTTGAGGTTAACCACCCCCTGCTCCATACCGGTCACGTCAAACACCAAGCTGTAACCGTAGATAACCCACAGCAGACTGATCAGGCCGGTAATGGCGAAGCACTGCATCAGCACCGACAGAATATTCTTCGAGCGGACCATGCCGCCGTAGAACAATGCCAAACCGGGAATGGTCATAAACAACACCAGCACGCTGGAAATCAGCATCCATGAAGTGTCGCCGGAATTCAGTACAACCTCATCAGCCATGGCCAGACCTGGGGTTGCAAAAGACAGCAGGGCGCCAAGCCCTGCGAATTTACGCAGAGTCATAGAGTTACTCCTGGGGCGAAGGGGGTTCGGGGCTAGGGCTTAAACTGCGTCGGTGCCGGTTTCGCCGGTACGGATGCGGATCGCTTGTTCCAGGTTGACTACAAAAATTTTGCCGTCACCGATTTTGCCGGTGTTGGCCGCCTTGGTGATGGCTTCAATCACACGGTCCAGCTGATCATCAGCAATGGCCACGTCGATCTTTACCTTGGGCAAAAAATCGACCACGTATTCCGCGCCACGGTACAACTCGGTGTGGCCCTTTTGCCGACCGAAGCCTTTAACTTCGGTGACAGTGATGCCCTGCACGCCGATTTCCGACAGTGCTTCGCGCACGTCGTCCAGCTTGAACGGCTTGATGATGGCAGTGACTAATTTCATGCAACTTTCTCCTGTGTTTATTGGACTTGCCCCAGGATCGAACCCTAAGTAAGTCTAAGCGCAGCGCCTGGCTTTGTAACGCGCCCCGCCGGCCTTTAAACGCTTTAGGCGGCGCCACACATCCGCCTGGTTTGGCGCCGTGCAACTGCATCGCTGCTGGCGTCGTAAAGGTCTTTGCAGAAACCTTGCCAGCTCAGAGAAAGCCTACAAATTCAGATACTTACGCTAAAAAAACGGCATTTCTGTAAATCACACAATCACCGCCACGCACTCAAACAGTGCGACACCCATGCCTGCTCTGCGCGAAAAACGTGCAGCTTGAGCGCCCAGAATTGACGCGCAGGCTGCGTGTTACACTGCCGGCTAACTGATTTTGGAACCTGATCATGCTGCCACCCAAAGCTCTACTCGACGTTCTCAGCACGCAAGCCGCACGCCTGTTCAGTGGCGACAGCCCGCTGCCGCGAGGCGAGATTGAAGCGCAACTGAAAGTGCTGCTGCAAAGCGCCTTCGGCAAACTCGACCTCGTCAGCCGCGACGAATTCGACAGCCAAATGGTGGTGCTCGCCCGCACTCGTTCGCGCCTAGAAACCCTAGAAGCCAAAGTCGCCGAACTGGAAGCCAAGCTAAGCTCTACAAACACCCGCTCTAGCGCCGACTGATCAACCGATCAGGGTAGCGAATACAAGGGTGTAGACAAAGGTAGCGAGCGACGGCTAAACAAGGCGAAAACAGCCAGAAAAGCGCAGCTTACGCGGTGCAAATGCGCATTTTCTGGCTGTTTTCAACGCAGGATGGCCGAGCGCAGTAGTTTGTCTACGCCCTCTGATCAAGGAACGATCATGTCTCTGGCCATCGTCCATAGCCGCGCCCAAGTAGGCATCGAAGCCCCAGCCGTAACCGTCGAAGCACATCTGGCTAACGGCCTGCCCTCCTTGGCGCTGGTAGGCTTGCCGGAAACCGCCGTTAAAGAGAGTAAGGATCGCGTTCGCAGCGCCATTCTTAACTGTGCCTTCGACTTCCCGGCGCGGCGCATCACCCTCAATCTGGCGCCGGCTGATTTGCCCAAAGACGGTGGCCGCTTCGACCTGGCGATTGCGCTGGGCATCCTCGCCGCCAGCGGACAAATCCCTGCCACTGCCCTCGACAATCTCGAATGTCTCGGTGAGCTAGCGCTGTCTGGCGCGGTAAGACCTATTCAGGGCGTTTTGCCCGCCGCCCTGGCTGCGCGTGCGGCGGGGCGCACCTTAGTCGTGCCGCGCGCCAACGCCGAAGAAGCCTGCCTGGCCTCGGGCCTGACGGTGCTGGCGGTCGAACACTTACTCGAACTGGCGGCCCACCTGAACGGCCAAACACCGCTACCGCCTTATCAGCCAGCAGGCTTACTGCGCATTGTGCGGCCCTACCCAGACCTAGCCGAAGTGCAAGGCCAGAGCGCGGCTAAACGAGCGCTGATCATCGCCGCTGCTGGCGCCCACAACCTGTTATTTTCCGGGCCGCCTGGCACCGGCAAAACGCTGCTGGCCAGCCGTCTACCCGGCTTGCTGCCACCGCTGAATGAGCAAGAGGCGCTGGAAGTCGCGGCGATTCATTCAGTGGCCAGTTACGCACCGTTAGATGCCTGGCCGCAGCGGCCGTTTAGGCATCCGCATCACTCGGCATCTGGCCCGGCATTGGTCGGTGGCGGCAGTCGTCCGCAACCGGGCGAGATCACCTTGGCCCATCACGGCATCTTATTTTTGGATGAATTACCCGAGTTCGACCGCAAGGTGCTGGAGGTTTTACGCGAGCCACTAGAAAGCGGCGAGATTGTCATTGCGCGTGCCCGCGACAAGGTGCGTTTCCCCGCACGCTTTCAGCTGGTGGCGGCGATGAATCCGTGTCCGTGCGGCTATCTCGGCGACCCCAGCGGCCGTTGCCGGTGCAGTGGTGAGCAGATCCAGCGTTATCGCAGCAAACTGTCTGGGCCACTGCTCGACCGCATTGATCTGCACCTGCACGTCGCCCGCGAGGCTACCGTTCTTAATGCCCCGCCGAGCAGCGACACCAGCGCTCAGGCCGCGGCCACGGTGGCCGCCGCGCGCCAACAACAAATCGAGCGGCAAGGCTGCGCCAATGCGTTTCTCGATCTTGAGCAGTTGCGCCAGCACTGCGCGTTAAACCCTAGCGATCAAGCGTGGTTGGAAAGCGCGTGTGAACGTCTGGGTCTATCGTTACGTGCAGCCCACCGGGTACTGAAAGTGGCGCGTACCTTGGCCGATCTGGAAGCACTGCCGAGCATCAGTCGCGCACAATTGGCCGAAGCTTTGCAGTATCGACCGAGCACCGGCGCCGCTATCTGACAATTGTACAAATCTATCAGGATTGAATTTTCACACTTAAAAAGCTATCATTCGGCCTGCATTTGCAGCATCCCCCCGCCCTTGGCGGCCATCCGATCATAAGGAGAGCTGAATCCATGGAGGCAAAATCGTCTTCGCGTTCAACCATCAATCCGCCGGTGTTCTTTGTGTCCACCGCGCTCATCGCCGTGATCGTGCTGTTTAGCATCGTATTTCAGGCACAAGCACAAAACTTATTCGCCGCGCTGCAACACTTCATCGTCACCGACGCCAGTTGGATCTATGTGCTGACCGTGGCAATAGTTCTGGTTAGCGTGGTGTTTCTCGCGTTCAGTCGTTACGGCGACATTAAGCTCGGCCCCGAACACAGCCAGCCCGAGTACCGCAACAGCAGCTGGTTCGCCATGCTGTTTAGCGCCGGCATGGGCATTGGCCTGATGTTTTTTGGCGTGGCCGAACCACTGATGCACTTTGCCAGCCCGCCCGTGGGCGCTGGCGGCACGGTGGACGCCGCGCGCGAAGCCATGAAGCTGACCTTCTTCCACTGGGGCCTGCATGCTTGGGGCATCTACGCGATTGTGGCGCTGATCCTGGCCTACTTCTGCTACCGGCATGACCTGCCATTGAGCCTGCGCTCGGCGCTGTACCCGCTGATCGGCGAGCGGATTTACGGTCCCATCGGCCATGCCGTGGACATTTTTGCCATTCTCGGCACCGTATTTGGCATCGCCACGACCATGGGTTACGGCGTTTTGCAGATCAATAGCGGCTTTCATCACCTGTTTGGTCTGCCCATCAGCGCACCGGTGCAGGTCGGCTTGATTGCTGCCATCTGTTGCCTGGCCACGCTCTCGGTGGCCAGTGGTTTGAACAAAGGTATTCGGATTCTCTCCGAGCTGAATCTGGGCTTGGCAGTATTGCTACTGCTGTTTGTGCTGATCGTCGGTCCGACCTCGTTCTTGCTCAAAGCCTTTGTGCAAAACACCGGCAGCTACCTGTCAGAGATCGTCAGCAAAACCTTCAACCTGTATGCCTATGCGCCGACCGACTGGATTGGTGGCTGGACCTTACTGTACTGGGGCTGGTGGTTGTCGTGGTCGCCGTTTGTTGGCCTGTTTATCGCGCGCATTTCGCGCGGCCGCACCATCCGTGAATTCATCACCGGCGCGCTCTTGGTGCCCGCTGCCTTCACCCTGCTGTGGATGACGGTGTTTGGCGATACGGCGATCCATATGGTGCTCTACCAAGGCATCGGCAGCTTGGCCGAGACCGTCAAGGCGGACAGTTCGCTGGCGTTGTTTGCCATGCTTGAGCAACTGCCGTGGGCACCGTTGCTGTCGTCCATTGCCGTGGCCATGGTCATCGTGTTTTTCGTCACCTCCGCCGACTCCGGCGCGTTGGTGCTCGACATGCTGGCCTCGCGCACCAGCGAGAACCAACCCTCACCACTCTGGCAGCGCTTGTTCTGGTCGGTGCTGATCGGTGTAGTGGCTGCTGGCTTGCTGCTGACCGACGGGCTCAAGGCCCTGCAAACCGCCACCATCGCCAGCGCCCTGCCGTTTACCTTTGTGCTACTGGCGGCGATTTGGGGGCTGTTCAAAGCACTACGCCTGGATGCCGCCAAACGCGAACTGCACCAGTACCCGCGCAGCTCCGGCCCAGTTGGCGCCAGCCAAGGCGGTTGGCAGCGGCGCTTACGCAACATCGCCATGTTGCCGCGCCGCAGCCACGTTAATCGCTTCATCAGTGAAGTGGTGCAGCCAGCCTGCGAGGAAGTCTGCGCCGAACTGCAAAAGCAGGGCCTACAGGCCAGCGTGCACAATGGTGAAGACGGGCGTGTCTGGCTCGCGGTGGCCCATGGTGCCGAAGTCGATTTTCGCTACGAAGTGCGCCCACGGGCGCTCGACCAGCCGAACTTTACCGCGCAGGACAGTAGCACGGAGCCGGCGGAAACGCGTAAGTACTTCCGCGCCGAGGTGCATCTGAGTGAGGGCGGTCAGGATTACGACCTAATGGGCTGGACCCGCGAGGACGTGATCGGCGACATCATCGACCAATACGAGCGTCACCTGCACTTTTTGCACCTCGTGCGTTAAGGCTGCAGGTAGGTCACGGCCGGCAACTGCATGGCCGCGACCTCGGCCAGCAGGTAATCGCGCAGCCGTTGCAAGCGCTCTTGCCCGCGCCGGGCCTTGGGCCACACTAGGTAATAACTGTCGCTACTGAACACCGCCGTCGGCAAGGGCAGCGCCAGCCGCCCTTGCTCGACGTCCTCGGCGACCAAGCGCAAATCACCGATCGACACGCCGTAGCCACGGGCAGCGGCGACGATACCCATCTCCAACATGTCGAACACTTGCCCACTCTTCAGCGCCACCTGCTCGCTCAGGCCCACAGCCTGCAGCCAGCGCCGCCAATCGCGCCGGTCTGGCGTCGGGTGCAGTTGTTCCGCGGCCTGCAAGCGCGCCACATCCCAGTCACCGGCAGCGGCCGCCTCCGGTGCGCACACCGGAATCAGCCACTCCTCGAACAACTTGACGTACTCCCAGCCGTCGGGGAATACGCCGCTATTTAGCAACACTGCGCAGTCATAAGGCTCACGCGCAAAATCCACCCGGTCGACATCCATCCACGCTGCTGTCAGCTGCACCTCAATATCCGGCTGCTGCAGCCGAAAGTGCGACAGGCGCGCCAGCAGCCAACGCATGGTCAGGGTCGAGGGCGCCTTCAGGCGCAGCGCACCCTCCTCGCTGCGCAAGCTGGCGCAGGCGCTTTCTAGGGCGCTAAAGCCTTGCTGCAAACCCGGCAGCAGCAGTCGCCCTGACTCGGTCAGGCGCAAGCCGCGGCCCTCACGGGCAAACAGACGGCAACCAAAATCCAGCTCCAGCGTGCGCACATGCCGGCTTACTGCACTCTGGGTGATTGCCAGCTCATGGGCGGCGCGGGTGTACGACAGATGCCGGGCGGCAGCCTCAAAGGCGCGCAGGGCATAGAGCGGGGCGAGACGGCTCATTGATGAGTAAAAATCATAGCTGACATGGCTCTTATCCTTTTGTGCTGCAGCTGACAGGCCAAGCAGAATAACGATTATTAGTTGCCTTGGAACAGTTCCGGCGACATCTGAATGATGATTGAAGCTTATGTCTACAAGCCCTCGCCAAGAACTCTCGGCCCTGCTGCGTCTGGCCGGCCCGCTGGTGGCCGCACAACTGGCCCACGTGCTGATGGTGTTCACTGACACGGTGATGATGGGTCTGCTCGGCCCTGCATCCCTGGCCGCCGGCGCACTGGGTGCAGCCAGCTACAACTTGGTGTCGATCTTCTGTGTCGGCGTGATGGCGGCCGTTGGCAATCTGGTAGCGATCCGCCACGGCGCCGGCGATGCCGCCGGCGTGCGGTATATGACCCAAGCCGGCATTTGGATCGCCGCCGGCTTGGCCCTGTTTGCCGGCATCCTGCTGTGGTGGATAGCGCCACTGCTGCAACTGGCCGGTCAGCAAGCCGACAACATCGCCGGCGCCATGGGCTTTCTGCACAGTTTGGTGTTTGCCCTGCCCGGCTACCTGTTGTTTATGGCCCTGCGCGGTTTCACCAGCGCACTCGGTCGGCCAGGTGCCGTGTTGGCTATTAGTCTGGGCGGCGCGCTGCTGAATTTCGTGCTCAATTACGCGCTGATTAAAGGCCTGTTCGGCCTGCCACAGATTGGCTTAGCCGGTATCGGCATGGTCACTGCCATCGTCATGAACGGCATGGCCCTGCTGCTGGCCGTGCACATCCGCTGGCAGCCGTTCTACCGGCCGTGGCCCTTGCTGCAAGGGTTGCTGCGGCCAACGCGCGGCCACCTGATAGAAAACCTGCGGCTGGGCCTGCCAATTGGCGGCACTTACGTGGTGGAGTCGGGTTTGTTCTTTATCGCGGCCCTGTGCATGGGCGCACTGGGCAGCACCGAACTGGCCGCGCACCAGATCGCCATCCAAGCGGTGTATGTGGTGTTTATGGTGCCGGTGGGGATTTCCTACGCCGCCAGCCTGCGCATCGGCCAGCACTATGGCGCCCAGCGCTGGCAGGCGGCACGCGACACCGGCCGCTTAGCGCTTGGTCTGGGCGTGGCCTGCATGCTGGGCTTTGCTCTGCTGTTTTGGCTGGCGCCGCATTGGGTGATTGGTCTGTTCCTCGACCGCGCCGACGCCGGCAATCAGGCGATCATTGAGCTGGCCGTCAGCCTGCTGGCGATTGCTGCCTGGTTTGAATTGTTTGACGGCCTGCAAACCATCGCCATGGGCGCCATTCGCGGCCTCAAGGATGCCCGCACCACACTGCTAGTCGGCTTAGTTTGCTATTGGGGCATTGGCGCGCCAGCCGCTTGGCTGCTGACCTTCACCTACGGCTGGGGCGCGCAAGGCGTATGGTGGGGGCTGGCCATCGGCTTGGCGACGGCGGCCATCGGCTTAACGCTGTGCTTCGAGGTTAAAACGGCACGACTGTTAACGCCGCTGCAGAGCACGCTCAACACCTGTCGGTCTTAAGCGCGCACAGTTAACCCAGTAGCGTCTGATGCCGGCCGAACACCAAAAAGCGTGCTAACTCACTCAGTGGCAGCGGCTTGCTGATCAAGTAGCCCTGTACTTGATCGCAGCCGAACTGGCGCAACAGCGCCAATTGTTCGGCCGTCTCCACGCCCTCAGCCACCACCTGCAGATGCAAGTTATGACCTAAATCGATCATCGCCTGCACCAACCGATGGCTGGCCGGCTCTGCGCCCATGCTGCCAACAAAGCTTTTGTCGATTTTGAGCAGGGTGATCGGCAGATTATTCAGGTGCACGAAGGAGGAGAAGCCCGTGCCAAAGTCATCCAGAGAGAAGCGCACGCCCAGTTGGCCGAGCGCCGCCATGGTCTGCTGCACTTGATCGCTGCGGCGCATCACGGCCGTTTCCGTCAGCTCAAACTCCAGCCACTGCGCATCCACGCCACGCTCGGCAATCAAGCGGGTCAGGGTCGGCAACAACTGGCTGTCCTGAAACTGGCGAAACGACAGGTTAACCGCCATGTGCAGCGCCGCTAGACCGCGGCCGCGCAGCCACTGCATATCGCGCAAAGCACGGGAGATCACCCAATAGCCAAGCGGCACGATCAGGCCGCTCTCTTCCGCCAGCGGAATAAATTCATCCGGGGTCAGCAGGCCGCGCTCGGCGTGCCGCCAGCGCACCAGCGCCTCCAGCCCGACGACTTCACCGCTTTGCAGACACAAGCGTGGCTGGTAATGCAGCTCCAACTCATCGCGGCGCAGGGCACGGCGTAGCTCACCTTCGAGGTCGGCACGGCTGCGCGCGCCACGGCTGTGCTGTTCATCATAAACACTGTAATTACAGCCCTGGGTACGTTTGGCTTGCTGCATGGCGATGTGCGCATGCCACATCAGCAGGTCAGCGCTGATGCCCTCGCGGGCCTCGGCCAAGCCCAGACTGCAGCCGATCAACAGGCTCTCACCATCGACCCAATACGGCTCGGCCAGGGCTTCGGTGATCTGCCCAATAATGCGCAGGGCGCGTCCCGAATCGCGGCGAATATCCAGCAGCAGGGCAAATTCATCGCTACCTAGGCGCGCCAGTTGATCGCAGGCTTGCAGCTCACCCTTGAGCCGGGCCACCACTTGCAGAATCAGATGATCGCCGGCCTGATAACCAAGGGTGTCATTGGCGTGGCGAAAGTTGTCCAGATCCAGATGCACCATGGCCAGCCCGCGGCCGGCAAACTCGCTCAAACGCGCGCGTAACAGGGTATGAAAGCCTTGCCGGTTAGCGATGGCGGTGAGCGGGTCCTGCTCTGTCAGGCGCTGCACAGTGCTCTGCAACTGGCCGTGCTTACCCACGTAGCGCAGGCAGCGACGCAGCACATCGGCGCTCAAGCTGTCGCGCACCAGCCAGTCAGTGACGCCGGCAGGCGCCTCAAGCGGCTCGTGTTCCAGCAGCAATACGGTGGACAAGTGACAACGCCCGGCCGCCGGTAAATGCGCCGGGGTGCTGAGCAACAGGCCGTGTTCCTCTTCACCAAACAGGCTGCAAGCTGCGTCCCACGAAGGCGCAGTGATTAAGGTCGCAGGATTGCCAAGCGTCTGTAGGCAATCGCGCAACAGCGACGACCATTCAGTCTCAGCCAACAGGACTAACCGCAAGGGTTGAACAAACGCGGACAAGCAACCTCCCTAAGTCAGAGTTGTGGCAGCTGTCCTTGCTTGCCTGCGCCGTGATCGGCGTCATAGTTACTACTCATCCCTGTGCGGCGGCCGAGAGCTTGGAGCAAAGCACCCAGCGGGGCAACCGCCGTCAATCGGCACCATCGTACTTGCTGCGTATAAAACGCCAACCACTGCGCAATCCGCGCGATTGCTCGGTAATGACCAAGCGCGCCCTGCTGGCCGCACGAGCCTGTTAAAATACCGGCCCTTCTTTCCCCGAGCCCGAGCGCCCATGTCCCGACTCAATCCCCGGCAGCAGGAAGCCGTGAACTACGTCGGCGGCCCGCTTTTGGTGCTGGCTGGCGCCGGTTCCGGCAAAACCAGCGTAATTACGCGCAAAATTGCCTACCTCGTGCAGCACTGCGGCATTCGCGCGCAACACATCGTCGCCATGACCTTTACCAACAAGGCCGCCCGCGAGATGAAGGAGCGTGTCAGCAGCTTGCTCAAGGGCCCAGAGGCGCGCGGCCTAACCGTGTCGACCTTCCACAACCTGGGCATGAATATTATCCGCAAGGAATACATGGCACTGGGCTATAAGCCGGGGTTTTCTATCTTTGATGAAGGTGACATCAAAGCGCTGCTCAGCGACATCATGCAAAAGGAGTACGCCGGCGACGACGGCATCGATGAAGTAAAGAACTACATCGGCAGCTGGAAGAACGACCTGATCCTGCCCGAGCAGGCCCTCGCTGAGTCGCGCAACCCCAAGGAGCAGACCGCCGCCATCGTCTACCTGCACTACCAGCGCACGCTCAAGGCCTACAACGCGGTGGACTTCGACGACCTGATTCTGATGCCGGTGAAGCTGTTTCAGGACCACCCAGACATTCTGGAAAAATGGCAGAACCGCATCCGCTACCTGCTGGTGGATGAATATCAGGACACCAACTCCAGCCAATACCTGCTGGTGAAGTTGCTGGTGGGCATGCGCAACCAGCTCACCGTGGTCGGTGACGACGACCAGTCAATCTATGCCTGGCGCGGTGCGCGGCCAGAAAACCTCATGCTGCTGAAAGAAGACTACCCGTCGCTGAAAGTGGTGATGTTGGAGCAAAACTACCGCTCCACCAGCCGCATTTTAAAGTGCGCCAACACCCTGATCGCCAACAACCCACACGCCTTCGAAAAAAAGCTGTGGAGCGAGATGGGCGTGGGCGACGAGATCCGCGTAATCCGCTGCCGTAACGAAGATGCCGAATGCGAGCGCGTGGCCCTAGAGATTCTCACCGAACACCTGCGTACCGAGCGGCCGTACAGCGACTTCGCCATCCTCTATCGCGGCAACTACCAAGCCAAGCTGATGGAGCTGAAGTTGCAGCACCATCAGATTCCTTATCGCCTGTCCGGCGGCACCAGCTTCTTCGCCCGCCAGGAGGTGAAGGACCTGATGAGTTACTTCCGCCTGCTGGTTAACCCGGATGACGACAACGCCTTCCTGCGGGTGATTAACGTGCCGCGCCGCGAAATCGGCTCGACCACCCTGGAAAAGCTTGGCAACTACGCCACCGGGCGCAAGATCAGCATGTACAACGCCAGCGACGAAGTCGGTCTTGGCGAGCACCTCGACAGCCGTTACAGCGAACGCCTGCAACGCTTCAAACGCTGGATGGACGGCGTGCGCCAGCAGTGCGCCGAGAACGACCCAATCGCCGCGCTGCGGAGCATGGTGATGGACATCGACTATGAAAATTGGCTACGGCAGAACGCCTCCAACGACAAAGTTGCCGACGCGCGCATGGGCAACGTCTGGTTCCTGATTGAAGCGTTAAAGAACACCCTGGAAAAAGACGAAGACGGCGCCATGACCATCGAGGACGCCATCGGCAAGCTGGTACTGCGTGACATGCTCGAACGCCAACAGGAAGAGGAAGAAGGCGCCGATGGCGTACAGATGATGACGCTGCACGCCTCCAAGGGCTTGGAGTTTCCATCGGTGTATATCCTCGGCTTTGAGGAGGAAATCCTCCCGCACCGCTCCAGCATCGAAGCTGATACGGTCGAGGAAGAACGCCGCCTGGCCTACGTCGGTATCACCCGCGCCAAGCGTAATCTGACCATAACCTTCGCCGCTAAACGTAAGCAATACGGCGAGATCAGCGACTGCAGCCCGAGCCGTTTCCTTGATGAACTGCCACCTGAGGATTTGCTCTGGGAAGGCCAAGAAGACGCCCCGCCCGAGGTTAAGGCCGCCACCGGCAACTCCGCCCTAGCCAACATGCGCGCGCTACTGAAAAAATAGCCGGGAGCTATTTTTAACGTCGCGCAGCGACGGCCGCCAGGGATGGCAGGCCATAAAGAATGACCGGGAGTCATTTTTAACCTCGCACAGCGCCGGCCCCACAACAACAAATCGCAGACACAAAAAAACCGCTCATGAGCGGTTTTTTTGTTATTCCAGACTGAATTACAGGCCGGACATCTTCTTAATTGCGCCTTTCAACTCGTCATCTGTGCAAGTAGCGCAGGTGCCTTTTGGCGGCATGGAGTTGATGCCAGTGATCGCCTTGGCAAGGATGCCGTCCAGACCACCTTGATCAGCTGCGCGTTTTTTCCAATCAGCGCTATCGCCGATTTTCGGTGCGCCGAGGACGCCAGACATATGGCAAGCGCCACAGTACTTGGCAATCACGTCGTCAGGCGACTGAGCGGCGCCACCGGCAGCGACTGCAACAGCGCCCACGCCCTTACACTCTTGACCGCTAACGCAGACCTGGCCAACCGGCTTAAGACGCTCGGCAATGGCCGCTTCGTCGACGGTCACGGCCTGAGCGTTAACTGCCCACAGGGCCAATACGGCAACAGGTACCGCCAGAAATTTTTTGATCAGGTTCACTTGTACACCCTCATCGTGGCTAGTCAGGCCCGCGGCCACGGATTTCGCGGGCGGCAGGAGTATAACGGTTCAGCTGCGGCACCGAAACAATTCACGATGTCGCAGGCAGGTTTGCCGCACGCCCGTCACCTGTTCGAAGCTATTGACGCCCTTGCGCATTACTACCACGCAAGAGCGGCGCTCAATTAATACAACCAACGCCCAACGGACGCCGTTAACGACTTAGAAGTTAGCCGGCGTCGTGGAACTGATCAGCCGCGCAGACTGGTCAAATGGGTTACGGAAACGGTGCGGTTTATTGCTTTCGAAGTAGTAGCTGTCGCCACTTTCGAGAATAAAAATTTCACTGCCAACCGTCAGTTCCAAGCGGCCATCAACCACCATTCCAGCCTCTTCGCCTTCATGGTTAAGCATCTCGTCGCCGGTATCGGCGCCCGGTGGATAGGTCTCATCAAGAAATGACAAAGCCCTTACTTGGTGCGGCTTACCGACCAACTTCATGGTCACCGAACCACTGGAAAGGTCGATCAGTTCATCGGCTTTGTAGACAATCTGCGGACTGCTGTCTTGTTCAAATTCAATGGAGAAAAACTCCACCAAAGACATGGGAATACCGGCCAGAACCTTTTTCAATGAGCTGATCGAAGGGCTTACGCTGTTCTTCTCGATCATTGAAATGGTGCTATTGGTGACCCCTGCCCGTTTGGCGAGTTCACGCTGGGAAAGCCCCTTGGCTTTACGAATTGACTGCAGCCGAACGCCTACGTCCAATGTTGGAGTACCTCTGAGAGTTTGAGCGGAAAGTGGCCCTATCATGGCAACAGTGTTCAGTATTTACAACACTATTGCCCGAGTTTCTCCCGCTCGCCGCCCTAGAGCCCGGAATAGAGGCGTGGCACTCGACGCAAATTACAGAAAATCTGATACGGGATGGTCTGCGCCTGCGCCGCGACGTCGCTAGCCAGCACCTGCGCGCCCCATAATTCGACCCGGCTACCGAGCCCCGCATGGGGCAAATCGGTCAGATCGACCGTCAGCATGTCCATCGACACCCGGCCGATGATGCGCGTCAGCTGGCCGTCTACTGCTACCGGCGTGCCGGTCGGTGCATGCCGTGGATAGCCGTCGGCGTAGCCCATAGCGACCACGCCAACGCGGGTTGGCCGCTCCGCGACGAAGCGCGCGGCATAGCCCACCGGCTCGCCAACGGGTAGTTCGCGAACGTTGATGATCTGCGACTGCAAGGTCATCACCGGCTTGAGTTGCGCCGCCAGGGCTTGGGACTGCTCAAAGGGGGTGGCGCCATACAGCATGATGCCGGGGCGCACCCAGTCGCTGGGCACCTGCGGCCAGCCGAGGATGGCCGGTGAGTTACGCAGGCTGACCTCGGCTTGCAGACCTTCGCGGGCAGCATTGAACACCGCCAACTGCTCTTCAGTGCGCGTGCAATCCAGCTCATCGGCACGGGCGAAATGGCTCATCAGCACAATTTTATCGACCTTGCCGCTGGCCTGCAGCCGGCGGTATGCGGCCTGGTATTGCTCGGGAAATAGGCCGACCCGATGCATGCCCGAATCCAGCTTGAGCCAAACCTGCAGCGGCCGGCTCAGCCGCGCCTGCTCGATGGCGTCTAGCTGCCAAAGCGAATGCACCACGCACCACAGCTGATGCTGATCTATTAAGGCCAGCTCGCTGGCTTCGAAAAAACCTTCGAGGAGCAAAATCGGCTGCGTGATTCCGGCGGCGCGCAGCTCCAGCGCCTCTTCAATACAGGCCACCGCAAAACCATCAGCATCAGCTTGCAGTGCTTGGGCACAAGGCACAGCGCCGTGCCCATAAGCATCGGCCTTGACCACCGCAAGCGCCTTGCCACCTGAACACTGACGGGCCAGCTGGTAGTTATGACGCAAGGCGGCGAGGTCTATCAGGGCTTGGGCGGGACGCATGGAATTCTCGACTTCGGCAAATAGGCGCACGCCAACAGTGGGTGGCCAGAGGATGAAATAGCGGCCGTAGGCGGCCATTCAGGCAGAAAAAAGGCTCGACGCAAACACGTCGAGCCTCTGGTAAACATCAGCGTTGGGCAGCCACCACCATCATCTCGACCAGCACGCGCGGGTCGTAGAGTTTGGCTTCGACACAGGCACGAGCTGGAGCAGCACCTTCGGCCACCCAGGCATCCCAGACTGCGTTCATCGCGGCATAGTCGGCCATGTCTTTGAGGTAAATGGTCAACGACAGAATGTGCGCCTTATCGCTGCCAGCCTCAGCCAGCAGGCGGTCGATGTTGGCGAGAGTCTGCCGGGTTTGCTCGGCGACATCACCGGCGTAATCGTCCGCCAACTGCCCCGCCAGATACACGGTGCGGTTATGGATGACGATTTCGCTGTAACGCTTCTCAGTGTGCAGACGCTGGACTGGCATGCTTGTAGCTCTCTTTGGCGGTGCTGTAGCGAGAAATATCCAGACCTTCGGCGCTGATCTGTGGGCGCTTTTTGGCCATCAGATCAGCCAACAAACGCCCCGAACCACAGGCCATGGTCCAGCCCAAGGTGCCGTGACCGGTATTCAGGAACAAATTGCGCATGCGCGTGGCGCCAACAATCGGCGTACCGTCCGGGGTCGCAGGGCGCAGGCCCGTCCAGAACTCGGCGCGAGCCAGATCACCACCTTGCGGGTAGAGGTCGCTGGTAATCATTTCCAGCGTTTCGCGCCGACGCGGGTTGAGGCTCAGGTCGAAGCCGGCGATTTCCGCCATGCCACCGACCCGAATGCGGTTGTCGAAACGGGTGATGGCGACTTTGTAGGTCTCGTCGAGAATCGTCGAGGTCGGCGCCATCGCCGCATTGGTGATTGGCACGGTCAGCGAGTAGCCTTTTAGTGGGTACACCGGCGCCTTGATGCCGAGCGGCTTGAGCAGCTCTGGCGAATAGCTGCCCAGTGCGAGTACGTACTGATCGGCCTGCTCTAATTTACCGTCGATCCACACGCCGTTGATGCGATCGCCGACCGCATCGAGGCGCTGAATGTTCTGCCCGAAACGGAACTCGACGCCCAAATCCTTGGCCATCTGCGCCAATTTAAGGGTGAACATTTGACAGTCGCCGGTCTGGTCGTTTGGCAGGCGCAGGGCGCCGGCCAATTTGTCGGTGACCGCGGCCAAGGCAGGCTCCACGCGGGCGATGCCAGCGCGGTCGAGTAATTCGTAAGGTACGCCGGACTGCTGCAACACGGCGATGTCCTTGGCGGCACCATCTAATTGCGCTTGGGTGCGGAACAGCTGTGTGGTGCCCAAGGTGCGGCCTTCGTAGCTGATGCCCGTTTCAGCACGCAGCTCGTCAAGGCAATCGCGACTGTACTCAGACAGACGCACCATGCGCTCCTTGTTCACCGCGTAACGGCTGGCGGTACAGTTGCGCAGCATCTGCGCCATCCACAGGTATTGGCCGATATCTGCGGTCGCTTTAATCGCCAGCGGCGCGTGCTTTTGCAGCAGCCATTTGATCGCCTTCAGCGGCACACCCGGGGCCGCCCATGGCGAGGCGTAGCCTGGCGACACTTGGCCGGCGTTGGCAAAGCTGGTTTCCAGCGCGGGACCGTCCTGACGATCCACCACCACCACTTCAAAGCCGGCACGGGCCAAATAGTAAGCACTGGCGGTACCTATCACACCGCTACCAAGCACCATAACTCGCATGTTCATTGTCCTCTGGGTGACATCGCTGTGGTGGCTCGACGGCCTGGCCACAGACGTTTGTTATTCTGAGCGTAGATGAAACGCAGTATAAAAAGCTAAGACCAGTGAAAGTCACTATTTAAACAGCTATATTTGGCGATAAATCCCGGCAAAAACCCCGCCAGCAGAGGCAGATTCACCATGCGCACCCAACATCAGAGCCGTCGCGAGCTGGATAAGATAGACCGAAATATTTTACGTATCCTGCAAGAAGACGGCCGCATCAGCTTTACCGAGCTGGGCGAGCGCGTCGGCCTGTCCACCACGCCATGCACCGAGCGCGTGCGCCGCTTGGAGCGCGAAGGCGTAATCATGGGCTACCACGCACGGCTCAACCCGCAGCAGCTCAAGGCCAGCCTGTTGGTGTTTGTCGAGATCAGCTTGGACTACAAGTCTGGCGACACCTTTGAGGAGTTCCGTCGTGCGGTGCTCAAGCTGCCGCACGTGCTGGAGTGCCACTTGGTCAGTGGTGACTTTGATTACCTGGTGAAAGCGCGGATCAACGAGATGGCTTCGTACCGCAAACTGCTGGGCGACATCCTGCTCAAGCTCCCGCATGTGCGCGAGTCGAAGAGCTATATCGTCATGGAGGAAGTGAAGGAAAGCTTGAGCTTACCGATACCGGAGTAACTATCAGGGCCGCAGATCGGTATTTAGCGCTGGGCAGTCAGCGCTGAGGCTTAATCAAATCAGGCTGGAGATAATTACCGTCTTATCCGTATCGCTGCTGACCAACTGATTGCGCCCCTGCATTTTGCCTTGGTACATGCGCTTGTCGGCGCAGCGGTACAGCTCATCTGCCGTGGCGCCATCGACCGGCCATTGCGCCAGCCCGAAGGTGGCCGAGATGGCGATGGTTTGCCCGCCATACTCAACGCGTAATGCCGCAAGCTGCGTGCGCAGTTGCTGCACCAGCGGCTCGACTTGCGCCGGCTCGATGTCTCGCAGCAGCAGGCCAAACTCCTCCCCTCCCAGACGCCCCAACAGATCGGTACCACGCAAGCGCTGCTGCAAGGTAGCGCAAACATGGCGCAACACGCTGTCGCCGGCTTCATGCCCCCAGCGATCATTTACGCTCTTAAAGTGGTCGACATCCAACACCACCAGCGTCAGTTGCGTATGGCTGCGCTGCGCCTCTTGCACACTGCGATTGAGCGCCTGCTCGAAACAGCCGCGATTGGCCACCCCAGTCAGCGCATCGGTCTGCGCCAAGCGCGCCAACTCTTGATACGCCGCCGCCCGCCGACTTTCATACAGGTGCACAAAAATAATCACCAGCACGCCACACAGCAGGGCGTTGCCGAGGTCAATCCAGCCCGCAGCGCTGGTGGGAATCGCGTAGCGCGCCAGATAACACCAGGTGGCGGCCAGCATAAATGGCACCGTCAGGATAAAACCCAAACGCTTACCCAGCAGCAGATAAATCAACGGAGGGATCGAGTACACCCACACAAAAGCCGTGGGCGAGGCATCGGGCATGACGATGATGTACAGTAGAAAACTGCACGTGGGCAGTAGGTACAGAAACATCCACAAGGTCAGATGACGGGCGCGCCCGACCCGCCACGCCGCCCACACCAGCAGCACGCTGGCGATAACCTCTAGGCTGGCAAACAGCGTATGGCCGGAGAGAAACTGCAGCACGCTAAAACCACACAACGTCACGCCTGTTACCCACAGCATCTGCCGGAACAGGCTGCGCTGCGCAGCGTCCTCAAAGCCCACTGCTTGCCGGTTATCTAATCCAGCCACATCAATCCCCTAATAGCAGCAGCCATGGCTAATGCGTCCTTAATACGGCGCACAGCCTACAATTTTTTTGCCGCCGCGGTTGCAGCAATTAATCTGAGAGGCTTGCGCAGCGCCAGAGCTAGGCGCTAAACCAGCACTTGGCGGGTGGTGGCGATGTAGTGGTGAATCTGCCGCTCGACCCGTGGCTCGATCATCTGCTCCGGGCGGCGGCCATTCGGACAAGGCATACGCGGCGTGGTGCCAAACAGCCGGCAGATCAGCGGGCGCTCGGCGTAAACCTCGCAGCCATTGGGGCCGAGGTGCACGCAATTGAGCTCATTTAAAGCTGCCTCATGCGCGGCATCCGATTTGACCGGCAAGCGCGACATCTCCTCCGACGAGGTAGTCACCGGGCCACAACAATCGTGACAACCCGGCACACATTCGAAGGAGGGAACCTGCTCACGCAGACGCAATACGGTGTCTCGATTACAGCTCACTGCGGCCTATCTCCCGGGGTTTAAAGGTTTTGGCATGGATTGATCGGGATGCAGTTTACCTTAGCCCCTGACATTGCCGGGGCAATCCCGACGGAGCAGTCTTGCCTGACAGGCAAAAATATTTTGCCCCAGCGCGTCTTGGTCTGCGCGCCCCAGCCCCCTATGCTGCGACCCAGCGCCAGCGCGCGCACCACAATAATGAGTAGGATCCGCCCATGTCCGTTCGCCAGCCCGTGCACAGCCCGCAACACGCCGCCTCTTATTACGCCGCCAGTGCTAATCCACACGCCAGCTACCCGACACTGGGCGGCGAACTGCGCGCTGATGTGTGCATCATCGGCGGCGGCTTTTCCGGGCTGAATACCGCCATCGAGTTGGCCGAGCGTGGTCTATCGGTGATCCTGCTGGAAGCTCACTTGATCGGCTGGGGTGCCAGCGGTCGCAATGGCGGCCAACTGATTCGCGGCGTGGGCCACGGCCTTGAGCAGTTCGAGAACTTGGTCGGCAGCGATGGCGTGCGCGAGTTCAAACTGATGGGCTTGGAGGCCGTGGAGATCGTCCGCCGCCGCGTGGATAAATACCAGATTGATTGCGACCTGACCTGGGGCTACTGCGACCTGGCAAATAAGCCCAGCGACTACGCCGACTTTGCCGAGGACGCTGCCGAACTGCGCAGCCTCGGCTATCAACATGAACTGCGTATGGTGGCGCCAACGGAGATGGCCAGCGTGGTCGGCTCCGATCGCTATGTTGGCGGCATGATCGACATGGGCTCGGGGCATCTGCACCCGCTCAACTTAGCTCTTGGTGAAGCCGCGGCGGCCGCCAGCTTAGGCGTGCAACTGTTTGAACACTCGGCGGTGACGCGCATCGACTACGGCCCTGAGGTCTGTGTGCACACAGCCCAAGGCAAGGTGCGGGCCGCGTCATTGGTGCTGGCCTGCAATGCTTACCTGAACCAACTCAACCCGCAAATCGGCGGCAAGGTGCTGCCCGCGGGCAGTTACGTGATCGCCACCGAGCCACTGTCGCCGGAACTGGCCGCCAGTCTGATCCCGCAGAACATGGCGCTGTGCGATCAGCGCGTGACCGTCGACTACTATCGTCTGTCCGCCGATCGACGCCTGCTGTTTGGCGGCGCGTGCCACTATTCCGGCCGCGACCCCGCAGACATCGCCGCCTATATGCGACCGAAAATGCTCAAAGTGTTTCCGCAACTGGCCAACGTCAAGATCGACTACCAGTGGGGCGGCATGATCGGCATCGGCGCCAACCGCCTGCCGCAAATTGGCCGCCTAAAAGAGCACACCAACGTGTACTACGCCCAGGCCTATGCCGGCCATGGCGTGAATGCCACCCATCTAGCCGGTCAGCTGCTCGGCGCCGCCATTAGCGGCCAGCAAAGTCGCGGCTTTGACCTGTTCGCCCAGGTGCCGCACATGACCTTTCCAGGCGGCAAGCTGTTGCGCTCGCCACTCCTGGCCTTGGGCATGCTCTGGTATCGGGCCAAGGATGCCGTTGGCCTGCACTGACCGTACTGCTGAAAAACGGCCTGCATTGCCAGCGCTGCGTTTTTCAACAACCTGTTAACCATCGCTTGTATTGCTGTAACCGGGTTTTCGTCGCGACCACCACTGCCTAGCAGTCGCGGTCACGGCTAAAACCCACCTATTGCTGACGCACCACGTTCCATGCCCAACGAGCCACGACTCAGGTTGGCTCGCCCGGCGAAAACGGCGGACGCCGCCACACCAACAGCACAAATCCCGCCGCCCCCAAGGCCATCAGCAACGGCAGCGCATGCCCGGTCAACCACTGGCTGGCAGCTCCGGTCAGTAGCGGCCCGAGCAGGCAACCAACCCCCCACAACTGCGCAACATGCGCATTGGCGCGCACCAGCGCGTCATCACGGAAGTGCTCGCCGATCATGATCAGCGCGAGGGTGAACAAGCCGCCGGCACTAGCGCCAAACAGCACCAGCAGCGGCCACAGCGCCTCGGTGTGCAAGAACGCTGGAATGGCCAAGCTGGACAGCGTCAGCACCAGTCCGCAGCCGGCAAATAGCAATCGCCGTGACACGCGATCCGCCAGCCAGCCCAGCGGCAATTGCAACGCTGCGTCACCAATCACCACCACGCTAGCCATGTGCAACGCCTGCTGCTGGGTAAAGCCTTGCTGCAAGGCGTAGATCGGCAACAAGGTCAGCACCATGCCCTCAAACGCGGCAAACAATGCCACCGCCCAGGCAATCGCCGGCAAGCGCTGACAGAAGCCGAACAGACCACGGCCAGAGGCACTGGCAGCATCCACTTGTGGCGCGCCGCTGCGGCCGAGCAGCAACAGCGAGCCGCAAATCAGCAAGCCGGTGCCGAGCCAAAAGCCCTGATCACCGTCGGCACCAAGAATGCTCAGCAGCAACGGCCCAGACAGCTGACTGAGCGCATAACCGGTGCCATACAAGGCCACCAACCGTCCGCGCCAGCGCTCAACGGCCAGTTGGTTGATCCAGCTCTCGCCGAGAATAAACACCATGGTCAGCGCCATCCCGACCAGCAGGCGTAACAGCAGCCAGATCGCGTAGCTCTGTACCAGCGCCAGCAGCGCCACCGAAACCGCAGCACTCAACAGGCAACACTGCATCAGCCGCGTAGTGCCCAAGCGCGCCGCTAATCGGCCAGTTAACGAGGCGCCGAGCAGCACGCCAATCGCCGGCGTGGCGGCCATCACGCCAATGGCAAAGCTGCCGTAACCCCAGCTCGCCAGCCGCAACGACACCAACGGCAGGGTTACGCCCAACGCCAAACCGATGCTGATCACCGCCGCGCAGACGGCAAAGTAAGTTCCCCAACGCATAGCCACTCCCTTCCCTCTCGCTGGCTGTGCTGCAAAACAAAACGGCCGGATTTCCAAGGAAACCCGGCCGCAGCTGTGGCTCGCCAGAGCCGGCCCCTCTCAAGAAGAGCGGACCGTTACAACAACGCTATCCGGCCTTACCTCGACAGAGTAGCGCAGCGAAAAGATCTTCTGGGCAGGCCAGGAGATCGCCCCGATATCGTTAAAGCTTGATCCAGGTGGCTTTCAGCTCGGTGTACTTATCAAAGGCATGCAACGACTTGTCGCGGCCGTTACCGGACTGCTTGAAGCCACCAAACGGTGCGGTCATGTCACCGCCGTCGTATTGGTTGACCCACATGCTGCCAACGCGCAAGGCCTTGGCCGCCAAGTGAGCCTTGGACAGGTTGCTGGTCCAGATCGCTGCCGCCAGCCCGTAGATGCTGTCGTTGGCGATACTGATAGCCTCTTCCGTGCTGTCGAAGGTGATCACCGACAGTACCGGGCCAAAGATCTCTTCGGCGGCAATGCGCATGTTGTTGGTCACGTTGTCGAAAATAGTCGGCTCGATATACACGCCGCCGGTTTCGATCAGCGTGCGCTGGCCGCCACACAACAGCTTGGCGTTCTCGGCATGGCCGGCTTCGATGTACGACAGCACGCTGTTCAGGTGACCGGCGTCAACCAGAGCACCGACAGAGGTCGCTGGGTCTAGGGCGTGACCGGCTTTCCAGCCTTTCATCGCTTCCAGCAGCAGAGCCATAAACTCATCTTTAACCGAACGCTCGATCAGCAGACGCGAGCCAGCGGTGCACATCTCACCTTGGTTAAAGCAGATTGCCGCAGCAGCCGCTTCAGCGGCGTCTTTCAGGCACGGCGCATCGGCGAAGACGATGTTGGCGCTCTTACCGCCCGCCTCCAGCCACACGCGCTTCATGTTCGATTCGCCGGCATAGATCATCAGTTGCTTGGCGATCTTGGTGGAGCCGGTGAACACCAGCGTATCGACGTCCATGTGCAGGGCCAGCGCCTTGCCAACGGTGTGGCCAAAACCCGGCAGGATGTTCAATACGCCTGCCGGAATGCCCGCTTCGAGGGCCAGCTGACCCAGGCGAATAGCAGTCAGCGGCGACTTCTCGGATGGTTTAACAATCACCGAGTTACCGGTCGACAGGGCTGGGCCGAGCTTCCAGCAGGTCATGATCAGCGGGAAGTTCCACGGCACGATGGCCGCAACCACGCCCACTGGCTCACGGGTAATCAGGCCTAATTCGTCATGCGGGGTTGCGGCCACTTCGTCGTAAATCTTGTCGATCGCCTCGCCGCTCCAGCGGATCGCGCGCGAGGCGCCCGGCACGTCAACGCCCAAGGCATCGCTGATCGGCTTACCCATGTCGAGGGTTTCCAGCAGCGCTAGCTCTTCAGCATGGGCGTCCATCAGATCGGCGAAGCGGATCATGATTTTCTTGCGCTCAACCGGCTTCAGGCGCGACCACACGCCCGACTCAAAGGTGGCACGAGCATCGGCGACAGCCAGCTCAGCATCGGCTAGATCGCAGCTGGCGACCTTGCCCAGCAAGCGGCCATCGACCGGGCTGATGCAATCGAAGGTGTCTTTGGAGACGGCGTCAGTCGATTTGCCGTGAATAAACGCGCGGCCTTCAATGTGTAATTGCTGGGCACGTTGCTCCCAGTCGGCGCGGGTCAGGGTAGTCATGGGAGCGTCCTCTTTATTAATGCTTTTTGTTAGTAGAGCAGTGCGCTGTACGAGCGGCGCGCACTGTCAAAAATTCTGCAAGGCCAACCAACAGGCGGACATGCCGGCAACCCTAAACCAGGGCCGCCTCCTATTTCAATATTTTTTACATTCGCGCCAGCAAAAGCCTTGTCATGTTCATTTTATTAAACATAGACTGCGCCGTTGTGGCCTGAGCCAAACGCCACAATTACCTTGTTCGCCGCTAACGTCTTCGGTAGATCATAAAAATGCTCAATAAAAACAACAATCTCGACCAATTCTGGATGCCCTTCACCGCCAACCGCCAGTTCAAGGCCAAGCCGCGCCTGCTGGAAAGTGCCGAAGGCATGTATTACACCAGCAACGATGGCCGCCAGGTGCTGGATGGCACCTCGGGCCTGTGGTGCTGCAACGCCGGCCATGGGCGCCGGGAGATCACCGAAGCGGTGAGCAAACAAATCGCCAAGCTGGATTTCGCGCCGACCTTCCAAATGGGCCACCCGCTGCCGTTTGAGCTGGCCGAACGTCTCGCCGAGATCGCGCCAAAGGGCCTGAACAAGGTGTTCTTCACCAACTCAGGCTCAGAGTCAGCAGACACGGCGCTGAAAATCGCCCTCGCCTACCAACGCGCCATCGGCCAAGGCACTCGTACCCGCCTGATCGGCCGCGAGCTGGGCTACCACGGCGTCGGTTTCGGCGGCATCTCGGTCGGCGGCATGGTCAACAACCGCCGCGCCTTCGGCCTGCAGCTGCCGGGCGTCGATCACTTGCCGCACACGCTAGACGTCACGCGCAATGCCTTCACTAAAGGCTTACCAGAGTTCGGCGTAGAAAAAGCCGACGAGCTGGAGCGCCTAGTCACGCTGCACGGCGCCGAGAACATCGCCGCGGTGATCATCGAGCCAATGTCGGGCTCGGCTGGGGTGATTCTGCCGCCCGTGGGCTATCTACAGCGGCTACGCGAAATCACCAAAAAGCACGGCATCTTGCTGATTTTTGATGAAGTGATCACTGGTTTCGGCCGGGTCGGCGAAGCCTTTGCCGCACAACGCTGGGGCGTGACTCCGGACATTATGACCACCGCCAAAGGCCTGACTAACGGCGCGATCCCGATGGGTGCAGTCTTCGCTCACGAAGATATCCACAACGCCATGATGCACGGCCCGGACAGCGCCATCGAGTTCTTCCACGGCTACACCTATTCCGGCCATCCAGTGGCCTGCGCCGCGGCCCTGGCGACCCTCGATATCTATGCGCGCGAGCAGCTGTTCCAGCAAGCGATCAACCTGGAAAGCTACTGGAGCGATGCGCTGTACAGCCTGCAAGGCTTGCCCAACGTGCTGGATATTCGCAGCATCGGCTTGGTCGGCGGCGTGCAGCTGGCGCCGAATGCCGAAGGCGTGGGTAAACGCGGCTTCCAGGTGTTCGAGCAATGCTTTGCGGACGACCTGATGGTGCGCTGCACCGGCGACACCATCGCCATGTCGCCACCGCTGATCATCAACAAGGCGCAGATCGACACCTTGGTCGACAAACTCGCCAACGCGATTCGCAAAGCGCATTGACCCTTTACTCGGAAACCATCATGAACGTCGACAAAATTGTTAGCTTCGCCCAGTCCAGCGCCACCCCGGAACACTACCGTCCGGCACCAGAAAAAGTACTCAAGGGCGACCCGGCCCAAAGCGTCACCAACCACTACGGTAGCCCGTGCGGCCAGTTTAATACCGGCATCTGGGAAGGCGCGCCGGGGCAATGGACGATCAACTACAGCGAACATGAGTACTGCGAAATTCTGCAAGGCGTGTCGGTCATCCGTGACACCGAAGGCAACGGCAAGACCGTGCGTGCCGGCGACCGCTTCGTCATCCCAGCCGGCTTCAGTGGCACCTGGGAAGTGCTAGAAGCCTGCCGCAAGGTCTATGTGATCTTCGAGCAAGCCAAGGCCTGATTTACCGAATCTCCATGCGTCACCTTTGCCCGCAAACACTGCGGGCTTTTTTCTGCCTGCAACAACCCCACAAGCCTGCCGTAAGAAAATCACAGGCAAGAAAAAGCCCGCCATATAGGCGGGCTTTTTCAGTCAGGCGCTGATCAATTACTTGATCTTGCCTTCCTTGTACATCACATGCTTACGAACAACCGGATCGAATTTTTTGATTTCGATTTTGTCCGGAGTCG
>RCMZ01000488.1_pt1 | contig 27751 bp, 19 predicted proteins | sample 2041141 | NCBI WGS metagenome assembly RCMZ01 (sample SAMN09708263, study PRJNA481090) | Wastewater metagenome, whole genome shotgun sequencing project. | biome: sewage; isolation source: Davis station wastewater (DW) | place: Antarctica: Davis Station | collected 2010-03-01 | reverse complement strand
TGTCACGCCGGGGGTCGCGGGTTCGAGTCCCGTCCGCTGCGCCATATTTGAAAGCCCTCAAGCAGAAATGCTTGGGGGTTTTTCTTTTGCGCGCGATTTTTAGTCATCTTTTGTTCATCTGGGATCTTTATCGTGTCTGGCAAGGTCTGATCAGGCTGAAACCATGATTACAGGAGATTCCCCATGGATGATTATCAAGAAGAAGTCCTTGAACGCAGCGCTGCCGAATGGTTGCCACTTGAGCCCGCTGAAGATGCAACTGAGTTGTAACGTTCCTAGCCGGTTAGGCGCTGTGTGCGCCTAAACTCCCCCGGCGTCTGATTGCTCCAGCGTTTAAATGCGCGCTGGAATGCCTCAGCTGAGGCAAAGCCAAGCAAATAGGCAATCTCGCCAAAGGCTAATTCCGTATCGCGGATGTAGGCCATGGCCAAATCCCGCCGGGTGTTGTTGAGGATAGTGCGGAACTGCGTACCTTCCTCGGCCAGCTTGCGTCGCAGCGTCCATGTTGGCAGCTGCAGGCGTGTGGCAATTTCTTCCATGTCCGGCTCGTGTCCATGCAATATCGGTCCCAGCAGTTGGGTGATGCGCTCGCGCAGGCTGCGGGTACGTGTCAGCTGTTGTAATTCTTGTTCGCAGATTTCCAGCAAGTGCCGCCAAGTGCTTGGACAGTGCTGTGGGTTGGGCAGCGCGAGGTTGGCCTGGTTTAGGTGTAATTGATTAACGCTGGCGCAAAACTCCACTGGAGCCGCAAAACAATCGCTGTAATGTTCTGCGTAGCTCGGTTCTGCAAACTCAATGCAGACTTTATCGGCACTAACGGGCTGCTGCGCCACGCGGCTCAGTTGCTGCATCCAGGTGGACAGCACCGAGTCGACGACAAAGCGGTTGTAGGCGTTATACGGACTGATCGAATAGAAGCGCAGCCATGCACCTTGGGCGTCCTCGTACAAGCTTGAGCTGCCACGATAATTCGACGCGTAAAGCGGCTCAAAACGGATCAGGGCGCGAGCGGCCTCGCGTACCGTAGGTGCTTGTGCTGCAGTTACGCCAGCGAGTCCAGCGTGACTGAGCTGCGCGTGTTGCCCCATCAGCAGGCCCAGGTGCGGACTGTTACTCAGTTGAATGGCTGCATGCCCGAGGCGCATATAGCGCGGGATCGACAGGCGTGCGCGTGGCTCTGCTAGGCGCGCCGCATCTAAGCCAAATTGATCGAATAGCGGCTGCGCGTCGTGCCCGAGCGCCTGCAGACTGCCCCTGAGGCTATGAACAAAACTAACGGAGAGGTCGCCTAGGCGTACGCGAGCGGTATTCATGGCTGTCTATGGTCTGGCTTGGTTTTTGGCGTTATGCAGGTATTTATAGGCTGCTGCGGCAAATTATTAAGACGCGTCGGGCAGGCTTGAGATGTGCAGGGTGTAACCAGTGCTCAGATTAGGGCGCTAGGTGGGCCTTGCCAAGTGCCGCTGTTTGATTAGGTTATTAACTTGTCACTTTTGATCATTGAGCGTGCGGGCTCTGCTGTCTATTGTCAGCACATAACTGATTGCCGCCCAATCTTAGGGCTGCAACATCCCGTGAATACACTGCTTGTTGTGGAGATTCTATGACCGCCGCTCACTACCCGCACCTTCTGGCCCCGCTAGATCTGGGCTTCACCACCTTGCGTAACCGCACTCTGATGGGCTCCATGCATACTGGGCTGGAAGAGAAACCGGGTGGTTTCGAGCGCATGGCTGCGTACTTTGCCGAGCGTGCCCGTGGCGGCGTAGGCCTGATGGTGACTGGCGGTATTGGCCCGAACGTGGAGGGCGGCGTGTACTCCGGCGCCGCTAAGTTGACCACGGTCGAAGAGGCTGAAAAGCACAAAATCGTAACCCGCGCAGTGCACGAAGCCGGTGGCAAAATCTGCATGCAGATCCTGCACGCCGGGCGTTATGCCTACAGCCCGAAGTCAGTCGCGCCGAGTGCTATTCAGGCGCCGATCAACCCGTTCAAGCCCCATGAGCTGGATGAGGAAGGTATCGAGAAGCAGATTCAGGATTTCGTCACCTGCTCCAGCTTGGCTCAGCAAGCCGAGTATGACGGCGTTGAAATCATGGGCTCGGAAGGTTATTTCATTAACCAGTTTCTTGCCGCGCACACTAACCATCGGACCGACAGCTGGGGTGGCAGCTACGAAAACCGTATGCGCCTGCCGGTTGAGATCGTGCGTCGAGTGCGTGAAGCTGTCGGTCCTAACTTCATCATTATTTATCGCCTATCGATGCTCGACCTGGTGGAGGGCGGCAGCGACTGGGCGGAAATCGTGCAGCTGGCCAAGGCCGTTGAAGCGGCCGGCGCCACCATCATCAACACCGGTATTGGCTGGCACGAAGCGCGTATCCCAACCATCGCTACCAAGGTGCCGCGTGCTGCGTTCACCAAAGTCACGGCCAAACTGCGTGGTGAGGTGAAGATTCCGCTGATCACCACCAACCGCATCAACACCCCGGAAGTCGCCGAGCAAGTCTTGGCTGAAGGGGATGCCGATATGGTGTCTATGGCGCGTCCGTTCCTCGCTGACCCGGAGTTCGTCAATAAGGCCGCTGCCGGCCGTAGTGATGAGATCAATACCTGTATCGGCTGCAACCAGGCCTGTCTCGACCACACGTTCGGCGGCAAGCTGACCAGTTGCTTGGTCAACCCGCGCGCCTGTCACGAGACTGAGTTGAATTACATCGCCACCACGCAGGTGAAAAAGATTGCGGTGGTCGGTGCTGGCCCTGCCGGTTTGTCGGCCGCCACCGTGGCGGCCGAGCGTGGCCACAGCGTGACGCTGTTTGATTCGGCCAGCGAAATCGGCGGCCAGTTCAATGTGGCCAAGCGTGTGCCAGGCAAAGAAGAGTTCTTTGAAACCCTGCGTTACTTCAAGCACAAGCTGGAAACCACCGGTGTTGATCTGCGCCTGAACACGCGGGTCAATGTGGCTGATCTGGTGGCGGGTGAGTTTGATGAAGTGATTCTGGCCACTGGCATCGCTCCGCGCACGCCGGAGATTCCAGGCGTCGAGAGCCCCAAGGTTATCAGCTACCTAGATGCTATTTTGCAGCGCAAACCAGTGGGTAAGACGGTTGCGGTGATTGGGGCCGGCGGTATCGGTTTTGATGTGTCTGAGTTCATCACCCATCAAGGCGAGTCCACCAGCCTCGACCGTGAAGCGTTCTGGAAGGAGTGGGGCATTGATACTCATCTGAATGCCCGTGGCGGTGTCGCAGGTGTGCAGGCGCAACCCCATGCTGCAGCGCGTCAGGTATTCCTGCTGCAGCGCAAAAAAACCAAGGTTGGTGACGGTCTGGGCAAAACCACGGGCTGGATTCATCGTGCGGGCTTGAAGAACAAGAACGTGCAGATGCTCAACAGCGTCGAGTACCTGAAGATTGACGACGCGGGTCTGCATATTCGGATTGCCGAGGGCGAGCCGCAGGTGCTGCCGGTGGATACGATCATTATCTGCGCCGGCCAGGACCCTTTGCGTGAGTTGCAGGAGGGTCTGCTTGCTGCTGGGCAAAGCGTGCATCTAATTGGCGGCGCCGATGTGGCGTCAGAACTAGATGCTAAGCGCGCGATTAATCAAGGCTCGCGTTTAGCGGCTGAGCTCTGAGTCAATAACGCCCTGCCCAGTGCAGGGCGTTTGCTATAACCAATGCAACCCCGTCACAGTTTTGCCCTGCTGCTGGCCCTCGCGTGTCAGCGGGCAGGGCGACTGCCAACCCAGTCACATTGCCCCCTTGGCATTTTCCCCTAAACTGGCCAAAACACCGTGGTAGCGCTGACGGCGCAGAGTTTTGCCACCTGTTAGACAAATGCTCGCCAACGCGGCAGCGTCTTGCTGGCTAGAGGAACGTTAATGAGCATGCAGAAAAAGCCGCAAATGGTCGAAGCCGTTATGTTCTTCAATGAGCGTGGCGTCTGCAAAGAAATGCTCTTTGCCGAATTTGAGGCCCTGCTTGATGGCGTGGTTAACATGCCCGAGTACGCGGATCAGCAGATGCGCATGGCCTACTTATTGATCAATCCACGTCTGCTAGTACGGTCCGTGGTGTTTTTCTATCTTGATTTTGATGAGCGCGGGATTGCCGATACGGGCTGGAACATTCCGTTGCGCCATTTGGCTGATAACGCCGGCCGTGGCCCTGACCTTGGGGCGGGCCCGATACGCCTAGCTTGCCGCAGTCAGTGCCCGGTGTCCTGGCACCAGATGCACCTCTGGGATCCAAGTCTGTCGCCAGGGCATAACGACTTGGCGCTGCTGCGTGATGCGGCCAAGCGCAACAGTATGGGCCTGCTGGTAGAGGATGACAGTCCGCAATTGGTCGAGCCGCAACGCCTGCAAATGGCCTCAGAAGAGCGCTGGTACACGCCGGACCCGGCTCAGGAACAAGCCACTAAAGAGGCTGAAAAAGCCGATCAGGAGCAACGCCTCAAAGCCGCCCAGTTGATCAAGCAGCAACGCCTGCGGATCAGCAGCATGAGTCAGCAGCATGAAGATGAACTGGCGAAGTTTCGCCTCGCCAGCGAAGAGCAGATCCAATCATTACAGGCCCAGCTGCAAGGGCTGCAACAAGCGTTGCAGCAACAGGAAGAGTTGAATGCCAAGCTCAAGGTGCAGCTGACCGAGCAGGTGCATGGCTTTCAGGCCAATCGTGAGGAGTTGACCCAGCAACTGCGCGCACTTGAGCAACGTGCGCGTGGCGAGGCAGATATGTTGCGCCGCCAAGTTGAGGCTGAGTTGCAGGCCAAAGTGACTGCTGCAGTGGTCGAGTTCAAAGAGCAGGTCGCCATCCGTGATGTTGAGTTGGCCTATCGCAATGAGCTGGATATGCAGCAAGAGCAAGAAATCATCCGGCTCAAGCGCGAGCGTGACGAGTTTGCCAGCCAAGGCGGCGACCAAATCCTCGAGCGCCTGTCCAAGTTGGGCGTGGTGTTCGTGGTTTACCACCCTGGGGCTGGTCATCTGACCATTCCACTGCAGGATGTGGCGCGCTATCAGGACAATCCTATGGCTTATGCGGCCGCCAAGTGCTTCGTGTCCGAAGCGCAGTACCGTCAGTGGCTCAGCCATTATCAATCGCCTACGTGCGAAGCGCAGTTGCCAAGCGGCGAGCGCTGCGCGATGCCAATTGATCGCGTTGATACTGCCAGCCGCTTTGTGATTGGTGACTCCAACTGTTGCGCCCGGCACAAGAGCAGCAGTCGTCTGCGCACTGTTGGTTAGCTCGTGACGCTGACTTTACCCAGCTGGCAACCACACGCGCCGCTGCAATTGTTGAGGTTGGATTGGGCTGAGGCTGCTGGCCTTGAGCTGGCAGTGTTGCGGCTGGATCTGATTGATCCACTGATCAGTGGCAATAAGTGGTTCAAGCTCGCGCCTTATCTGGCCTTGGCCGCTGAGTCCGGCGCGGCGGGGCTGATTAGTTTAGGTGGTGCTCATTCCAATCATCTACATGCATTGGCCGCCGCGGGCCTGCGCTTTAATTTCCCGGTGGTCGGCTTGTTGCGTGGCGAGCCGCAGAACACGCCAACCGTGCGTGATCTCCAAGCATGGGGCATGCAGTTGCATTGGCTCGGTTATGGTGGCTACCGGGCACGCAACAAACCGGGCTTCTGGGCTGCATGGCAACAACGTTATCCGCACCTGCTGGCCGTGCCTGAAGGTGGCGGAGGCGTGCTCGGCGCCCGAGGCTGTCAGCTGTTGCACCAGCAGGTGCAGGCTCAATTAGCGCATATCGGCTGGGCTGATTATGATGCTTGGTGGTTGGCAGCTGGCACCGGCACTACTGTTGCAGGGCTGGTGCTTGCGCAGGCGCAGGCGAAGGCCGCTACAAAACCGGTGTTTGCTGCCTTGGCAGTGCCAGCTGATCACGGTACGGCGCAGCAGATTGCCAGCGTACTGGCCGAGGCTGGTGTGGCTGATCAGGGCTACCATTTGCTGCACGCGTGTCGAGGCGGTTTTGCCCGCACGGATGCCGAATTGCTGACCTTTATGGCGCAAACCGAGCGCCTGTGTGCGCTGCCGCTAGAGCCTGTGTATACGGCAAAGGCGTTGCTTGCATTGCGCCAGCAGGTAGAGGCCGGTTACTTTGCCCGCGGCACCCGTGTAGTGTTTGTGCATACCGGCGGCCTGCAAGGTCGTCGTGCGGCCTTTGCCGATGTTGATCAGCTGGCTAATGATTCAGTGGTTAATTAATTCGAATGTGCGGCAGCGGAGTCTGGATATTGCCATGAGTGAGCCTTTGAATCCCGAGCAGCTGCGTAGCCTGACACCGCTCAATGTGTTGTCTGAGCAGCAATGGCGTGAGCTGCGCAGTCAGTTGGTGCCACAGCATCTATTGGCGGGCCAGCTGCTGTTTCGTGAGGGCGATCAGGCTCGACTGACTTATTACCTACTCTCGGGTGAGTTGTTGCTGGTGTCTGCGTCTGGGCAACAGGAGCGGTTGGTGGCCGGCAGCGAGGCCAGTTGCCATCCGTTATCGCCGAGTTTGCCGCGCTTGCATGAGGTGCGGGCGCTGAGCGATGTCAGCTTGTTAGTGCTCGACAGTGCAACCCTGGCGCGGCTGCTGACCTGGCGCTCGGCTTATCACGACCTGCTGCTAGAGCTGGAGCAGGGTGGTGAAGATGTTGAGTGGGTGGCTCGCCTGCTAGAAAATCCATTGTTTACCAAGGTGCCACCGTCCAACGTGCGGGCCATGCTCGGGCGTTTGCAGCGACTTGAGTTACCCGCCGGCAGTGCGGTGCTGCGCGAGGGTGAAGTCGGTGATTGTTGCTATTTCCTCAAGAGTGGCCGCGCTGAGGTGATCCGCGGTGCGGGCAGTGCCCATCAGGTGCTGGCCGAGCTTGAAGTCGGTGCTTGCTTTGGTGAGGAGGCACTACTGGCAGATCTGCCGCGTAATGCCAGCGTGACCTTGCTGGAAGACGGTGTGGTGCTGCGTCTTGATCGGCAGGATTTCTTCGCCTTGCTCAAGGCGCCGGTGGTAGCCGAGGTCTCGTTTGGCGAGGCGACGCGACTGCTCAGTGCAGGCGCGCAGTGGCTGGATGTGCGCTTACTGCAAGAGTACGAGCGCGCACATGCCCTCGAAGCGCTGAACATGCCGCTGCACTTATTGCGCCTGAAGACCCGTTTATTGGATCAAGACAAAACCTACCTGTGCTACTGCGACAGCGGCAAACGCAGCGCCAGCGCAGTGTTTTTGTTATCGCAGCTGGGTTATTCGGCTTATGCCTTGCGTGATGGGGTCGATGCGTTGCCGGCGATCCTGCGTGATGCCCTGTTGTGCGAAAGTGGCTCGGGCTATCTAGCACGCTCCGGCGGGCGTACCGAGCGCAGTCTTTAGCGTTCTAGCGCCTCCAGCGGCCATGTATCAGCCACTAAAAACAGCCGCTGTACTTCCTGCCATTCACCTCTGTCATCCGCCTCTAGGCGCGCCAGCAATATCGGCGTGGCCTGTGGGTCGAGTTGTGCCAGCCAGTGATTCAATTCGATCAGGCTTAAACACTCGGCTTTGCTGGCGCGTGCAGGGGCCAGCCAGGCGCTGCGCGGCAATACCAACCAGCGTCCTCCTTGCTGCTGAGTAAACGCCGGCCAAGCCTGGCGCGTCAGCCACACGCCGCGTAAATGCTGTGGATGAGCACCGCAGGGCGAGTCGCAATGGCCCGGCCAAGGGTAGAGCAGATACCCGCCGAGCCAGAGCTCGGCCTGTAGGCGCTCAGTTTGCCAGTTGCTCAGCAAGGCCTGCGCCTGTGCGCTGCTGGAGAGCAGTAGCTGATGCTGGCACAGATGTTTGAGCTTGCGCTCTAAGTAGTCTTGGCGGTTAGGACCCAGCCAGTTGGCAGGCGCTGAGCCATCGGCTTGTTGCGGGCCTAGGTAGAGTTTGATGGCTAGCTCTACGTGATGATCGCCTTCGGCATCGCGTAGCAATAAGTCCAGCTCGCCAAGCGTGCGACCTTGTTCGCGGATCGCCACGTTGGCCGCGAGCACCTGCACGCCCGGTGCTGCTTGTAGAGCAAATTGCCACAGCTGTTCGTAATACAGACCCAAGCGATTGTGGTGTGCGCGGGCCAACCATTGTTCGAGCGCGCCGCTGTCTTGGTCCTGCTGGCGCAGCCAGTCGGCCAACAGCCCGGGTGTGTGAGCCCATGTGCTGGCGCTAAGAGGGTGACGCTGCAAGCAGTCGACGTGTTGCAGCAACGGCTCGGACAGCAGCGTCCAAGCCAGGTCGCGTACCGCTGGATGGCGAAGCTGGCGAGGTAGTTCGTGTAATTGGCTAAATGGATTCATGCGCCGAGCATAGCGGTTGGCGCTTTAAATAGGGCTTTGGTTTGCTGGGGTCGCCGGCTTTCGCCCATAATCGGCGCCATTCATCTGTCGTCGAGAGCTCCATGGACCAGTTTCGTAATATCGGCATCATTGGCCGTCTGGGCAGCGCCCAGGTACTCGACACAATTCGTCGGCTCAAGAAATTTTTGCTGGCCCGACAGCTGCACGTAATTCTCGAAGACAGCATCGCCGAAGTATTGCCAGGCCATGGCTTGCAGACCTCGACGCGCAAATTACTGGGTGAGATTTGCGATCTGGTGATTGTGGTCGGCGGTGATGGCAGTTTGTTGGGCGCAGCCCGCGTGCTGGCACAACACAAGGTGCCGGTGCTGGGCATCAACCGTGGCAGCCTAGGCTTTCTCACGGATATCCGCCCCGATGAGCTGGAGGTGAAGGTCGCCGAGGTGCTTGAAGGGCACTACCTTAGCGAGAGCCGCTTTTTACTTGAGGCCTCGGTGCGCCGTCACGACGAGTCGATCGGCCAGGGCGATGCGCTTAATGATGTGGTGTTACACCCGGGCAAGTCGACGCGCATGATCGAGTTCGAGTTGTATATCGACGGGCAGTTTGTCTGCAGCCAAAAGGCCGATGGCTTGATCGTGGCCACGCCTACCGGTTCGACCGCCTATGCGTTGTCTGCCGGCGGGCCGATCATGCATCCCAAGTTGGATGCCATCGTTATTGTGCCGATGTATCCGCATACGTTATCCAGTCGGCCGATTGTGGTGGACGGCAACAGCGAGTTGAAAGTGGTGGTGTCCAAGGACCTGCAGATTTATCCGCTGGTGTCTTGCGACGGTCAAAATCACTTTACCTGCGCCCCCGGTGACACCATCACCATCCGCAAAAAGCCGCAGAAGTTGTGCCTGATTCATCCGCTGGATCACAATTATTACGAGGCTTGCCGGACCAAGCTGGGCTGGGGGAGCCGGCTAGGAGGCGGTGAATAATGCTCCTCGATCTGGACCGCGGCTACGACCTGATTGGTGACGTACACGGCTGCGGTCATAGCCTTGAGCGCTTACTCGACCGCTTGGGCTATCGCTTGCGCGCCGGTGTTTGGCGCCATCCGCGGCGGATGGCCTTGTTTCTCGGTGACATCATCGACCGCGGGCCGCGCATTCGTGAAGCCTTGCATCTGGTACATGCCATGGTCGATGCCGGGCAGGCGCATTGTTTGATGGGTAATCACGAGTTCAATGCGCTGGCCTGGCATACGCCGCGAGTCGATACGCGCAACAGCATCGATGCGAGCAACCAGTATGTGCGCCCCCATACGCCGCGCCATAGCCGGCAGTTGCAGGAAACCCTGCAACAGTTCGATGCCTATCCCAATGAGTTGCGCGAGTTCCTTACTTGGTTTTATCAGTTGCCGCTGTTTCTCGACGCCGGGCGTTTTCGTATGGTGCATGCCTGCTGGGATGCAGCGCGCATTGCGGCGTTACGCCAGCGCTACCCGCAAGGGTGCATCGATCAAGCCTTCGTGCAGGAGGCGGCCGAGCCTGGCAGTTTTGCCGCACGTACCTCTAGCCGGCTGCTGTGCGGCACCGATATGCGCTTGCCGGATGGCCTCACGCTGACCGGCGATGATGGTTATACCCGCGCACATTTCCGCACCAAATTCTGGTCTGAGGCGCCGCAAACCTACGGCGATATCGTCTTTCAGCCCGATGCGTTACCTGCGCACGTGGCGCAGACGCCGTTGTCGGCACAGCAAAAAGACCAACTGCTGCACTATGACGAGGATCAGCCGCTGCTGTTTGTCGGCCATTACTGGCGACGCGGCCGGCCGGCCCCGATCCAGCCGAACTTGGCGTGTTTGGATTACAGCGCCGTGATGTTTGGTAAGTTAGTCGCCTACCGTTTGGACCAGGAAACTCGCCTGGATCCGCAAAAATTCTGCTGGGTCGAGGTCGAGCGACCGGAGGCTCCACGATGACGGCTATCGCCGCGTTACGTTTATCCCTAGAGGTTGATCTGAGTGGGTTTGTCGGCGTGCTGCAACGCTTGCAGGTGCCCCATCGGGTCAGTGAAGAGGCTGGCGAGCAGGTGCTCTGGGTACCCAATGAGCAGCTGACGGCTCAAGTGCGCGAGCTATACCGGCGCTTTCCTGAGGGCGATCCGCGTTTGCAGGCGGCTATGCCACTGCGCAGTCAGAACCGTTGGGTTGAAGTTTTAGTCGCCAGAAAGATGACGGCGCTAATCCTCGCATTGACGTTGTTGGTGGGGTTCGTGACGTTGTTGGGCGATAACCTAGCGACGTTGCATTGGCTGACCTTCAGCGACTTCCGCCTCCAGGGCGATTACTTGGTGTTTACCCCGTTGGCCGAGAGTTTAGCGGCGGGGCAGTGGTGGCGGCTGTTTACCCCGATGCTGATTCACTTCGGCATTCTCCATCTAGCCATGAATGCTCTGTGGTTTTGGGAGCTGGGCCGGCGTATCGAGTCGCGTCATGGCGCAGTTTGTTTGCTGCTGTTGACTCTGCTATTCGCCTTGCTGTCGAACGCGGCGCAGTACCTGTTTGGTGGGCCGTCATTGTTCGGTGGTCTGTCGGGGGTGTTGTATGGCCTGCTGGGTTATTGCTGGATCTTCCAGCGCCTAGCGCCGACGCCGGCCTATCGCTTGCCGCCCGGCGTACTGGTGATGATGCTGGTGTGGTTGGCGCTGTGTGTATCGGGGCTAATTACCACGCTGGGTTTCGGCGCTATTGCCAATGCCGCCCATGTGGGTGGCTTGCTCGCGGGTTGTTTGGCGGGCTTGTTGGGCGGTGCGCTGGCGCGCCGTCGTGGTTAAACTGCGCCTTTGTTTTTAGGAGACCGTTATGTCGTCTTTCGCTGAAATGATCGAGAACATCACCCCGGATATCTACCAGAACCTCAAGCTGGCGGTGGAAATCGGCAAATGGCCCGACGGCCGCAAGCTGACCCTGGAGCAGAAAGAGTTGACCCTGCAGGCGATGATCGCCTGGGAGCAACAAAACTTGCCGGAGAACCAACGCACCGGCTACATGAGCCAGGAGTGTGAGTCGCACGCCGATCCGGCCCGCAATGTGCTGTTCAAAACCACGGACACAATGCACTGATGCTGGAGCTTGGATGCGGCGCCCTGAGCAAGATGAACACGCAGCTGCAACAGCCGGTGCAGTACAGCTTGCGCTTGGGCGAGCAGGAGCTTGAGCTTAATGCGCTGCTGGGCCAAGGCTTGCGCCTTGAATACCTAGGTGCGATCCATTGCAGCCATTGCGGGCGCAAAACCAAAAAGAGTTTTAGTCAGGGCTACTGCTACCCGTGCTTCAGTAAGCTGGCGCAGTGCGACACCTGCATCATGAGCCCTGAGCGTTGCCACTATGCCGCCGGCACCTGCCGGGAACCGACGTGGGGTGAGCAGTTTTGCATGACCGACCACGTGGTCTATCTGGCTAACTCATCCGGGGCTAAGGTCGGCATTACGCGGGCCACTCAGGTGCCGACGCGCTGGATCGATCAGGGCGCGACCCAAGCACTGCCGATCATGCGCGTTGCGACTCGGCAGCAGTCCGGGTTGGTGGAAGACGTGCTGCGCAGTCAAGTGACCGACCGCACCAACTGGCGCGCGATGCTCAAAGGTGAAGCGCCGCAGTTGGATCTCGCTCAGCTGGCGGGAGATATTTTTAACGCCTGTCATGACGGCATCACGCTTCTGCAGGAGCGTTTTGGCCTGCAAGCGATTCAGCCCCTTAGTGATTTGGCGGTGGTGGACATTGCCTACCCCGTATTGGCTTATCCGGCTAAGGTGGCCAGCCTCGATCTGGAGAAAACCCCAATAGTCGAGGGCACGCTGCAAGGCATCAAAGGCCAGTACCTGATTTTTGATACTGGCGTGATCAATATTCGTAAATTCACGGCCTATCAACTTGCCGTGCATCAGCTCTAGAGGCCACAAGCCATGCGTACCGAACAGCCGAAAATGATCTACCTCAAGGACTATCAGGCGCCTGACTACCTGATTGATGAGACCAACCTGACTTTCGAGCTGTACGAGGACCATACGCTGGTGCATGCGCAACTGGTCATGCGCCGCAATCCGGCGCGTGGCGCGGGTTTGCCGCCGCTGGTGTTGGATGGTCAAGAACTGGAGCTGCTGGCGCTGGCCATGGATGATGTTGACCTGCAGGCCAGTGACTATCAATTGACCGACAGTCACTTAACCCTGCAGCCGCTGGCGACTGACTTCACTGTCAACAGCACGGTGCGTATCCATCCCGAGAGCAATACCGCGCTTGAGGGCTTGTATAAATCCAGTGGCATGTTCTGCACCCAGTGCGAGGCCGAGGGCTTTCGCAAAATCACCTATTACCTCGATCGGCCGGATGTCATGAGCCGCTTCACCACCAGCCTGAGTGCCTCGCAGCAGGATTATCCGGTGTTGCTGTCCAACGGCAACCCGATTGCCAGCGGCGTTGAGGAGGCGGTTCCAGGTAAGGGCGTTCGGCATTGGGCCACCTGGCAAGACCCCTTCATGAAGCCGGCGTACCTGTTCGCCTTGGTCGCCGGCGACCTTTGGTGCATTGAAGATACCTTCACCACCATGAGTGCGCGTGAAGTAACGCTGCGCATCTATGTCGAGCCGGAAAACATCGACAAATGTCAGCACGCCATGGACAGCTTGAAGAAGTCGATGAAGTGGGATGAGGAGGTCTATGGGCGTGAATATGACCTCGATATTTTCATGATCGTAGCGGTCAACGACTTCAACATGGGTGCCATGGAAAACAAGGGGTTGAACATCTTCAACTCCAGCTGCGTGCTGGCCCGCGCGGAAACCGCTACCGATGCCGCGCACCAGCGGGTCGAAGCCGTGGTGGCCCATGAGTACTTCCATAACTGGTCAGGCAACCGCGTCACATGCCGCGACTGGTTTCAACTGTCATTGAAGGAAGGCTTTACCGTGTTCCGCGATGCCGAGTTCAGCGCCGACATGAACTCACGCACGGTTAAACGCATTGAGGACGTGGCCTACCTGCGTACCCATCAATTCGCCGAAGATGCCGGCCCGATGGCGCATCCGATTCGCCCCGAAGCCTTTATGGAAATCTCTAACTTCTACACCCTGACCATCTACGAGAAGGGTTCGGAAGTGCTGCGCATGATCCACACCTTGTTGGGTGCTGAGCGCTTCCGTAAAGGTTCGGATTTGTACTTCGATCGGCATGATGGTCAAGCGGTGACCTGTGACGACTTTATCAAGGCTATGGAAGATGCCTCGGGTGTCGATCTCAGCCAATTCAAGCGCTGGTACAGCCAAGCCGGCACGCCACGTTTAGCGGTCAACGGGCAATACGATGCGGCGGCGCAGACCTATACCTTGAGCTTCGCCCAGAGCTGCCCAGCGACACCTGGGCAAACAGAGAAACTGCCGTTTGTGATCCCGGTGGAGCTGGCACTGCTCGGTGCGCAGGGCCAAGAGCTGCCGCTGCGCTTGCAGGGTGAAGCGGCGGTCGTGGGTAATGCGCGCGTGTTGTCGATTACCGAAGCGCAGCAGAACTTCACCTTTGTTGATGTCAGTGAGCAGCCATTGCCATCGCTGCTGCGCGGCTTCTCGGCTCCGGTCAAGCTGAGCTTCCCTTACAGTCGTGACCAGTTGATGTTCCTTATGCAGCACGACAGCGATGGCTTTAATCGCTGGGAGGCTGGCCAGCAACTGGCCGTGCAGGTATTGCAGGACTTGATTGGCCAGGTGCAGCGCGGTGAGACATTGATGCTTGATCAGCGCTTGATCGAAGCCCTGCGCGCAGTGCTGACCAATAGCGCGCTGGACCCGGCCATGGTGGCGGAGATGTTATCGCTGCCGGGTGAGGCCTATCTGAGTGAAATAAGTGAAGTGGCGGATGTCGATGCCATTCACGCGGCGCGTGAGTTTGCTCGTCGGCAATTGGCCGAAGCACTGTTCGAGCCGCTGTGGCAGCGTTATCAAGACAACCGCGTCGCCTCGCGCGCCACGCCTTATGTGGCCGAGGCCGCGCACTTTGCCCGACGCAGCCTGCAAAATATCGCCTTGTCCTACCTGATGCTGTGTGAGCGGCCACAAGTGTTGGCCGCTTGCCTTGAGCAATACAGTGCCTGTGACAACATGACTGAGCGCCTCGGCGCGCTGGCAGTGCTGGTCAATTCGCCGTTCGAGACAGAGAAGAGCGAAGCATTAGCCGAGTTTGCCGAGCACTTCAAAGACAACGCGCTGGTGATGGATCAGTGGTTCAGTGTGCAAGCCGCGAGTGGCTTGCCAGGTGGATTGCAGCGGGTTGAGGCGTTAATGACGCATCCAGCCTTTACCTTGAAGAACCCTAACAAGGTACGTGCGCTGATCGGCGCCTTTGCCGGACAAAACCTGATCAACTTCCACGCGGCTGACGGTTCGGGTTATCAATTCCTCGCCGATCAGGTCATCAGCTTGAATGCCACCAATCCGCAGATCGCCTCGCGCCAACTGGCGCCGTTGACCCGCTGGCGCAAATACGACAACGCTCGGCAAGCGCTGATGAAGGCGCAGCTGCAACGCATCCTCAATTCGGGTGAGCTGTCCGGCGACGTTTATGAGGTGCTGAGCAAGAGCCTAGCTTGAGTTGCGCCTAGGTTACTTCTAAGCATTAAAAGTGTTACCTGTGCTGAATGGGTAACACTTTTTGTTACCCCCTCAGCGCGATCTTTTTTGATCTAGCGAAAGCATCGCTTATAGCGGGTCGGTTTGTGTTGACGCCGAATTAATATGCTGAGCGATTTACGGCGCGTGAGTCGCAGTGCCTGAAAGATTGCGTCAGATCGTAGGACAAAACGCGCGTTTGAAAGGCCAGTTCTGGCGACGTTGGATGGTGGCTGTACAGTCACAAAAAAAATCAGTTTTTTTTGAACTTTTTGCCCTGATTGATCGAGCGGGTCTGATGCTTGGCATCATGCTTGCTTTCATCGCAAGGTCAAGTCCGTCTGCGCGGTAGTGGATGGGGTAATTTAAAGGGTGTTCGCACCCTGTTGAGCAAAAGGTCGTCGCACGTACGATCCTGTAGGGCTTCTGCATCGCAGAGGCTCAATAAAGAAATAATCTGTCCGCGGAGTAAGAACTCGATGGAAATTAACACCCGTAAGCCTTTATTGCGTTTCGCCCCGGCGAAAGCAGGTTTTGCTTTTGTTGGCCTGCTGCCGTTACTCGTAGCTGCGCATGTGCAAGCCGTAGAGTTCAGCTTCGCCGACGAAGAAGTCACTGGTTCGATCGATACCACCATTTCTTACGGTCAGCTGTGGCGTGTGCAGGGTCAGGATAAGACCAACAACGACATCAACGCTAACGACGGCAATCGTAACTTCGATACTGGCTTGGTTTCTGAGGTTTTCAAGGTCACCACTGACCTCGAAGCGACATACCAGAATTACGGTGCATTTATTCGTGGTACTGCTTTTTATGACACGCAGATCATGGATAAGCGCAACGATTATTACGATGCCAATACTCCGGCACAGCCAAGCCAGAGTTTTCCAAATGACAATCGTTTTACTAATGACACTCGCCACACGGCTGGCCGCAATGCTCAGATTCTTGATGCCTACGTTTATGGCAACTGGGACATTGCTGAAAAGCCGGTGACTGCGCGCTTGGGTAAGCAGGTATTCAACTGGGGTGAAGGCTTGTTTTACCGTGGTGGTATCAATACGACTAACCCGGTGGATGCCGCTAAGTTCCGTTTGCCTGGCTCTGAGTTGAAAGAAGTCTTGATTCCAATAGAAGCATTCAACGTAAGTGTCGGGTTGACTGATAACTTGTCCATGGACACCTTCTATCAATTCAACTTCAAGGAAACTGCTGTCGATCCGGTTGGCACTTATTTCTCTGAAACAGATTTGTTTGCTGAGGGCGGTAGTCGTGCTTACAGCGAGCAGTCTAAATTGGCTGCAGCTAAGCCGTTATATGATACGTTGACGAAAACTGGTCTTGGTGGTGTGCCGCAGCTTTCCGGTACAGATTACTTTAATTCGGCAGGTGTTATAAAGGTTGCTGATATTGGTGGTGACTTGAATGCTAAGAATGATGGTCAGTTTGGTATTTCTTTTAAATATATTGTTGAGGAGCTTAATTCTACGGAGTTTGGTGCTTATTTTGTAAATTATCACGCTAAAGAACCCGTGATCGCAGCAAGCATTAACCCAGGTTACAGTTTGGACCTTGCTGCTCTGGCAACAGATGCTGCTAGAGCTTCGGTGGCTGCGGGTCTTCCACAGGCGAACCAGCTTCAGTATCTAACAACAGGCAGCTCTGGGCTCGGAGTTGTAACAGATAATGCTTTGAATGCAGCCTTAGGGGGTACGTTGGCAACATTGGCTGACCCTAATTCAGCGTTTAGCCAAGCCGTTGGTGGTCTGGCTGCTGTTGATATAGGTAATCAGGTTGTTGGTAATCGTGAGTATGTTGAAGATATTCGCATGTATGGCTTGAGCTTCAATACCACTGTTGGGCAAGCGTCAGTGTTTGGTGAAGTGGCTTATCGTCCGAATAATCCGATCGGAATGGCAACAACCAACGATTTACTTGGTGATTTGCTTGGTCAGGCCACAAAGTTGGTTCAGGGTGAAGAAGCTAATATTGGTGGTTCGGTCGTCACTATTTCTGATCAGGTTCATAACTATAAGCGTGTTGAAACATTTAATTCGTCGCTGGGTAGTATTTATAATTTTGGTAATGCCTTGAGCTTTGACTCGTTGTTCGGTGTTGCTGAGTTGGCCTCTGAACATTATCGTGGTGACAGTCTGCAGTATACGGATTACAAGGGCGCCACTCGTTATTATGCAGGTCGTCAGAACTCTTCCTATGTGGGTGGTGCTGATCGTGATAGCCAGATCAACAAGAACGCATACGGCTACACGCTATTGTTGAACGGTACTTGGAACGACGTTTACGCAGGCGTAAACCTTTCCCCGTATGCCGTTTACAAGAGTGACTTCGAGGGCAACTCCAGCCAAACCGGTAACTTTATCGAGGGTCGTCAGGCGTATACCTTGGGTCTACGTGCTAGCTACCTGAGCAGCCTGGAAGCTGAATTGGCTTACACCGAATACTACGGTGCAGGGCAGGATAACTCTGGCCGCGACCGCGATAACGTTGGCGTCAACGTTAAGTATTCGTTCTAAACCATAAATAGAAGAATGCCGAAGGTCTACGGGCCTTCGGTGGCTGACATATCACGGAGAAATATGATGCTGAAAAAGCACACGCTGATTGGTGCCGCGATTGCGCTGGCGCTGACTGCTGGCAGCGTACTGGCGGCGGTATCGCCTCAGGAAGCAGCCAAGCTGGGTACCACGTTGACGCCGTTGGGTGGCGAGAAGGCCGGTAACGCGGCAGGTACTATCCCCGCTTGGACCGGTGGCATCACTAAGAAACCAGCGGGTTATACCAAGGCAGGTCAGCATCATCCGGATGCATTCCCGGAAGACAAGCCGCTGTACACCATCACTAAAGCCAACTTGGATCAGTACAAGGCCAATTTGACGCCGGGTGTGATTGCGCTGTTCAACGCCTATCCAAATTCGTTCCGTTTGCCGGTGTATCCGACGCGTCGCTCGGGTTCAGCGCCGCAGTGGGTGTATGACAACACCGCCAAGAACGCTGTAAACGCCAAGCTGGTTGAGGGTGGTAACGGTTTTGTTGACGCCTTCGGCGGCATACCGTTCCCAATTCCGCAGAATGGCGTTGAAGCACTGTGGAACCACATTGCCCGTTACCGTGGTAGCTACATCGTGCGTCGCGCTTCGGAAGTGGCTGTGCAGCGTAACGGCGATTACACGCCGGTGACGTCGCAGCAGGAAGCGCTGTTCCGCTTTTACAACCCAAAGCTGTCGGCAGCTGAGCTGAACAACACACTGTTTGATTACCTGTCTTTCACCAAGAGCCCGGCTCGTTTGGCGGGTGGTGCGGTACTGGTACACGAAACCCTCGATCAAGTGAAAGAGCCGCGTCAGGCATGGGGCTACAACGCTGGTCAGCGTCGCGTGCGTCGCGCACCGAACTTGGCCTACGACACGCCAATTGCAGCTGCTGATGGCCTGCGTACCGCTGATGACACCGATATGTTCAACGGTGCGCCGGATCGTTATGACTGGAAGTTGGTAGGCAAGAAGGAAGTTTATATTCCTTATAACAACTACAAAGTCACTGCTGCAGGGGTGAAGTACAAGGACCTGCTGCAAGTTGGTCACTTGAACCCTGATCTGACTCGCTGGGAGTTGCACCGTGTCTGGGTGGTCGAGGGCAAGCTGAAAGCTGGCGCTCGTCACATCTACTCCAAGCGCGTGCTGTTCCTCGACGAGGATAGCTGGCAAGCTGCGGAAGTTGACCAATACGATGGCCGTGGTGACTTGTGGCGCGTATCGGTTGCTTACTTGAAGAACTTCTATGAGTTGCCGACCACTTGGTCTGCGCTGGATGTGTTCCACGACTTGCAGGCTCGTCGTTACCATGTGCAAAACTTGGATAGCGAAGAGTCTGGCAGCATTGACTTCAGCCAGCCGCTGCCGGATGACGGCTACTTCAAGCCGGCTGCCCTGCGTCGTCGCGGTACTCGTTAAGCGTTAGTTATAGTGAAAAGGCCGCTCATTTGTAGCGGCCTTTTTGCATGAGAAAACCGCTCTGGTGCGCAGATATCCGCCGGAGCGGGTAACAAAACATAACGACACGCTGATTGTCAGGCGTTTCTATTGCTGGATAGGATGGGGGGTCTACTTCTAAGGTAGCGCCACCTAATAACAATCAGGGGGAAAGGTGTATGAGTGAGCCCGTTTCGCGGCGCACCCAGTCTGGTGTTTGCGCGGCATTGATGCACACGCCAGCGTTCCGCTTCCACTCGCCACTGGCTAAAGCGCTTTCGCTTTGTGGTGTGCTGTCGGTTTTGACGTTTTCTGCTGCGCCGGTGTTGGCGGCTGATACTGCTGTCGCTCCGGTGTATTCCATTGATTCAGCCAAGGCCGTCGAAAGCCTGCTGCTGGATGTCACTCGTGCCGGCACACGCTTGGTCGCGGTCGGTGATCGCGGTCATATTCTGTACTCGGATGACAATGGTGTTTCTTGGGCGCAAGCCAAGGTGCCAACCCGGCAGATGCTGACGTCGGTGTTTTTTATCGATGACAAGAAGGGCTGGGCAACTGGTCACGATGCATTGATTCTGGCGACCGAAGACGGTGGCTTGACCTGGAAGCAGCAGTTCATCGACCTTGAGCGTGAAGCGCCGTTGCTGGATATCTGGTTCAAGAACGCCGAGCAAGGTTTTGCAGTCGGGGCTTATGGTGCCTTGCTGGAAACCACGGATGGCGGAGCGCACTGGGAAGACATCAGTGACCGGCTGGACAACGAAGACCAGCACCACCTGAACGCTATCACTGAAGTTAAAGACTCCGGTCTGTTTGCCGTTGGTGAGATGGGTAGCATGTACCGCTCAAGCGACTGGGGACAAACCTGGCAAACCGTCGAAGGTCCTTACCAGGGTTCGCTATTTGGTGCCTTGGGTACCGGCGAAACTGGCGGCATTCTCGTATATGGCTTGCGCGGGCACATGTTTCGCTCGGGTGACTTCGGCAAGACCTGGCAGCAAATCAATTTGAAGAGCGCCACTGGTCGCTTGGATTTTGGCCTGTCTAATGGTGCCGTGCTCAAGGACGGCTCAATCGTCGTGGTAGGCAATGGTGGCAGCGTGCTGAAGAGCACCGACAAAGGCCATAACTTCGCGGTAATCAACCGTGCCGATCGCTTGTCTTTGTCTGGTGTTAGTGCGGACGATAAAGGCAATTTGATCAGGGCGGCGTGCATGTCGCTTCGCCAACTGGCACCGCGCCACAACAATAAGCCGGGCTTGATAGGGTATAAACGCGATGAGTAACCATCACCAGGACAAGGCGACATTTCTTGAGCGCCTGATTTTCAATAATCGGCCGGCAGTGATTTTGATCTGTCTGCTGGTCAGTGTCTTTCTGGGCTATCAAGCACTGCAAGTGCGTCCGTCGACCAGCTTTGAAAAGATGATTCCGCTGCAGCATCCATTCATTAAAAATATGATGGAGCACCGTAATGATCTGGCCAACCTTGGCAACAGCGTACGCATTTCCGTTGAAGCAGTAGACGGCGATATTTTCTCCAAGGACTACATGGAGACTCTGCGTCAGATCAATGATGAGGTGTTTTACATTCCGGGTGTTGATCGCTCGGGGCTGAAGTCGTTGTGGACGCCGAACGTACGCTGGAGCGAAGTGACCGAGGAGGGCTTTGCGGGTGGTGAAGTGATTCCGCAGACCTACAACGGCAGCGAGGATAGCCTCAACGAGCTACGCAACAACGTGCTCAAGTCCGGTCAAGTTGGTCGCTTAGTCGCTAACAACTTCAAGTCGAGCATTATCGATATGCCGCTGCTGGAGTCGTTCCCCGACCCAGATGACCAAAGCAAACTGGTTAAGATCGACTATCAGCAGTTCTCTCATCTGCTGGAAGAAAAAATCCGGACCAAATTCGAGGCACAGAATCCCAATGTGAAAATTCACATTGTCGGCTTTGCCAAGAAGGTCGGTGATCTGATTGATGGCCTGATGATGGTGGTGATGTTCTTCGCCATTGCCTTCGGTATCACTTGGGTGCTGTTGTACTGGTTCACTTGGTGTATGCGCAGCACTATTGCCGTACTGACCACCACGCTGGTTGCGGTGATCTGGCAGTTGGGTCTGATGCATTTGGTTGGCTTTGGTATCGACCCTTACTCGATGCTGGTGCCGTTTCTGATTTTTGCCATCGGTATTTCCCATGGTGTGCAAAAGATCAACGGTATCGCCCTGCATTCCAGCAATGCTGACAATGCACTGACTGCCGCCCGGCGCACCTTCCGTCAACTGTTCTTGCCGGGGATGATTGCCATTCTGGCGGACGCAGTGGGCTTCATCACTCTGCTGATCATGGACATTGGGGTGATCCGTGAGTTGGCGATTGGTGCGTCGATTGGTGTGGGCGTGATCGTGTTCACCAACCTGATCCTGCTGCCGGTTGCCATTTCTTATCTGGGTATCAGTAAGAAAGCTATTGAGCGCAGTAAGAAGTACGCCGCGGCGCCGAACCATCCGTTCTGGCGTTTCCTGTCGAACTTCGCTCACCCAGTAGTTGCGCCTATTTCGGTCGTGATTGCACTGGCGGGTTTTGCCGGTGGCATGTGGTATGGCCAGCACCTGAAGATCGGTGACCTTGATCAGGGTGCTCCGGAGCTGCGTCCAGATTCGCGCTACAACAATGACAACGGTTTCATCATCAGCAACTACTCAACCAGCTCCGATGTACTGGTGGTCATGGTCAAAACGCCGCCTGAGGGCTGCTCGACCTATGGCACCATGGCGCCGATTGATGAGCTGATGTGGACCATGGAGAACACTCCGGGAGTGCAGTCGGCTATCTCGTTGGTAACAGTGTCCAAGCAAGTGATCAAGGGCATGAACGAGGGCAACTTGAAGTGGGAAACTCTCTCACGTAACCAAGACGTGTTGAATAACTCCATTTCGCGTGCCGATGGCCTGTACAACAGCGATTGCTCGTTGGCGCCGGTGTTGGTGTTCCTCAACGATCACAAGGCTGAAACGCTCGACCATGTGGTTAAGGCGGTGCAGGAGTTTGCCAAGGAACACGATACGGATGATCGTAAGTTCCTCTTGGCTGCTGGTAACGCCGGGATCGAAGCCGCTACCAACGAAGTGATCAAGCACTCTGAGTTGACCGTACTGATTTTGGTGTACATCTGCGTGGCCACCATGTGCATGATTACTTTCCGCTCGTTTGCCGCGACCCTGTGTATTGTCTTGCCGCTGGTACTGACGTCGGTGCTGGGTAACGCGTTAATGGCGTTCCTCGGGATTGGTGTCAAGGTGGCGACCTTGCCGGTGATTGCGTTGGGTGTAGGTATCGGGGTGGATTACGGCATCTATATCTACAGCCGTCTTGAGAGCTTCCTGCGCGCGGGCTTACCTCTGCAAGAAGCTTACTACGAGACGCTTAAGTCGACGGGTAAAGCGGTGTTGTTCACCGGGTTGTGCTTGGCGATTGGCGTGGCTACCTGGATCTTCTCGGCCATTAAGTTCCAAGCTGACATGGGCCTGATGCTGACCTTTATGTTGCTGTGGAACATGTTTGGTGCATTGTGGTTGCTGCCTGCACTGGCACGTTTCCTGATCAAACCAGAAAAGCTGGCAGGCAAGGTAGGTAACTCCTTGTTCTCCCACTAATTCTGGTGTGACAAAAAAACCGCAGCCTAGGCTGCGGTTTTTTTATGTCTGTAGTTAGCTGTTCGAGAGATTGACCTGGCAAGCCACGGCGCTTGAAGCGCTCATTCACAAAGGCTGGAGTTTGCTGCTACAGGCTTAACGGGCGTTAAGCCTAGGGGGACACAGTTGGCTAGCGTGGGAGATTGTGCAGTTAGTCGCCGCGGTATTCGCAGCCGCTGGTGCAGGTTTCATGAATGCGGATACGTGACAGTTCTGGCAGCAGAGGTTTGAGTTCCTGCCATATCCACTTGGCGAGATTTTCGCTGGTCGGATTGTCGAGGCCGGGGAGGTCATTCAGGTAGTTGTGGTCGAGACGCTCATAGAGCGGCTTGAAGATGGCCTTAATCTCTGAGAAGTCGCGGATCCAGCCCATATGAGGATCAACATCGCCCTCGATATAAATGGCTACGCGGAAAGAATGACCATGCAAGCGCCCACATTTGTGGCCTGCCGGAACATGAGGAAGGCGGTGTGCCGATTCGAAGGTGAATTCTTTGAACAGTTCCAAGGTGTTGCTCTCTGCAAAAGTTATGCGACTAATGAGGGCCAGTTTATCAGCTCTGTAAGGGTTTCGCCCCACGCTGCTGGCAGGCGTGCGCTCTGAGCCTGGCTCGGCATGGAGCACCTCGTTGCTGCATAGCGCAGAACGAGGCGTCCAATGAGGCAGATAAAATCAGTCGTGTGCTGCGCTGGTTTTACGTGCTGCAGTTGTCGGCATTAAGCCGTCGGCGCGAAACATCGCCTTGATGCCGCGCACAGCTTGGCGAATGCGATCTTGGTTCTCAATCAGCGCAAAGCGCACATGGTCGTCACCATACTCACCAAAACCGATGCCCGGTGAGACGCAGACCTTGGCTTCGGCCAGTAGTTTTTTGGCGAACTCTAGGGAGCCGAGATGGGCATAGGGTTCTGGAATCTTGGCCCAGATGTACATTGCCGCCTTTGGGTTTTCGACCATCCAGCCAGCATCGTGCAGGCCACGTACCATTACATCGCGGCGCTGTTTGTACTGCTCGGCGATATCGTGAACGCACTGCTGATCGCCTTCTAGGGCAGCAATGGCGGCGACTTGTAGCGGGGTGAAGGTGCCGTAGTCGTGATAGCTCTTGATGCGCGCTAGGGCGTTGACCAGCTCGGGGTTGCCGACCATAAAGCCAATCCGCCAGCCAGCCATGTTGTAGCTTTTCGACAGAGTGAAAAACTCTACAGCGATATCCTTCGCGCCTTCCACCTGCATGATCGACGGGGCCTTCCAGCCATCGAAAACGATATCCGCATAGGCTAAGTCGTGAACCACAAGGATGTCGTATTGCTTGGCCAGCGCCACTACGCGCTCGAAGAACTCCAGCTCGACGCACTGAGCGGTGGGGTTGGACGGGAAGCCGAGGATCATCATTTTTGGCTTGGGGATGGTTTCGCGGATGGCTTTTTCGAGCTCGAGAAAAAAATCCACGCCAGGAATCAGCGGTACCGAGCGCACCTGAGCGCCGGCAATTACTGCGCCGTAGATATGAATCGGGTAGCTGGGGTTGGGCACTAGCACGGTGTCGCCATGATCGAGGGTGGCGAGCATTAGGTGCGCCAAGCCCTCTTTGGAACCGATGGTGACGATGGCTTCGCTGTCAGGGTCGATGTCGACGGCGTAGCGGTCTTTGTACCAGTGCGAGATGGCACGGCGCAGGCGTGGAATGCCGCGAGAGGTGGAGTAGCCGTGGGTGTCATCACGTTGGGCGACCTGCACCAGCTTCTCGACGATATGTGGCGGTGTGGCGCCGTCGGGGTTGCCCATGCTGAAGTCGATGATGTCTTCGCCACGATGGCGAGCCGCCATTTTCAGCTCGGCAGTGATATTGAAAACGTAAGGTGGCAGGCGATCAATGCGCGCAAAACGGCGCGGCGAACGGTGTTCGGTCATATAAACCTCAAAAACGTAAGCGCCCGGAACCGTCCGAGCGACGTTGGCCAGTGCGCTGGCCTGTCGAGAAAATACGCTTGTCGGGCAAGGGCAGCAAGCCGAGAACGTTGCTTGTTTGGCTCGTTGCCGAATGGTTCGAGGTGATTCGCCAGTCAGAGTTGGCATTTTCACGCCTGACAAAAAATATTTGGCTGCGTGTCGGTACTGCCAGAGAGCGAGCGTGTACTGAATAAACAAAACCCCGCACATGGCGGGGTCTGTTTAGGGCTTGGCGAGTCTTAGCGCTCAAGGATTTGTTTGACTGAGGACTTCGGGATCTGCTGATCGCGGCCTTCACTGTCTTCGAAGCGATACATGTCAGTATCTTTGTCCCACTTGGGCTTGCCATCCGTGCTGATCAGTTGGCCGTCAGTGGTGGCGATGATGTATTCGCTAGAGCAGCCAGTCAGGCTAAGTGCGCAGCAGGCGGCAAGGATTAGTTTCTGCATGGTGTTCTCCTGATGGTTAAAGGGTTTCTGTAAGTCTGCGTTTACGCTAATCGTTTGACCGTCGCTTGGCTAGGGCTGCGGTCAATAAAAAACCCCGCACGAGGCGGGGCTTTTTCATTGCAGGTAACGCTTACGCTTGCACGACCGGGATCATGGCTTTGGCAGCCACTTCACGGAATTCGGCAATCTGGTCGAAGCTCAGGTAGCGGTAAACGTCGGCAGCCATGCTGTCGATATCAGCCGCATAGGCCATGTACTCTTCAACGGTCGGCAGCTTGCCGGTGATCGCCGCAACGGCCGCCAATTCAGCAGACGCCAAGTACACGTTAGTCGCGTCGCCCAGACGGTTAGGGAAGTTACGAGTCGAAGTGGAGACCACTGTCGAGCCGGTTTCTACCCGTGCCTGGTTGCCCATGCACAGCGAGCAGCCTGGCATTTCCATGCGCGCGCCGGCTTTGCCGTAGATGCCGTAGTAGCCTTCTTCGGTCAGCTGGTGAGCATCCATCTTGGTTGGCGGAGCCAGCCATAGACGTGTTGGCAGGTTGCCTGGGTTTTTCTCCAGTAGCTTACCGGCAGCGCGGAAGTGACCAATGTTGGTCATGCACGAACCGATGAACACTTCGTCGATCTTCTGGCCTTGGACGCTCGACAGCAGACGAGCATCGTCCGGGTCGTTCGGTGCGCAGAGGACTGGCTCCTTGATGTCGGCCAGATCGATTTCGATGATTTCAGCGTATTCGGCATCTTTGTCGGCAGACAGCAGCTCTGGTTTAGCCAGCCAAGCTTCCATCGCCTGAGCGCGACGCTCCAGGGTGCGAGCATCGCCGTAGCCTTCGCCGATCATCCAGCGCAGCAGGGTGATGTTGGACGTCAAGTATTCAGCAATCGCCTTCTCAGGCAGCTTGATGGTGCAGCCAGCAGCGGAACGCTCGGCGGAGGCGTCGGACAGCTCAAAAGCCTGTTCAACGGTCAGCTCTTCCAGGCCTTCGATTTCCAGAATACGGCCGGAGAAGGCGTTGATTTTGCCCTTCTTCTCAACGGTCAGCAGGCCGTTCTTGATGCCGTAGTAAGGGATGGCGTGGACCAGGTCACGCAGGGTGATGCCTGGTTGCATCTTGCCCTTGAAGCGCACCAGGATCGACTCTGGCATATCCAGCGGCATGACGCCGGTGGCTGCGGCGAACGCCACTAGGCCAGAACCTGCTGGGAAGGAAATGCCCATCGGGAAGCGAGTGTGCGAGTCACCACCGGTACCGACGGTGTCCGGCAGCAGCATACGGTTCAACCAGCTGTGGATAATGCCGTCGCCAGGACGCAGCGAAACGCCACCACGGGTCATGATGAAGTCAGGCAGAGTGTGATGAGTGGTGACGTCGATCGGCTTCGGGTAGGCCGCGGTGTGGCAGAACGACTGCATCACCAAGTCAGCCGAGAAGCCCAGGCAGGCCAGGTCTTTCAACTCGTCACGGGTCATTGGGCCGGTGGTGTCTTGCGAACCCACGGTGGTCATTTTCGGCTCGCAGTAAGTGCCAGGACGTACGCCTGTGCCTTCTGCCAGACCGCAGGCGCGGCCAACCATTTTCTGCGCCAAGGTGAAGCCCTTGCCGCTGTCTACCGGCGCTTCCGGCTTCTTGAACAGGTTCGATGCAGGCAGACCCAGCTCGGCGCGCGCTTTTTCGGTCAGGCCGCGACCGATGATCAGCGGAATACGACCGCCAGCACGGACTTCATCGAGCAATACATCGGTCTTCAGCTGGAAGCTGGTGACCAGTTCGTCGCTGCCATGACGGCGTACTTCGCCTTTGTATGGGTATACGTCGATGACGTCGCCCATGGCCAAGTTGCTGCAATCGAATTCGATCGGCAGGGCGCCGGCATCTTCCATGGTGTTGTAGAAAATAGGGGCGATCTTGCTGCCGAAGCAGAAGCCACCAGCGCGCTTGTTCGGCACGTTAGGGATGTCGTCACCGAAGAACCACAGCACCGAGTTGGTCGCAGATTTGCGCGAAGAACCGGTACCGACTACGTCGCCGACGTAAGCAACTGGGAAGCCTTTGGCTTTCAGGGCTTCCATCTGCTTGATCGGGCCAATTGTGCCCGGTGCGTCTGGGGTGATGCCGTCGCGAGCCATTTTCAGCATGGCCAGAGCGTGCAGCGGGATGTCAGGGCGCGACCAAGCGTCTGGCGCTGGGGACAAGTCGTCAGTGTTGGTTTCGCCAGTGACCTTGAACACGGTCAGGGTGACTTTTTCCGGTACGGCAGGGCGGTTTTGGAACCACTCGCCTTCTGCCCAAGAAGCCACGACAGCTTTAGCGCTGGCGTTGCCGGCTTTGGCTTTTTCCGAGACGTCATGGAATGAGTCGAACATCAGCAGGGTGTGCTTCAGTTGCTCGGCGGCAACGGCCGATAGCTCGGCGTCGTCCAGCAGTTCAACCAAGGTGGTGATGTTGTAGCCGCCCTGCATCGTGCCTAACAGCTCGACAGCGCGTTTTTTGCTGATCAGCGGGGAGGTAGCCTCGCCCTTGGCGATAGCAGAGAGGAAGCCGGCTTTGACGTAAGCGGCCTCATCCACGCCCGCAGGAACGCGGTTGGTGATTAGGTCAACTAGGAAGGCTTCTTCGCCAGCAGGTGGGTTTTTCAGCAGCTCGATCAGGCCTGCGGTTTGTTCGGCGTTCAGCGGCTGGGGCACGATGCC
>RCMZ01000322.1_pt1 | contig 27893 bp, 28 predicted proteins | sample 2041141 | NCBI WGS metagenome assembly RCMZ01 (sample SAMN09708263, study PRJNA481090) | Wastewater metagenome, whole genome shotgun sequencing project. | biome: sewage; isolation source: Davis station wastewater (DW) | place: Antarctica: Davis Station | collected 2010-03-01 | reverse complement strand
GCGCCGTTGTTGGACGTATTCGGCGCCGGATTGCGAGCCTCCTGGGTTCCGGGTTCGTCCTACGGACGCCCCGGAATGACGGTTTGGGGCTGAATGTCGATTAGCCCTAGACCCGATGCGACGTCCGTAGGGATTGACGGGTCCGGCCGATTGGATGAAACCAAGGTCTTAGGCGCACCGATCATTCGTTACGTCGCTAAGCCAGCGACGGCGCCGCCACTTTCGACCATTCGGGGACATGGCCGACAACACGAACAAGCTGGGGCACAAGATCGGCGCACGCGGCGGACGCACGCGCCAGACGATCCTCGACGCGACCCGCCAGCTTCTGAACGAGCGCCACTACGGTGAAATCCGCGTCGCGGATCTGGCGTCGCGTGCAGGCGTCTCACCGTCGAACTTCTACACCTATTTCAAGACGGTAGAGGAACCGGTTCTGGCCCTGTGTGAAGTGGCGGCCGCCGACTTCCAGGGCCTGTCCAGCCATTTTCAGGCCGACTGGCCGGGTGACAAGGCCTTCTCCATCGGGCGCGCCTTCATCCTCGACATCATGGAAATCTGGCGCAGCCACGGACAGGTTCTGCGGGTCGAACATATGCTGGCCGACAATGGCGACGCCGCCTTTGTCGAAAGCCGGGTGCGCCGCCTGCGCCGCCTGCACCTGGCCATCGAACGCCGCGTCGCTCAGGCCCACGCCAGCGGCCTGCACCCAAAGGACTACAGCCCCCGTCTGGCGTCCTACCAGATCGCCTCCATCGCGGAATCGACGGCGGCCAGCTTTGACCTGCTGCGCCGCGCCGACACGCCAGAGGCCATTCTGGACACGGCGGCCATCATCATCGTCAAGCTGACGACCGGCCGCTGACCCTACCGGCGGGTTGCCTCAGCCCCCGCCCATCGCCACCGCGACATGATAGGTCAAGAGCGAGGCCAGATAGGCCAGCGCGAACATGTAGCCGATCATAACCCAGGTCCATTTCAGCGAGTTCGTCTCACGACGCACTACGCCCAGCGTCGCCACGCACTGAGGCGCGAAGATGTACCAGGCCAGGAACGACAGCGCGGTCGCCAGCGACCAGTGATGGGCCAGGGTCGAGGCCAGCAGGCCCGTCGCATTCTCTGCATCCGCAATGGCGTAGGTGGTGCCCAGCGCCGCCACCGCCACCTCGCGCGCCGCCATGCCGGGGATCAGGGCGATGACCATCTGCCAGTTGAAGCCGATGGGTGCGAAAATCGGCTCCAGCGCCCGGCCCAGCATACCCGCGAACGAATAGTCGATGGCCGGCAGGGTCGCGTTCTCGGGCGGATAGGGGAAGGTCGCCAGCACCCACAGGATGACCACGGCCGGCAGGATGATCCGCCCCGCCCGCGTCAGGAAGATCTTGGCCCGGAGCCACAGGTTGAAGCCGACGCTTTTCAGGTCGGGAACCTTGTATGTCGGCAGTTCCATCATGAACGGCTCGACCCCGCCTCTCCAGAAGATCTTGCGGATCACCAGCGACACGGCAAGGGCGCTGAAGATGCCCGCCGCATAGAGGCCGAACATCACCACCCCCTGCAGGTTGGCGAAGCCCCAGATCCGCTCGTTCGGAATGAAGGCGGCGATGATCAGCGTATAGACCGGGATGCGCGCCGAGCAGGTCATCAGCGGCGCCACCAGAATGGTCGTCAGCCGGTCGCGCTTTGAATCGATCACCCGCGCCGCCATCACGCCGGGAATGGCGCAGGCGAAGCTGGACAACAGGGGAATGAAGGCCCGGCCATGCAGGCCCGCCCCGCCCATGATCTTGTCCATCAAGAAGGCCGCGCGGGCCATGTAACCGAAATCCTCCAGCGCGATGATGAACAGGAACAGGATCAGGATCTGCGGCAGGAAGACCAGCACGCTACCCACGCCGGAAATGACGCCGTCCACAATCAGGCTCTGCAACAGGCCGTCCGGCAGGATGGCCGCAACCATCTCGCCGACCCAGCCGATGCCCGCCTCGATGCCATCCATCAGGGGCGCGGCCCAACTGAACACGGCCTGAAACATGACGAACAATATCGCCATCAGGATCAGCAGCCCGCCGACCGGATGCAGCAGCACGGCATCGATCCGGCCGGTCAGGGTGTCGGGCCGCTCTGGCGGCCGCACACAGGCCTTCATGATCCGCTCGGCCTCACGGGCGGTGGAGCGCAGTTCGGCGGCGTCGGGACTATGCCACTGGTTTTCAGACAGGGCGGCGACGTCCGCCTGTCGTTCGACGGCGGTGATCAGATCATCAATGCCGCGCTTGCGTGTGGCCACCGTGGTGATGATCGGCACGCCCAGTTCGGCGCCCAGCTTCTCCAGATCAATCCGCAGGCCCTGACGCTGGGCGATGTCGTACATATTGAGCGCCAGCACCATCGGACGCCCGACGGCCTTCAGCTCAAGGATCAGGCGCAGCACCAGACGCAGGTTTGTCGCGTCGGCGACGCAGACCACCACGTCCGGCGGCGTCTCACCCGCCAGACGGCCCAGCACGGCGTCGCGGGTGACTTCTTCATCCGGGCTTCGGGCGCGCAGGGAATAGGTGCCGGGCAGGTCCAGCACCGACATCGTGCGGCCGGACGTAGCGCGGATCAGGCCCTCCTTCCGCTCCACCGTGACGCCTGCATAGTTGGCGACCTTCTGGTGCGCGCCGGTCAGGGCGTTGAACAGGGCGGTCTTGCCGCTGTTGGGATTGCCGACCAGGGCGATGCGGGCCGTCTTCAGCACAGCGTCCATCAGGCGGCGTCCAGTTGGATGATCAGGCTCTCGGCCTCATGGCGGCGCAGTGCCACACGCATGTCGTCCACCTTCATGGCGATGGGGTCGCGCCCGAACAGGCCTTCATGCAGCAGTTCGACATGCGCGCCTTCGACAAAGCCCAGCTCCAGCAGACGGCGCTCCAGCTCCACCGCCTCATCCTGGTGATGACAATGGGCGCCGACCTGGACGATGATCCCGCGGTCGCCGCGACGGGCCTGGCTCAGCTTGATTGTGTCGGTCAATTCTAGGCTCGCACGGACGGGCGACGCATCCCTGCGGCCCTATATTAGGTGACAGTGATTATCAGCCGCGCGCGCCCCGCGCCAGCAGGACAGCTTGCCCAATTGCTCCGTTGGACGATTGCGGTATCAGGGGGCCAAACAGGAACCGCCATGAACCGCTTCGCCCCGCTTGCCGCCGCCCCGATCCTGATGCTCGCCGCCTGTGGTAATGGCGGAACCGATACGTCCGTGACGGCTGCTGCTCCCGCCAAACCGGCCCGCGTCTTGTCGGATGCCGAAAAGGCGACGCTGCTGGCCTCCCTGCCCGCCCCGTACAACGAAGGTGACCTGGAGAATGGCCGTCGCGCCTTCGCCCGCTGCCGCTCGTGCCACACCATCGGCGAAGGCGGACCGGATATGGCGGGGCCGAACCTGTACGGCGTCTTTGGCCGCAAGGCGGGCGATCGTCCGCGCTACAGCTATTCCAACCCCATGCGGACGGCGGACTTCACCTGGGATGCGGAGAAACTGGATCATTGGCTCCAGAACCCGCGCACCTTCCTGCCCGGCAACAAGATGACCTTCCCCGGCCTGCCCGACGCCAAGGACCGCCGCGACGTCATCGCCTTCCTGAAGGTGGAGACGGGCTATCAGGCGGAACCTGCGCCAACACCCGCCTCCTGAGTGACCGAAGCCTATTCCACCGGAATAGGCTTCTCGCCGCCGCGCTCCATTTCCTGGGCTTCCCATTCCTCGATCTTGCGCGCCGTCCATTCGGGCGACTTGGTGAAGCGCGCCAGCACGCCATAGATCACCGGCACCACGAACAGGGTAAGCACCGTGGCGAACATGGCGCCGGTGAAGATCACCACGCCGATGGTCTGGCGGCTGCCTGCGCCCGCCCCCTGCCACAACACCAGCGGCAGAGCGCCGAAGGCGGTGGCGATGGAGGTCATGATAATCGGCCGCAGACGCAAGCTGGACGACTCGATGATCGCCTCGCGGATCGAGCGTCCCTGATCTCTCAGCTGGTTGGCGAACTCCACGATCAGGATGCCGTTCTTGGCCGCCACCCCGATCAGGATGATCAGACCGATCTGGCTGTAGATGTTCAGGCTGGACCCGGCCATCAGCAGGCCGAACAGACCGCCCGCCGCCGCCAGCGGCACCGTCAGCATGATGACCGCAGGCGTGATCCAGCTTTCGAACTGCGCCGCCAGCACCAGGAAGACCAGCAACAGCGCCAGACCAAAGGCCGCAACGACCGCGCCGCCCGCCTGCTGCTGATCACGCGCCGCCCCGCCCCATTGGACGGTCACGCCGCCTTGGGACTGTTTGGCGGCCTCGGCCTGCAGGAACTGAATGGCGTCGTCGATGGTCGTGCCGGGATTCAGGTCGGCCTGTAAGGAAATCGACCGCTGACGATCCAGACGGCGCCGATCCGGCGTGTCGCCCGTCGTCTTGGTCGTCACCACCGCCGACAGGGGCACCAGTTGCCCGCTGCCGGTTGCGACATACAGGGCCTCAAGGTCCGAGACCTCACGGCGGTTGTCGCGGTCGGTCTGCAGGATGACGTCATACTCCTGGCCGCCCTTGATATAGGTCGTGGCCCGGCGCGACCCGAACATGGTCTCCAACGCCCGCCCGATGGACTGGGACGAGACGCCCAGCGCCGCCGCCTTCTGCGGATCGACATCGACCAGCAGACGCGGCGAGTTCGGCTCATAGTTCAGGCGCGGCCGCGAGAAGCCCGGATTGTTCTGGGCCGCCGCCAGCATAGGCTGCAGCCAGTTGAAGATCTGCTGGTAGTCGGTGCCGGTGGCGACCAGTTCGATGGAGTTGGAGTTGCCCCCGCCTCGCTGGAAGGCGCCGGGCGTCGAGGCGTTGACCTGGGCGCCCGTCTGGCTGCGCAACTTGCCGTTCAGTTCCTGGGCGATGTCGGCGGCGCTGCGGTCGCGCTTGGACCAGTCGGCCAGGTTCAGCACGGCGTTGCCTGAGTTGAAGCTGCCGCCGCCGAACCCGGGCGCTGAAATCAGGAACGAGTCCGCCTCGCCATTGGCGCGGTATTCCGCCAACAGAGGCTCCAGCCCCAACATGATCTTGCGGGTATAGTCGAAACCGGCGCCTTCCGGCCCGGCGACGCGCACCTGAACCCGGCCACGGTCCTCGTTCGGCACCAGTTCATTGGGCAGGACCATGAAGATTCCCACCGCCCCCGCCGCAACAAGGGCGATCACGGCGCCGACGCCGACCACGGCGATCCGACGACCCAACAGCATGTCCAGCGACCGGGCGTAAGAGCGCTTGAGCCGCTCCATGCCCCAATCCACGCGCCGCGCGACCCAGCCGCCGGTCTGTGCGGGTTTCAGGATCTTGGACGCCAGCATCGGCGACAGGCTCAACGCCAGGAAGGCGGAGAAGGCCACGGCGGCGGCGATGGCGGCGGCCAGTTCGACGAACAGACGTCCGACATACCCCGGCAGGAACAGCAGGGGCGCAAACACCGATAGCAGCACCACGGTCGTCGCCACGACGGCGAAGAACACCTGTCGCGCGCCGCGTTCGGCGGCGACCAGCGGCGGCTCGCCATGATCCAGTCGTCGCTGGATGTTCTCGACCACCACGATAGCGTCGTCCACCACCAGACCAATGGCCAGCACCAAGGCCAGCAGGGTCAGCAGGTTCAGCGAGAAGCCCAGCGGCGCCAGCACGATGAAGGTCGCCAGCAAGCAGATCGGCGCCACGATGGACGGGATCAGCGCGGCCCGCAGACTGCCCAGGAAGATGAAGTTCACCAGGGCGACCAACGCCATCGAAATGCCGATGGTGATCCAGACCTCGTCAATCGCGTGAGCGGTAAAGACCGAATTGTCCGAACCGATTTCGATGGTCACGCCGGGCGGCAGAGTCGGCCGGATATCCTCGATCATCTTCTTGACGCCGTCAGAGATGGCCAGGTCGTTCGACTGGGCCTGACGGGTCACGGCCAGACCAATCTGGTCCATGCCGTTGCCGCGGAACAGACGGCGCGCTTCGGCGGGCGCCTCCTCGACACGGGCTATGTCGCCCAGACGGGTCACATAGTTCGGCTGCCCCTGAATGATGGCCGATGAACCACTGCCGGATCCGGTCGCCACGGCGTTCGACACCGACGACGCGCCGCGCGTGCCGATGGGCAACTGCCGGAAGTCTTCGGGCCGGGCATAGGTGCGGGCGACGCGGACGGTGTAGTCCTTGTCGGTGGATTCCAGCGAACCGGCGGGCAGTTCGACGTTCTGGCTCGATAGGGCGGTTTCGACGTCGCTGACGGTCAGGCCGCGCGCCGCCATCGCCGTGGCGTCCAGCCATATGCGCATGGCGTAGCGTTGCTCGCCATAGATGTTGACCGTGGCCACACCCGGAACAGTGGCGATCCGGTCCACCAGATAGCGGTCGGCATAGTCCGTCAGTTGCAGACGGTTCATGCTGGTCGAGCGCAGGAAGACGATGATGATCGGCTGGCTGTCAGAGTCGGCCTTGGCGACCTCCGGCGGATCGGCCTGATCCGGCAGGCGGCCCACCACGCGGCTGACGCGGTCACGCACGTCATTGGCGGCGTCATCGATCTTGCGGTCCAGCGAGAACTCGATGTTCACGCTGGAGCGGCCGTCTCGGCTGACGGAGGTGATCCGCTCGATCCCCTGAATGCCCGCAACCTGCTGTTCGATGGGCTCAGTGATCCGGCTTTCGATCACCTCGGCCGAGGCGCCGGCATAGGAGGTGTTGACCGAGACAATCGGCGGATCGACGTCCGGCAGCTCCCGCACCGGCAGGAAGAAGAAGGCGGCGGCGCCGATGACGCACAGCACAATCGCGGCGACCGCCGCGAAGACCGGACGCCGGACCGATACATCGGAAAGCATCATTTGCGGGCGCCTTGCTGGGCGGCGCCCTGCCTGCCTTGGGCGCCTGCAACACTGATCGGCGCACCCGGCTGGATGCGGTTCAGGCCGGACCCGACCAGATGCTCGCCCGCCTCAACCCCCGACAGGATTTCGACAAACCCGTTCTCGACCGTGCCGGTGGTGATCTCGACACGCTGGGCCGTCGAACCGTTCTGACCGGAAGCGATACGGTAAACAAAGGCGCCCGCACCTTCATATTGAATAGCGGCCTCGGGCGCGGACACGGCCTGACGCTGTCCTTGCTGAATGGCGACCCGCATCATCATGCCGGGACGAATGCGTCCGCCCGGATTGGCGAAGACGGCCCGCGCCGTGGCGGCCCGCGTCGTTTCATTGACCCGCGTATCAATCAGCTCGATCCGTCCCTGGAATGGCTCTTCGCCATAGGCGTCCGCCGTCGCCGTGATCGGCGCCCCCGCCTGAAGACGACCGAGATAACGCTCAGGCAGAGGAAAATCGACGCGAACGCTGGACGTGTCGTCCAGGGTGGCGATGACGGCGCCCGGATTGATCAGGGTGCCCGGCGTCACGGAACTGAGGCCCAATGTCCCGGCGAAGGGCGCCCGGATCACGCGATCGCCGCGACGCGCCTGCGCCGCCTGAAGCGAGGCTCGGGTCGTCGCCAGAGATGTCTCGGCCTGTTCCAGCAGGATGCGCGGCGCCACGCCCCGGTCAGTCAGAGCCTTGTAGCGCTCATATTCACGCTGCGCCTGGGCGACACGGGCCTGCGCCTCTATGACCGTGGCCTCTTCCTCGCGCGCCTGCAGTTCAACCAGCGGCGCGCCGGCCGACACACGCTGTCCGTCAACGAACATGACGCGCGTGATCAACTGGGTCGTCGGCGAGGTGATGTTGACGGACTTCACGCCGCGCGCCACGCCCAGCACCCTGATCTGGTCAGAGAATTGGCGCGCATCGACCACGACCTCGGACACCTGCTGTCCACGGGCCCCGCCGCGTCCCGCGCCAGGTCCAGCTTGCGGCCCATCGCTGGCGAAGACGATTTTCAGAACCGCCGCAACGACCATGAGCGCCAACAACAGGCCAGCAGCGATCAGGAAAAAATGCCGTTTGAACACGCGGTTTCTCTCACATGGGTGAAGCCGCGCACGCTTAGCGACTCAAGGAACAGGCGCAACATTAAGTGTCTGTAATGAAGCGCCGAACGATCTGAGTCTAACGCTGGTCGAACAGAAATCCGTCGCAGCTTTCGTCACGTCAAAAACGTCGCCAGATCGCCAGGGTGAAACCTCGCGCAAGAGGCGTCTCGCGACCCGCCACGGTTTCGCGCCATCCGGCCTGAAGGCTCCAGTCGCCCAGGTCCCGCACCAGAGATCCCTCGACCGATGCCCAGCGCGCGCCGCCGTCCGCCGCTCCGCCAAACGCCTGCCCCAACACCATCCAGTGACCACCGAACCGTGCGCCCATCGTGAAATCTGCGCGTGTTTCATCAGGCAGGTCGCTGCGCAGTCGTCTGGCCGCCTGAAGCTCCACAAACGCGCTGTCCAGCCCCAGCCGGTTCGCCGCTTTCAGCGACCGTCCGGCCGAGGCGCGCACTTCCCAATCGTCGCCGCCAACACCCGGCGCGGCGTAACCGGCGTTACGCCCCTCTCCGGCCTCGGCGTATCCCGCATAGAAGCTGACCGCATTGTGATCGTCGCGCCAGGCCTTCCACGTCAGCCCCAATTCGACCGGACCGCGCCCTTCATAGTCGACAAAAGCGTCTTCGCCGCTCTGCCAGTCTGCCTTCAACTGCAGGGTCAGACGATCTGTCAGACCATATTCCGCAAACAGCCCCACTGATGCGTCACGGCGGCGCGCAGGCAGGGGCAGGGTGTCGCCGGAAGGGTCGAACCCTTCATCGGCGCGCATGTCTTCGTATTTGACGATCACCTGCCCCTGCCCCTTGGGCTGGGTCCAGGCGCCGGCTGCGGCCGCCGAGGGGATAAGGACCAGGGCGAACGCCCCGGCTCCCGCTGTGGTCAGACGTCGTAACCCGGCGACTTGCGATCCAGTTGGCGAAGCGCCCCCGGCCACGCCAGGCCGGAGATGAAGCCTATGCCACGGCCCTGCTCCTTGGTTTCGTTCTGCGCCTGATCCGGCGCGATCAGGACATGGTCGCGCCCGCCTGACAGCGCTGCGACCTGCTGTGCGCAGGCCCTCTCCAGGAAGAAGATGCCGATCCATGCCTGAGCCGCCGTTTCCCCGACCGCCAAGGTGCCGTGATTACGCAGCAACATCAGCGGCTTGTCACCCAGGTCGGCGACCAGACGTTCGCGCTCGTCATGGTTCAGGGCCAACCCCTCGTAACCATGATACGCAACCTGATGCTGCAGTAAACACGCGTTCTGACTGATCGGCAGCAGTCCATGCTTTTGCGCCGCGACGCCCACGCCGTTCACGGTGTGCAGGTGGACGACGAACTTGGCGTCCTCACGCGCCGCATGGACCGCCGAATGGATGGTGAACCCGGCCGGATTGATGAAGCTGGTCGTGTCCTGAACGATGTTGCCTTCCAGATCGACCTTCACCAGCGACGAGGCCGTGATCTCATCGAAATAATAGCCGTACGGATTGATCAGGAAATGATGCTCAGGCCCCGGCACGCGGGCCGAGATATGGGTGAAGATCATGTCGTCCCACCCATTCAGCGCCACTAGGCGATACAGGGCGGCCAACTCCACACGCGTCTGCCATTCGGCTTCCGACACACGGGTTTTCAGTGATGCGGCGCTTCCGTCAGCCATGACTTCCTCTCTTCACGGGTCCAGCCTCTGTCGGGCTTTTGGTCAGCGTCCTCCGGCTTTGAGACGGCGTCAAGCACGCAAACCAAGGCTGACCTAACGTCATGCGCCCGCCAGGAGGCGTAGTTAACCCGCCCTTCATGACCCCTGCCGTAGCGTTGCAGTCATCAACGCCCGTCGGGGGATGCATCGTGCCTGCTGTCGTTCAGATGAGAACGCCCCAAAAGGCTGTTTCCGAACAGGACGGACGCGCACTCGTCGCGCTGGCGCGCAGTCGCAACATCGACGATCGTCAACAACTTCTCCTGTCCATCGTCGCATTGTGCGAGGTCGCGCCTCCTGAGAACGGCGTCACCCCCGTGCTCAGCGAAATCTTCCTGACCCTGGCCCGGCAGGCCGAGCGGGATGTGCGCAAGATCCTGTCTCAACGTCTATCCCAGGCTGATTGGGCGCCGCCTGCCCTGATCAACATGCTGGCGCTGGACGAGATTGAGATCGCGGGCCCCGTCATCGCCGCCAGCCCCCTGCTGCAGGACGGCGACCTGATCCGGGTTCTGATCGAGGCGACGCTGGAACATCAGATCGCCGTCGCACGTCGCCCCTATCTGTCGGGTGCAGTCGCGGACGCCATTATTGATCGTGGCGAGGCGGTCACCATGACCGCACTGGCGTCCAACCGCACCGCCCAGATCAAAGAAACGTCGATGGGCCGTCTGGTGGAGCAGTCACGTCGCATCGCAGGCCTGCGCGCGCCCCTTTCACGTCATCCACGCCTCAGCGAAGCTCAGGCCCAGCAACTCTATCAATGGGTGGGTCAGGCGCTGCGCCAGTCCATCGGCGAGCGGTTCAGCATTGACGACGCCTTGCTGAACACCGCCATTCAGAAAGCCGCCGACGACGCATCCCGCACGGGCGGCGCTGCGGGCTGGCGCGCCATGCCGCCCCCGGACCGCCGAACGGATCAAGACGACCGGCCTGAGATGGAGCGACGTCTGGTCGACAAGCTGAAGACATCCGGCCAGCTTCGTCCAGGCCTGCTGGTTCGCGCCCTGCGCGAAGAACGGCTTCACCTGTTTGAAGAAGCCTTGGCCGCCCTTGGCGGTTTCCCCATATCGACGGTGCGCGCCGCCGTCCGCGCGCCAACCGCACAAGCACTTTATTTGGCCTGCATCGCCGTGGGCGTGGACCGAGCCGTCTTCGCATCCCTGCTGACCGAGGTGCGCAAACTGACCGGCAGCTTGCCTACCGAAGCGCGGTGGAGCGCTGGCGCAATGCACCCTCAGGCCGCCGCGCGCGCCTTTCGTCAAATGATGCAAACGCCTTCAAAGGTTTGACTCAGGCGGCCGCCTCGGTTCACGTCCGCCGGTGACCAAGCTTGAATCGCCCCCTGCCCTGGCCTTCATCGCCAGCGACCGCCCGGAAGCTCAGGCGTCGCGGCGAACCCTGATTGCACGCTACGGCGGCGTATCCGAATCCGAGGCGGACGTGATCGTCGCAATCGGCGGCGACGGCCAGATGCTGGAAACGCTTCACGCCAACCTGAAACGACGCACGCCAGTTTATGGCATGAACCGTGGCTCAGTCGGCTTTCTGATGAACGACTATGAGGAAGACAATCTTCTGGAGCGGATCAGCGCCGCCGAGAGAACGGTCATCCATCCGCTGCAGATGGACGCCTGGACGGAAAGCGGCGAGGTGCAGACAGGTCTGGCGATCAACGAGGTCTCATTGCTGCGCCAGACGCGTCAGAGCGCCAAGCTGAAGATCTCTGTCGATGGAAGGGTGCGTCTGGAAGAGCTGTCCTGCGACGGATGCATGGTCGCCACGCCTGCCGGGTCGACCGCCTATAATCTGTCGGCTCATGGCCCGATCATTCCCTTGGACGCCCGCGTCCTGGCGATGACGCCGATCAGCGCCTTCCGCCCGCGCCGCTGGCGGGGCGCCCTGCTGTCACATGGCGCCAAGGTGCGGTTCGACGTGCTGGAGCCGGGCAAGCGGCCCGTTTCCGCCACCGCCGATAATTTCGAGGTCCGCCGCGTCGCCGCCGTCGAGGTGCGTGAACGGCGCGACGTCACCCTGACCATGCTGTTCGATGCGGGGCGCTCGTTCGAGGAGCGTGTCATGGCCGAGCAGTTCACCAACTGAACGGTCACGGCTTCTTAAGGGCGTGCGCTTAAGCTTTTGCGCGATAGTCTTTGGAGACCGCCATGAGTGACCCGGCGCATATCAGCCGTCCGCCCAACACGCTTCGTATGAAGGTCGGCGGCGGATTCAACATCAACGCAGACGCCATCGCCAAGGCGGAAGAAGCGCTGAAAGCCATGTCGGCCCAGTTCGGCCAGTGGCTGGACGACGAAATCGCCAAGCTGGACAAGGCCCAGGCTGACATCCGCGAAAAGGGATACACTCCCGAAACGGCCGAGGCCCTGTATTTCCGCGCGCACGACCTGAAGGGTCTGGGCACGACCTACGAATACCCACTGGTCACGCGCATCGCTGGCTCTCTATGCCGGATGCTGGATGATCCGGCCCGGCGCATGACGGCCCCGACCACTATTCTGGACGCCCATATCGACGCACTGCGCGCCATCGTCCGCGACCAGATCAAGACCGACGAAAATCCCACCGGACGGATTCTGGCCGAGACGCTTGAAGCCAGGGCGGCCGAGCACAGCGCAGGCTGAAAACAGCCTCCTGAACAGACAAAAGGCCCGCTGGATCAGCGGGCCTTTTTCGTATCGATGACTGTCGTCAGGCCGCGTTGGCGGCCACACCCTGCCCCGCGCGCAACGGCGACTGATCCAGCCGCTCCATCAAATAGGCCAGATCGTCGCGCATCACATTGGGGCGCTGGCTAACGAACCGCTCCAACATCTTCTGGCGGAACGGCGCGCCCGAGGTGTCCGCCCCCTCCGACGCCAGCGCACGCCATGTATCGACACCGGCCCGGAAGGCCTGGAACAGGCGCGGCGGAAGACCCGCACGGTCATAGATGGCCTTAAGACCCAGCGGCCCGGCGTCATGCACCATCAGCCAGGCGCGCTGATGCGGCGTATGCGCCAACTCAGCCAGCCCATGCTCGAACAAGGCCATCTGGCCGCGCGCCAGGCCGCGCAGCAGCAGCGACGCCGTCAGGGCCTTGCGATTATTCAGTTGGGCGACAAACGCAGGCAGGTCGGCGCTGGCCGCCGCCTGATCAATCAGATCAATCGTCGCCCGCTCACGTGCAAACTGAGCCAGACGGATGGCCGTTTCAGGCGCGACCGCGTGCCGTGTCACCAGATGCTCGCGCACCGTGTCGCTGGCCAGTTCGATCAGCCGCTCCGTCACCGACAGCGGCAGAACCTGACGATAAGCGACAGCCGTCACCACCTCGGGCGAGGTTGAAAAGCGATCGACGACCACGCCCAGGGCGGCTTCGCTGATGTCGGCATTGTCGTTTGCGGCCAGTGTCCGCACCGACTGTTCGCAGCCTTCGTTGGCCAAGGCCGTCGCCACGTCGCGCGACACCCGCTGGCGCCCTGCAACCGCCGTCTGGCGCACGGGCGAACCGGCGCGGACAATCTCGATCAGGTCATCGTCGCTGAACGCCGGGCTGGCGGCGATGATCGGCAGAGCGATGCTGTCCAGGTCGGCCGCCAGTTTGCGCGCCACGTCATTGGGGATCAGGTCCGACGCCTTGAGCGTGATCGCCATGGCCCGGCGCACCATTTCGGCCGCGTCCTGCGCCATCAGGCGGATGATCTTCTGCGCCGCCTCACGGCCCGTTTCGTCCAGTTCGGCGGCTTCCATGCTGCGGCACATCTTGTGCGCCGCCTCGGCCCGTTCGTCATCGTCCGTCGCCTTGATCAGGCGGCGAATGTCCACTTCGGTCAATCGTGCGCGGTAGGCGGTCATGGACAGCTCGTGAAGGAATCGGACGTTGCCCTTACGATCACACTGCCATGCTTAACGCCCGGTTTACCATCGACCTTTCGAAACCGGATTCAGGTCGATTCTTTGCCGCCCGGAGAAAAGGCCCCGCCAAAGCCGCTGCTGGACTGCCCATCCTGCCCCAGCAGAAGGGCCAGAAGCCCCTGGTCCTGCTTCAGTCGATCCAATCGCGCGGCCAGCATCTGGTCGCGCTCGCTCAGGCTCGGCGCCGCCAACGTCGCCTCACCCGAGCCCGCGCCGGTTGCCGGCGCGCCCTGTCCGGCCGTGCGTTGCAGATTGGCGTGAACCTCTGCGACCGTCGCCGCGCGTCCATCGCGATAGAAGATGGTGCGGTTCGCCCGCGCCGCATCAGGAAACATCGCCGCCGCGCTTCCGTTCGGATTGCGGTCCATCGCCTGCATCAGGTTGGCGGCGCCTGCAGGCCCCAGGAAATGGGCGGCGTACAGATCGCCCGCCCCTGGCTCCTTGCCCGTTCGGCCGCGCAGATAGGCGGCGTTCGAAGCCGTCAATTCCGCCGCCATGGTCGAGGCCGCCTGCGGATCGAACCTCAGATCCAGCACCACATTGCGCGCCGATCCGTCCACCCGCCAACGTCCATCCGATCCACGCTGGATCAGATCGGCGTACTGGCCATAGCCATGCTGGGGACCATGCTGTTTGACCGTCGACAACCAGGTCTGTTCGATGAACTGAAACAGCCCCGCCGCCGATGATGTCCGCGCCTTGGCCGACGGGTTCAGCGCGCTTTCGCGACGCGCGGTCTTCATCAGGAAGTCAAAGTCCACGCCTACGGCGTTGGAGGCGCGCCGGATGGCCGTCTCTACGCCGCTGGAAGATGGAATCGATCCGATGCCCATGCGCGGAGGTTCCGCGAGCATGGTTAACGAAACCCTAATCCTTAACGGCGCTGTTAAGGATCGACGTTGGTCGAACGGAAAACCTTCGCCGTAAAGCCGCCACAACCTTGACGCTCACTTCATCTTACGGGCGCTGCGGGGGCGGTGAACGAGGGAGTGCATATCATGATGATCCGCGCCGCCGGAGGTCCCGGCCTGATCAGCCCCATCGACTTCGGGGAACGCAGAAAACCCATCCCTCGCTGGATGTGGGGCGCTATTGGCGTATCGGTCGTCCTGCACGTCGCGGCAGGGGTCGTTCTGTATAACCAGCGTTTTGAATTGAGCGGGATGGTTGCACCGACCCCGCCGGACAATCCGGTGGACGTCGTCATGTACCGCCCGCCTGAGACCAAACCGTTGCCGCCCACGGTGACGGCAGCCCCGCCGACGCCGATCCACAAGCCGGTCCTGACCGTGCCGATCGACGTGCCCACGATCCCGCTGACCCCACCGGAAAACCCGACGACCTTCGCGCCTCCCGGCCAGATCATCGTCAGCACGGCGCCAACCGGCGTCGAAGGCGGCACGGCTACGGTCGAAACCCCGCCGCGCGCCGCCTCGGTCATCAACAACCCCACCTGGGCCAGTCGCCCGTCCGCCGCCCAGATGGCGCGCGCCTATCCGACACGCGCCGCAGAAAACGGCACGGCGGGTTCCGCCAGCCTGAGCTGCGTGGTCCGCGTCGATGGCGGCCTGACCGGCTGCCGCGTTGTAGGCGAAACCCCGAACGGCCAGGGCTTTGGCCGCGCGGCGCAAAGCCTGACACGCGACTTCCGCATGAACCCGCGCACGGTTGACGGCCATGCTGTCGATGGCGCGACGGTCAACTTCACGGTCCGCTTCGCGATGGCGGACTAAAACCGTCGAGGGTCGAGGGCTCGGGCTTCCTGCGACGGGGTCCGCCCCTCGACCGCATCGGCGACGACAGTCGCCACCAACGGCCCCAGCAGCCAGCCATTGCGGCGCGGCGCCAGGGCGAAGAACAGCCCTTCCGCATCCGGCGCAGGCCCGGCCATCGGCAGACCATCGGCTGACGCACCGCGCACACCGACGCGCCATTCAATCCCCAACGGTTCCGGCGTTTGCGCCAGAACCCGCCAAGCGGCCTCTGTCAGCCGCTCGCCTGTTGCGACATCAGGCGCTGTGTCCCGCCGCCCCGGCTCCATCGTCGCCCCAACCACCGATCCCGCCGCCATCGGTGCGACATAGGCACCCGGCCCCCGCACGGCGTGGGGCGTCAAAGCCTGTGTCATCACACCGATCTGACCCCGGATCGGCTGGATCGCGGCGACCAGATCATGCGCTGCTATCGGCAAGCCAGCGACAGCATCCGCCGCCCCCGTCGCCACAACAACAGCCGACGCCTCAATGATTACGTCGTCCACATAAACGCGCCACAGGTCGTCCATACGCTCAACGCCGCTGACACGCCCCTGAACCACGGCGCCGCCCAGCGCTTGCCTCAAGGCTGCCACGGCCTGCGAAGGTTCAACCTGATAATCTTCATCGGTGACGACCCGGTCGCCGTCACGACGGGCGGCGAACCCCAAGGCGTTCAGCCGCGCCTCCATGCCATCCACATCACCGCCACGCCATTCCGTCGGACGTCGCGCCAGATTGATGCCAGCCGCCTCGGCGAAATCGGACCACAGGTCACGTCCAGCCCGAAACAGTTGCGCCTGTTCCAGCGACACATTGTCGATGGCCGCCTCCATCGCCGGGGCCACCATACCCGCGGCGACCAGCGACGCATTCACCGCGCCCGGATCAATCACGCGCACGGCATGGCCCCGGCGTTGAAGCTCAAACGCCGTGCAGAGGCCCAGAACGCCCGCGCCGATAATCACGATGGAAGGAGATGTCGTCACGGGCCTCAGATCGACCCGTGACGCTCTTATTGCAACCCGGTTTGAGCCGGAAACCTCTGCTTATTCCGCAGCGATGACCGTCTTGCCGCGCGTCTCCAGCCGCTCGACCAGGGCCGCGTGCTGCGCCCAGAGGGCCTGAGGCAGCCGGGCGCCGAACTTCTCATAGAAGGCCGGGATCAAGGCCGCCTCTTCGCGCCAGACCTCGGCATCCACATCCAGCAGGGTCGACAGGTGGGCTTGCGACAGGTCCAGCCCCGTCAGGTCCAGCGAACCTTGCGTCGGCACACGACCGACGGCGGTGTCCACCGCATCCGCCTCACCGTCGATCCGTTCCGAAATCCACTTCAGCACGCGCGAATTGTCGCCAAAGCCCGGCCAGACGAACTTGCCGTCCTGATCCTTGCGGAACCAGTTTACGAAGAAGATGCGCGGCAGTTTCGAGGCATCACGTCCCTGCCCCATCTTCAGCCAGTGCGCGAAATAGTCACCCATGTTGTAGCCGCAGAAGGGCAGCATGGCGAACGGATCGCGACGCAGTTCCCCCACCTTGTTCTCTGCCGCCGCCGTGCCTTCCGACGCCACGGTCGAGCCCATAAAGACGCCGTGCTCCCAGTCGAATGCCTCGGTGACCAGAGGCACGGCGCTGGCCCGGCGCCCGCCGAACAGAATGGCGTCGATGGGCACCCCCTTGGGGTCTTCCCATTCCGGCGCGATGGCTGGGCATTGACCGGCGGGCGAGGCGAAACGCGCGTTCGGATGGGCCGCCGGTTCGCCCGATCCATGATCGTGCGGCTGTCCCTTCCAGTTGGTCAGACCGTCCGGCGCCTGTTTCGTCAGCCCCTCCCACCAGACATCGCCATCATGCGTAAGGGCGGTGTTGGTGAAGATGGTGTTGGACGCCAGCGTCTCCAGCGCATTGTGGTTGGTCGCACGGCTGGTGCCGGGCGCCACGCCGAAGAAACCGGCCTCAGGGTTCACAGCATACAGTCGCCCGTCCTCGCCGAACCGCATCCAGGCGATGTCGTCGCCCACGGTTTCCGCCTTCCAGCCCGCCAGTGTCGGCTGCAACATGGCCAGGTTCGTCTTGCCGCAGGCCGAGGGGAAGGCGGCGACGACATATTTCACGCTGCCCTTCGGATCGGTCAGCTTGAGGATCAGCATATGTTCGGCCAGCCAGCCTTCGTCGCGGGCCATGACCGAGGCGATCCGTAGCGCATAGCATTTCTTGCCCAACAGGGCGTTGCCGCCATAGCCCGAGCCATAGGACCAGATCTCCCGCGTCTCGGGGAAATGGACGATCCATTTATCCTCGTTGCAGGGCCACGGCACATCGGCCTGTCCCTGCGCCAACGGCGCACCCAGGGTGTGGACGGCAGGCACGAACACCCCCTTGTCGCCCAGTTGATCCAGTGCAGGCTTGCCCATGCGGGTCATGACGCCCATCGAAATGGCGACGTAACCGCTGTCTGTGATCTCGACGCCCAGAGCGCTGATGGTCGATCCCAGCGGCCCCATGCAGAAGGGCACGACATACATGGTTCGCCCCGTCATGCAGCCGTCGAACAGGCCATCCAGACGATCGCGCATCTCGATCGGATCGGCCCAGTTGTTGGTCGGGCCGGCGTCGGCTTCATCGTCCGAACAGATGAAGGTGCGGCTCTCCACGCGCGCCACATCGCGCGGATCGGACGCGGCGTAATAACAGCCGGGCCGCTTGTCCTGATCCAGTTCTTTCAGCGTGCCCTTGGCCAGCAGGTCCGCAATGATCGCCTGCTTCTCGCCTTCGGACCCATCGCACCAGTGAACCCGGTCGGGCTTTGTCAGGGCGGAAATCTGCTCGACCCAGGCGATCAGCCCGGCATGATTGGTGGGCGCCGGACGAAGTCCGGGCGTGATGGAAATGGACAATGTGGCGTCTCCTGAGCAACCAAGGCCCGGCGATCTGTCGCCGCCGTGACCATCAGCACGCGACCGTTCACGTACTGTTACAACCGAATTGCGCCGCTCTTTCCGTCACGTCAAACCGCGCAAGAAAAACGCGTAGTCCACCGAAATTCAGGCAAAAGATCGCGCATGATTTGGGCGGCGTTCGGCGCTAGACAAAGGGTGTGCAAACCCTCGACATCATTACCGCCCTGCCCGACCGCGCCCTGACTTCGCCCGCGGCGCGACGTAACAGTGACGCGATACTGACGGTGCTGCGCGCCCATCTTCCGGCCCACGGTTCGGTGCTGGAAATCGCGTCAGGATCAGGCGAGCACGCCGTGGCTTTCGCCTCCGCCCTACCCGGTCTGACCTGGACGCCCAGCGACCCCAGCGCCGAGGCTCGCGCCAGCATCTCCGCCTGGGTGAAACAGGTCGGCGCCGCCAATGTGCGCCCCGCCCTGCCGCTGGACGCCGCCGACGCCTCGACCTGGCCGACAGGTCCATTCAACGCGATCTTTTGCGCAAACATGACGCACATCAGCCCCTGGTCGGCGACCGAGGGGCTGATGGATCTAGCCGGCCGCGTCCTGCGACGCCCCGGCGGCCTGCTGGTCTTGTACGGCCCCTATCGCGAGGCCGAGGTTCCGCTGGCCCCGTCAAACGCCGCGTTCGACGACAGCCTGAAGTCGCGCAACCCCGCCTGGGGACTACGCGACCGCTCCGAGGTCGAGGCGTTGGCCAGGTCGCACGGCCTCGCTTCAACTCTCAGGGTCGAAATGCCGGCCAACAACCTGATGCTGCTGTTCCGGCGTTTCTGATCAGACGATTGCGGAGACGATCTTCGACAGTTGAGCGCCTTCGTTCAACAGGGTCACGCCGCCGTCCTTGAACACGGCGCCCGGCGCTTCGGCCGCGACACCAAAGCTCTCGGCGGCAACGGAAACGGCATCCGCCAGCGCAATGACCGTCAGGCCATTGGCGCGCGCCAGATCGACCAGCGAACGCACGGCGACCAGACCGGCCTCATCCGCCAAACCGCCCGGTACGACCAGACCCTTAAGACGGCCTTCGACGATATCGGTCGCAGTCGCCGTCGCCAACACGGTCACGCCGCCCGTGATCAGGCTGCCTTCACCGGTCGAGATCGGGGCCAGACCGACGCCCTCAGCCCGCAGCGCGCCTTCCACATCCCCCAGTTCACCGAAGTCCATGTCACGCCGCATCACCAGACCCATACGCAGACGGGTCGGAACGGGGCGGTGATAACCAGTGCGCGAGCGGGGGGCGGAAGATTTGCTTTGAGCGTACAAGACGTCTCCTTTGTAGGTTTCAATAAAACGACAGGTCATGCGACCCATGCCGCCGAACCACCGTCACAACTGATCAGAAAAATGAAAATCGACGGGATCGACAATCGCCGCCCCGCACTTTTGATCATTTGTGGAATGCCGCGAGATATAGTGGCAAACGGCTGAATATCAACCTTAAGCCGACTTCGTTCGCCGCCGTTGATTTCACCGTCACGCACCGGCTTGCTGATAGGCCCACACCGCCCTAGACAGCGCCATCGATTTGGACGGAACACGATGGCCTTCACCCGCACCTATGACGGCGACGAACCGGTTCGCGTGAACAAATGGCTGGGTCAGACCGGCGTCTGTTCACGCCGCGAGGCCGAAAGCCTGATCGCCGAGGGCCTCGTCTCCATCGACGGCGAGACCATCAGCGACGCTGGCCGCAAGATCGAACCCGGCCAGACCCTGACGCTGAACGACACGGCCCAGCATGCCCTGGCGTCGGGCATGACCATCCTGCTGCACAAGCCTGTCGGCTATGTCTCCGGCCAGCCCGACCCCGGCAAGATCCCCGCCGTGCGCCTGCTGAAGACGCCCAATCGCGTCGGCGAAGGCGAGACGCCAGCGCGTGACGCCTCGCTCCCCCCCATCGGCCGACTGGACGAGGATTCGCGCGGCCTGTTGCTGCTGTCCTCCGACGGCGTCGTCGCCAAGGCCGTGATTGGCCCCGCCTCTGAACTGGACAAGGAATACCTCGTCGTCGTCGACGGCCATGTCACCGAAGGCAAGCTCAGCAAGCTGCGCCACGGCCTGGAACTGAACGGCAAGGCCCTGAAGCCTGCCCGCGTCACCCAGATCGAACCACAGCGCCTGCGCTTCATCCTGACAGAGGGCAAATACCGCCAAATCCGCCGCATGTGCGAACTGGTCGGGTTGGAGGTTGTCGACCTCTACCGCGTCCGCGTCGGCCCCCTCCTGCTCGGCGACCTCCCCGAAGGCCGCTGGCGCCACCTGACGCCAGCCGAACGCGACGCCCTGATCACTCAGGCCAAGGCCGAAGCAGGCTGAACCGGCACACCCGCCAAACCCGCCAGCCGGGTCAACTCGGCGACATGCCCGGCGAACGCCTTTCGCCCCGCCCCCGTCAACGCCAGCCAGGTGCGCTGGCGCCCGGCGAACGCTGCCTTGCGCAACTTCACATAGCCCGCCTCTTCCAACTGCTTGACGTGCTTGGACATCACCGAGTCGGATACGCCGACGCCATCACGCACGACGCTGAACTCCACCTCGTCCGCCGCCGACAGCATGGCGCAGATCTGCAACCGCCCCGGCGCGTGGATCACCGCATCGAAAACCGGCGCAGTCACAACGGCGCCCCGCTCGCATCGCGATAGACCTTGGCCCAAAGGCGCGACAGCAACAGCGCCGCCACAAACCCGGCCACGCCCAAGGGCAGCCCCCAGATCGGCTGTCCGTTCTTACCGAAATACAGCGACGTCATCATCAGCGCTCCAAACACGATCCCAAGCGCAATCGACACCCACCGCTGGCGTCCCGGCGAGAAACCGGTGACGCTGACGCCGGTCTTTTGCGTCCAGCGCCGCCACAGCGTGACTAAAGCGACTGTCCCACAGGTCGAGGCCAGAACACTTAACGGGAATGGCGCGGCCTGACCGCCCACCATCGCTCCGGCGATGGCGGCATAGATCAGATCGTAACGCCAGGACGCCTTCGCCGCCCGCCCTCGCACGGCGTCCTGTGAGCGCCGGATTTCAGCCAGCATCTCGTTGTGGTTTTCAGAGCCTTGAGACATATCGATGCCCTCACTTTCCATGCTGGAAAATGACAATGACTTTCCACATCGTCAAGTCATAACTTTCCAGAATGGAAAGTTATTTGAGGGCCGCAAACCAGCGCTCCAGCAGAACCGCCTCAACCCGCCGCGCCTCGGTGCGTTCCGCCGCCTCGGCGTCCACGCCCCACTGCTCCTCCTGGAACAGCTCGTCGACGCGGGACAGGTCGAACGCCTCTGCGCCGGACAGCGCACCCTGCTCCAACGCCAGCGCCAGAACCGCCGAACCCAGCAAAGGCACAGCCGTCGCCAGTCCCGTCAGGCGAAAATCATTCAGCGTCAGGGCGTGGGCCTTCACTCCCGCAATCGACGCCTCTGACTGGGGCTGGTGGATGATGCCCGATGCAGGCGCCAGCGCCACGCCCATCTCACGCTCGGCCCAGTCACGCCAAGGCGTCCAGGCGGCCTCCTGCCGCTTCACCAGCGGCGTCGGATGCTCGGCCAGATAACAGACCACATCCGTCCCGGCATAGGCGGCGATCTCGTCCGCCACCGGCTCGCGCGCCTGACCGATCCGGTCGATGGCGGTCGAGGCCAGACGTGTCGCAGGCATGGTGTGCGGGTCCAGAAACTCGCCCTGCGCGGCCCATTCATCCGCCACCAGACGCGCCGCCGCCTCGGTCGGCAGAACCAGTTGCGCCTTGGCCGGCGTCTTCGGCATGCGGCCATCAAGCAGCACCGCCCACCCGCCATCGGGATGCGGCGCGACCGTCACCTCTTTCCAGAAGCGCGACACCCTGTCGGGCGACAGTTCGACGAAACGCGGACGATGCGGTGTGTTGGGTTCGGTCATGGAAGGTCCGTAAAACTCAGGCAGGCACAACGTCAAAGGCCAGCGTCAGGCGCGAGGCCTCGCCTCTGAACGGCTGGGTGCCATGCCACATATAGGAGGGGAACAGCACCAGTGTTCCCGGTTGAGGGCGCACATAATGCTCAGCCGCCATGTCAGGCAGGATCGGCGGCGCGCCGAACCGCAGCCAACCTTCGCGCCCGTCTCCATCGATCGCAGGCGGCAGTTCGATATGGCAGGCCGACGACAGCCAGCCTTCGGAATGGATATGGTCTGCGTGATAGCCGTTGGGCCGCAGCAAGACAGACCAACTGCCCTGCACGCGATAGTCGCCAGTATTGCGCGCCCGCAACGGATCCTCTCCATGGCCGATCGCAGCCATATAGTCGCGGATCGGTTTGTCGATCGCCTTGAAAAACGCCCGGATGGCGGGATCATCGCTCTGTGACAGCGGCGCGCTGGTCTGCGATCCGCCGCGCAGGGACTGGCCGACAGGATGGGTCTTCAGACTGTGCAATCGGTGCAAGGCCTGCGCCAAGTCAACCAGATAGACCTCCAGCGTCGCCCACCCTTCCGGCGCCTCCAGCCGATAAGGCCGCACGAAGCCGCCATAGTCATGCAAGACCTGATAGCGAGGATCGCCGATCATCCGCCAGGCCGTCGCCTGACAGGCTAGAACATGCTGGTTCAGCGGCTCCATCTTCCGCAGATGTTCAATCAGGTTCAGCGCCTCCTGCGGCTGCCCCAGCGCCAGATGACAGGCGACCTGGGCCACCATCACCGCCGGTTCCGCCCGCCCCGCCAGCGCCGCCGCCCGGTCCGCATGGCCAAGAGCCTGACGTGGATCGCGCGTCTGGATCAGACACGCCGCCGCCAGTTCGCCCGCGCCATCCAGAACGCCCGCGGTCAGGGTCTGATAGGCGGCCTCAACCCGTCCCGCATATTCCAGCAACCGCGCCTTGATCTGGCGCAGACCGACATCACCCGGCGCCGCCGCAATCGCCGGATCGAGCACCGCCGTCGCCGCGTCCACATCGGCGGTCCGCATCCAGATCAATTGGCTCAGATCGCGCAGAGCATCGCCGTAATCCGGGCGGCGCACCAAAGCTTGGCGATAGGCCGCCTCCGCCTCGTCAAAACGATCCTGCCCCTGAAGCGCCCGCGCCAGCACCAGCCAGGTTTCGGGCGCATCGCCGCCCAAGTCCATCGCGCGACGGCACCAGGCCTCCGCCTCCGCCGCCCGCCCCATGTCGCCCAAGGCCGAGGCCAGGTTATGCCGTGCAGGCACGCTCTGAGGCCGCAACTCGGTGAGCCGCCGATAAAGCTCGGCGCTCTCAGCCACCTGCTTGGCCTGTTTCAACAGATCAGCATGGGCCGACACCGCCTGCCAGGGCGCATCGGCCCGGACCGTGATCCCGGCCAAAAGCTCTAAAGCCTGATCGACACGTCCCGCCCCGGCCAGGGCCATCGCTTGCCCGAACTCCGCACGGTCGCGTTCGATCTGGGCTGGGGTGGTCACCGGATCCTCTTCACGCCCAGGAAGGGATCATCTTCCGCCTCGTCTTCAGTAAAGCCGAAGTGGGCGAAACCGGCCTTCATTTCGGGGCTCAGCGGGGCCGTGACCTTCAGGACGCCGCCGCGCGGGTGATCCAACTCGATGCTGCGGGCGTGAAGCTGCAGCTTCAGAGGGCCGGACAGCTCCTTGGATTTGTCGTCGCCGTATTTCGGGTCGCCCAGGATCGGGTGGCCGATGCCCGCCATGTGGGCGCGCAGTTGGTGGGTCCGCCCGGTGAAGGGACGAAGCGCCATCCAGGCGGCGCGGTGCGAGGCGCGGCTGACGGTGCTGAAGGCCGTCTCCGCCGGTTCGGCGCGCGGGTCCTTGCGCTCGGCCGGACGCATCATCTCGAAGTCGTTGATGCCGGTCTTCTTCAGCGGCATGTCAATCTGGCCCGAATAGGGTTTCGGGTTGCCGATGACGATGGCCCAATAGGTCTTCTTGGCCTGACGCCGCGCGAAGGCGCCCGCCAGCCGCTTGGCCGCCTCCGGCCCCTTGCCCAGCAGCAGGACGCCAGATGTATCGCGGTCCAGACGGTGAACCAGACGCGGACGATCCATCCCCTCGCCCCAGGCTGACAGCAGACGGTCAACGTGGCGGCTGGTCTTGGTGCCGCCCTGCACGGCCAGACCATGCGGCTTGTTGATGGCGATCACCATGTCGTCTTCGTACAGGACCAGCGACTTGGCGAAGGCGATGTCCTTTTCCGACAGCGTATGCACATCGCCCGCCTGACGCGAGGTGTCGTCCGGGATCGGCGGCACGCGCACGGCGGCCCCGGCGGTCAGGCGACCTTCGGGCTTGATGCGGGCGCCGTCCACGCGGATCTGGCCGCTGCGGGCCATCTTCTGCACCTGAATGTTCGACAGGTGCGGCCAGCGCCGACGGAACCAGCGATCCAGACGGATGCCGTCTTCGTCCTCGGCGACATAGATGGTCAGAACTTCCCGCTTGGGGGCTTCTGCGGGCGGTTGGTCAGTCAAAGCGGGGCTCCAAAGGCGCGGCGGGCGATCATCAGGCCGACAAACAGGGCGACGATGGCCAGTACGACTGAGCCGACGACATAACAGGCCGCTAGGCCCAACTGACGGCGCTCGATCATCTGCGCCGCCTCAAGTGAATAGGAAGAAAAGGTCGTAAAACCGCCCAGCACGCCTACGGCGGCGAACAGACGGATGGTCTCTTGTTGCGCGGCGCCTCGGAAAGCCAGCCATCCGACCAGCAGCCCCATGAAAAGACCGCCGATAATATTGGCCCCAAACGTCCCCAGCGGCCAGATGGCGTTGGGCGCCAGCCTGCCAGCGGCGACGCCCAGTCCATAGCGCGCCATGGAGCCGATGGCCCCACCCGCCGCAACGAGAAGAAAACGCTCCATGATGCGGCGCTATATACGCCGCTGACGCCGAAAGCGAAGTCCCGCCTTCGTCAGCGCGGGATGGAGCCCTGCACCGAGCGCGCATCATAGGCGTTGGGACGGTCCGGTTTCGGCCCACGACCCAGCACGATCTCCAGCGTGGTCGAGGTCGGTTGCGGTCCCGAGAAGTTCAGGCCCAGCCCCACACCGACGCCCGAAGCGGAATAGCCGCCATAGCGTCCCGTGCTGCCGCCCACCGATACGCTAGGCGTCACGCCGCCTGCGCCACCAGGGCGACCATCGGTCCAGCTCTGGGTGATCTCGAACCAGTCATAGCCCTGATCGGTCGTAATGTCGGCGGCCCGCACCAGCGCCCAGTCGGCCACACGTCCCGCAGCGCCCACGCCATTATAGCTGACGCGGTATCTGTTGCTCTCGATCCGCTGCTCCGAATAGCCCTGCCCGCCCGCACCGCGCTGCGCGCCATAGGGGGCCAGACTGGCGCAGGCCGTCAGGGCCAGCGCGGAAAGACCGGTCATCAAAATCGCCAAGCGTTTCATCACAGGCATCCTTTCATCGACATAGCGTCGCAGCGCCCCCGCTGTTCCCAATCTTTAAACACCCGCCAGCAATGCGATCAAAGCCAATGCAGCGGGCAGCGCCTGGATGAACAGAATTTTCCTGCTGGCCGTCGCCGCCCCATAGAGGCCCGCGATCACCACACAGGCCAGGAAGAAGACCTTGATCTGGACACCGCCCTCGCCCAGCCACAGCCCCCAGACCAGGCCCGCGACCAGAAACCCGTTATAGAGCCCCTGATTGCCCGCCATGACCTTGGTCCGCTCTGCATCCTCGACGCTCATGCCGAAGGCTTTCCGCCCGCGCGGCGTGGTCCACAGCACCATCTCCAGCACCACGATATAGACGTGGATCAGCGCCACCAGGGCGATCAGCACCGTCGCGACCATTCAAGACGCTCCCAAAAAACTCAGGCTTTCAGTCGAACACGCCGCGCCAATGTCGGCAAGCATCCTGTTTTACAGGCCCAGTGCGGTGCGCAGCTTGGCGAAATCCTCGGGCGGCGGCGCCTCAACTGTTGTGGCTCCGCCCTCGGGATGCGGGAAGCTGAGCTTGGACGCGTGCAGCATCAGGCGCGGCGCAGGCCCCACCTCGGTCGTCAGCGCCCCGCCGTAACGCACATCCCCGATCAACGGACGGCCCAGATGCGCCATATGCACCCGCAGCTGATGCATTCGCCCGGTCAGGGGCTCCAGCTCCACCACTGCGCCCCGCTCATTGGCGGCCAGCGTCCGATATCGGCTTTCCGACCCCTGTGCGCCCGGCGCGTCAAAGGCGACGACGCGCATATAGGATTCGCGCCCGATCTCCTCGCGGCGCAGGGGCGCGTCGATGGTTCCTGATCTCGGTTCAGGCGCGGCGGACAACAGGGCCAGATACTGTTTCCTGAACCGGCGCATCTGCAACGCCTTGCCCAGAAACCCCGCCGCAGGCTTGGTCTTGGCCGCCAGAATCACGCCCGACGTGTCACGGTCCAGCCGATGCACCAGCTCCGGCCGCTTGCCGTTCGAGCGGGCGAACGCCCACAACAGATCATCCAGCGTGTGCGCCTTGATCCGCCCGCCCTGGCTGGACAGACCCGAGGGCTTGGAGAAGGCGATGACATGGGCGTCCTCATGGATCACCCAGGAACGGACGGCGGCGATCTCATCTTCAGACAGGTCGACAGGCTGGCGAATGCTCATTCGCCGTTCCTTAGACAGCCCCGCCCCTCCGGTCAGCGAAATAATGTCTGTCAGACACCCGGCCCGCATCTCGCTCGCCACACGCCGTCATGGCCAATGACGGTTTGGCGCCAGTCCTACTGGAAGTTAGCGAATGCGGCGCCATCGACAAGCCGGGTGTCGCCGGACATGTAGGACGCCATGTTACGTCAGGATTTGTTCGACCAGCCCAGGTCGGCGCTGATGGCGTCGGCGGCCTCGGTCACGGTCTTGGTCAGTTCGGTCATTCGGGCGTCGGACATGTATTGTGCGGCCGAGGAGACGCTGAGGGCGGCGACGATCTGGCCGTTCACCGAGCGGATCGGCGCGGCGACGCAACGGATCTGGTCCTCATTTTCTTCCAGGTCGAAGGCGTAGCCCTTCTGGGCATAGCCATGCATCCGCTCCAGCCAGACGGCGCGGGCCGACGAGTCATAGGCCGCCCCCGGCTCGGCGTAGAAGTCGATCCAATCCGGCTCGGTCTTGTCCAGGATCAGCGCCTTGCCCAGGCCGGTCGAGGCGATGGGGTGACGTTCGCCCAGGCGCGAGCCGATGTTGATGCGCCTGCGCCCCGCCACCTTGTCCAGATAAAGCGCATGACGGCCGTCCAGAACGCCCAGATGCACGGTGTCGTCGGTCTGGGCCGACAGTTGCTCCAGCCAGGGCCGGGCCACGCGCGGCAGATGCATCTGCTGGCTGGCGGCATGGCCCAGCTCCAGCAGTTTGGGACCCAGGGAATAGCCTTCGCGCGGGCGGAACGACAGCAGCCGCCGCTCGACCAGGGCCGAGGCCAGACGGTGGGTCGTGCTGCGCGTCAGCTCCAGCTTTTCGGACAGTTCGGCCAGCGGCAGGGAGCCGTCGATCAGGGCGTCGATGACGTCCAGACCACGCAGCAGGGTCTGGCTGCCGGACGCCTTGGCGCCGACCTCTTCTTCCCCATCGACCGGTGCGGTCT
>RCMZ01000543.1_pt1 | contig 27937 bp, 23 predicted proteins | sample 2041141 | NCBI WGS metagenome assembly RCMZ01 (sample SAMN09708263, study PRJNA481090) | Wastewater metagenome, whole genome shotgun sequencing project. | biome: sewage; isolation source: Davis station wastewater (DW) | place: Antarctica: Davis Station | collected 2010-03-01 | reverse complement strand
TCGATGGCGGCCACGGCTTTTTGCTGGGATTTGGCGGCGAAGGCATCTTGGTCTTCGCGGCTGATCGCGTACTTTTCGACGAGGTTCTCGGCGGTAATGCCCATGTGGTAGTCGTTGAAGGCATCCCACAAGCCGTCGCTAATCAGGGTGTCGACCATTTTTGCGTGGCCCATGCGCAACCCGGTGCGTGCGCCCGGCAGCACGTAGGGGGCCAGGCTCATGTTTTCCATGCCGCCGGCAATGATGACTTCGGCATCGCCACAACGGATGGCCTGGGCGCCCAGGTGCAGGGCCTTGAGGCCCGAGCCGCAGACTTTGTTTAGGGTCATTGCTGGTACGGCGTGGGGTAGGCCGGCGAGGATCGCCGCTTGGCGCGCCGGGTTCTGCCCGGAGCCTGCGGTGAGGACCTGGCCGAGGATCACTTCATCGACTTCACTGGCGGCCAGGCCGGTTTGCGCCAGCAGGCGACGAATCACCGCCGCCCCCAGCTGCGGCGCGGGAATACTGGCCAACGCACCCTGGAAACTGCCAATGGCGGTGCGGGTCGCCGCGACAATCACAACCTCTTGCATAGTGTTTGCTCCTTGGGTTCGGCGGTTCAGGCGAACTGCATTTCGGGCACGTGGTCAGGGACGATCAGTTTGCCGGCGGTCTTGCTGACGATTTCCTCGACGCTCACGCCTGGGGCGCGTTCCTTGAGGATAAAGGCGCCGTCCTGGATCTCCAGGTAGGCCAGGTCGGTCAGCACTCGCTTGATGCAGCGCGCGCCGGTCAGCGGCAGGCTGCAACGGCTCAGCAGTTTGGATTCGCCATCCTTGGAGGCGTGGGTCATGGTGACGATGATGTTCTCCGCGCCGGCCACCAGGTCCATGGCGCCGCCCATGCCCTTGACCAGTTTGCCGGGGATCATCCAGGAGGCGATGTTGCCTTGCACATCCACCTCGAAGGCGCCAAGCACCGTGAGGTCGATATGGCCGCCGCGGATCATGGCGAAGGATTCGGCGGAGGAGAAAATCGAAGCGCCGACGCGGGCGGTGACGGTTTGTTTGCCGGCGTTAATCATGTCGGCATCGACTTCATCTTCGGTGGGAAAAGCGCCCATGCCCAGCAGGCCATTTTCCGATTGCAGCATGACTTCCATGCCTTCGGGGATGTAGTTGGCGACCAGGGTGGGGATGCCGATACCCAGGTTCACGTAGTAGCCGTCCTGCATTTCACGGGCGACGCGCTGGGCCATTTGTTCGCGGGAAAGTGCCATTGTTGTTGTTCCTTGCATGCGCTCCGGGGCGGGGGTTACTTGCGTACGGTGCGCTGTTCGATGCGCTTCTCGAAGGTGCCGCAAATGACCCGGTCGACGTAGATGCCGGGGGTGTGGATCTGCGAGGGGTCCAGCTCGCCGGGTTCGACGAGTTCTTCGACTTCGACCACGGTGATCTTGCCTGCCGTGGCGGCCAGGGGGTTGAAGTTCTGCGCGGTGTGGCGGTAGACGACGTTGCCGAAGTGGTCGGCTTTCCAGCCCTTGACGATGGCGAAGTCGCCGGTGATGGATTCCTCCATCAGGTACGGGCGGCCGTTGAACTCGCGGGTTTCCTTGCCGTCGGCCACCGGGGTGCCAACGCCGGTGGCGGTGAAGAACGCCGGGATGCCCGCGCCGCCGGCACGCATTTTTTCGGCCAGGGTGCCTTGGGGGGTGAGGTCGACTTCGATTTCGCCGCTGAGCAGTTGCTGCTCGAACAAGGCGTTTTCGCCGACGTAAGACGCCACGACCTTGCGGATCTGCCGGTCTTCGAGCAGCACGCCCAGGCCAAAGCCATCGACGCCGCAGTTGTTGGAGACCACGGTGAGTTCACGCGTGCCTTTGCGTTTGATCTCGGCGATGAGGTTTTCCGGGATGCCGCACAGGCCGAAGCCGCCGCAGATGACAGTCATGCCGTCTTCGAGGCCGGCCAGGGCCTCCTCGTAGGACGCCACACGCTTATCGAAACCTGCCATTGGGACCTTCCTCTTTTATTGTGGGTTTGACGCAGTGTTGCGCTGGGGCATTCATTTGTTAAGTTGATTTTTAAGGATGATTGATTTAGAAAATCAATGATTAGGGGCAAGCGGCAAGTCATAAGCTGAGTGGAGGTGGGTGTGACGGTTAAGCAGATACGGGCGTTCCTGGCGGTGGCGCAGAGCTTGAGCTTTGCGTTGGCGTGTGAGCGGTTGCATTTATCGCAGTCGGCGTTGAGTTTGACCATCAAGGCTTTGGAAGAAGGTTTGGGCGGGCGGTTGTTTAGCCGTACCACGCGTAACGTCAGCCTGACGGCCGAAGGGGAAGCCCTGCTGCCGTTGGCGCGGCGGTTGATCGCCGATTGGGACAACGCCGAAGATGAACTGCGTCAGCGCTTCACCCTGCAACGGGGGCGCGTGACACTGGCGGCCATGCCTTCGTTTGCCGGCAACCTGCTGCCGCCGATCCTCAAGACCTTTCGCGGGCGTTACCCCCAGGTCAATGTCACGGTCAACGACGTGATTAACGAGCAGGTGCTGGAAATGGTCCGCGACCGCCAGGTGGAACTGGGGGTGGCGTTCGAGCCGGGGCCGGGGTCGTCGTTGCATTTCACGCCGCTGTACCTGGACCGCTTTGTCGCCGTGGTGCCCGCCGACTGTGCCCTGGCGCGGCACACGCAGGTGGATTGGGTGACGCTGCTGGAGCACCCCTTCATCACCCTGCAACGGCCCTCCACCGTGCGGGTGATGCTGGAGGAACACTTGCAGGCGCGGGGGATGAAGTTGCCGGTGGAGTTTGAAAGCCACCAACTGGCGACGGTGGGGCGTATGGTCGCCAGTGGCCTGGGGGTGAGTGCGGTGCCGGCCCTGTGCGCCGGGCAGATGCGTGAATTGGGTGGCCATTGCCTGACCCTCAGCGAGCCGGTGGTGGAACGCGCCATCGGCGTGCTGACCAAACCCGGCCAGGAGTTGTCGGCAGCGGCCCAGGCGCTGTTCGACAGTTTGCTGGCGGCGCACTCACTCGCCGCGGATGTACTGCTCTAACTGGCGGATCAGGTCGGCCTGTTCGGCGATGGCTTCCTTGACCAGGTCACCGATGGACAACAGGCCCAGCAACTGGCCGTTTTCCACCACCGGCAAATGGCGCAGGTGGCTGTCGGTCATGATGCCCATGCAGCCTTCGACGGTTTGGTGGGAGTCCACGGTGATGACCGGCGAGCTCATGATGTCGCTGACCGGCGTGCCCACCGACGAGCGCCCCTTGAGCACCAGTTTGCGGGCGTAGTCCCGTTCGCTGATAACCCCCACCACCACGCCGTCCTTGACCACGGGCAGGGCGCCGACGTTCTTCTCGGCCATTTTCATCAAGGCTTCGAGCACCATTTGGTGAGGCGCGATGGTGTGCACTTGCTGGTTGTGCTGGGCCTTGAGCTTCAGGAGTTGGGCAACGGTCTTCATGGTGGGCCTCGACGGTGGCATGCCGGGCGGCAGAAGGTGCCGCCCTGTAGTGTTTGACGCAGCGCGCGTTAATACAGAATCGTGGAGTGCGGCCCGCAGGGCAAGGGCCAAAGCGGCATGCAAGCGGGTGAAAAACGTCATTTTTCGGCAAATTTTCAGCGATTGGCGCGAAAACCTGCCTCAGCCTCACCCGACAGACGTACCTCGGCGCCACTGATGGCATTGCGCTTTTAGCGCTACGCTCAATAAAATCGGGCGCGTCGCGGTGATGTCACTGTGTGGTGGCACTGTTTGGCCGGGCCGGATATCGCAAGCACTCAACCCGAAGGAGGCGTCCATGAACCCGTTGCATTGGCCCGCAGTGCTGTTGCTGGCGTGGGCCGCCAGTGCGCCCGTGTGGGCCCAGGGCTCATGCCCGCCTGGCTATGGCAAGAATTGGCAAGGCCAGTGCCTTGATTGCTCCAAACCGATGTCCGAAGCCCTCTGTGCCGGGGATGCCGGCGGCTATTCCACCAGCGCCGAGCCCGACCGCGTCGGCCAGGCCTCCGAGGCCTTGGGCGCGGTGGGCGACTACCTGCAAAAACGCGCCGATGCCCAGGACCGCGAGGCGCAACAGCAACGCCAGCAGGCCGAGCAACAGGAAGCCCTGGAAAACCAGCGCAACGCCCGGGGCGTGGCGGCGTTCAATAACGCGGTCGATAACCTGGAAAACACCGACTGGGAAAGTCAGGCCTTGCAGAGCCAAGCGCCCCGCCCCGGCAAAAAAGGCCTGGACTGCGACTGCGGCACAGTGGTGGCCCGTTGCGAGGCCACCATCGATTCTCTCAAGCGCACTGGCAAGACCGGTTTCAGCTTCCGCGTGTCATCCACCGAGGCGCAGTGCTCCAAGGTCTCCTACTTCATTGATGGGCGGCCCAACCTGACGGTTCTTAACCGCCGTTCCTCGGCCATCGAACAGGCGTCGGGGCAGAAGAACCTGACCTTGCAGCAGTTCGATATCGAGCGCTGCGAGGTGTGCGCCAGCCAGTAGCAAGCGGGCTCGCCCGCGCTCGGTCGCGTAGCGGCCGTAAAAACGCTGTAAGGCACACCATTGTCGAGGGACGCTACGCACCCCAGCGCGGGCGAGCCCGCTTGCTACAACAACCACAACGAGGACCCGCGGGAGGCTTATGAAAATCCTGATGATGGTATTGCCCTTGGTGGCCGTGCCGGCCCTGGCCGCCGAACTCAAGCAAGTGCGGGTGTTGCCCGGCGAAGCCCGGCACATCTCGCCGGCGCTCAAGCGCCAGTACGAGTACGACCCGGAAATCGGCAAGGTCGGCACCGCGGCGGCCAAGCTGCAATCGGTGACCATGGCCGACGGCAAGGCCTACCCCGCGTGGGGCTATGTGTATACCGGCGACGGTGGCACGGTGACGCGCCTGCCGATCTACCACGGCTTCGCCGCGCTGCAGAGCTACCAGGCGCCCGATCAGATCCAGAACTGCGGCACCAAGGACAGCCTGACCGCCAACACCAAAGTCGTGCTGTCGAAGACCAGCCCCTGGCCGGCGCCGGTGTTCAAGGTCTACAGCGAAGAGCTGTACTCGCGCCAACCCCTTGATTGCGTGACCCAATGGACCAAGTCCTACCCCACTGAGCCGGTGGTGATCCAGACCAAGAAGCTCACCGAATGCCGCCAGTTGCGCAGCGGCCCGGCGCGGGAGCTGAGCGCCAACCTGGCGGGCAAGCTTTATGAATACAACTGTAAAAGCTTCACCCTGGGCAGTTACGAAGGGGCGAAGATGACGCCCACGGCCGACGCGACCGTGGTGTATTCCGACTACCTGGACACCGTGGTCAGCGGCAAGCTGCACAACGTGCCGGGGGTGGATTTCGACTACACCGCGCAACCGGCCCAGCGCCTGAGCTACACCTTTTTGGACGAGGCCGGCACGCGCCAGACCCTGGAAGTCAGCAGCCAGTTCGGCTGGGGCATCCCCTAGGTTTCAGCGCCGTGGCGCTTGCAGGTACGACACCACGCTTTCGGTCAGTTCGGTGGCCAGTTTCACGCAGGCCGGGTTGCGCGCCATCACAGCCGCCACCAGGCCTTCGATCAGGGCCAGCACGGCGATGCTGGAACTGGTCAGCACCGGGTGCTCGGCGGGGGCGAAGAGCACTTGGTCGGCCAGGGCGGTGAGCGGCGAGGCAGGGGAGTCGGTGATGGCCAGCACGCGGGCGCCGCGTTCGTGGGCAAAGCGGGCCAGTTGCAGGGTGTCCAGGGAGTAACGCGGCAGCGAGATGGCCAGCAGCACGTCCTGTTCGGTGATGGCGGCGAGGCGATAGGCGGCGTTTTCGTTGCCGCCCTCCATGCTGATGGCGCAGGCATCGGCGCAGAACGGCATCAGGGTCGCGGCCGCATAACCGGCCAGGTACACGCTGTTGCCAAACCCCAGCACATAGATCTTGCGCGCTGCCGTCAGGCCTCTGACAAAGGCCTCGAACGCCTCGCCCGGGTTGTTGCTGGCGGCGGTGGCGAGGTTGCTGCTGGCGATCTGGATTTGCTCCGGCAGGCCAAAGGCGCCGTCGGGGCGCTGGGCCAGTTGATCGCGCAGTTTGTCCACCGGCGAGACCATCTGTTGCAAGGTATCGATCAACTCGGCGCGCATGCCAGTGTAGCCGCCCAGGTCCAGGGCCTTGGCCAGGCGATTGACCGCCGCTGGCGAGGTGGCGGTTTCTTGGGCCAGTTCCTCGATGGTCAGGGTGGCGGCCTTGAGCGGGTGGCGCAGGATGAAGTCGGCCACCTTGCGCAGCGAGGGCGGCAGGTCGCTGATGATCTGCGCCAGTTTGCGCATCACCGGGGTGGCGTAGACCGTGGTGTCGGAGGCGGGGCTCGGCATGGGCGGTGCAACCTGTGTGAAGGCGCCCCGCGCCAGTGGCGTGGGGCGGGGACGTCAGTCGGTGAGCAAGCGGCCCTGGCGCAGCACCTGGGTGCCGGCGACCTTGGCCAGCCACAGCCCCGGTTGGGCGAAACGCAGGCGTTCGCGGGCGTAGAGCAAACCGTCGGTGGTGGCGTGGACCACGCTGTGGCGGTCGGTGAGCGGGTCGAGGACTTCAAACAACGGGTCGCCGACCCGCACCCGCGCACCCACCGCTTGCAGGAAGCTGACCACCCCCGCGTGGGGGGCGTAGGCGTATTGGGTGGCGGCAAACGGCGTGGCGTCGCAGCACTCGCCGGGCACGGGTGGCCAGTCGCCGGCGATCAGGCCCTGGTCGGCCAGGTAGGCGAGGATCTGCTCGGCGCAGGCGATGCTCGGTTCGCGGTCGGTGTCGGTCATGCCGCGCAACTCCAGGGTACTGGCCACGCAGGCCAGGGGCACCGGCACCTGGGGGAAGCGCTCGGCCAGTTGCACCCAGGGCAGCGAGCAGGATTCGTCGAACGCCTTGCCGCCGGAATCATCGGCCAGCAACACGGCCCCGGCCTCCAGGCGCGCGGCGAGGGGGCGGATCTGCGCCCAGTGCTGGGGGATGGCGTAAAGCAGCATCACACCCTCGAAATCGCAGTGCAGGTCCAGCACCAGGTCGGCGTCGCAGGCGTGTTGCAGCAGCAGGCGGCGCAGGCCTTCGGTCTCCGACTGCGCGGCGGGCAGGGCGGCGATGGCCTCGCCCATGGCGGCACGGATCAGGGCGACGTTGGCGTCGGCGTCTTGGGTCAACTGGCCGTCGATGCGCAGTGCGACGGCATCGGCCAGTTGCGGGAAGTCACGGTTGAAATTCTTGCCGCTGGAAAACTCGAAGCGGCCTTGGTGGGTGCCCTGGAACATCTGCGCCAGGCCAATGGGGTTGGCCACCGGCACCAGTTCGATCACCCCGTTGAGGCGGCCCTGTTGTTCCAGCTCCCGCAGGCGCGCCTTGAGTGCCACCGCCACGCGCATGCCCGGCAGTTCATCGGCGTGCAGCGAGGCCTGGATATAGGCTTTGCGCGGGCCCTGGCCAAAACGAAAGACCGACAACTGCCGCTCGGTGCCCATGGCACTCCAGGGCAGCAGGTGTTGAATGTGTTCCATGCAAATCCTTAGTGGGAGCCCTGGCGAGCGCGGGCGCGCGCCAGGGTGAACGCGGGGGCTTAGCGAGCGCCGTAGATGTCGAAAGTGAAGTATTTGGCCATCACTTTGTCGTAGGTGCCGTTAGCGCGGATAGCGTCGATGGCGGCATCCAGGCGTTCCTTGGTTTGGACGTCGCCCTTGCGGATGGCGATGCCGGCGCCTTTGCCGAAGTATTCCGGCTTGCTGGCGGTGGACGGGCCGACCATGGCGAAGCCTTTGCCCTGCGGGGTTTGCAGGAAGCTGTCGTTGGTGAACACGCTGTCGGCCAGGGCGGCGTCGATACGGCCGTTCTGCAGGTCAAGGAACGCTTGGGCCTGGGTGTCGTAGCGCACCACCTCGATGCCGGTTTTTTCCAGTTCGGCAGTGGCGAAACGGTCGTAGGTGGAGGCACGCTGGACTCCGACTTTCTTGCCCTTGAGCTCGACCAGCGAATCGCTGAGCTCAGTGCCGGCCTTCATCGTGTAGCGGCCAGGGGTGTGGTAGTACTTCTTGCTGAAGTCCACCGACTTGAGGCGGTCGGGGGTGATCGACATGGACGTGACCGCCGCGTCGATCTTCTTGGTGTTGAGCGACGGGATCATGCCGTCGAACGCCAGGACCACCCATTGGCACTTGACCTTCATTTCTTCGCACAGCGCATTGCCGATGTCGTAGTCGAAACCGCCGAGCTTGCCTTGCTGGTCTGCGTAGTTGAACGGCGGGTAGGCCGCTTCGATGCCCATGCGCATGGTTTTTTGATCGGCGTGGGCAAACAGACTGACGGCGCTAAGTACCAAAGCACCGAAAACGTGGGTCTTTTTCAAATGGTTCACTCCTGTGTGGGACGTGCGGGTGGTCATTACCCTTGGCCAAAAGGTTGGCGCGGCTATAAATGACAGGTTTTATTTCACAAATCAATCCACTGAAAGTAAACGTATCAACCCCGCCAGCGCCCAGCAAAAAGGGCGCCGAAGCGCCCTGTGGGAATGGCTGTAGCAAGCGGGCTCACCCGCTGACTACCTTAGGCGGTGGTGGTTTGTTCCTGGCCTTGGCGCAGGCGTGTGCTGATAAGCGCCGCGACCACCAGCAACCCGGCGATTACCAGCAAGCCGTTGCGGGTGCTGCCGGTGGTTTGTTCGATCAGGCCCATCACCGAGGGGCCGACGAAACCGCCGAGCAAGCCGCACGTGGTGACGAACGCCAGGCCCGCCGCCAGGGCCGTGCCGCTGAGGCGGCTGGAGGGGAAGACGAAGATGATCGACTGCACCACGAACAGCATCAGCGCGGTGAGCGAGAAACCGATCAGGCCGATGTAGGAGTTGGAGAACGACGCCAGCAACAGGCCGCTGGCCATGGTCAGCAGGCCGAAGAACAGGATGCGCCGGCAGCGCTGCGGTGAGGTGGCCAGGCGTGGGAACGTCGCGGCGCCGATGGCGGCGGCGATCCACGGCACCGAGGTCAGCAGGCCGATTTGCAGGGGCGTCAGCGCGCCATAGGTGCCGATGATGCCGGGCAGGAAGAAGATCACCGTGTAGATGGTGATCTGATGCACGAAGTACACAGCAATCGCCAGCCAGATCTGCTTGTCGCGGAACATCTGCCCCAGGCGGCTTTGCTGCGGCGAGGCGGCGCGCTCGGCGCTCAGGCGTTCTTCGATGGCGCGGGCCTGGGCTTTGGTCAGCCAGGAGGCGGAGGAGGGGCCGTCGGGCAGTTTTTTCCATACCACGTAGGCCAGGGCCACGGCGGGCAGGCCTTCGAGCACGAACAGCCACTGCCAGCCGTGCCAGCCCAGCCAGCCGTCGAGTTCCAGCAAGGCGCCGCCCAACGGGCCGCTGAGGATGTTGGCCAGGCACACGCCGAGCAGGAAGTAACCGGTGGCCCGTGCCCGTTGTTCGCGGTTGAACCAATAGGTCAGGTACAGCATCACGCCGGGGAACAGGCCGGCCTCGGCCACGCCCAGCAGCAGACGCATGATGTAGAAGGAGGTTTCGCCCTGGACGAACGCCATGCCTGCGGACAACAGGCCCCAGGTAATCATGATCCGGGTGATCCAGAACCGGGCACCCACGCGTTGCATGATGAGGTTGCTGGGCACCTCGAACAGCGCGTAGGTCAGGAAGAACAGCCCCGCGCCCAGGCCATAGGCCGCGGCGGAGAGGCCCAAATCGATGCCCATGCTGGCCTTGGCCAGGGCAATGTTGGTGCGGTCGAGGAAACTCATCACGTAGACCACCACCAACAGTGGCATGAGTTTGCGCAACAGCAGGCGGTTCAGGCGGCTTTCATCGGTGACGCCGGCAGTGCTTGCCTGGGCCGCCGCGGTACTTAGGATTGTCATTTTTATAGTCCTAATGTGGGCAGGTACAAAGGGTCAAACCGGTGGTGCAACCCTTGCCCGCCGGGGCGGGCAAGGGGAGTGGGGCAGTGTTCGCGGACTATTGCGGCTCCAGGTCCACCCAGATAGCGCCGCCAGGGTACTGATATCGCTCCAGGGTTTGCGCGCTCATTTCGATGCTGTAGCCCGGTTGCTGGGGTGGCATGTAGCGCCCGCGGCGGATCACCACCGGCTCCAGGAAGTGCTCGTGCAAGTGATCGACGTATTCGAGCACGCGATTTTCCAGGGAGCCGGAAACGGCGATGTAGTCGAAGATCGAGATGTTCTGCACGTACTCGCACAGGCCGACGCCGCCGCCGTGGGGGCAGACCGGCACGTCGAACTTGGCGGCCATCAGCATCACGATCAGCACTTCGTTGAGGCCGCCCAGGCGCGCGGCGTCCAGTTGGCAGAAGTCCATGGCCTGGGCCTGGAACATCTGCTTGAACATCACCCGGTTGTGGCAGTGCTCGCCGGTGGCGACGCCAATGGGCTTGATGCGCTGGCGGATGGTGGCGTGGCCGAGGATGTCGTCGGGGCTGGTGGGCTCTTCGATCCACCAGGGGTTGAACGCGGCGAGGCGGCGCATGTTAGCGATGGATTCATCCACGCCCCAGACCTGGTTGGCGTCCATCATCAGGGTCAGGTCCGGGCCCAGTTCTTCACGCAGGATCGCGGCGCGGCGGATGTCTTCTTCCAGGTTGGCGCCGATCTTCTGCTTGACGTGGGTCCAGCCGTCGGCCACGGCTTCGCGGCACAGGCGGCGCATTTTCTCTTCGCTGTAGCCCAGCCAGCCTGGCGCGGTGGTGTAGCCGGGGTAGCCTTCGCGCAGCATGTGCGCTTCGCGCTCGGCCTTGCCCGAGGCCTTGCGGCGCAGCAGGGCGATGGCTTCTTCGGGGGTGATGGCGTCGGTCACGTAGCTGAAATCCAGGCACGCCACCAGTTGCTCGGGGCTCATGTCGGCGAGCATTTTCCACACCGGTTTGCCTTCGACCTTGGCCCACAGGTCCCATACGGCGTTGACGATAGCGGCGGTGGCGAGGTGGATCACGCCTTTTTCCGGGCCCAGCCAGCGCAGTTGGCTGTCGCCGACGGTGATGTTGTGCCAGAAACCGCCCATGTCGGCGGTGATGTCTTCCAGGGTCTTGCCGACGATCAGTGGCGCCAGGGATTGCACGGCGGCGCAGCAGATCTCATTGCCACGGCCGATGGTGAACGTCAGGCCGTGGCCTTCCAGGCCTTTATCGGAGTCGGTGTGCAGCACCACATAAGAAGCCGAATAATCCGGCGCGCTGTTCATGGCGTCGGAGCCGTCCAGCGAACGGGAAGTCGGGAAACGGATGTCGCGTACGCTCAGGTGGGTAATTCGAATGCTCATGGCGAACTCTTTTTTGTAGGTGACGTCTTGGAAGCCCGACTGTAGGGTGAGCGGCGATATAGGCATAATCGTCGATTCGTATAGATGGATACCAAAATTGATATGTCAGAGCTGCCCGTCAAACCCTCGCTGCCAGCGGCCAAAACCTTCAGCCCGCTGAAGATTTCCAGCCGCCAGATCGCCTTGCTCAATGCCCTGGGCGAGTACCGCAACCTGCGCCGCGCCGCCACGGCCATGCACACCACCCAACCGGCGGCGAGCCTGCTGTTGCAGCAACTGGAAGAGCGCCTGGGGGCCAAGTTGTTCGAGCGCTTGCCCCGGGGCATGGAGCCGACCCTGTATGGCGAAGTGATGCTGCATTACGCCCAGGGCGCGGTGCATGAGTTCGAACACGCCGAAGCGCAACTGGCGGAGCTGGCCCGGGGCGCCTCGGGCCTGGTGCGCATCGGCACGGTGATGGGGCCGGTGCCCACGGTATTGACCCGGGGCGTGCTGGCCTTCAAGGCCGACAACCCGAAAGTGCGCATCAGCATCGAGGTGGGCACCAGCGACACCTTGCTCCCGGCCCTGGTGCGCGGCGACTACGACGTGGTGCTGGGGCGCCTGCCGGACCAGAGCGACAGCCAGGGCCTGAACATCGAGCTGTTCGAACAGGGCGAGCAGATGCGCGTGATCGCCCGCCCCGGGCACCCACTCGCCGGCGCGGCGCGCTTGAGCCTGGCCGACCTGATGGCACTGACCTGGATTCTTCACCCTCTCGACAGCCCCATGCGCCGCCGCGTAGAAAACGCCCTCAACGCCGGCGGCATGGTGCAGGCCCTGGATATCGTCGAAACGGCCTCGATCCTGGCCACCACCGCCATGATCGAAGCCTCGGACATGATCGCTGTGGTGCCCAACGATGTGGCCGAGCACTACGCGCGCTACGCCATGGTGGCGATTTTGCCGGTGGAACTGCCGATCTCCATGGTCAACCTGGGCCTCTTGACCCGCCAAGCCCGGCCCCTGGCCCCGGCGGTGAGCCGGTTGCTGGGGTACTTGCGCGAGTGTGGCAAGGGCTGACCCACCTGCAACATGGTGGGAGCGATCCCACACAGGCCAGCCCTTGCTTAAGTGACCCAGCGCACCCCGCCCGCTAGACTCCCCGCCATTTCCCCAAGGACATCGCCCATGCCCCCGGCCATTTCCCATCCTGCCTTCTGCAATTGGTTGCGCTTCAAGCACCTGGTGCTGATCGACACCCTGGCCCGCACGCGCAACATGCACACCACCGCCCAGCAGATGAACCTCAGCCAACCGGCCCTGAGCAAGATGCTGCGCGATTTGGAGGAGCAGTTCGGCTTTGCCCTGTTCGAGCGCCTGCCGCGCAGCATGCCGCCCACGGAGCTGGGGGAGTACGTGGTGCGCTACGCCCAGGTGTCGCTTAACGATTCCCAGCGCTTTGTCGATCAGGTCAATCGCCTGCGCCAGGGCGGCCACGGCTTTTTGAAGGTGGGTGGGATCTTTGCCGCCACCTCGGTGGTGCTGCCCGAGGCCATTGCCCTTATCAAGGCCCGTAGCCCGTTGTTGTCGATTGAGGTGGTGGAGCAGTCCAGCGACCACTTGCTGGCCATGCTGGAGCAAAACAAGCTCGACCTGATAATCGGCCGCTTCACCGATGAGCGCTTCGCCCAGCTCTTCGACTTCCAGCCCTTGGGCCCGGAGCCGTTCTGCCTGGTGGTCAACCATCGCCACCCGCTGGCGCAAGGCCCGGTCAGCCTGGCCGACCTGAGCCAGTGGCCGTGGGTGCTGTACCCGGTGGGCACGCCGATCCGCGCACGCATGGAGGCAGCCTTCGCCGCCGTGGGCCTGGCCACGCCGGCCAATACGGTGGACACCATCTCCATGCCCACCTTCCTGCAACTGCTGCAATCGGGGCCGATGATCGCCATGCTCCCGGAGTCCATGGTCAGCGCCCACCTGCACAACGGCTTGCTCAAAGCCCTGGACACGCCGCTGCAACTGGCGCCCCTGGACTACGGCATCCTCACCCGCAAAAACGAACGCCTGACCGGGCCGACCCGGGAGTTTGCGGAAATCCTCCTGGAATTCGCCCGCCAGCGCCGTAATGGGGAAATTGCCTGAAGCGATAACCTGGGGTTATCGGTCAATCGCAACCTTTCATTGGGCAATGGCCCGGCAGCTCCTTAGAGTGGTTATAGACCTGCTCGATCCTGATCGAGCACGTAATAACAAGAACCTACGGTGTAACCGTCTCTGAGAGGTTCCATGGAACTGATTGCCAAGACCCAAGGCTTTGACACCCGCGCGGCCGTGATCCGCCTCAACCCCTTGGACAACGTATTGATCGCCCGCCAGGCCCTGCCCGCAGGCCTGGTGCTGGCCGCCGAGCAAATCACCGTGCGCCAGGCTGTGCCGTCGGGGCACAAGGTCGCCACCGTGCGCATCGAGCAGGGCCAGCCCCTACGCCGCTACGGGCAGATCATCGGTTTCGCTTCGCAGACCATCGAAGCCGGCGACCATGTGCACGTGCAGAACGTGGAAATGGGCGACTTTTCCCGCGATTACGCTTTTGGCGTCGACGCCCATGAAGTGCCGGCCAGCGAAGCGTTTTTTGACGGCATCGTGCGCGCCGATGGCCGGGTCGCCACCCGCAACTACGTCGGCATCCTGACCTCGGTGAACTGCTCGGCCACCGTGGCCCGGGCCGTGGCCGACCATTTTCGCCGCGACATCCACCCCGAAGTGCTGGCCGCCTACCCGAACATCGACGGTGTGGTGGCCCTGACCCACGGCGCCGGTTGTGCGGTGGATCCCAGCGGCGAAGCCCTGGGCCTGTTGCGCCGCACCTTGGGTGGCTACGCGGTACACCCCAACTTCGCGGCGGTGTTGATTATTGGCCTGGGCTGCGAAACCAACCAGATCGAAGACCTGCTGGCCACCCAGGGGCTGACCAAGAGCGATCAACTGCGCGCCTTTACCATTCAGGGCGTGGGCGGCACCTCGAAAACCATCGCCAGCGGCATTGAGCAGGTCAAGAGCCTGCTGGCCCAGGCCAACGAGGTCAAGCGCGAGCGGGTCAGTGCCAAGCACCTGGTGGTGGGCCTGCAATGCGGCGGCTCCGATGGTTATTCGGGGATCACCGCCAACCCGGCCCTGGGCAACGCAGTGGATCGCCTGGTGGCGGCCGGCGGCACGGCGATTCTCTCCGAGACTCCGGAAATCTACGGCGCCGAACACCTGCTGACACGCCGTGCGGTGAGCCGTGCCGTGGGCGAAAAACTCATCGTCCGCATCCACTGGTGGGAAGCCTACTGCGAGCGGATGAACGCCGAACTCAACAACAACCCCTCGGCCGGCAACAAGGCCGGGGGCTTGACCACCATCCTGGAAAAATCCCTGGGGGCGGTGGCCAAGGCCGGCTCCAGCAACCTGGTGGATGTCTATGAATACGCCCAAGCCGTGCGCGCCAAGGGCCTGGTGTTTATGGACACCCCCGGCTACGACCCGGTGTCGGCCACCGGCCAGGTCGCCGGCGGCGCCAACCTGATCGCCTTTACCACCGGGCGCGGCTCGGCCTACGGCTGTGCGCCGGCGCCCTCGATCAAGTTGGCGACCAACAACCGGGTGTTCGAGTACCAAGAAGAAGACATGGACGTGAACTGCGGCGGCATTGCCGACGGCAGCACCAGCATCCAAGAGCGGGGCGCCTACATCTTCCAGATGATGCTCGACATCGCCTCCGGCCAACGCAGCAAAAGCGAACAGCACGGCTACGGCCAGAACGAATTCGTGCCGTGGCAGATCGGCGCGGTGACGTGATCGCGCGCCCCCGGCTGATCTGCTGTGGAAGCGGGCTTGCCCGCCACAGCGGTGGGTCAGTTGGCAACTGTATGGCCTGACAGTCCGCCATCGCGGGCAGGCCCGCTACCACTGGGTTGTGTGGCTGCCGGCCCTTTTTTTACTTTTCACCAAGGGAACTCTTCAAATGAACCTCTCCGGATTCAACTTCATTGACGGTCAACGCAGCGCCGAAGGCGATACTCGCCTGCACAGCGTCGACGCCACCACCGGCGAGCAACTGCCGGGCGCGTTTTTCCAGGCCACCCTGGGCGAGGTCGACCTGGCCGCGGAAGCCGCCGAGCGCGCTTTCCCGATCTACCGCAACCTGCCGGCCGCGCGCCGTGCCGAATTCCTAGACGCCATCGCCGACGAACTCGATGCCCTGGGCGATGACTTCGTAGCCCTGACCTGCCGCGAAACCGCGTTGCCCACCGCCCGTATCCAGGGCGAGCGCGGCCGCACCAGCGGGCAGATGCGCCTGTTCGCCCAAGTGCTGCGCCGTGGCGACTTTTACGGTGCGCGCATTGACCAGGCCCTGCCCGAGCGCAAACCGCTGCCGCGCCCGGACCTGCGCCAGTACCGCACCGCCGTGGGCCCGGTGGCTGTGTTCGGCGCCAGCAACTTCCCGCTGGCGTTCTCCACCGCCGGCGGCGACACCGCCTCGGCCCTGGCCGCCGGTTGCCCAGTGGTGTTCAAGGCCCACAGCGGCCACATGGCCACGGCTGAGCGGGTGGCCGAAGCGCTGGTGCGCGCCGCCGAGAAAACCGGCATGCCCACGGGCGTGTTCAACATGATTTTCGGCGGCGGTGTCGGCGCTGCGCTGGTCAAGCACCCAGGCATCCAGGCCGTGGGCTTCACCGGCTCCCTCAAGGGCGGCCGCGCCCTGTGCGACATGGCGGCCGCGCGCCCGCAACCGATCCCGGTGTTTGCCGAGATGTCGAGCATCAACCCGGTGTTGGTCCTGCCCCAGGCCTTGCAGGCCCGCAGCGCCGCCATCGCCAAGGACCTCAGCGCCTCGGTGGTTCAGGGTTGCGGCCAGTTCTGCACCAACCCGGGGCTGATCCTGGGCATCGCTTCGCCGCAGATGAGCGCATTTGTCGAGCAACTGCGCGCACACATGGCCGAGCAGGCGCCACAAACCATGCTCAACGCCGGCACCCTGGCCAGCTACGGCAAAGGCTTGGCGGCGCTGCACAGCCACCCCGGCGTCAGCCACCTGAGCGGCCAGCCACAAAGCGGCAACCAGGCCCAGCCGCAACTGTTCCAGGCTGATATCAGCCTGCTGCTGGAACACGATGAACTGCTGCAAGAAGAAGTCTTCGGCCCGTGCACGGTGGTGGTACTGGCCGCCGACCGCAAAGAGCTGCTGCGCGCCGTGCGTGCCCTGCAAGGCCAACTGACCGCCACCCTGTTGGCCGAAGACGCCGACCTGGTGGAGTTTGCCGAGCTGTTGCCGATCCTCGAACAGCGCGTCGGCCGCGTGCTGCTCAACGGCTACCCGACCGGGGTGGAAGTCAGCGACGCCATGGTCCATGGCGGCCCGTACCCGGCCACGTCCGACGCCCGTGGCACTTCCGTGGGTACGTTGGCCATCGACCGCTTCCTGCGCCCGGTGTGCTTCCAGAACATCCCCGATGCGCACCTGCCCGACGCTCTGAAAAACGCCAACCCATTGGGCATCGCCCGCCTCGTGGACGGCCAGAGCAGCACCCGCGCCCTGGGCTGATTCGCCCCGACGTTCCCGCCCCCTGACCGCCAGGGGGCCATCCCCTACATCACCTTGCGAGTGTTGCGATGAACAACAACCTGAATTTGAGCGCCAACGCCCACGTGTTCGATACCGGCACCTGGGTGGGCCGCGTGTGCCTGCCCAACGAAGGGCCGGCCGTGGTCCTGCTGAAAAACGCGGCGGTCTACGACATCAGCGCCCATGTCGCCACCGTCTCGGCCCTGCTGGAACTGAACGACCCGGCAACTTGGCTGCGGGCCGTGCCCCTGGGCGCGCCGCTGATGGAACTGCAAACCCTGCTGGACAACAGCGACCCGGCCCGCCAGGACCGCAACCAGCCATGGCTGCTGGCGCCAATCGACCTGCAAGCGGTCAAGGCTGCCGGCGTAACCTTCGCCGCGAGCATGCTGGAGCGGGTGGTCGAAGAGCAGGCCAAGGGCGACCCAGCCGTGGCCGACGCCATCCGCGGCACTCTGGTGGCGCAAATCGGCAGCGACCTGTCGCAGATCGTCCCCGGCTCCGAGCAGGCCCAGGCCTTGCGCGCGGTACTGGTGGAGCAGGGCCTGTGGTCGCAGTACCTGGAAGTGGGCATCGGCCCCGACGCCGAGATCTTCACCAAGGCCCAGCCCCTGTCGGCGGTCGGCCACGGCGCGCTGATCGGCATCCACCCCAAGTCGAGCTGGAACAACCCCGAGCCGGAAGTGGTGCTGGCGGTGAACAGCCTCGGCAAGATCCAGGGCGCGATGCTGGGTAATGACGTCAACCTGCGCGACTTCGAAGGGCGCAGCGCGTTGCTGCTGTCCAAGGCCAAGGACAACAACGCCTCCACCGCGGTGGGGCCGTTCCTGCGCCTGTTCGACGACAGCTTCGACCTGGACGACGTACGTGCCGCCGAAGTGGACCTGCGTGTCACCGGCGACGATGGCTTCGTCATGCAGGGCCGCAGCTCTATGCGCCAAATCAGCCGCGACCCGGCCGACCTGGTGCAACAGACCCTCAACGAAAACCACCAATACCCCGATGGCCTGGTGCTGTTCCTCGGCACCCTGTTCGCCCCCAAACAAGACCGCGACCAACCCGGCGGCGGCTTCACCCACAAACCGGGCGACGTGGTCAGCATCAGCAACCCACTGCTGGGCACCCTGTGCAACCGCGTCACCACCAGCGACCAGGCCCCAGCCTGGGAATTCGGCTTGCGCGCCCTGATCGAAAGCCTCGATCGCCGCGGGTTGTTGCAGGTGGCGGTGAAGGCACGCTGAGCCTGTGTTGTTGTAGCCAGTGGGCTGGCCCGCGTTCGGTCGCGTAGCGGCTGGAAAAACCGACCTGGCGTCACACCGCTGGAGGGGCGCTGCGCACCCCGGCGCGGGCGAGCCCGCTTGCTACACGTGGCGTATGCCTTTGGCTGACAAAGCCAAACAACGTATAGCCACTTAAGGTAAACAACGCCCCCAGCATCAGCGCCTGGGCGCCGGAGCTGTATAGCGCCAGGTAGCTGTAGGCCGAGGCGAGCAGGGCGATGAGGTTGGTCAGGCGGGCTTGGCCCGGGGCGATGCCGGCGGCTTTCTGAATGGTCATCACGGCGGCCATGGACAGGATGTAAGGCACGATGTTGGTGACCACCGCCAGGTTCACCAGGGTGTCGAACTGCTTGCTCAAGTCCGGGTTCAGGGTCATCAGCACCAGCACCGTTTGCAGGCCCAGCAGGATCGACATGCCCCACACGGGCGCCCCGGCGCTGTTGAGGCGGGCGAACACGGGCAGGAAGTAGCCGGCGTCGGCCGAGCTCTTGAACACCTGGGCGATGGTGAACTGCCAGCCCAGCAGCGAGCCGGCGCAGGCGACGATCATCATGCCCATCACCACATCGCCCACCAGGGGCGTGAACATCTTGGCGAACACCAGGCCGAAAGGCGCGGTGGAGCTGACCAGTTCCGGGTTGGCGACGATCCCGGCGATCACGTTGGTGGACAGGATGTACACCAGCGCCGCGCCGAGGGTGCCGCCCAATACGGCGATGGGCACGTTGCGCTCGGGGTTTTCCACGGCGTCGCTGTTGGCGCAGGCCGATTCCAGCCCCAGGAAGGCCCACAGGGTGATGGACACCGACGCCGTGGCCGCATGCCACCAGCTCGCGTCGTGGGGGTTCCAGGCGGCGCGGTAGACCGAGGCGTCGAACCAGAACCAACCGACCGTGGCCACCACCAGCACCGGGGCGATGATGCCCCACACCGTGACCGCGCCGATTTTGCCGGTAACCTGTGCGCCGCCAAAGTTGGGCAGGGTGGTCAGCCATAGCAGGGCGATGGTGGCCAGGCCAATCTGCAGGGCGCTCAACTGCCAGCCGAACAGTTCTTGCAGGTAGCCGATGGCGGTGATGCCGATGGCCACGTTGGCAATCAGCAGCGAGCTGCCGTAGGTGTAGTTGGTCAGGTAGTTGCCGGCCTTGCCGAAGGCGTATTCGGCGTAGCCACCCATGCCCCCGGCCTTGCGGCTGAGCATGCCGCACCGGGCGAAGGCGTAAGCCAGCGCCAGGGAGCCGGTGGCGGTCACCAGCCAGGACAGGATCGAAATGCCGCCGACCTCGGCCAGTTTGGCCGGCAGCAGGATGATCCCCGAGCCGAGCATGTTCACAGCGGTGAGCAGGGTTAGCTGCATCACGTTCATTTTCTTGGGCAGGGCCATCCAACCAATCCTTGGGCGCGGGGAAGGCTGTAGCTGTAGCGGATTATCGGCGTGATGCCAAGTGGACATTTGCCCGGCGAAGCGCCACTCTCGCCGGGGTTTGCCAATGGCTAAAGCGAATCTTTGCGTGACGCCTGGCGATTACGAGCGTCATAGACCCGAACGAGCGGCGCGGCATGGCCTGCGCCGGCTCTCGGAATTTTGAAAGAGGGAGACCTTTTATGATCGTCAAACCGCGTGTCCGTGGTTTTATTTGCGTGACCACCCACCCGGTTGGCTGCGAAGCCAACGTCAAGCACCAGATCGACTACGTTACCGCCCAGGGGCCGATTGCCAACGGGCCGAAGAACGTTTTGGTGATCGGGGCTTCCACCGGCTATGGCCTGGCAGCGCGCATCAGCGCCGCGTTCGGCTGTGGCGCCAACACCCTGGGCCTGTTCTTCGAGCGTGAAGGCGACGCAGGCAAACTGGGCACCGCCGGCTGGTACAACAGCGCCGCGTTCCACAAGTTCGCCGAGGCCAAGGGCCTGGTGACCAAGAGCATCAATGGCGACGCGTTCTCCGATGCCATCAAGCAGATCACCATCGACACCATCAAGAAAGACTTCGGCGGCAAGATCGACCTGGTGGTCTACAGCCTCGCCTCGCCACGGCGCACCCACCCCAAAACCGGCGAAGTGTTCAGCTCCACCCTCAAGCCGTTGGGCAAGTCCATCACCCTGCGCGGGGTGAACACCGACAAGGAAGTGGTGCAGGACACCACCCTGGAACCGGCGACCCAGGAAGAGATCGACGGCACCATCGCGGTCATGGGCGGTGAAGACTGGCAGATGTGGATCGACGCCCTGCATGGCGCCGGTGTCCTGGCCGAAGGCGCGAAAACCACCGCGTTCACCTACCTGGGCGAAAAACTCACCCAGGACATCTACTGGAACGGTTCCATTGGCGAAGCCAAGAAGGACCTGGACAAGAAAGTCGTGGGCATCCGCCAGCAACTGGCTGATATCCAGGGCGACGCCCGGGTATCCGTGCTCAAGGCTGTGGTGACTCAGGCCAGTTCGGCGATCCCGATCATGCCGCTGTACCTGTCGCTGCTGTTCAAGGTGATGAAGGAGCAGGGCAGCCACGAAGGTTGCATCGAGCAGGTCTATGGGCTGTTCCGCGAGAGCCTGTACGGCAGCAACCCGCTGATCGACGAAGAAGGTCGCCTGCGTGCCGACTACAAGGAACTGGCCCCCGAGGTACAGGACCGCGTCAAGGCGCTGTGGGACCAGGTCACCAGCGAAAACCTGCACGAATTCACCGATTTTGCCGGCTACAAGCAGGAGTTCCTGCGCCTGTTCGGCTTCGAGATCGAAGGCGTGGACTACGAGGCTGATGTCAGCCCCGATGTTGAGATCAAGAACCTGATCCAGGGTTGATCTGCACCCCTCCAACCCTTGCCCGGTGACGGGCAAGGGTTTTTTATTGCCGGGTGATTTTGCTGGGCGAGGGGCGGGGCGCTTCAGTCCTCGGCGATGTCCACATGGCGCGTCTCACCCAGGCACAACAGCCCCACCAGCAGGCTCACCCCAGTGATGACCACCGGGTACCACAGGCCATAGAAGATATCGCCGGTGTACACCACCAGGGCAAAGGACACCGTGGGCAGGAAGCCGCCGAACCAGCCGTTGCCGATGTGGTACGGCAACGACATGGAGGTGTAGCGGATGCGCGTGGGGAACAACTCCACCATCAGCGCTGCCAGCGGCCCGTAGCACATGGCGGAAATCAGGATAAGGGCGACGATCAACGCCACGATCATCGGCTTGTTGACCAATTGCGGGTCGGCCTGCTGCGGATAACCGGCCAAGGTGACCGCGCCGCGCAGGGCCGCTTCGTCGTAGCCGTCGATGCGCACGTCGCCAATGCTCACCTGCACCTCACTGCCGGCCGGGGCGGCGGCGCTGTGGTAGGGCAGGCCCTGCTTGACCAGGAAAGTCTTGACCTTGTCGCAAGGGCTGTCGAAACGCGCCTTGCCCACCGGGTCGAACTGGAAGGTGCAGGTGGCCGGGTCGGCCAGGACGGTGATCGGCGCCTGGCGGCTGGCCTGGTCCACCAAGGGGTTGGCGTAGTGGGCCAGGGCCTTGAAGATCGGGAAGTACAGCACCGTGGCCAGCAACAGGCCGAGCATCAGCACCGGTTTGCGCCCGACTTTGTCCGACAGCCAGCCAAAGAAAATAAAGAACGGCGCGCCGATCACCACGCTGACAATCAGCAGGCCGTTGGCCAGGGCCGGGTCCATTTTCAGGAATTGGGTAAGGAAAAACAGCACGTAGAACTGCGCGGCATAAAACGTCACCGCTTGCCCGGCGTTGATGCTGAACAGGGCGATCAGCACCACCTTGAGGTTCTCCCACTGGCCGAACGACTCGCGGATCGGCGCCTTGCACACCTTGCCTTCGCCTTTCATTTTCACGAAGGCCGGGGACTCGTGCAGGCTCAGGCGGATCCAAGTGGAAATGCCCAGCAGTACGATCGACAGCAAAAACGGAATGCGCCAGCCCCAGACCTCGAACTGATCGCCGGTGAAGTAGCGGCACGCCAGCACCACCAGCAGCGACAGCAATAGGCCCAGGGTGGCGGTGGATTGAATCCAACTGGTGTGCAAACCACGCTTGCCCATGGGCGCGTGCTCGGCGACGTAAGTGGCCGCGCCGCCGTACTCGCCGCCCAGGGCCAGGCCTTGGAGCATGCGCAGCACTACCAGGATGATAGGCGCAGCAATGCCGATGCTGGCGTAGGTGGGCAAAAGGCCGACGCAGAATGTGGCCACGCCCATCAGCACGATGGTGGCGAGGAAGGTGTACTTGCGCCCGATCATGTCCCCCAGGCGCCCGAACACCAGGGCACCGAAGGGCCGCACGATAAACCCGGCGGCGAACGCCATCAGGGCGAAGATGAATGCCGTGGTGTCGTTGACCCCGGCGAAGAACTGCTTGCTGATGACCGCCGCGAGGGCGCCGTAGAGGAAAAAGTCATACCACTCGAACACCGTCCCCAGGGACGACGCGAAGATGACCTTGCGGGTTTCCTGTTGGCTGACCGCTTCACGCGGGACGTCCAGGGTTTGAGCACGTTCTGACATAGGGGTGTCCCTCACAGTGATGACTTATTGTTGTTCCACTGTCGGCGCCGGGATTGGCGCCTTTTACTGCGTGATTCAGATGCTGTAGGTGCCAGGCGTGACGGCCCTGGCGTTTTGCGGGGCCTGCCTGGCCCCCGCGGTTTCGGGGCTGAGGATCAGGTGTGCGGCTTTCTCCGCGATCATCAGGGTGGGTGAACAGGTGTTGCCCGAGGTGATGCTGGGCATGATCGAGGCGTCGGCGATGCGCAGGCCCGGGATGCCGTGCACCCGCAACTGGGCATCGACCACGGCATCGCGGCCCTGGCCCATGCGGCAGGTGCCCACCGGGTGGAAAATCGTCGTGCCGATGCGCGCCGCGGCTTCGTGCAGCTGTTCGTCGCTGCGCAGCTCGGCGCCGGGCAGGTATTCGCTGGGGCTGAAGCGTTGCAGGGCCGGGGCGGCGACGATGCGCCGGGTCAGGCGAATGGCGTCGGCGGCCACCCGCAGGTCTTCGGGGTGGCTCAGGTAATTAGGCTGGATCAGCGGCGCCTGGCGCGGGTCGGCGCTGGCGATGTCGATGCGCCCACGGCTGTGGGGGCGCAGGTCGCAGACCGAGGCGGTGAACGCCGGGAAGCTGTGCAGCGGCTCGCCGAAACGCTCCAGGGACAGGGGCTGTACGTGGTATTCCAGGTTGGCGCGCTGCTGCTCGGGGCCGGAGCGGGCAAAGGCGCCGAGTTGGCTGGGGGCCATGGACAGCGGGCCGCTGCGGTCGTACAGGTAGCGCAGGCCCATGGCCATCTTGCCCCACAGCGAGCCGGCGATCTGGTTCAGGGTGCGCGCGTTGTGCAGCTTGTAGATCAGGCGCAGTTGCAAGTGATCCTGCAGGTTACCGCCCACCCCGGGCAGTTCGTGGCGCACGCCGATGCCCAGTTGCTTGAGCAGCGGCGCGGGGCCGATGCCGGAGCGTTGCAGGATGCCCGGCGAGCCGACGGCGCCGGCGCAGAGGATGATCTCCCGACGCGCGCGCCAGGTCTGGGCCCGGCCCTGAAAGTGGCCGCTGACCTGGCTGGCGCGGCCGTCTTCGAGCAGCACGCGGTCGACGTCGACATCGGTGAGCACGGTGAGGTTGGGGCGCTGGCGGATTGGCTTGAGGAAGGCCTTGGCGGCGTTCCAGCGGATGCCGGCCTTCTGGTTGACCTGGAAGTAGCCGCAGCCTTCGTTGTCGCCACCGTTGAAGTCATCGATGGCAGCGATGCCGCTTTGCCCGGCCGCTTCGCGAAAGGCGTCGAGCACCGGCCAGGACAGGCGCTGGCGTTCGATCCGCCATTCGCCGCCGGCGCCGTGCAGCTGCGACTCGCCGGCAAAGTGGTTTTCGCTGTGCTTGAACAGGGGCAGCACGTCCTGCCAGGCCCAGCCCGGGTTGCCCTGGGCCGCCCAGGCGTCGTAGTCCTGGGCCTGGCCGCGCATGTAGATCATGCCGTTGATCGAGGAACAGCCGCCCAGCACCTTGCCCCGTGGGTAGCTCAGGCTGCGGCCTTGCAGGCCGGGTTGGGGTTGGGTCTTGAAGCACCAGTCGGTGCGTGGGTTACCGATGCAGAACAAATAACCCACCGGAATGTGGATCCAGGGGTAGTTGTCGCGGCCCCCGGCTTCGAGCAGGAGCACGCGGTGCGCTGGGTTGGCGGACAGGCGATTGGCCAACAGGCAACCCGCCGGGCCGGCGCCTACCACCACATAGTCGTATGGCTGTTGCATCCCTGGCGTCCCCGTTTGTTTTTGTTATTGCGCACCATCCTAGTTGCTCGCGCACCCAAACAAACATGAGTTTTTTGCCGACCGCTTGTGCGTTTTCGCCCCAGGAACGCCCACAGCCCAGTGCCTGGCGAGGATGACGGTCTTTTCATTCATCCAAAACCGTTTTTTACGCCCGCTACGCGACCGAGCGCGGGCAAGCCCGTGCTACAACGACGAGGCGGGTTTTTCCGATTGTTCGTCCAAACGGTCGGATTCAAACAGCCGCGCCAGCTCTTCGCGGGCCTCCTGGGCGGTTTGCATGACCTTGGCGGCGTCATCGTAGACCGCGTGCTGGGCGGCCAATACCTGTTCGTCGTGGAGCTTGAAGCGGTCGATCCGCGCTTGCGCCTGGGTCGGGCTCAGGCCCAGGCCGACCAGGGTACGGCGGCTCATTTCCAGGCTGGAGTAGAACGTTTCGCGCACGGCTTGGGCATCGAGGTCCACCAGGCGATGCACGTGCTGGCGGTTACGGGCGCGGGCGATGATTTTCATGTGGGGGTAGCGCTTGCGCACGATTTCGGCGGTCTTGATGTTGGTTTCCGGGTCATCCGTGGCAATAACGAAGAACTCGGCTTGCTCGACCTTGGCCGCGCTGAGGATTTCCGGGCGCATCGGGTCGCCGTAGAACACCGGCAAACCGCCGAAACTGCGGGTCAACTCGATGGTTTCCACCGAGGTGTCCAGGGCCACGAACTGGATGTTCTGCGCCCGCAGGATCCGCGCCACGATCTGGCCCATGCGGCCCATGCCCGCGATCACCACCCGGGGGGCATCGGTGTCGATGCTGCGCAAATGCTCGGGCACCGGCACCACGGCAGGCTTGGCCTGGATCAGGCGCCCGCACAGCAGTAACAACAATGGCGTCAGGGCCATGGACAGGGTGATGGTCAGCACCAGCAAGTCGTACAGGCGCGGCTCGAACAGGCCTTGGTCGCGGCCGATCTTGAACACCACGAAGGCAAACTCGCCGCCCGCCGCCAACACCACCCCCAGGCGCAGGGCATTGAGTTGGCCCAGGCCCCCGGCGAGGCGGCCGACCACATAGAGCAACGGCAGCTTAATCAGGATCAGCAGCAGCGTCAGGCCCAGCACCGCTGCCGGGGCGCTGAACAGCAGGCTGATATTGGCGCCCATGCCGACGCTGATGAAAAACAGCCCCAGCAGCAGGCCTTTGAAGGGCTCGATCTGCGCTTCGAGTTCATGGCGGTACTCCGAATCCGCCAGCAGCAGCCCGGCCAGGAACGCCCCCAAAGCCATGGACACGCCCACCAGGTCCATCAGCCACGCGGTGCCGATCACCACCAGCAGCGCGGTGGCGGTGGACACTTCCCGCAGCCCGGTGCGGGCGACGATGCGAAACACCGGGCGCAGCAGGTAGCGCCCGCCGATCACCACCACCGCGATGCTGCCCAGCACTTGCAGGCCGTGGTTGAGGTCTTGGGCGGCGGTGGTGGAGTGATCGCCACCGGCCAGCACCGGGACCATAGCGATCAGGGGAATGGCAGCGATGTCCTGGAACAGCAGAATGGCAAACGCCAGGCGCCCGTGGGGCGCGGTCAGTTCCTTGCGTTCGGCCAGGCTTTGCAGGCCGAACGCCGTGGACGACAGTGCCAGGCCCAGGCCCAGCACAATCGCACTGTTGAGCGGTTGGCCAAATACGAAGAGTGCCACGGTGCCGATCACCGAACCGGTCAGCAGCACTTGGGCCAGGCCCACGCCGAACACCGCTTTGCGCATCACCCACAGGCGCCGGGGCGACAGCTCCAGGCCGATGATGAACAGCAGCAGCACCACACCAAGCTCGGAGATATGGCTGACGCTTTGCGGGTTGCCAATCAACCCCAGCACCGACGGCCCGATAATCACCCCGGCAAACAGGTAACCCAGTACGGCGCCCAGTTGCAGGCGCTTGGCCAGGGGCACGGTAAGCACCGCCGCAAAGAGGAACACAACAGCGGCTTGCAACAGGTTGCCTTCGTGGGGCATGGGCGTACTCCGGGACGTCTGGGCGGGGAACCGGCGACGGGTGCCGGCCGGGCAGGGCGCGATTCTACCGGGGTGGCGGGGGCGCTGCAGCGCTAATCAGGCCTGGGCTACGGTTTCCAGGTTCGCCCCGATATGTACGAAGGCGCGTTTGACGTACTCATCCTTTTCCCCCACCGGGGCAAAGTTGTGCAACACCTCTCGCGCCTCGGTCTGGCCCTTGAGCCGTGCGATCAGCCACGCCGCGAGGTAAGACGACGCCAGGCACCCCCCGGCGGTGGCGACGTTGCCCACGGCGCGAAAGGGCTGGTTGAGCACCTTGATACCCGCAGCCACCACCCAGGGCTTGCTGGTGTTGTCGGTACAAGCGGTGTGGTCTTCCAGCAGGCCCAGCTTAGCCAGCAGGTAAGTGCCGGAGCACTGGGCGGCGAGCAATTGGCGGCGCGGGTTCAGGGCCCGTAGCGTGGCCATGAGCGGTGCGCTCTGGCAAACATCCATGATGTCCAGGCTGCTGCCGACCCATACCGCATCGGCCCGGCACGCCTCTTCGAGATCGATGTGGGCATTGAGGGTCAGGCCGTTCATCGACGTGACCTGGGCCGTGGGCGCGGCGATGCTGACGCGCCAGTGCGGGTCCCCCAGCAGGGCGATGCGGCTCAACAGGGTGTAGGCGATGATCGAATCCAACTCGTTGAAGCGGTCAAAGGTCAGGATTGCAATGTGCATGGCGGTTTCCGAGGGGCGTGAGGTGCGAGGTGTTGGATGCTCAACCGGGATCTCACTACTGGAACTGCACAAGAGGTCACACAAACTGGTTCAGCGGTGGCGCTGAGTATGGTTGATAACGCTGATTTGGCCGGGTGGGTGGGCGATTTCTTTTGTTGGGCCATTGAGTTAGTGCTAGCGCTGGCTTTTCCTGTGCCGGGATTTATCTGCGCAGGTGAATGACAACGGTTGCCAACCCCTGCACTTTCTGAGAAAACCCAGCCCTTCAAGCCTCGGACATAGGCGCACTGACGAGTAGATACTCATGAACGAGCCATTGCAGGTGACGGATATTCAGCTCGGCGAGGGCAAGGAAGTGGTCAAGGGGGCCTTGATTACCACCCAGTACCGGGGGTTTCTGGAAGATGGCACCTCGTTCGATTCCTCATACGAGCGGGGCAAGCCGTTCCAGTGTGTGATCGGCACGGGGCGGGTCATCAAAGGGTGGGATCTGGGGTTGATGGGAATGAAAGTGGGGGGCAAACGCAGGCTGTGGGTGCCGGCGCCTCTGGCGTATGGCGAGCGTTCCATGGGCGCCCATATCAAGCCCCACTCGAACCTGGTGTTCGAGATCGAGTTGCTCGAGGTGCTGACCCGGGACGATTGAGACCGTCACACAAAACTCGCCCGCCACGGCGGGTGGCGTCGCCTAAACAAACGGGGTGTTTCATTGCCTCACCCCCGGTGCGCCGAAAAGGAAGGGGTCGGCCCAGCGGGTTTTCGCGTTGTGGGCTTTGGTGGCTGCGTCGGGCGGGCGGACCATTTGCAC
>RCMZ01000320.1_pt1 | contig 27937 bp, 41 predicted proteins | sample 2041141 | NCBI WGS metagenome assembly RCMZ01 (sample SAMN09708263, study PRJNA481090) | Wastewater metagenome, whole genome shotgun sequencing project. | biome: sewage; isolation source: Davis station wastewater (DW) | place: Antarctica: Davis Station | collected 2010-03-01 | reverse complement strand
GCGTCGAAGGAAAGCTGCATCTGTTGCTCACCCAGGCGGCGCGCGGTAGCGGCGCGGCGGGCGTGCGAAGGGCGTTGCAGGGTTTCGGCGGCCATCATGGTCAGTTCCCCCGGATGGCCTGCAAGAGCTCGCCGCTGGCCTTCATCAGGCCCAGCAGCAGAGGTTCGAGCTGGCGGCGTTCGTCGGCGTCGAAGCGGCCATCCTTCGCGGCTTCGGATCCGGTGCCGAACAGGCTGGATGCCGAAGCAACCAAGGACAGGAACAGGCGCACGGCCTCGGCAGGCGGGCGCTCTTCCAATTCAAAGTCCATCGGAACCTGCCCGACGAGGTGGGCCAGCGCGAAGATGGCGCGCTTGGCCTGGGCCACGACGACAATTTCGAGGATGACGCTGAAGGACGGCGGCGGGGCCTCGTGGTCGGGGTTGATGCCGTTGGCGAGGGTGTTGCCGTTCATGCCCATCGTTTCGGCGATGGCGCGGACGCCGCCAGGGTATTCCTTGGCGTCGGCCTGAAGGGCCAGAAACAGGGCGCGGTGGGCTTGTTTGATGGGGCGGCGCATTGGCGAACGTCTCCTTTTTTTCGTCTAGTCCCGCGCTTGGCGGTGGTGGAAACTGGCTTCGTCGAAAGAAAGGAAACCCGTCATGCCGCAGCCTCGCTTCCAGTCGTCTCGTTATTTGCAGCAGCGCCAGAGCCGCCCTCAGCGACATAGATGTCATCAAAGGACACCTGGACGCCGCGCTCTTGGGCAGCCGCGATGACACGGCGCGCTACGTCCGGGGAAACGTCCTGGCGTTGGCATTCGTAGTGACTGATGTTTCCTTGCGACACCCCGATAGCCTCGGCGAATGCCGCTTGGGACAGACCAAGCCGCTCTCGAACCTGCTTGATGTTGTTCGTTCTCATGCCTCAATACTAGCGCCGCTAGTTCTTCAGGTCAATAGCTGGGCTGGTTGCGAATCAAATAAATAGTTGCTCTAATTGAGCCTTATGAAAAAGTCGAAGACTCCGCCAACAGAAGAACAAATTCAGGACTCAATCCGACTCAGAAAGCTGTTCGCTGAACGCGCCGGCATGAGCCAGCTTGAGTTCGGGCAAGCCTATGGAGTTGGGAGCCAAGGGATGGTTTGGCAGTACTTAAATGCTGACAAGCCAAAGGGTTCCGTTCTCAATATTTTCGCGGCCATCAAGTTCGCAGATGGACTGCATTGCCTTGTCTCCGACTTCAGTCCGTCAATTCAGGAAGAAATTGACAGGATCGCGTTGTTTTCAACAAAGAAAGTCGGGGCCGACATGAAAGAAGGATCAGGGAAAGACGTGCTTGAAAACGGGAGAATTAGGGCTGTTGAAATGCAAAAACAGATCCAGAAAGACACCAACGAACTTAATGAACTGCTTGGTATCACCAACCCAGATGAAGTCCGTGCGGAGACTGTAGAAGTTGTCAGATTTATTGTTGGTCATGGGAGAAATGAGACTCCTGAATGGGCCGATTCTAATGCAAGAGCCTATGCCGAAGCACTTCAATACAAGGCGCACAAATGGCTAACCAGCGGATAAAAAAAGACAGGCTCGAAGTAAGGCGAGCCTGCGGCTTGTATGGTCTGACGGAAAACGATTACAAGGGGAAACCGCAGCATGAACGATCAAATTGACCAACTTGCGAAGCTAAACGAACTCAAGGCGAGCGGCGCGCTTACCGAAGAAGAATTCGCTGAACAGAAGAAAAAATTATTGCAATCGGACAGCCCAGCACCGAAGAAAAAATCGTTCTTCTCCCTGCGCTCGCCCAAGCTATGGATTCTTTCCGCCGTCATCGTGTTCGGCTACCAGATCATCAAGTACGGATCTTTGGCCGGTGGCGACTTGCCGTCGTGTGGCAGCAGCCAGGCAACCAACATGGTGGTCGAACTGCTGAACAAGCAGGTTCGAGAAAACCCGTTCGCAGCCATGATTGCGGGTGGATCGCGGGCAATTTCAATTTCCGGCGCCAAGGAACTTCACTCCGACCCGGCCATCCGCGCCTGCGAAGGCGTGGTGAAGCGTAACAATGGCGAAGGCGAGGTCGGCTACACCATCGAAATGGGGAACAAGGAAAAGGGAGAGTTCTGGGTTCATGTCCACGGCGTGGAACAGGTGCGCGCCATGTTCGCAAAAGAGGATTCTGCAAAGCCATCCACGCCTGCGGTACAGCCTGTCACAACGTCTCCAGCGCCTGCCTCACAAGACCTGTCGAAATATCTTGGCGAACACCCGAATGCGATGCTCAACGATCCGTCCGTCAAGGAAAAATTTGCGGCCCTGTTCGGAAGCGATAAAGCCGAACACGAGCACTTTATGAACAACCTATCTGTTGCTGGCGGCGTCAAGGAGCAAGATGGCTTCTATTTCGGCGAGGGGCAGGCAGACCACCTTGGCGGTGTCGAAGAGGCCGCATTCGCCATCAACAAGAGCACCGGAAAGGTCTTCGCCATCATCTTGGTTGAGGGGAAAACCATCAAGTGGGCCGGCGTCAAAGCCGAGCAAGACCTGCCTCCGCCGCTACTCGCTTGGAACAAGGAACGCAGCGGTCAGTAGCATCAGACGGTGAAGCCTTGCTGCCCGCCGATTGCGCCACGCCAGTCGGATCGGTCGATGGCAGCCAGGCTGCACAGGGTTAGAGGCACGGCAAGCTCGACATGGTTGCCGTTTTTGTCCACCGGCGAGCCAATTGGGTAGCCGATACTCTCAATCACCATCGGAGAGTACAACACGCCCTTGTATTTCATGGCGAGCTTTGACGGGGCTATAGACGGAAGCAGCGCGCGCGCCGATGCCTCATCCAGCGGTTTCCCTTGTGCGATTTCCTTGGCCGCACTTAGCAGGCTCATGATGGGGCCGTCTGGGGCCAGCTCCTGCGGGAGCGCCCATTGGATAAGCGTGTTCACCGGCTCCATGACTTCTTTGTAAGGGTCACGCCAAGCGCGAAACAGTGCTATCGCGGTGATTTTCACCGGCGGCATTCCAGCGAACACCTGGGTGGAGTTCAGCTTCGTGATGCCGGTGCGGCCCTCGAATTTCCCGACAAAATCCTTACCCTTCTCGCTCCCGACCCAGGGCTGAATTGCGCCCGATTGCAGCATGGATGAGATTGCAGGAACGCCTTTGTCTGCCCCGGCATTCTCGAACGGACTTTGCCACCCCAAAGTCATTTCAATGTTGGCATCCATCAGCGGTGCCATGATGGTCGGCTGCCCCTCGATCTTGCGCCAATAATGCGAACCGCTGCCGGCGCGCTCAACAGGCCAGAAGCTAGCGATCAGGTGAGGCGAAAGGCCATCCCACTTCGACGACAGAGTGGGATTGACGAGGCTTGGGGTGGGGGTACTCACAGATCCACCTTAACCGTCTTTCCCAAGGAGATTTGCAGTCCTTCCAGAACCATGTGCAGGCATTGCGCTACGTGCTCGGGGTTGTCGTCACGAGTGAGATATACGACTTGTTTAATGAAGCCTTCTGGGGTGGCCTTGTCGGCAATTTCGCGCGTGGCTTCGACACAGGCTTTCGCCAGACCATACACGATGCCGTCTTCCTCAAGTTTGTGGCTCATGGCGATCCTTTCCGATTCTATGGATGCGGCTAGATTACCGCACTGTCGGCACCGCACCCGACCTGATGTTCCGGCAAGGCGCTCCGAGACACGACAATCGCTTTCTGCCCCCAATCGGGGAGAGCGATGAATTCAATTCCAAGTGCTCCTGCGCGTTCGGCCATCCGTTTTGTGGAATCAACCATCCGGGTCTGCTGATCCAGCGTCATGTCGTTCAACGGCAACATCAAAAGAACGGTATCTCCTGGCCGCATGACCGCCACCTTGTCGTCGAGTATCAGAGGGCGATCCTTGAGGGTTTCCCGGCTCAGGCACATCGCCTTGCGAAACTCGAAAATGCTGGTGGCTATCCAGAACAAGGCAAAGCCAAGATTCAGCAAGCCAAACAGCGCCGCATTTTTAGCGAAAAATTCCATCTCAACCTCCTATAGAAAAATCACAGCAGCGAGCGCACCGGCGATGCCGCCAAGAACGAACACCAGCACCAACATCAACCAGTAGCGCCGCCGCGCTCTCATTTCCGCAGCATCAGTTCGAGCGCTAAGTTCGGCGAGTGCATCCTGATCGCGCTTCCGCATCCTCTCCCACTCGTCAAACAGCCACCTGGATGTTTCATCCACGACTGGCGGCTGACTATGACGGCCTGACGCCGCCGTCTCGCCAGCGCCGACTTTTGCGCCCTCTTCTCGACCTTCCATAGATCACCTCAAGTAGCCCGACCACACGGCCGGGTTTTATTTTCTCACAAAAACTAGCGCCCCTATTGACATTGCAAAATAGCGCCGCTAGTATGCACCCATCAACACGCGCAACGGCTGGCAACAACCGGAACGCGACGCTCTTTAACAACGAGGTGGTCAATGAGCAAGTTCAAGGCAAGAAAGCCTTGCTTGGACGTGGCCGCGCACCTTGCCACCGTGCAGAACACGGCGGTGGCCGGGTTCGTCGGCTACACAGGCGAGCGCAGCGGAAACAACCTGATCGGCATGTTCAAGTGTTCATGCGGCACGACGTTCAAGGCGCAGGTCTGGAATGTCTTGCAGGGGAAAACTCGAAGCTGCGGATGCCTGAAGCGCGGCCCTGCACCGAAACCGAAGCACCCATTGCGCACAACGTGGCGCGGGATGCTGAAGCGGTGCTACCAGCCCTCCGACCGTGGGTATCCCCACTACGGCGGGCGCGGAATCAAGGTCTGCGACAGATGGCGAAGCAGCTTTCAAGCGTTCGTCGATGACATGGGGCCGAGGCCAACGCCGACGCACACCGTGGAACGCATCGACAACGACGGCGACTACGAACCGAGCAACTGCCGCTGGGCAACCAGGGCAGAGCAGGCAACGAATCGACGCCCACGATCTTCATGACTACTTCAATTTCGGATGAACAGGCGCACTTAGGAGAAAGCGCCCTGCCCCGTGGCGCGCACGGCAGAAGCAAAAGTGCGCGAAACCCGAATCTCCCTGGGGGAGTGGCCCGTGGGGCTGCGTTGAAACCATAGGTTCGGTTCGCTTGTTCGCCATTTGCGAACTACGAACGCCCACCCGTCCGTGGCGCAGGTAACGACGGGCAGAAGTAGAAGCCCCCTGCAACCAGGCCCCGCAAAGTCGGGGCGAGACGCCCGTGACAGCGGGCACAGCAGGGGCGCGGCGCGCGCACTACGTCGCATCAATGCCGCAACCGGCCAGGCCCAGCGTCTGGCCGGAGTGATGCCCTGGCAACAGGGCCATCACCACCGCCGATTGCACCCAGTCGCCGGTGCTGATGTTCCCCCTCAACCACAACCGAAAGGCCCACCATGACCGCACAAGTTGACGCCTCGCCCATCGCCATGAAAGCGGTGGAATCCTCGCGCATCGCCGAGATCGGCCACAACGCCGAAACCAACACCCTCGCCATCCGCTTCAAGCGCGCCGACGGCAGCCACGGCGCGCTGTACCACTACGCGAACTTCACCCCCGAAGACTTCGCCACCTTCGACAGCGCCGAATCGCTGGGCACGCACTTCAGCCAGCACATCAAGAAGGAAACCGAGAAGCACCCCTACCTGCGCGTGGCCGAACCGCCCGCCAGCGAGGAAGCCGCCACCGCGTAATCCCATGCGTCCCGGCAATCGCCGGGGCCATCAAGAGGCGCCCTGGGCAAATCCAGCGCCGACCAACCCCAGAGCGAAGCACCCACGGGCAAGTTGGAGCCCGTCTCCGGGGCGCCCCTTGATGGCGGTCGCATGACCGAATCCCCTACCCGTGAGGACGGGCAGGCGGCGGACGAGCCTCGATGACCCCGCACACACGGGCGAGAAAAGCGCGCTTGCAAATGGTGCAGGTAGCCCGACCGCCATCAACCCTATCCCTATCGCAGCGTGGAGAAGCGGTATCTCGCCGGCTTCATAAGCCGGAGGTCGCTGGTTCGATTCCAGCCGCTGCAACCAACACCAAGGGCCAGACCATGAAAGACATTGCTGATCGCCTGATGCGCAACGTCGAAACCATCCCGTTCTCTGGGTGCTGGATATGGACTGGCGCCCTGACCCGCGATGGCTACGGGCGCATCTTCATCAATGGGAAGGCGCGTAGAGCGCACAGGGTTTCCTTCGAGGTCTTCAAGGGCGCCCCAGCAAACGACGTGTGTCACACCTGCGATACCCCGTCGTGCATCAACCCTGCTCACCTGTTCGACGGCACCCACTCCGAAAACATGGCCGACCGGGAAGCCAAAGGCAGAGCCAACAAGGCCGTCGGCGCAAGAAATCGGCACCACAGGTTTTCGTTCGAGGAAATCACCGAAATGCGAGCGATGCGCCAACGCGGCACACCACTCGCAGAAATCGCATCGCACTTCTCCATCAACGGCACGGGCTACGTGTCGCTGGTGGTGAACAACAAGATCAGGAAGACGGCGTGACGCGCAGGCTTCCATGACAGCAGCCCCACCATCAACCACCTAAAAGGACATCAACATGAGCCAAATCGGCATCGTCTTCGGCAAGAAGCACGCGCCCTGGACGCGCATCGACAACAGCGGCGCCATCGTCACCCCGGACGCCAGCTTCTTCAGTAACCACCCGACCTTCGCCGGCATCGCCGACGAGGAAATCGACGGCCAGAGCATGGTGCGCGTGCCGGCCTTCTACTACCGCTCCGACATCGTGCGCGACGGCCCGCTGCTGGGCAAGAAGGCGCTCTGGGTGAGCGACGAACCCGCCGAAGGCTACGCGCTGCATCCGGCCTTCCGCAACAACGGCGCCGACCTCGCGCAATACTGGCTGGGCAAGTACCAGGGCACGCCGGACGGCGACGACAAGCTGGGCTCGCAAGCCGGCCTGATGCCGCTGGCACGCATCGACTTCCCCACCACGCAGGCGCGCGCCGCCGCGCGCGGCGAGGGCTGGATGTTGTGGAGCATTTACCAGCTCGCGGCCATCCAGGCGCTGGCGCTGATCGAGTGCGGCACGCCCAACGTCAAGTCCATCCTGGGCGAGGGCTACATCGACGGAAACGGCGTGCGCAAGGTCGATGACGCCGAGGTGGTGCAGGCGGCCTACCGGGGCATCACGGGCCTCTGGGGCAACGTCTGGCAGATGCTGGACGGCTTGCAGACCGGCGCGAACCGCGAGTTCCTCATCTGGGACAAGGACGGCCACCGCAACCTGCTCAATACTGGCATCGAAGCGCCGGAGCATGGCTGGATCCACAAGCGCCTGCGCAACGTCGGCGAGGGATTCGACCTGGGTGCGGCGTTCGTGCCCAAGAAGACCCGCGACGAGCAAGAGGACGCGGCCTACGGCAACTACTCGTGGTTCTGGTCTGGCGGCGTGGCGTACCACGGCGGCAGTTGGGACCACGGCGCGAACGGCGGACTCTTCTGCCTGAACGTCGGCAGTCCCGCGTCGAACGTCAGCACGGTTATCGGCGGTCGCCTCGCAAAGGTGTAATGGGTCATGTCGGCATGTGTCATGTATCCGGGCGAGCCTGCCGAGCAGGCCGCCCGGTTTTTTCGCGGCGCGGAAACTGGCACTCCGGCGATCACGGCGGAAGTGCTCCGGCTTCTTCTGCACTACAACCCCTACACCGGCATCTTCACCTGGCGCGTTCCCCAGTCGAACCGTGCGCCCGCTGGCAAACCGGCAGGCACGCGGCGCAACGGCTACGTCCGCATCCGCATCGCGGGCAAGGACTACAACGCGCATCGTCTCGCATGGCTCTACATGTATGGGGTCTGGCCGGAAAAGCTGGTCGATCACATCAACGGCAGGCGCGATGACAACCGCTTCGGCAACCTGCGCGAGCTCTCGAACACCGAGAACCAGCAGAACCGCCGCCGTGCAGCGCGGCATAGCAGCACCGGCCTGATAGGCGTCAGCCAAGGCCGCCGTGAGGGCACGTTCCGCGCCCACATCACGCTCAACCGGGAGCGTCAATTCCTGGGCAACTTCTCCGACCCATTGCAGGCCCAGCAGGCGTACATCAACGCCAAGCGATGCCTGCATCCGTTCGGAACCATCTGAAAGGGAAAGCCATGAGCACACCGCAGGCTGCGGCCTTGGCGGGCGACTTCGCACGCCCTAAGCCGCTCATCAAGTGCCAGGTCAAGGTGACGACGGAAACGGGCGCGCGCTTCCACTACGCCGCGCTCTTCGCCAGCACCTGCGACGCCGCCATCGACGCGCTCGAACGGTTCGGCATTTCCAAGATCAGCGTGGAGCCGGCCCAATGAAGAAGACGCTGAAGCTGCTGGCCGATTTTCACTACTACCTCAAACGCGGGTACGGCATCCGCAAGTCCTGGCGCCTCGCCAAGGTCACGCTGTAACCGCCGCCCATCCCATCATCAAGGAGAAATTCATGGACAACACGCATTCGGGCGGCGCACTCGCCACCCGCCAAGAGTTCGGCGGCTCCATCGCCACGCACGCCACCACCGAAACCGCATCTGCTTACGTGGCCGCCCAGGCCAAGGCCGTGGTCGAAGCCCGCTACGTCATGGCCCTGCGCCGCCCGCGCAACTGGGATCAGGTGCGCCAAGACCTGCTCAAGGAATGCCGCCGCCCCAGCTTCGCCCACAACAAGAGCGCCTACTACCGCAAGCCCATCGGCGATGGCGTAGAGGGTCTGGGTATCCGCTTCGTCGAAGTCGCGCTGCGCTGCATGACGAATGTCCTGGTGGAAACCACCATGATCTTCGAGGACGAGACCAAGGAAATTCACCGTGTCAGCGTGACCGACCTGGAATCGAACCTCACGTATCCGCTTGACGTGCGCGTGACCAAGACCGTCGAACGCTCGAAGCCCGGCGATGACGGCAGCTACGTCAGCGTGCGCAAGAACAGCTACGGCAAGAACGTCTATACGGTGCCCGCCACCGACGACGACCTGCTGAACAAGCGCGCCGCACAAATCTCGAAGGCTATCCGCACGCTGGGACTGCGCATCATCCCTGGTGACATGCAGGACGAGGCCGAAGGAATCATCAAGGCCATCCGCCTGGACGAGGCAGCGCGCGACCCCGACACCGAGCGCAAGCGCATCGCCGACGCCTTCAACGAAATCGGCGTCAAGGCCGCCGACCTGACCGAATACCTGGGCCACACGCTGGACACCTGCTCGCCTGCCGAACTGGTCAATCTGCGCGGCATCTACGGTGCCATCCGCGACGGCGAATCCTCGTGGAAGAGCGTCATGGAGAACAAGGCCGAACAGCAGGCCGGCAAGGGTGCCGGGGCCGGTGCGGGCAACACCGGTGGCGGCAAGACGCTGCCGACGTGCAGCGCCGAGAACTTCGCCAAGAAGTCGCCGGGCTGGAAGAAGCAGGTCGAAGCCGGCAAGAAGGTGAATGACCTCATCGCCATGATCGAAACCAAGGAACTGCTCACCGCCGACCAGAAGATGGAGATTGCGGGCTGGGCCAACGGGGGTGCTCAAGAATGAAAATCCATGACCTTCAGCAAGGCAGCCCCGAGTGGCAAGCCTTCCGCCTGACCCACCACGGCGCCAGCGAGGCCGCCGCGATGCTGGGCCTGTCGAAGAAAACGACGCGCTCCGAACTGCTGCGCATGAAGCACACCGGCACGCCCAAAGAGTTCAGCGACTGGGTGCGGGTGAACATCCTCGACTACGGCCACGAAGTCGAAGCGATGGCGCGGCCCATCATCGAAGACCTGATCGGCGAAGACCTCTACCCGGTTACGTGCTCCAACGAAGACACCGGCGGCATCCTCTCCGCATCGTGCGACGGCCTGACGATGGGCTACGACACCGCCTTCGAGCATAAGCAATGGAACACCGAACTGGCCGCATCCGTGGCTGGCGGCGTCCTGCCCGAAGAGCACATGCCCCAGTGCCAGCAAATCATGCTGGTGACGGGTGCCAAGCGCGTCATCTTCACCGTGTCCGACGGCACGCCCGAGAACTGCGTGCATGTCGAAGTCCTGCCGGATCCCGCGTGGTTCGTCCGCATCGAGGCAGGTTGGGCGCAGTTCGACCGCGACCTGGCCGACTACGTGCTGCCCGATGCCAAGCCGGTCATCGTGGCCGAGGCCGTGCAGGCGCTGCCGGCGGTGACGGTGCAGATCAGCGGCCAAATCGACGTGCGCGACAACTTCAAGGTGTTCGAGACAGCCTTGCGCGACTTCCTCGAAAACCGCCTCATCCGCGAGCCGGAAACCGACCAAGACTTCGCCGACCTCGACCTGCAAATCAAGGCCCTGAAGAAGGCGGAAGAGGCGCTCAACTCCGCCGAGACGATGATGCTGGCGCAAATCCAGACCGTCGATGAAGCCAAGCGCCAGAAGGACATGCTCTTCAAGTTGACGCGCGACAACCGCCTCATGGCTGAAAAGCTGCTGGAAAGCGAGAAAACGCGCCGGCGCGCGGAGAAGGTGGAAACGGCCCGCAAGGCTTACGTCGCCCACGTCGCCGAGCTACAGCGTGAAATCACCGGCCTGCGCATGGATGTCGCCACCCCGGACTTCGCGGGCGTCATCAAGGGCCTGAAGACGCTGGACAGTATGCAGGACAAGCTCGACACGGCCCTGGCGAACGGCAAGATCGCCGCCGAGCAACAGGCCGCCGACCTGCACACAAAGCTGGGCTGGATCGAGGCGAATGCCGCCGAATACCGCGCGCTGCTGGCCGACCTGCAACAGCTCGCGGCCAAGCCGTTCGACGACTTCAAACTGGCGGTAACGGCGCGAATCGACGCGCACAAGAAGGCCGAGACCGACCGCCTGGAAGCGGAGCGCGCGCGTATCCGCACCGAGGAAGAAGCCAAGGCGAAGGCCGAAGCTGAAGCAAAGCTGCGCGCCGAACAGCAGGCCGCCACGCCCGCCGTTCCGCTGGCCGCCCCGGCACCCCAGGCCACGGCCAAACCCACCACCACGGCCCGGCCTTCCGCCGCGCCATCGGTATCCCGCGCCAGCCCGGCGCCCACCAGCAAGAGCCGCCCCAGCGATGACGAAATCATCGACGCGCTGGCGCTGCACTTCCGTGTCCATGAATCCGTCGTGGTGTCCTGGCTGCTCGAAATCGACCTCGAAGCCGCCAGCCAGCGCATCGCCGACAGCATGGCCGCATAGGGGAAGTCCATGAGCACCGTTCAACAAGCTGCGCCGGCGGTATGCCCCGACGGCGCTCACATGGGCGAGCACGCCTGCGCGAATCGCTCCCAATGCTGGGAGCCGTGCGGCGAACTCGGGCACAGCGAAGAGCACGCCCAGGCCATTCATCCCGACGACGAGGCCGTGGATCGCTTCGCCGCCGTGCTGAAGGGCAAGCTGGCCGTGGCGCGCGCGAAGGGTCGCGGCGGCTGGGAGGATAAGGCCCAGGTGTCCGGCGACGAACTGACCGACATGCTGGTGGGCCACCTCTGGAAGGGCGACCCACGCGACGTGGCGAACTTCTGCATGTTCCTCTGGGAGCGCGGCGAGCGCATCAACCTGGCCGATGCCTCGCGCATGGAGCGCGCCACTGACGCCTTCCAGATTGCCGAGGCTCAATGCGCAGAGCGGCACGCCGCCGCTGGCCGGCTGATCGACCCGTCCATCAGCACGGAAGCGGGTCTGCTGGCCGCTGCGCCCTACCTGGTGAGCCGCAGTTCGCCGCCGACCGCCGACGGCGAACAGGCCAAGCAGGCGCTGCGCAAGGTGCTGGGCGTCCTGCACCGCTACCTGGAACCGAATGGCATCAGCAAGTACGACGCCCTGAATGAAATCCTGGGCATCGTCGATTCGGTTCCGCTGGTGGCCACTGCTAGCGAGGAAAGGGGTGCGGCATGAGCGGGAACAGCACCGGAATCCTTAGCCAGGTTGCCACCAGCATGATGAACTTCGGCGCCCCGATGCTGCTGGACGAAAAGGACTGGGAGGAAGCTGAACGCATGGCCGATGCCGGACTGCTTCAGCGCCATGACCCCGTTTTCAAGAGCTTCGGCTACTCGCTCACGGACGCTGGTATCGAGGCGTACAACAAGGCTTTCCCGCCGGCGCCGCTGCCGGATCCCGTGAAGGTGTGGGGCGAACAGCCGCCGAAATCTCTGAAGGGCCGTATCGCCTTCATCAAGAGGCAATGCGTCAAACCGCTCGAAGACGCCTACTGGCTGGAAGCGCGCCTGAAGTACCGCGAGAAGGACGGCAAGCTGACCTTCTGGTACGAGCTCATCCGCCCCGACCGCGTGTTCAAGACCGCCGTCACCGACGAGCTGGGCCGCATCAAGGAAGCGACCGGCTTCCCTGTCGTCTCCGGCAAGCCGTAACCATCAGCGTCCCGCCTGGGCGCAAGCCTGGGCGGGCAAGGAGCCCCGCACATGGATCTCGCAACACTCAAGCAATTCGCCCTCTGGCTGTTCTGGCTTTTCGTCGTCGGCCTCGTTTTCTCGTGGGTCATTTCCCTCACACCAATCGGGCGGGACGACACCGACAAGGGTTCATGGGGCGGTGGTCGCAGCGGCATCAAGCCCGTCACGGACGCGCTGACCGGCTGCCAATACCTCGTTTCTCCGGGCGGCGGCATCACGCCGCGTCTGGACAGGAACGGCAATCACATCTGCGTGGCGCCGGAATAGACATGGCCTGCGCATACGACCGTGGCGCGCACGACCTGCGCGAAGTCGGGCGACAGCCGTACAGCATGGCCCCCGACGCCTACACCGTCGTCCGGTGGTGCGCAAAGTGCGGCGCCGTCGTGATCGACACCGACCTGGACGGACGCACGATGCCGGGCGACATCTTGCCGATGCAGTTCCCCAGGATTGCAACCGAAAAACGATAGGGACACCCCAATGGAACAGAACAAGCCCGCCTTCGCGCAACGCTGCGAAGCCCTCGCCAACGACGAGAAAGCCTGCCACGAAGCCTACAACAACCAGTACCACAAGGTGCGCGCTGAAGTCGGCTTCGACGACTGGCGCAGCGTGTGGCGCTTCCTGCTGGTCTGCGCGCTGCCCACGCTGCTGAAGCCCGAAGGCGAACAGGAACCCGGCGCCCCGGTGGCATACCAGGGCATCGTCTCCGCCATCCGCGCCGTGGGTGAAGAGGCGGCCCGGCGTGGCGCGATGTTCCCGCAAACCCGCGACGAGCAGGAAGAGGACAAGCGCGCCGTGCGCCGCGTGGCGGAAATGATCGAGTGGTACGCGACCGCCGGCGGCGCCGTGGCCACCAGCCTGCCGGGCTGGCCGAAGCACCCGGCGCAGCCTGCGGAAGGCGAGGAAATCGCGCGCCTGAAGAAGAGCCTCAACGACCTGGGCAAGATCATCCACGACATGACGGTGGCCCAACAGGCCGCGTGGATTGAGTGGCAGCACGGCAAGGGCGCCGAGGAAGGGATGACCTGGATTCAGAACGGCCTATTCGGCCCTGGCCTCATCCCAGACGAAGACGAGCCCTACGGCAAGGAGGCGCAGGCGTACTTCGACGCCAACCGCTCCGACCCGTTCCCCGCCTGCTACTGCGGCAGGCCGTCGAACAGCCTCTGGATGGGGCAGGGCTTCTGCTGCCGCGAGCACCACGACACGCGCCGCGCGCAGATCGAGGCCCAGCAGCAGACCGGCAAAGAGGGCTGACCATGAAGGCCCTCTCCATCCGCCAGCCTTGGGCATGGCTGATTGCAAACGGCCACAAGGACATCGAGAACAGGTCATGGCCGACGGGATACCGGGGCCAGTTCCTGATTCATGCCGCCAAGGGTATGACCCGCGCCGAGTATGAAGACGGGGCCGACCTGGCTGCGCAACTCGGAATCACGATTCCCCCTTTCGACGGCTTGGAGCGCGGCGGCATCGTCGGGCGCGCAACCATCGTCGGATGCGTCGAAGACAGTCCTTCACCCTGGTTTTTCGGAAAGCATGGATTCGTCCTGAAGGACGCGGTGACGCTGCCGTTTCAGGCCATGCGCGGGCATCTTGGGTTCTTCGACCCAACACAAGAACAGGAAGGGCCTCATGGCTGAAAACTCGAAAATCGAATGGACGCACCACACGTTCAACCCCTGGGAAGGCTGCCAGAAAGTAGGCCCAGGCTGCGACCATTGCTACGCCGAGGCGCGCAATGCCCGCTTCGGCGGCGGCACGGCGATCAACTGGGGGCCGGGCGCGCCTCGCCGCCGCACCAGCGAATCGAACTGGGCGCAGCCGGTGAAATGGAACGCCACGGCGGCCCGCCTGGGCGTCCGCTACCGTGTCTTCTGCGCCTCGCTGGCCGACGTGTTCGACAACCAGGTGCCGGACGAATGGCGCCGCGACCTGGCCGCGCTCATCCTCGCCACGCCGCACCTGGACTGGCTGCTGCTGACCAAGCGCATCGGCAATGCCGACAAGATGCTGGCCGCCATGTTCCCCGATGGCATCCCCGATAACGTCTGGGTGGGCGCGACCATCACCAGCCAGGAAGAGGCCGACCGCGACATCCCGAAGTTGCTGGCGCTGCCGGTGGCCGTGCGGTTCCTGTCGATGGAGCCTTTGCTGGGCCGCGTGGATCTTCGGTTCCACATCTTCAGCGAGCCGACGGGCAACTTCCGCACCCACGCGGGCAAGCGCCAGATGGAGCTGCGCAAGCCCGCCGACGGCGGCCTTCACTGGGTCATCGTCGGCGGCGAGAGCGGTTCCGCCGATTCGCGCCCGATGAACCCCGGCTGGGTGCGCTCGCTGCGCGAACAGTGCCGCGCCGGTGGCGTCGCCTTCCACTTCAAGCAATGGGGCGACTGGCGACCGCCTGAAGAGGACGAGGAATACGACACGTCGATGGGCCGCGCCCAGCGCGTGCCCGCGTTCATCGTCGCCGATGCCGGCACCGTGCATTGCTTCGAGAACGAGAGCACGAAGGACGGCGGCACGGTGATGCTGCGCGTCGGCAAATCGAAATCGGGCCGGACGCTGGACGGCCTGCTGCATGACGAATACCCGGAGATAGCCCAATGACCGACAAAGAAGTTTTCAAGTCCATGCGCGATGACATCGTGGAAGCGAAATCGCGCCTTGAAGTGCAGACCAGCCAGCACGGCGTCGCCGCGCTGACCACCGCGCTCACGCAAGCCAATGCAGCCCTGCTGCTGGCGCTCACGGAGCCGACCGACGACGCGCCGGCGGAAATTCTGCCGCCTGAAATCTCGCGCGAACTGTTGGGCCAAATCGTGGATGAGGTCTTCGGCGGCGCCATCGAGGATGCCACCGTGATCGAGGACATCTACCGGGTGATTGCGCGCAGCGTCGCCCCCCCCCCCCGCACGGGAGGGCTTGAGCCATGACGCCCGGCAAGCTCAACAAGATCCTTCAGGGGCAAACGGCGCTGGCGCGTAAGGTCTTCGAGGTCGTTCCCATCAAGGAAGCCTGGCCGGCCAGCCAAATCCGGCACTCCCTGAAGGAGGTCGAGCGCAGCAACGCCGACCTGCATACCGTGCGCGGTTGCCTGGCGACGCTGCGCGAAATCGGCCTCGTCCGCGAACCCGAGCCGGGCTGCTTCCAGCGGCCCGCCGTCAGAACACCTCAGCCCACCCAGAGGAAGGAAACCATCACCATGCACAAAGCCGCCGTGGCGCCCCAAGTCGTTCAGCCAGCAGCACCCGCCAGCGCCGCGCCGGCGAGCAAGTCTCCCCTCGAAATCCTGGGCAACCTTTCCAGCCAGATCACGGCCTTGGCCGACGACTTCAGCACCCGCCTGAAGCAACTGGCCGCCCAGGTGGAGGAAGCTGCGCTCACCATCGAACAGGAACAGGAAGGAAACGCCCAGAGCCTTGAAAAGCTGAAGCAACTCCAATCCATCCTGAAAAGCCTGTAGGAGACGCCAACCATGAGCAGTCACCACGAATGGGCCGAGGAAGTCACCGCCCGGCACGACGCTACAAAGCCCTTCGCCCCGGAGAACGGGCAGCCCTTGCGGTTCAAGGCCGGCGACCCGGTGATTTACACGAACCAGGCAGGAATCGAATTTGCCCTGCGCGTGACTGGCCTCTATGAGCGCCCGGCGGCGCCGGATGGCATGTACGCCAACGGCGCGCGCTATCTGCTGGACTGGGACTGCCATTGGTTCCCCGTGGCGGAATCGTGCTTGCGCCCGGACGAATCCCGCATCGAGCAGGAGGCGCGTCATGGGTGACATGGGCGACTACTGGCGGGACGTGCGACCCGCCATGCAGGAGGAAAGCCGGCAAAAGCGGGCGAGCAACCGCGAATCGTCGGCCAAGATGCTCACCGCCGCCGGCATCGCCTTCGAGACGAAGAACGAGGGTGCGCACCTCATCGTGACGGCGAACGGGCGCACGGTCGATTTTTGGCCCGGCACCGGCCTCTGGATTGAGCGCGGCACGTCCAAGCAAAAGCGCGGCGTGCGCCGCCTGATTGCCGAACTGAAGAACGGTGCGCGCACCGCACCACAACATCAACCCCATTCCAAGGAGTAACCACCATGCCTATCCTGCGCTTCGAGGGCTACAGCGACGACACCTTCGGCGAAGTCCAACACTTCAAGGACGACTACGACAACTGCGCCAGCGGAAAACCGATTGAATACCTCGTGCTTGGCCCGGCCATCGACGGCCAGCCCCAGCTTGGCGTCATCGTGACCGGCCAGCACTGCCCCGGCAACAGCGGTAGCTGGCTGATCGGCGTCGCCAACCACGACCCGGACAGCGAAGACCGCGACTTCCCGCGCTGGCCCATGCGCATCGAGGCGCAGGACTACCGCAACGGGTTCCAACCGTCCCTCGTCATCGAAGCGCCCGACGGCGTGACGATCAAGTGCTTGCAGCGCACCAGCGACGACGAGGATTGATGCCATGAGCGCCCACGACGAGCACCAGCAAATGGTGAAGGACTGCATCGACCGCGAGGCGAAGCTGACCGACTGGGAGCGCAGCTTCATCGACAGCATCGAACGCCAGCTCGCGCAGGATCGCCCGCTGTCCCAGAAGCAGGCCGACACGCTGGATTCCATCTGGGAGCGTGTGACGTGAGCGAATACCAGCCGCTTTCATCGGTGCGCGAGCTGGACGTGCTGAACGAGGACGACTGCGTGGCGGGTTATCTCGCCGGCCTGGACGGCTCGCCCGAACCCGGCAGCGACAAGAGCAAGTCCTACTGGCACGGCTGGCGCAACGGGATGATGGACAAGGGGCGGCTCCCTATCGACGAGCCCGCCCGCAACCTGGCCCATGAGTTCGTGCGCAGGCAGCGCGCGCACTGACGGCCACAGAATGAGAGAAGGAACAGCATGGCTTCAGTCAATAAAGTAATCCTCGTCGGCAACCTTGGCGCCGACCCCGAAACCCGCTACATGCCGAACGGCGACGCCGTGACGAATGTCCGCCTGGCGACGACCGATAGCTGGAAGGACAAGGCCAGCGGCGAGAAGAAGGAAATCACGGAATGGCATCGCGTGGTGTTCTACCGTCGCCTCGCCGAAATCGCCGGTGAATATCTGCGCAAGGGTTCGTCGGTGTATGTCGAGGGCCGCATCCGCACGCGCAAGTGGCAGGACAAGGACGGCCAAGACCGCTACACGACCGAGATCGAGGCCACGGAAATGCAGATGCTGGGCCAGCGTGGCGGTGGCGACGGTGGCGGCCAGCAGTACGGAGGCGAATCGTCGGCCCCGCAGGCTCGCCAGCAGCAGCGTTCCGCACCCGCGCGCAGTGCCCCGGCTTCTAAGCCCGCTCCGCCGCCGTCCGGTGGCGGTGGCTTCGCCGACATGGATGACGACATCCCTTTTGATTGAGCAGCGCACGACTGCTTCATCAACGTGCAGGCCCCGCCGAGGGCCTACCCAACACCATCACCTATAAGGGGCGCCGCGAGCGCCCCGATTTTTTGCAAGGAGCCCGCCAGATGCTGCGCCCGCAACTCGCCCTGCCGTTCCCCGGAGAACTCATCATCGACAACTTCGCCGGTGGCGGAGGCACCAGTACCGGACTGGAAGCAGCCTTCGGGCGCCCCGTGGACATCGCCATCAACCACGACCCCGAAGCCCTGGCGATGCACGCCATCAACCACCCCTACACCAAGCACCTTTGCGAGAGCGTATGGGACGTGGATCCCATCGAAGTCACAGGCAACCAGCCGGTGGGCCTGGTCTGGCTTTCGCCGGACTGCAAGCACTTCTCGAAGGCGAAGGGCGGCACGCCTGTTTCCAAGGGATTCGCGGGCTGGCCTGGGTCACGATGCGCTGGGCTGCACTCTGCCGCCCGCGCGTCATCATGTTGGAGAACGTCGAGGAATTCCAGACCTGGGGGCCGGTCATCGTCGGCGAGGACGGCAAGCTCTACCCCGACCCGAAGCGCAAGGGCAAGACCTTCGATAGCTTCATCCGGCAGTTGCGCCAGCACGGCTACAAAGTGGACTGGCGCGAAATGCGCGCGTGCGACAACGGTGCCCCGACCATCCGAAAGCGCCTCTTCCTGGTGGCGCGCCGCGACGGCCTGCCCATCATCTGGCCCGAGCAAACCCACGGCGAACCAACCTCGCGCGAAGTGCTGGCCGGCGCGCTGGCGCCGTATCGCACCGCTGCCGAGTGCATCGACTTCAGCCTGCCAGCCGAGAGCATCTTCGACCGCAAGAAGCCCCTGGCCGTGAATACCCAGCGGCGTGTCGCCAAGGGCCTGTACCGCCACGTCCTGGCAAGTGCCAAGCCGTTCATCGTCACCAACACCACCGGCCACGCCGGCGCAGCCACCGATGAACCGCTGCCGACCGTGACGACCGGCAATCACCACATGCTGGGCTCGCCCGTGCTCGCCCCGTTCATGGCCGGCGCCGGCGGCCCGGCATATTCCGGCAAGCCGGTGGCCGCAAACCAGCCGTTCGGCACGCTCACCACGGAGAACCACCGCGCCATTGTGGCGCCGGCCCTGGTTCCGTTCCTCACCGAGCACGCCAACGCCAGCAACCAGCGCACCATGCCCGCCGACGCGCCGCTGCGCACCGTCTGCGCCCAGGTGAAGGGCGGCCACTTCTCCGTCGTCGCTCCGACCCTGGCCCCGCTGCGCGGCACGAGCGACGCCCACATGGGCGGACATAGCATCGAACAGCCGCTTTCGACTATCTCCGCCGGCGGCACGCACCATGCGATGGTAGGCGCGCACCTCGTCACCATCGGCTACGGCGAACGCGAGGGCCAGCAGCCGCGCGTGCAGGACATCGAGGCCCCGCTGGGAACCGTCGTAGCTGGCGGGGTGAAGCAGGCCCTGGTGGCTGCGCACCTGGCCCACCTGACGCACCACGGCGAGCGTGCCGGCACGACGCCGGCGGAGCCCTTGCCGACGGTCACGGGCGCGCATCGTGGCGAGCAAGCCCTGATCGTCGCCAACCTGGTGGACATGGGGCATGGTGAATCGTGCAGCACCGGCGCGAAGCGGTGGAGCAACGGCATCCGCTCCCTGGAAACCCCGCTCAATTCGGTTACGGCCAGCAGCGTACCGAGCGCCTTGGCATCGGCCTTTTTCGAGCAGGCCAACGGCGGGTTCTATGACGGCTCCGGGCGAGCTGCGGAAGTGCCCATGTCCACCATCACCTCGTCGGGCAGCAATCAGCAGTTGGTCACGGCCTACCTTGTCAAGTATTACAGCAGCGGCGGCCAGTGGCAGAAGGCGGACGAACCGATGCACACCTTGCCAACCAAGGGGCGCATGGGCCTGGTGCAGTCGGTGCAGGTGCCGGCGGACTGCCTATCGCCGGAACATCGGGCGAAGGCCCGCCGGTGCGCCGAACTTCTGCATGAACATCTGCCCGAGCACTTCCCCGAGCCCGCCGACTTGGTGCTGATGAGCTACGACGGCATCTGGTGGGTGCTGGTGGACATCACGCTGCGGATGCTGAAAGCGCGCGAGCTGTACCGCGCCCAGGCGTTCCCCGACAGCTACATCATCCACGAGATCCCCGACCCGCTGCTGCTCTTCAAGGAGGGTGTGCAGGTTGCCGACCCCCTCGCTATCCCCCGCGTCCCGCTGACCGTCACCGCGCAGGTTCGCATGTGCGGAAACAGCGTGTCGCCGGCGCAGGCCGAGGCCCTTGTGCGGGCCAACTTCCGCCACGAAGCGGCCTTCATGGGGCAAGTCGCGTAATCGGAAATCATGGCCCGCTGGTGCCCAGCACGTTTGCAATCATGGGCATCAGCAGGCAACTACACGAACTATAAGGATTCCGAAATGACCGAAACAAAGAATGAAGCAGGCGCGGGCCAAGAAGGCCAGCGCATCTACAGCCACGAGCAAGTGCTCGCCAAGGTGCCCATGTGCGCCCGCACCATCCTGAACATGGAGAAGCGCAACGAGTTCCCCCGTCGCTTCCGCGTGTCGCCGCGCCGCGTGGGCTGGGACGCCGACGAAGTGGAAGCATGGATTGCCGACCGCAAGAAAGAGCGCCGCCAGGCTGCCGGCCCCGGCGCCAAGGCTGCGTAAGAGGTGCGGCATGTCCAAGACACTCATCAACCGGAAGAGGTTGCACTCGATGATTCCGCTGTCGGAGCGCACCATCTTCAACATGGAGCAAAGGGGCGAGTTCCCGCGCCGCATCGCGCTCACCAGCAGGAATGTGGCGTGGGATCTTGAGGAAGTCGAAGCGTGGATAGAGGCGCGGCGGCTTGCCGGCGGTCAAGCATCCCGGCCCGGCCTCACGGCGCAGATGGCCGTGGCCGCTTGAGCGTCCATTCGTCGATCATGTCCGCCCAGTCCTGCAACATGGCCGTGCGCTGCTCGCGGTATTCCGCCTTGTTGTAAACCGCCCTGACGCCCTTCTGTTCATGGGCAAGGCATTTCTCAATCCAGTCGCTGTTGTACCCAGCCTCATGCAGCAAGGTACTGGCCGTGCGGCGCAAGTCGTGCGGCCCAAACTTCGCCAATTCAACCTTCTCCTTCTGGGCCAGCTTGTAGGTCAGCGTCAGCACCTGGTTCAACGTGGCGCTGCTCATCGGCAAGTCGGTGTCATACCGTGACGGCAGCACGTAGTCAGACCCGCCGGCGAAGGTCTTGAGCGCCACGAAAATATCCAGCGCCTGCTTGGACAGATAGACGTTGTGCGGATTGCGCCGCTTCATCCGCTCCTTGGGTATCGTCCATACCGCATCGGTGAAATTGACCTCGCTCCACTTCGCATTCGTCAGCTCGCTCTTGCGAACCATCGTCAGCAATAGCAGCTTGGCCGCCGCCCGAATGGATGGCGTCGTGCCGATGCGCTCGATGTATTGGTACATCATCCCAATCTCTTCAGGCGTCAGCGCCCGGTCGCGCGGCTCGAACTTCGCAATGCTTGTCGGCCTCACCATTTCCGCCGGGTTCTCTACCTTCTGCCCTCGCTCAATGGCCCACCGAAACACCTGCATGACCACCTCGCGCACATGCACCGCTGTGGCTGGGGCGCCCCGCTCCACAATGGCATCGGCCAGGTTGCGCAAGTCCTCGTGCGTGATCTCGGCCAGCTTCCGATTGCCGAACTTCGGCTTCAGCTCGCGCACATAGACCGACCGGCGCATGTCGCGCGTCGAATCGGCCATCTGGTAGCCGCGTAGCCACTTTTCAGCCCAGGCGCCGAACGTCTCCGCGCCCTTCACACGGGCCTTGTCCCGTGCCTTCTCTCTGGCCGGCGACTTCCCGGCTGCGATCATCTTCTTGGCCTCGCCCAGCCGCTCTCGGGCCTCTGCCAAGGTAATCCCCCCCACTCCGTAGCGCCCGAATGTGACCGTCTCCTGCCTGCCGTTGATGGCGTAGTTGTAGCGAAACGAGATTGTCCCCGCCGTGGTGACGGCCACGTATAGGCCGTCGCGGTCGTTCTCCTTGTAGAGCTTGTCCTGTGGCTTGAGGTTGCGCAGCTTGGTATCGGTCAGCATGGTATTCGTCCTTTTTGGGTGCGAAATACCATGATTTGAGAGGTCGATTTTTTGCCTAAACAACCATTGAAAATCAACGACTTATTCGCTTTCTATACCATGACAACGCGAAAAACAGCAGCATGGTATTAAGCGCCAATCATGGCATCAGTCCGAATAATACCATTGGCTATACCATAAAAAAACGGTGCTTGGCGGTGCCGGTTGTTGCCTGTAAATTCCAAACGCAGACGCAAAAAAGCCCGCATTTACGCGGGCTTCAGGGGTGTTTCGTGCTTTTAGGTGCCAGTCATTGCCAGACGCGGGATCATTCCCACTCGATGGTCGCCGGCGGCTTGCCCGAGATGTCGTACACGACGCGGTTGATGCCGCGAACTTCGTTGATGATCCGGTTGCTCACCTTGCCGAGCAGACTGTGCGGCAGTTCGGCCCAGTGCGCGGTCATGAAGTCCTGCGTCTGCACGGCGCGCAGCGCGACGACGTATTCGTAGGTGCGGCCGTCGCCCATGACGCCGACCGACTTGACGGGGAGGAAGACGGCGAAGGCCTGGCTGGTCTTGTCGTACCAGCCGGAGGCGCGCAGTTCGTCGATGAAGATCGCGTCGGCGCGGCGCAGCAGTTCGGCGAATTCGTGCTTGACCTCGCCGAGGATGCGCACGCCGAGGCCTGGGCCGGGGAAGGGATGGCGGTAGACCATCTCGTGCGGTAGGCCGAGGGCGATGCCGAGTTCGCGCACTTCGTCCTTGAACAGTTCGCGCAGCGGTTCGAGCAGCTTGAGGTTGAGTGTTTCGGGCAGGCCGCCGACGTTGTGGTGGCTCTTGATCGTGTGCGCCTTGCCGGTCTTGCTGCCGGCCGATTCGATGACGTCCGGATAGATGGTGCCCTGCGCCAGCCAGCGCGCGTTCGGCAGCTTGCCGGCCTCGGCCTGGAAGACCTCGACGAATTCGCGACCGATGATCTTGCGCTTGGCCTCGGGGTCGGAAACGCCCTGCAGGTGGCCCATGAACTGCGCCGTCGCATCGACGTGGATGACCTTGACGCCGAGGTTGCGCGCGAAGGTCTGCATCACCTGCTCGGCTTCGTTGAGGCGCAGCAGGCCGTTGTCGACGAAGACACAGGTCAGCTGGTCGCCGATCGCGCGGTGCAGCAGCGCGGCGACGACCGACGAGTCGACGCCGCCGGACAGGCCGAGGATGACCTCTTCCTTGCCGACCTGGGCGCGCACCTTATCGATCGCCTCGTTGACGTAGTCGGGCATGTTCCAGTCGTTGCCGCAGCCGCAGATGTCGTGCACGAAGCGGGCGATCATCTCCTTGCCCTTGATGGTGTGCGTGACTTCCGGGTGGAACTGCACGGCGTAGAACTTGCGGTCCTCGTCGGCCATCGCCGCCACCGGGCAGGAGTCGTTGCTGCCGATGACCTTGAAGCCGGGCGGCAGTTCTGTGACCTTGTCGCCGTGGCTCATCCAGACGTCGAGGAGGCCGTGGCCCTCGGCATTGACGCGATCCTCGATGCCCTTGAACAGCGCGGAATGGCCGCGCGCGCGCATTTCGGCGTAGCCGAACTCGCGCTTGCCCGAGCTTTCGACCTTGCCGCCGAGCTGCTGCGCCATGGTCTGCATGCCGTAGCAGATGCCGAGCACCGGCACGCCGAGTTCGAACACCGCCTGCGGCGCTCTCCAGTCATGCGCTTCATAGACCGAGTTCGGGCCGCCGGAAAGGATGATGCCCTGCGGATTGAACTGGCGGACGAAGTCGTCGCTGACGTCGAAGGGGTGCAGTTCGCAATAGACCTGCTGCTCGCGCACGCGGCGGGCGATGAGCTGGGTGACCTGGGAACCGAAATCGAGGATGAGGATTTTCTGGTGAGCCATTTTCTAGCCTTGGATGAACAAAGGGCGGCTCGCCGAGCCGCCCTGACTGGTGCCTAGCCGATTACTCGACGTGGTAGTTCGGTGCTTCCTTGGTGATCTGCACGTCGTGCACGTGCGATTCGCGCACGCCGGCCGAGGTGATTTCGACGAAGGTGGCGCGTTCGTGCATCTCCTCGATCGTCGCGCAGCCGAGATAGCCCATCGACGAGCGCAGACCGCCCATCAGCTGGTGAATGACGGCAAGCACCGAGCCCTTGTAGGGAACGCGGCCCTCGATGCCTTCGGGGACGAGCTTGTCGACGTTGGCCGTGGTGTCCTGGAAATAGCGGTCGGCGGCGCCGGCCGCCATTGCGCCGATCGAACCCATGCCGCGGTAGGACTTGTACGAGCGCCCCTGATAGAGCTCGACCTCGCCCGGTGCCTCCTCGGTGCCGGCGAACAGGCCGCCGAGCATGACGACGTTGCCGCCGGCGGCGATTGCCTTGGCGATGTCGCCGGAATAGCGGATGCCGCCGTCGGCGATCATCGGCACGCCGGTGCCCTTGAGGGCTTCGGAAACCAGGTGGATGGCGGTGATCTGCGGCACGCCGACGCCAGCGACGATGCGCGTGGTGCAGATCGAGCCGGGGCCGATGCCGACCTTGACGCCGTCGGCGCCGTGATCGACCAGCGCGAGCGCCGCGTCGGCGGTGGCGATGTTGCCGCCGATCACTTCGACGTGCGGGAAGTTCTTCTTGACCCAGCGGACGCGGTCGAGCACGCCCTGCGAGTGGCCGTGGGCGGTATCGACGACGATCACGTCGACGCCGGCTTCGGCGAGCAGTTCGGCGCGCTCCTCGGTGCCGGCGCCGACGCCGATCGCGGCGCCGACGCGCAGGCGGCCGGTGGCGTCCTTGCTGGCGTTCGGGTGTTCGGAGGACTTCAGGATGTCCTTGACGGTGATCAGGCCGCGCAGCTCGAAGGCGTCATTGACGACCAGCACGCGTTCGAGGCGGTGCTTGTGGATCAGCGCCTGGCCTTCGGCGACCGAAGCGCCCTCCTTCACCGTGACGAGGCGTTCGCGCGGCGTCATGATGTTCTTGACCGGCTGGTCGAGGTTGGTCTCGAAGCGCAGGTCGCGGTTCGTCACGATGCCGACGACCAGCTTGCCGTCGAGCACCGGCACGCCGGAAATTTTGTGCTGGCGGGTCAGTGCCAGCACTTCGCGCACCGGCATCGTCGGCGGGATGGTGATCGGGTCTTTCAGGATGCCGGACTCGAAACGCTTCACCTTCGAGACTTCGGCGGCCTGCCCCTTGGGGCTGAGATTCTTGTGCACGATGCCGATGCCGCCTTCCTGTGCCAGCGTGATGGCGAGGCGGCCTTCGGTCACGGTATCCATGGCGGCGGATACCAGCGGCAGGTTCAGCGTGATGTTGCGGGTCAGGCGTGTTCTCAGGCTGACGTCGCGGGGAAGAATCGAGGAATGGGCGGGGACAAGAAGGACGTCATCGAACGTCAATGCCTTCTGGATTAAACGCATGGCCTTTGATCCGGGGTCACAAAAACGTATTATACAGCAAGCCAAGTTAAGACAGGATGACCATGAAGCGCTTTGCCCTCACTCTCGCCGCCCTGCTCGCCGCGAGCGCGGCCCACGCCCAGATTTACCAATGGAAGGACGAGAACGGGAAGACGGTCATTTCGGACAAGCCGCCGATCGGCAATGTGCGTCAGCAGAAGCGGATCGAGGCGGACGCCCCCGCGCCGGGCAATGTCGAGCAGAAGCCGCTGGCCGACCGCGAAATGGAGTTCCGCAAACGCCAGCAGGAAACTCGGGAGAAAAACGAAAAGCAGCAAAAAGAGGCTGCGGTCGCCGCCGAAAACAGGGAGAACTGCGAGCGTGCGCGGCGTGCGCGGCAGGCGCTCGAATCGGGCGAACGCATCGCGACGCGCGATGCGAACGGCGAGCGCGTTTTCCTCGAGGACGCGCAGCGCGAGCAGGAAATCGGCCGGATGCGCCAGGCCGAACAGAACTTCTGCAAGTAAGGCGCGCCCTTCTTTTGGCGACTGCCCGGTGCCCAGCAGTTACTCGGCCTCGCCTTCCCCTGCGCCTTTTTTCATGACCTTGCCTTCGGCGGCGCGCTGCTTGCGCACTTCCTTGGGGTCGGCGATCAGCGGTCGATAGATTTCGACCCGGTCCTTGTCGCGCAGCGCGGCGTCGGGCTTGGTCAACTTGGCGAAAACGCCGAGCTTGTTCTTCGCCAGATCGATCTCAGGGTACTTCTGCAGCAGCCCCGAGGCTTCGATCGCCTGGCGGGCCGTGGCGCCTTGCGGCAGTTTCAGGGCGACGATCTCCTGCTTGTGCGGCAGGGCGTAGATCACTTCGATGCTGAGCGTTTCAGACATTCGGAACTCCATAAACCTGAGCGGCGCGCTTCACGAAGGCGTCGACGAACGTGTTGGCGATCTGGCTGAACACCGGTCCGATGACCTTCTCGAACATCTTGCTCGAAAACTCGTAGGACAACTGGAACTCGATCTTGCACGCGTTCTCGGCGAGCGGCTTGAAGCGCCAGACGCCTTCGAGGCGGCGAAAGGGGCCGTCGACCAGCCGGATGTTCATCAGGAACGGGGCTTCCTTGGCGTTCTCGGTCGTGAAGTGCGATTTGACGCTGAGGTAGCTGATATGCAGCGTGCCGACGGTCTTTTGCTCGTCGCGGTAGTCGAGCCGTGTTTCACTGCACCACGGGAGAAACTGCGGGTAATCTTCGACCCGATCCACGAGATCGAACATTTGCCGCGCCGAACGTTCGATCAACACCGATTTTTCAACCAAGGCCATGCTTAGCCGTACCCTGCGAATCCTGTAGAATCGCGCATTCTAGCACTCACGCATCAAACCCCGGAAAGCCGCGTCATGAGCATCGTCAACAACAAAAAAGCCTTTCACGAATACTTCATCGAAGAGAAATTCGAGGCCGGGGTCGTGCTCGAAGGATGGGAAGTCAAGGCCATCCGCGCCGGGCGCGCCAACGTGAAGGAAGCGTATATCGTCATTCGTGGCGGCGAAGTGTTCATCTTCGGCATGCACATCACGCCGATGCCGACCGCGTCGACGCACGTCAATCCGGACCCGGTGCGCACGCGCAAGCTGCTCCTGCACGCCAAGCAGATCAGCAAGCTGATCGGCCAGGTCGAGCGCGCCGGCTATACGCTGGTGCCGATCGACCTGCATTTCACGCGCGGGCGCATCAAGGTCGAAGTCGGGCTGGCCAAGGGCAAGAAGCAGCACGACAAGCGCGAGACCGAAAAAGAGCGCGACTGGAACCGCGAAAAGCAGCGCCTGATGCGCGTCAAGGCCTGACGGACGGGCGGCGATGGGGGCGCTGGTCTACTGGGTCGGTATCGCCGCCGTCGCGGTCAACGCGATCACCGGGGTGCTCGAAGCCGAGCGCAAGCAGATGGACCTGATCGGCGCGGTGATGATCGCCGCCGCCACCGCCCTCGGCGGCGGCACGCTGCGCGACATGCTGCTCGGCCGGCAGGTCTTCTGGATCGCCGACCAGACCTATCTTGCCACCGGCATCGGCATCGCCCTCCTCACTTTCTTCTGGGCGCGGCGGCGCAAGATTTCCGAACGCCTGTTCCTTTACCCCGACGCCGTCGGTCTCGCCTTGTTTACGATCATCGGCACGCAGGTCGGCCTGCACTGGCAGACGCCCTGGCTCGCCGCCAGCCTGCTCGGCGTCATCACCGGCGTCTTCGGCGGCGTCCTGCGCGACGTTTTCTGCAACCAGGTGCCGCTCGTCTTCATGGCCGGCGAACTCTATGCGACGGCTGCCTGGATCGGCGCGCTGACCCTGATCGCGCTGCAGGCGCTGGGCGTCGATCCCGCGCTCTCGGCCTGGATCGCCATGGGGGTGATTTTCGCCCTGCGCGCCGCCGCGATCCACTTCAAGATTCGCCTGCCGACCTTCTCGGCCCGCGCCTGAGCATCCTTCGAAGCGCCGCCCTTTTTTTCGGATGAAAGTGAGGCGGAACGCCCTCCCCTCCTTTCATTCCTCCCGGGAACTAAAAAAAGCTCTGTAGGAATTAGCTGTTGTCCCTATAGCGCTCTTGGTCCTTGTGCCTGCTGTCACAAGGATTTCAGCAGGACACAAGACGCCCCTTGGGGGCCATTGCAATCAGTGGGTTGGAGCAGA
>RCMZ01000646.1_pt1 | contig 27972 bp, 32 predicted proteins | sample 2041141 | NCBI WGS metagenome assembly RCMZ01 (sample SAMN09708263, study PRJNA481090) | Wastewater metagenome, whole genome shotgun sequencing project. | biome: sewage; isolation source: Davis station wastewater (DW) | place: Antarctica: Davis Station | collected 2010-03-01 | reverse complement strand
GAAGACGAGATCGATCCGATCCTGCTTCGCCCGGTTGACGATCTGGAACTGACTGTACGTTCGGCTAACTGCCTTAAGGCGGAAAACATTTACTACATCGGCGACCTGATTCAGCGTACCGAAGTAGAACTGTTGAAGACTCCGAACCTGGGCAAGAAATCCTTGACTGAAATCAAGGACGTTCTGGCCTCCCGCGGTCTGTCCCTCGGCATGCGCCTCGACAACTGGCCGCCTGCAAGTCTTAAGAAGGACGACAAGGCGACTGCCTGATCGTCGTAATCACCGAACGTGAGTTTGGTAAGGAATGAACCATGCGTCATCGTAAAAGTGGTCGTCACCTGAGCCGTACCAGCTCGCACCGCAAGGCTATGTTCCAAAACATGGCGGTGTCGCTGTTCGAGCACGAGCTGATTAAAACTACACTGCCGAAAGCCAAAGAATTGCGCCGCGTTGCCGAGCCGCTGATTACTCTGGCCAAGACAGACAGCCTGGCTAACCGCCGTCTGGCTTTCGACCGTACTCGTTCGAAAGCTATCGTTGGTAAGCTCTTCAACGACCTGGGCAAGCGTTACGCTACCCGTGAGGGTGGTTACCTGCGCATCCTCAAGTGCGGTTTCCGCGCTGGCGACAACGCGCCTATGGCGTATGTCGAGTTGGTTGATCGTTCTACCAGCGGTGAAGCTGTATCCGCTGAGTAAGACGTCAGTCTGAACAAAGAACCGGGCCTAGTGCCCGGTTTTTTGTGTGTGCGTGAAAAGTGTCCGTTGCTGATTGGAATAGGCGCACAATATATGTGGGTTAATAATTAGTTATTTTCTATCACAAGCGAATAATTAATGAATTTGATGGTGTCATCGCCATGGTCGATACTCCTCCCCAGCCGATTAGCCGGCAGTGTCCAGGACTGAAGAGGAAGATTGAGCATGAGCCAGAGCAAAACCCTGACGACCGCCAGTGGCGCCCCCGTCGCTGATAACCAGAATTCCCGTTCCGCCGGCCCGCGCGGCCCATTGTTGCTCGACGACTTTCATCTGATCGAGAAGCTTGCCCACTTCAACCGTGAAAACATCCCGGAGCGCCGCGTGCATGCGAAAGGCTCGGGTGCCTACGGCACGTTCACGGTGACGCGGGATATCACTGCCTACACCAGCGCCAAGCTCTTTGAGTCAGTGGGCAAGCAGACCCCGACCTTCCTGCGTTTCTCCACTGTCGGTGGCGAGCGCGGTTCGGCGGATACCGAGCGCGATCCACGCGGCTTTGCCTTGAAGTTCTATACCGAGGAAGGTAACTGGGACATTGTGGGCAACAACACGCCAGTGTTCTTTATCCGCGACCCCCTGAAGTTCCCGGACTTTATCCACACCCAAAAACGCCTACCGCAAAGCAACCTGAAAAGTGCGCAGATGATGTGGGATTTTTGGTCGCATTCCCCTGAGGCGCTGCACCAGGTCACCATTCTGTTTTCGGATCGTGGGATCCCGGACGGCTATCGCCACATGCATGGTTTCGGCAGCCACACCTACAGCTTGATTAACGCTCAAGGCGAGCGGCACTGGGTCAAGTGGCACTACAAGACCAAGCAAGGCATCAAGAACCTGGCCCCGGCCGAGGCCGCGCGCCTGGCCGGTACCGACCCGGACTACGCCCAGCGCGACCTGTTCGGTGCCATCGAGCGCGGGGACTTCCCGAAATGGCGTGTGTGCATCCAGATCATGACCGAGGCCCAGGCCGTCGCTCATTACGAAAACCCTTTTGACGTGACCAAGACCTGGTCGCAAAAAGAGTTCCCGCTGATCGAAGTGGGTGAGTTGGAACTCAATCGCAACCCGCTCAATTATTTCGCTGAAGTCGAGCAGGCCGCGTTCGGCCCCAGCAACATGGTGCCGGGTGTTGGCCTGTCGCCGGACCGCATGCTGCAGGGGCGCGTATTCGCTTACGCCGATGCTCACCGCTACCGTGTAGGCACCAATCACCAGCAGTTACCGGTGAACGCGCCACGTAGCCCGGTCAACAGCTATCAGCGTGACGGTTCGATGGCTTTGGGCAGCAATGGTGGAGCGGCACCGAACTATGAGCCCAACAGCTACGCTGATGCGCCCAAGCAGGCCCCGCAATACGCTGAACCGTCGTTGGCGCTGAGCGGTGCGGCAGATCGCTACGATCATCGCGAAGACACCGATTACTACAGCCATGCCGGTGCGCTTTTCCGGTTGATGAATGACGATCAGAAAGCACTGTTGATCGCCAACATTGCCGGCGCGATGGCTGGCGTTTCGGCGGATGTGGTTCAGCGTCAATTGCAGCATTTCATCAAGGCTGACCCTGCTTATGGAGAAGGAGTCGCAGCGGCGCTAGGCGTATCGCTTAACTGACTCTAAACGAGAAGCAGAACCGCCCTCAATTGGGCGGTTTTTGCGTTATTTCGGCCACGTTTCCCGGAAAATCTTCACTTTTCTGCCGTTTGTCCCGTGACCTGCAAGTCCCGTTGGTTCAAACTAGGGCCTTTCAAGCAGGGAGATGTAGGGCGATGCAAGGTCAGACGTAATCGATTACCTCAACACGTTGCTGACGGGAGAACTGGCAGCTCGTGACCAATATTTCATTCACTCGCGGATGTACGAAGACTGGGGCTTTACCAAGCTCTTCGAACGCATCAACCACGAAATGGAAGAGGAGGCGCAACACGCGGATGCTCTGATGCGCCGCATCCTGATGCTTGAAGGCACGCCCCGCATGCGCCCCGACGACCTGGACACCGGCACCACGGTGCCTGAGATGCTCGCCAGCGATCTGCGTCTGGAGAACAAGGTCCGTGCCGCACTCTGTAAGGGCATCGAGTTGTGCGAGCAGCACAACGACTATGTGAGCCGCGAGATCCTGCGGGTTCAATTGAACGACACCGAGGAAGATCACACTTACTGGCTGGAAAAGCAGTTGGGCCTGATTAAATCCATCGGTTTGCAAAACTACCTGCAATCGCAGTTCTGATGCGGCCGCGGGCCAGCCCCGCGCCCACATGCCAGAAATGAAGAAGCCCCTGTCACGATTCAAGTGACAGGGGCTTTTTTGTGGCCCGTAATCAGGCGCGGTCGCGCTCCAACAATGGCTTGAGGTAGAAGCCGGTGTGGGACTGCTTCATGTCCGCCACCTCCTCCGGTGTGCCGACGGCAATGATCTGGCCGCCCTTGGAGCCGCCTTCCGGCCCCAAGTCCACCAGCCAGTCGGCGGTCTTGATGACGTCCAGGTTGTGCTCGATCACCACCACCGTGTTGCCGTGGTCGCGCAGGCGATGCAGCACATCCAGCAACTGTTGGATATCGGCGAAGTGCAGGCCGGTGGTCGGCTCGTCGAGGATATACAGGGTCTTGCCGGTATCGCGCTTGGATAGCTCGCGGGACAGCTTCACCCGCTGCGCCTCGCCCCCGGACAGGGTGGTCGCCGATTGCCCCAGTTTGATGTAGGACAGGCCTACATCCATCAGGGTTTGCAGTTTGCGCGCCAGGGCCGGGACGGCATCGAAGAACACTCGCGCTTCTTCGATGGTCATCTCCAGGGTTTCGTGGATGCTCTTGCCCTTGTACTTGATCTCCAGGGTTTCGCGGTTGTAGCGCTTGCTCTTGCACACGTCGCACGGCACATAGATGTCCGGTAGAAAGTGCATTTCCACCTTGATAAGGCCATCGCCTTGGCACGCCTCGCAGCGGCCGCCCTTGACGTTGAAGGAGAACCGCCCCGGCCCGTAGCCCCGGGAGCGGGACTCCGGTACGCCGGCGAAGAGTTCGCGGATCGGCGTGAACAACCCGGTGTAGGTGGCCGGGTTGGAGCGCGGCGTGCGGCCGATGGGGCTTTGGTCGATATCGACCACTTTGTCCAGGTGTTCCAGGCCCTTGATGCTGTCGTGGGCTGCCGCTTCCAGGGTGGTCGCGCCGTTCAGTGCCGTGGCGCTGAGGGGGAACAGGGTGTTGTTGATAAGCGTCGATTTACCCGAGCCAGACACGCCAGTGACGCAGGTCAGCAGGCCGATGGGGATTTCCAGGTCGACGTTGCGCAGGTTGTTGCCGCGCGCGCCTTTGAGGGACAGGGTCAGCTTCTTGTTGCGCGGGGTGCGCTTGGCGGGCACTTCGATTTTCACGCGGCCCGACAGGTATTTGCCGGTCAGCGAATCCGGGTGCGCCATGACTTCGGCGGGCGTGCCCTCGGCGACGATGTGGCCGCCATGCACGCCGGCACCGGGGCCGATATCGACCACGTAATCGGCCAGGCGAATGGCGTCTTCGTCGTGCTCGACCACGATCACCGTATTGCCGATGTCGCGCAGGTGCTTGAGGGTGCCGAGTAAGCGGTCGTTATCCCGTTGATGCAGGCCAATGGACGGCTCGTCGAGGATGTACAGCACGCCCACGAGGCCCGCGCCGATCTGGCTGGCCAGGCGAATACGCTGGGCTTCACCGCCGGATAGGGTGTCGGCACTGCGGTCCAGGGACAGGTAGTCCAGGCCCACATTGACGAGAAATTGCAGGCGCTCGCGGATTTCCTTGAGGATCTTGTCGGCGATTTCGCCACGCCGGCCGGTCAGCTTCAGCCCGGCAAAGTATTCGCTGGCGTCGCCAATCGGCAGGTTGGTCACCGCCGGCAGGGTTTTTTCGCCGACCCACACGTGCCGAGCTTCACGGCGTAAGCGCGTGCCGCGGCAGTCCGGGCAGGACTGGGTGCTGAGGAACTTGGCCAACTCTTCGCGCACGCTGGCCGACTCGGTTTCGCGGTAGCGCCGCTCCAGGTTCGGCACGATGCCCTCGAACGGGTGGGAGCGCTTGACGATATCGCCCCGGTCGTTGAGGTATTTGAAATCGACGTTCTTCGAGCCACTGCCATGCAGGACGACTTTCTGCTGTTCGGCCGGCAGTTCATTGAACGGCACTTCCAGGCTGAAGCCGAAGTGGCTGGCCAGGGAGCCGAGCATCTGGAAGTAATAGACGTTGCGCCGGTCCCAGCCGCGTATCGCACCTTCGGCGAGGGTCAGGTCACCGTTGACCAGGCGTTTGATGTCGAAGAACTGCTTCACTCCCAGGCCATCGCAGGTCGGGCAGGCACCGGCGGGGTTGTTGAAGGAGAACAGCTTGGGCTCCAGCTCGCTGATGGCGTGGCCGCAAATCGGGCAGGCAAAGCGTGCGGAGAAGATGATTTCCTCGCCGGGCTCGTCGTCCATCGGCGCCACCAGAGCGATGCCGTCCGCCAGTTTCAGCGCGGTTTCAAAGGATTCGGCCAGGCGCTGTTGCAGGTCGGCGCGCACCTTGAAGCGGTCGACCACCACGTCGATGGAGTGCTTTTTCTGTTTATCCAGTTTCGGCAACTCGTCCAGCTCGCACAGCTTGCCGTTGACCCGGGCTCGCACGAAGCCCTGCGCACGCAGTTCTTCAAAGACTGAAAGGTGTTCGCCCTTGCGTTCGCGGATCACCGGCGCCAGCAGCATCAGCTTGGCGCCTTCGGGCTGGGCCAGCACCAAGTCAACCATTTGGCTGACGGTCTGGGCTTCCAGCGGGATGTCGTGATCCGGGCAGCGCGGAATGCCGACGCGCGCGTAAAGCAGGCGCAGGTAGTCGTAGATCTCGGTGATGGTGCCCACAGTGGAGCGCGGGTTATGGGACGTCGACTTTTGCTCGATGGAAATGGCCGGCGACAGGCCCTCGATGGTATCGACATCGGGTTTTTCCATCATCGACAGGAACTGGCGGGCGTAGGCCGACAGCGATTCGACATAGCGCCGCTGACCTTCGGCATACAACGTATCGAAGGCCAGGGAAGACTTGCCCGAACCGGACAAGCCAGTGATAACGATCAATTTGTCCCGTGGCAGGGTCAGGTCGATGTTCTTCAGGTTGTGGGTTCGAGCCCCACGAATCAGGATCTTGTCCAAGGTGGCCTCGCTCGGCGGGCGTAAAGGCAGGAGTATAAAGCCAAATACTGGATGGATGCACACTATCAAATGCGCCTTTGCAGGCCATGCCGGGCTGACGCGGGATACATCCTCGCGGCAAACGGTCGCATGTACCCCCTCCCTCGATCGGACTGGTAGAATCGCCGCCGGTTCACACGAGGTTTTTCCATGCACGATCCCCACAGCGAACGCATGAGCAGCGGTGAGACCCGCGCGGCAAGCGGTCTGGCCCTGGTGTTTGCGTTCCGTATGCTTGGCATGTTCATGGTGCTGCCGGTGCTGGCGACCTATGGCATGGACCTGGCGGGCGCCACCCCGGCCCTGATCGGCCTGGCGATCGGCGCCTATGGCCTGACCCAGGCGCTGTTCCAGATTCCCTTTGGCGTCATTTCCGACCGTATCGGTCGTCGGCCGGTGATTTACCTGGGGCTCATCATCTTTGCCTTGGGCAGCGTGCTGGCGGCCAACGCCGATTCCATCTGGGGCGTGATTGCCGGGCGGGTGCTGCAGGGTGCCGGGGCGATTTCCGCGGCGGTCATGGCGCTGCTTTCGGATCTGACCCGCGAACAGCACCGCACCAAGGCCATGGCGATGATCGGCATGACCATCGGCCTATCGTTCGCCGTGGCCATGGTCGTCGGCCCGCTGCTGACCCGCGCCTTTGGCCTGTCGGGCCTGTTCCTGGCTACCGGGGCGATGGCCATGCTTGGCATTCTGATCGTGGCCTTCATGGTGCCGCGCTCCACCGGCACCTTGCAGCACCGCGAATCCGGCGTCGCGCGCCAGGCCCTGATGCCGACGCTCAAGCACCCGGACCTGCTGCGCCTGGATCTGGGCATTTTTGTGTTGCACGCGATGCTGATGTCCAGCTTCGTCGCCTTGCCCCTGGCCCTGGTAGAAAAGGCCGGGTTGCCCAAGGAGCAGCATTGGTGGGTGTACCTCACCGCGTTGCTGATTTCGTTCTTCGCCATGATCCCGTTCATCATCTACGGCGAGAAGAAACGCAAAATGAAACGAGTGTTGCTCGGCGCCGTGCTGACGCTGCTGCTCACTGAGCTATTCTTCTGGCGGTTCGGCGACAGCCTGAGGGCGCTGGTGGTGGCGACGGTGGTGTTCTTCACCGCGTTCAATCTACTGGAGGCTACGCTGCCGTCGCTGATTAGCAAGGTTTCACCGGCGGGGGGCAAGGGCACGGCGATGGGGGTCTACTCCACCAGCCAGTTCCTCGGTTCGGCGTTGGGCGGCATCATGGGCGGCTGGTTGTACCAGCATGGCGGTTTGTCGGTTGTGTTCCTGGGATGCGCTGCGCTGGCTGCACTCTGGTTCGCCTTTGCTGTTACCATGCGCGAACCTCCGTATGTGACGAGCCTGCGCTTGCCGCTGTCGCCCGAAGCGATTCGCGAAGCCGGCCTGGTCGAGCGCCTCAAGGCCGTCGTCGGAGTAACGGATGCAGTGGTGGTGGCCGAAGAGGCCGCCATTTATATCAAATTGGACACCGAACTATTGGATCGCACGACCCTCGAAGGCCTGGTCAACAACCCGGCACCGACAGCGTGCGAAGCCTAGGAGAACGTTATGGCCCGTGGGGTTAACAAAGTCATATTGGTCGGCACTTGCGGCCAGGATCCCGAAGTTCGCTACTTGCCTAACGGTAACGCCGTGACCAACCTGAGTCTGGCGACCAGCGAACAATGGACCGACAAGCAAACCGGTCAGAAGGTCGAGAAAACCGAATGGCACCGTGTGTCGATGTTCGGCAAAGTGGCGGAGATCGCCGGCGAATACCTGCGTAAAGGTTCGCAAGTCTACATCGAAGGCAAGTTGCAGACCCGCGAGTGGGAAAAAGACGGCATCAAGCGTTACACCACTGAAATCGTGGTTGACATGCAAGGCACCATGCAACTGCTCGGCGGCCGCCCACAACAGGGCGAGCAACAAGGTGGCGGCAACAACTACCAGCAGCAGGCCCCACGCCAGCAGGCTCCGCGCCCGCAGCAGTCGGCCCCGCAACAGCGTTCGGCCCCGGCTCCTCAGCAGGCCGCGCCGCAACCGGCTCCGGATTTCGACAGTTTTGATGACGACATTCCGTTCTAGGCCCTAGCCTCAGGCTGGCAGAACGCACAAAACCCGCGTTTCCTCCCTTGGAAACGCGGGTTTTTTATTGACCGCAATTCAGCCTTGGGAGGCCAGGAATTCATCCGTCGAGACCACGCTGGCATAGGCGAACGCCAACGCCGACATGAACGCCGCATGCGCCTGGGCGGCGGGGACGGTGATGCCGTTGAACTCCAGCTCGCAGGTGGCGCAGGCGTCGTGGATCACGCTGACGTTGTAGCCCAGGTCGGCAGCGGCGCGGGTGATGGCGTCGATGCACATATGACTCATGCTACCGGCGATCACCAGGCTGTCGATGTGATGCTGTTCAAGGATCGCTTGCAGCTCAGTGTCGCGAAATGAATTGACGAAGTGCTTGAGCACCACCGGTTCTTCGGCGCGGTTTTGCACCTTGGGGTGCAGGTGCGCGCCCAGGGAGCCTGGGGTGAAGAACGGCGCATCGTCGTGGGTGAACTCATGGCGGATGTGCACCACCAGGTCTCCCGCCGCGCGGGCCGCGCCGAGCAGGCGGGCGGCGTTGTCGGCGGCGGCTTCCACGCCCGCAAGTGGCCATTTGCCGTCGGGGAAGTAGTCGTTCTGGATATCGACTAGGATGAGCGCTTGCTTGGCCATGGGGCGGTCCTCGGTGATGGAAGTGGCGCCCAGTATCGGCAACGGCTGCGCCTGCGGGCATTGGCCGTACCGACAATAAAGAGGGGAAAGCTGACAATGGCGGGAGAACGTGCGGTCGTTGAGTTGGGCGTGCTGGTGTATCCGGGCGCGCAGTGGGCGGCGGTTCATGGTTTGACGGATCTGTTCGGGGTGGCTAACCGCATTGCCGCCGAACAGTGCAGCGCCCAGCTCCCACGCCTGCGGGTCAGCCACTGGCAAACCGAGGCGGATGGCAGGCCAGTGCGGGTGTTCGACAGCCACCCCGGGGCCGAACATCCGCTGGTCGCGGTATTGATTCCACCTTCCATCGCGGCGTTTTCCGACAACCTGCCCTTGCAGGCGCTGACCCAGTGGCTGCGTGAGCAGCACGCCAACGGCGCGACCCTGGGTGGCGTGTGCGTCGGCTCGCTGCTGTTGGCTGAAAGCGGCCTGCTTGATGGGCGCAGCGCCACCACCCACTGGACATCGGTCACGGCCTTCGCCGAGCGTTACCCGGCGATCAAGGTGCAGGCCAATACCCCCATTGTCGACGACGGCGACCTGATAACCACTGCCGGCTTGATGGCCTGGGCCGAGTTGGGCCTGCGCCTGGTGGATCGCCTGCTGGGGCCGAGCATCGCGGCGGGCACGGCGCGGTTTTTGGTGATCGAGCACAGCGACAGCGCACGCCACTGTGGCAGCAATTTTGCGCCGATCCTCAGCCATGGCGATGGGGCGGTGCTCAAGGTCCAACATTGGTTGCAAGGCAATGGCGCGGTGGACGTGTCGGTGGCAGCGATGGCGCAGTGCGCGGGCCTGGAGGAGCGCACGTTCCTGCGGCGTTTTCGCGCCGCCACGGGGCTTAAGCCGACGCAATACTGCCAGCACCTGCGGGTCGGCAAGGCGCGCGAATTGCTGGAGTTCACCCAAGGCACTATCGACCACATCGCCTGGACGGTGGGTTACCAGGACCCCAGCGCTTTTCGCGCCACCTTCAAGAAAATCACCGGCCTGGCGCCGAGCGAATACCGCACGCGTTTTGGTGTGGGTTCGCCCACGGTGGTGCGGGTGGCGGCGCACTGAATGGGCGTACTTTGTAAGTGACGGTTGCGCTGCAAAGCCGCAAAATGCAACGATTCCGGCAATCATCACGGCAAGACCTCCGGGTTTTTGCGCATCAACAATCGTTCTCGACAGACTGGGCCTGCTGACTTTATGCGAATGCGCCTTATGTTATTGGGCGGCGGGAATGCCCTCGGGCAGGCGCTGATTCGCCTCGGTGCGGAAGAAGACATCGGTTTTCTCGCGCCCCGCCCACCGCAAGACGGTTGGGACGCCGCGAGCTTGACGCAACTGCTCGACGACACCCGCCCCGACGCCTTGATTAACCTCGCCTACTACTTCGACTGGTTCCAGGCCGAAGCGGTGGCCGAGCCACGCCTGGCCGAGCAGGAACGCGCGGTGGAACGCCTCGCCGAGCTGTGCCAGCACCACAACATCATCCTCCTGCAACCCTCCAGCTATCGCGTGTTCGACGGCTCGCGGGCCACGGCCTACAGCGAAAAAGACGAGCCGGTGCCGTTGGGCCTGCGCGGCCAGGCGCTATGGCGCATCGAGCAAAGCGTGCGCGCTACGTGCCCACAGCATGTGCTGTTGCGCTTTGGCTGGTTGCTGGACGACAGCCTCGACGGCACCCTGGGGCGTTTCCTGGCCCGGGCCGAAACCGCCGAAGAGTTGCTGATGGCCGACGACCGGCGTGGCAACCCGACCCCGGCCGACGACGCCGCCCGGGTGATTATCTCGGTGCTCAAGCAGCTCGATTGCGCCGCACCCCTGTGGGGCACGTACCACTACGCCGGGCACGAAGCCACCACGCCGCTGGCGCTGGGGCAGGCGATTCTCAGCGAGGCGCGGCAGTTGCACCCCCTGGCGATCGAAGCGCCTACCGCGCAGGCCCACGCCGCGCGCCCGGATGCTGGCGAAGAACCGCAACACGCGGTGCTGGCCTGCAAGAAAATTCTGCACACTTTCGGGATCAAGCCACGTGCCTGGCGCGCGGCGCTCCCGGGCTTACTGGATAGGTTTTATCGTCATGGCTAAAGGCATTGTCTTAATCACCGGTGGCGCCGGTTTCATTGGTTCCCACCTGACCGACGCACTGTTGGCCAAGGGCTACTCGGTGCGGGTGCTTGACGACCTGTCCACTGGCAAGCGCAGCAACCTGGCGCTGGATAACCCCAAGGTCGAGCTGATCGTCGGCGACGCCGCCGATGCCGCGTTGGTGGCCCAGGCCATGGCCGGGTGCCAGGCTGTCGCCCACTTGGCGGCAGTCGCATCGGTGCAGGCCTCGGTGGACGACCCGGTACGCACCCACCAGAGCAACTTCATCGCTACCCTCAATGTTTGCGAGGCCATGCGCGAGCACGGCGTCAAGCGTGTGGTGTTCGCCTCCAGCGCGGCAGTGTACGGCAACAACGGCGAAGGCCAGGCCATCGACGAAGACACTCCCAAGGCGCCGCTTACGCCCTACGCCTCGGACAAACTGGCCAGCGAGTATTACCTGGATTTCTACCGTCGCGAGCATGGGCTGGCGCCGGCGATCTTCCGCTTTTTCAACATCTTTGGCCCACGCCAGGACCCGTCTTCGCCGTACTCCGGGGTCATCAGCATTTTCAGCGAGCGGGCGGCCAAGGGCCTGCCGATCACCGTGTTTGGCGATGGCGAGCAAACCCGCGACTTCCTCTACGTGGCAGACCTGGTCGGCCTACTGGTGCAAGCCCTCGAAGCGCCGAGCCTGGAAGTGGGCGCGGTGAACGTCGGCTGGAACCAGTCCATCAGCCTCAAGCAATTGCTGGTGGCGCTTGAAGGCGTGGTCGGTTCGCTGCCCGCCATCAGCCATGGCCCGGCGCGGGCCGGCGATATCCGCCATTCGCGGGCCAACAACCAGCGCCTGGCGCAGCGTTTTGAGCTGCCTGTGCAAACACCGCTGACCGTGGGCCTGGCGCGCCTGCTCGGCCGCTGAGCATTCGACGGGCATAAAAAAGGCGCCTTCGCAGGCGCCTTTTTCGTGGGCGGGGTACTTAGAACTTGTAGCCCAGGCCAACCATGTACACGAACGGATCAACATCAACGTCGACCTTGGCGCGGGTGCCAGGGGATACGCCGTCGTTGTTCACGTAGGCGGTGGTTTCGATGTCGATGTAGCGAACCTGGGCGTTGAGCATGATTCTGTCGGTAATCATGTAGTCGGCGCCTAGTTGAGCGGCCCAGCCCCAGCTGTTGCTGGCGCGGAAATTGTCGAAACCGGCGGCTTGCGCGTCGCTGCCAACGTGTTCGTCATAGATCCAGGTGTAGTTGATGCCGGCGCCCACGTAGGGTTGGAATGCGGACTTGGTGTCCAGCGGGTAGTAGACCACGCTCAGGGTTGGCGGCAGGTGCTTGAGGGAGCCGAGCTTGCCGTTGGCCGGGGCCAGGGCAGTGCCTTTGATTTTCACGTCGTGTTCAAACGGCGTGGCGGCCAGCAGTTCGAGACCCCAGTGGTCGGTCAGCATGTAAGCGAAGTTCAGACCCAGCTGAGTGTCGCTGTCCATGGTGGCTTTGCCGCCCAGGTCGTGACCAGCCAGCAGACCACGGTCTACCTTGACGCTGGACGAGTCGGCTTTCGGGTTGACGGTGATGGCACCGGCACGCACGAGGATGTCGCCAGCCTGGTGGGCATGGGCGATCGGCGCGGCGAGCGCGAGGGCAAACAGGGAAGCGCTAAGCAAAGACTTGTGCATGGGGGCTCCAAAGGACGTTTTTAGTTGGCTGCGTCCAATGGTAGTGATGACCCAGGGGCAGGCTTTGACACAGCTCAATGAAAACGCGATGGACCCCGTAAACAGGGAACCTTTTGCGTTTTACTCGGGCAACTCGTAGAGGTAGATCTTCTCGGCGTCCATCTGGTAGCCGGCATCGGCCAATTCGCTGCTGGACGCTTTGACCTGCAACGCGCCCTCGATCCAGTACGGCTGGTACAGCTCTTCGAGCTTGACCCCCACTTCGCTTTTCACATGCACGATCTGGTTCGACGGCGGTGGCGGCACGTGGATGCAGGCGCCGAAGTAGGGCACCAGGAGGAAGTCCGTGGTGCGCCCCGCCTCGTTGACCTCCAGCGGCACGATGTAGCCCGGCAGGCGGATGCGCTCACCGTTCAGGCCCTTGACCACCGGCGCGTCGGGCATGTCCTGATGGGCGGCGGGGCCGGCCTCGGCGGCCAGGGCATCGCTGAGCTTGGCCAGGTCGTGTAGGGGCGTCATGTTCGGTTCGACTACGGGCGCGTCGGGCGGGATCATTTCCGACCAGGTCAGGTCCCGGGGTTCGGCCGCCCACGACGGCAGGGCGACCAGTAACAGCAGCGCAAGCAGGGCGCGGGGCATGCGGTGTTTCCTCATAAACGAATGGACAGGCCATCGGCCAGGGATTGCCGGTAGGCGCGCCAGGCCGGCACGCTGCCCATCAGCACAGCGGCCGCCAGGATAGCGCCCATCAGCGCCCACTCATACTCGCTTGGCCAGGCCAGCGGCAGGTACAACCCATAGTTGGCCTGCACATAGCCTTGGGCGAGGGCGATGCCCAGGTACAGCAACCCCAGGCCCGCCGTGACCCCGGCCAACGCCAGGGCGAACGCCTCCAGCACCAGCAGGCTCGCGATGTGCCAGGGCCGCGCGCCCACCGAGCGCAGGATCGCCATCTCGCGGCGGCGTTCGTTGAGGCTGGTGAGAATTGCCGTGAGCATGCCGATCAACCCCGTCAGCACCACGAACAGCGACACCACGAACAGCGCCTTTTCGGCGGTGCCCATCAGGCTCCACAGCTCTTGCAACGCCACCCCCGGCAGGATCGCCAGCAGCGGTTCGCCACGGAACTCGTTGATTTCGCGCTGCACAGCGAAGGTGGAAATCTTGCTGTTGAGGCCGAGCATGAACGCGGTGATGGCCTGAGGCTTGAGGTCCATGTTGCGTGCCTGTTCGGCGCTTACCCGGCCTTTGCCCCGGGCGGGCATGCCGTTTTGCCAATCGATGTGGATCGCTTCCATGCCGCCCAGGCTGATATGCAGCGTGCGGTCCACCGGCGTGCCGGTGCGCTGGAGGATGCCGACCACGGTGAAGGGCTTGTCGTCGTGCTTGACCAGGCTCACCGCCGCCACGCCATGGGCCAGCACCAGTTGTTCGCCCAGTGTGTAATGCAGTGCCTGGGCCACTTCGGCACCCAGCACCACCTCGAACGGGTCGCTGGCGAAGGCGCGGCCATCGGCCAGCGCCAGGTGCTGCTGGCGCCCGTATTGGTAATGCTGGAAGTAGGCCTCGGTGGTGCCCATCACCCGGTAGCCGCGATGGGAGTCGCCCAGGGACATGGGGATCGCCCACTTCACTTTCGGGTGGCTGGCGAAGTGCTCGAAGCTGTCCCAGCGGATGTTGTTGGTGGCGTTGCCGATGCGAAACACCGAATACAGCAGCAGGTTCACCGAGCCTGAGCGGGCGCCGACGATCAAGTCGCTGCCGCTGATGGTGCTAGCGAAACTGGCGCGGGCCTCGGTGCGCACCCGCTCCACCGCCAGCAGCAGGCACACCGACAGGGCAATGGCGAACGCGGTGAGGGTCGCGGTAAAGCGGCGGTTAGCCAGGCTGGCCATGGCTAGGCGGAACAAGTACATCTCAAACCTCGCAGGGCGCGGCGGCGCGATTGAGTTCGGCCAGGGACAAGTGGCGGTCGAACAGCGGCGCCAGGCTTTGGTCATGGCTGACGAACAACAGGCTGGCGCCGGCCTCGCGGCATTCGGCGAACAGCAGGCGGATAAAGGCCTCGCGGGCGTCGTAGTCCAGGGCCGAGGTCGGTTCGTCGGCGATCACCAGCTCCGGTTGGCCGATCAGCGCACGGGCGGCGGCCACCCGTTGCTGTTGGCCGATGGACAGGGCATCGGCGCGCCGGCCCAGCAGGCTGGGGTCGGTCAGGCCCAGGTGCGCCAGCAGGGTGCTGGCGGCTTTTTCCACGCTGCCATGGCGCTGCGCGGCGCGGCGCGCGCGCAGCTTGGAGAAGTGGCACGGCAACTCGACGTTTTCACGCACCGACAAAAAGGGCAGCAAGTTGAATTGCTGGAAGATGTAGCCCGTGTGATCGACCCGGAAGCGGTCACGGGCGCCCGCCGCCAGCGCGGTCAACTCCTGGCCCAGCAGGCGGATGCTGCCGCTGTCGGGCTTCTGTACCCCGCCCAACAGGCCCAGCAGGGTGGTCTTGCCGCTGCCGCTGGGGCCTTTGAGAAACAGCGTCTGGCCGGGTTCCAGGCGAAACGCCGGGATATCCAGCAACTGCGGGTGGCCGGGCCAACTGAAACTCAGGTGGGAGAGTTCGATAAGCGCTTGGGTCATGGCGACGGGTTCTTGGTGGGTTCGGTGCAACCCCAGCCCTCTGTGGGAGCAGGCTTGCTCCCACAGAGGGCTGGGTATGTTTTTAGAAGGTCAGCAGCGCAGCCTTGGCCGTGACTTCAACCCCTTGCTGGCCGCTCGGGCCGATGAGTTGTACCGCAATTTTCTGGGTGGCGGGGAAGGTCTTGAACAGATTGCCCAGGTCCAGGTGCTTCAACGCGGCGGGCGTGGCGCAGGTGAACTGGTAGTGGGCGTGGATTTCGCTGTGGTCGTGGTCGTGTTCGTCGCCCTCTGCATCGTGGTCGTGATCTTCGGCTTTGTCGCCGAACAGCGGGCTCTCCAACTCTTGGCTGGCCACCGTGCAACCGGCAGTGGCGGGCAAGCTGAACAGCGCCAAAGGTTGCGCCAGTTGCGCGTGCACGGCGGTGACCTTGGCCTTGTCGGCGTCGCTGCTGGCCACGTGTTCGAAACCCACCAGGTTCATCGCCGGGCTTTGTAGTTCCAGCTCCAGGGTCTTGCCATCCAGCGCCGCATTCAGGCGCGCGACCCCGTGTTCGTGGGCGCCGAGGCTGCCATGCTCGTGGTCGTGGGTGTCGGCGGCTTGGGCGGCCACCAGGGGCAACAGGGCAAACGGCAGGGCGAGAAGCAGACGGCGCATGGCAAGTCTCCGAGGGGAAATGTTATGTAATCTTATAACGATTGGTCGCGGAGTGTGCCCCTCTGCTTGGCGTTACGCAAGCTGCGTGGGAGCATGCCCGCCACAAATATGAGGCAGACCCTATGTTGCGGATTCGTGGAAGCATCGGCGATTGGCCGGTGGATTTGACCCTGGAACTGGATGAGCAAGACTGGGCGCGCCTGGGTGGCCAGTTGCAGGTGGAAAAGGTCGAGGCAGCCGCGCCGGCCGCCAGCACGGCGGGCAAACCGGTGAACCAGGATGATGCCTTGTGGCTGATCGCCCAGGACCTGCTGCGCCAGGCCGGGCAGCTGAGCGGGCCGGATTTGCTGGCCCGGCTCGAAAGCCTGACCGGCAGCGCGGCGGCGGGTAAGCGCCTGTTGGTGCGCTTGCGCCATAGCGCCGGGGTCAAGGTGGTGAGCGGCGGGGATACGCCGCTTTATAGCTGGGTGGACTAGTACAGCGCGGCGAACAGCTTGCGCCGGTAGGTGGTCACTAACGGGTGATCGTTGCCCAGCAGGAGGAACACTTGCAGCAGGGTCTTGTGGGGCAGGCCTTCGCTGTAGCTGCGGTTGCGCACGAACAGCTTGAGCAACGCTTCCAGGGCCGCTTCGTACTGCTGGCGCGCCAGTTGCTGGATCGCCAGTTGATACGCCGCTTCATCGTCCTGCGGGTTTTGCGCCAGGCGGGTTTTCAGGTCGGCGGCGTCCGGCAGGTCGGCCGCTTGGCGCAGGAAGGTGATTTGCGCCTTGGCCCCGGCCAGCGCGGCTTTGTGCTCGTCGCTCTTGACTGCGTCGAGCACGGTTTGTGCCTCGCCCAATTCGCCCCGTTCGGCGAGGCAACGGGCGTAGAGAATCAGCGCGCCGGCGTGGGTGTTGTCTTCTCCCAGCAGCACTTTGAGCGCCGCTTCGGCGTCGGCGAAACGGCCGCTGTCGAACAAGGCCTGGGCCTGCTCGAAGGGGTCGGCCGCCGCCGGTGGTGGCATTTGCACATGGGGTTCGAGCAGGGCGCGCACAGCCGACTCCGGCTGCGCCCCGGCAAAGCCGTCCACCGGTTGGCCATCCTTGAACAGCACCACGGTGGGCAGGCTGCGAATGCCGAAGCGGGCGACGATGTCTGCCTCGGCATCGCAATCGACCTTGGCCAACAGCAACGCACCCTGATAGCTCTCGGCGATCTGCGCCAGCATGGGCATCAGCGCCTTGCACGGCGCGCACCACTCGGCCCAGAAATCCACCAGCACGGGTTTATGGAACGACGCCTCGATCACCGTTTGATCGAAGTCGGCAGTGGTGGCGTCGAAGATGTAGGGGGTGTCCTGGCTCATGGGGCAATCTCGCAAAACGTGGATGGGCGCACTATACGGCGTGGCGGGGGGTGGCCGGTAGGTCGAGTGGCTGCGGCGAAATCCTGTAGGCGTTAGCCGCGCTGCGCGTGGTAAAGGCTGACATGGCGGAATTCTTCCGGTTCGGCCAGGTCCGGCAGGGTCATGGCCTGGAGCATCAGCAGGCGGGTGTACAGCGGGTGGCGAAAATCCCGTACCCGCGAGTCGGCCACCAGGGCTTCGCGGCCGCGGCTCAAGAAGGCGTCGAGCAGCGGCAGGTTGGCACGGTCGTACAGCACATCGGCGACCAGGATCAGGTCGAAGCGGTCGGCTTCGGCGAAAAAATCCGTCGAGTAGCCCAGGGTCACGCCGTTGAGCGCAGCGTTGGCTTGGCACGCGGCAAGCGCCAAGGGGTCGAGGTCGCAGGCCACCACTTCCAGCGCCCCGGCCTTGGCCGCGGCAATCCCCGCCACGCCGGAGCCGGCGCCGAAATCCAACACGCGCTTACCGCGCACCCACTGCGGGTGTTGCGCCAGGTAGCGCGCCAGCGCCAGGCCACTGGCCCAGCAGAAGCTCCAGTACGGCGGCTCATGGAGGATGCGCCGGGTTTCTTCCGGGCTGAAGGCGCGGTCCATGTTGTCGCCATCGATCAGCCACAGCTTGAGGTCGGTGCCCGGCAGCGGGCAGGGCACCAGGCGCGCGTCCCCCAGCAATTGAGCCAGGGCCTGTTGCAGGTCGAGCGGTGCGGTCATGGCGCTTTGACGAGTTGCAGCGCGCCCAGGGCCTGGGTGGTGGGTTGCTCGATACGCAGCGCCGGCAGGTGCAGGATCAATTGCCCGGACTGGCTGGCGCGCCCACGCAACTCGACGCGCGCGCCACCGGGGAAGGCTTCGGGGTTGAAGCGCAGGCGAAACGGCAGGGCCTGGTTATTGCCGATCAGGCTGGAGCTGGCGAGCAACTGCTGCGGGCGGCCACGGTCGTCGATCACCAGCAGCGCCAGCTCTACTTCCGCCCCCGCCGGGACGTTTTGCAGGCTGCCGCTCAGTTCGCGCTGGAAGGCTGGCAACGGGCCGAGGTCGGCGGCGCTGTGGGCTTTTTTCTGCGCCTGGGTGCTGGCGGGGCCGGGCTTGGGTTCGGCGGGCTTGGGCGCCTCACTGCTGCACGCCGCCAGGAGGCCGACCAGACTGAGCAAAACGAGGGGACGTAGCGGCATGTGAAGCTCCAGCAAAGCGAAGGTGTTGTGTGCGGTACAGCGTAGCCCGTCTGTATACCGCAAAGCCTATGGCTTGTCTTGCCACCGGGATGCGCTACCATGGCCCTCCCTTTTTTTGTTGCCTGCCACCATGCACTGTCCCTTCTGCGGTGCCAACGACACCAAGGTCATCGATTCCCGTCTGGTCGCCGAAGGCGATCAGGTTCGCCGCCGCCGCGAATGCCTGGCCTGCGGTGAGCGCTTCACCACGTTTGAAACCGCCGAACTGGTGTTGCCGCGCCTTATCAAGAGCGATGGCAGCCGCCAGCCGTTCGACGAAGAGAAGCTGCGCGCCGGGATGCTGCGCGCCCTGGAAAAACGTCCGGTGAGTGTCGAGCGCCTGGAGTCGTCCCTGGCCCACATCAAGCACAAACTGCGCGCCACCGGCGAGCGCGAGGTCAAGTCCCTGGTGGTCGGTGAACTGGTGATGGCCGAGCTGCAAAAGCTGGATGAAGTCGCCTATATCCGTTTCGCCTCGGTGTATCGCCGCTTCCAGGACCTCAACGAGTTCCGCGAAGAAATCGATCGCCTGGCCCGGGAGCCCGCCAAAGAATGAGCCTTTCTCCAGAGCAAGCCGTCCTCGACGCCCACTACATGGCGCGAGCCCTGGAATTGGCGCGCAAAGGCCTCTACACCACCCACCCCAACCCCCGTGTCGGTTGCGTGATCGTGCGCGACGGCGAGGTGGTCGGCGAAGGCTGGCACGTGCGCACTGGCGAGCCCCATGCCGAAGTCCACGCCCTGCGCGCCGCTGGCGCCAAGGCCCGCGACGCCACGGCTTACGTCACCTTGGAGCCGTGCAGCCATCACGGCCACACGCCGCCCTGCGCCGATGCGCTGGTGACGGCCGGGGTGGCGCGGGTGGTCGCGGCCATGCAGGACCCCAACCCGGAAGTTGCCGGGCGCGGTTTGCAGCGCCTGGCCCAGGCCGGGATCGCGGTGCACAGCGGCGTGCTCGAAGGCGAAGCGCGGGCGCTCAACCGCGGTTTTCTCAAGCGCATGGAACACGGTTTACCCTTTGTGCGGGTCAAGTTGGCCATGAGCCTGGATGGGCGCACCGCCATGGAAAGCGGCGAGAGCCAATGGATCACCGGCCCCGCCGCGCGGTCGGCGGTGCAACGCCTGCGGGCCGAGGCCAGCGTGGTGCTGACCGGCGCCGACACCGTGCTGGCCGACGACGCGCGCCTGACCGTGCGTGCCGCCGAACTGGGCCTGGACGCTGAAAACACCGCCCTGGCCATGAGCCGCCCGCCGCTGCGGGTGCTGGTGGACGGGCGCTTGCGGGTGCCGCTGGACGCGCCGTTCTTCAAGGCCGGCCCGGTACTGGTCGCCACCTGCGTGGCCATCGAGGAGCAATACGCCACTGGGCCGGAGTGCCTCATCGTGCCGGGCCTTGAAGGCCAGGTCGATTTGCACGCGTTGCTACAGGCACTGGCCGCCCGGGGCGTCAACGACGTGCTGGTGGAAGCGGGGCCGCGCCTGGCCGGGGCCTTTGCGCGCCAGGGCCTGGTGGACGAATACCAGATATTCATCGCCGGCAAGTTCCTCGGCTCCACCGGCCGGCCGTTGCTCGACTGGCCGCTGGCGCAGATGAAAGACGCGCCGCAGCTGAAAATCACTGAAATGCGTGCGGTCGGCGATGACTGGCGGGTCACTGCGATCCCGCTGCCGAACGCAGGCGTATAATCGCGGCCTTTGGCCTGGCGCAGGCCTGTTCTCGAGGAGAACCCCATGTTCACCGGCATCATCGAATCCATCGGCAGCATCCGCGCATTGACCCCCAAGGGCGGCGATGTGCGGGTCTATGTTGAAACCGGCAAGCTCGACCTGGGCGACGTCAAACTGGGCGACAGCATCGCCGTCAACGGCGTGTGCCTGACCGCGGTGGAGCTGCCCGGCGACGGTTTTTGGGCCGATGTCAGCCGCGAAACCCTGGACTGCACCGCGTTCCACCAGTTGAAGGCCGGCAGCCGGGTCAACCTAGAAAAAGCCCTGACCCCCACCACCCGCTTAGGTGGGCACCTGGTCAGTGGCCACGTTGACGGCGTGGGCGAGGTGATTGCACGGGAAGAAAACGCCCGCGCCATTCAATTTCGCATCCGCGCGCCCAAGGAACTGGCCAAGTACATCGCCCACAAAGGCTCGATCACCGTCGATGGCACCAGCCTGACGGTCAACGCAGTCAATGGCGCTGAATTCGAATTGACCATCGTCCCCCACACGCTGGCCGAGACCATCATGGCCGACTACCGGCCGGGGCGTGAGGTCAACCTGGAAGTTGACTTGCTTGCACGTTATCTGGAGCGCTTGCTGCTGGGCGATAAAGCCGCCGAGCCTGCCGCGCCCGGCAAGATCACCGAAAGCTTTCTAGCCGCCAATGGCTATCTCAAATCCTGAACCAAGGGGGTGCCGCGTGGCGCTCAATAGCATCGAAGAACTGGTCGAAGACATCCGCCAAGGCAAGATGGTCATCCTGATGGATGACGAAGACCGCGAGAACGAAGGCGACTTGATTATGGCCGCCGAATGCTGCAAGGCCGAAGACATCAACTTCATGGTCAAGCACGCCCGGGGCCTGGTGTGCATGCCCATGAGCCGCGAGCGCTGCGAACTGCTCAAGTTGCCGCTGATGTCGCCGCGCAACGGCTCGGGTTTCGGCACCAAGTTCACCGTCTCCATCGAAGCCACCACGGGCGTCACCACCGGCATTTCCGCCGCTGACCGCGCCCGCACCGTGCAGGCTGCGGCCGCCAAGGACGCCAAGGCCGAAGACATCGTTAGCCCCGGCCACATCTTCCCGCTGATGGCCCAGCCGGGCGGCACCCTGGCCCGCGCCGGCCACACCGAGGCCGCATGCGACCTGGCGCGCATGGCCGGGTTCGAGCCCAGCGGCGTGATCTGCGAAGTGATGAACGACGACGGCACCATGTCCCGCCGCGCGGAACTGGAGGCGTTCGCCGCCGAGCACAACATCAAGATCGGCACCATTGCCGACCTGATCCACTACCGGATGATCCACGAACGTACCGTTCAGCGGATTGCCGAGCAGCCGCTGGACAGCGAACTGGGGCAGTTCAACCTGGTGACCTACCGTGATTCGGTCGAAGGCGACGTGCACATGGCCCTGACCCTGGGCAACATCTGCGCCGAAGAACCGACCCTGGTGCGCGTGCACAACATGGACCCCTTGCGCGACCTGCTGCTGGTCAAGCAACCAGGGCGTTGGAGCCTGCGGGCCGCCATGGCCGCAGTGGCCCAGGCCGGCAGCGGCGTGGTGCTATTGCTCGGTCACCCCCTCGATGGCGATGTGTTGCTGGCCCATATCCGCGAAACCGCGGACCAGGCGCCGGCGAAAAAACCGACCACCTACAGCATTGTCGGGGCCGGTTCGCAGATCCTGCGGGACCTGGGCGTGCGCAAGATGCGCCTGATGAGCGCGCCAATGAAATTTAATGCGATATCCGGTTTCGACCTGGAAGTTGTAGAATACGTGCCCTCCGAATAAAGGCCGGGCGTTTTCCGCCCCTTGTTCGCGGTTCAAATATCACCGAGGGACGCGCAAAAAGGCGCGTCCCGGCTCTTTAAGAGATTTGTCGAATGACCCTCAAGACCATCGAAGGTACCTTCATCGCCCCCAAGGGCCGCTACGCGCTCGTCGTTGGCCGCTTCAACAGCTTCGTGGTTGAAAGCCTGGTCAGTGGCGCCGTTGATGCCCTGGTTCGCCATGGCGTGAGCGAAAGCGATATCACCCTGATCCGCGCCCCGGGCGCCTTCGAGATTCCGCTGGTGGCGCAGAAAGTCGCGCAAAAGGGCGAATACGCAGCGATCATCGCCCTGGGCGCAGTCATTCGCGGCGGCACTCCGCACTTTGAATACGTGGCAGGCGAATGCACCAAGGGCCTGGCCCAGGTGTCCATGGAGTTCGGCGTGCCGGTTGCGTTTGGCGTGCTGACTGTCGACTCCATCGAGCAAGCCATCGAACGTTCCGGCACCAAGGCCGGTAACAAAGGCGCCGAAGCTGCCCTGTCCGCCCTGGAAATGGTCAGCCTGCTGGCGCAGTTGGAGGCCAAGTGATTAGCGACGAAAGCGATCGTTTCAACCCGCGCGATCCGAAACCTGCGGACGCTGGCAAGCCATCCAAGAGCGTCAAGCGTCGCGAGGCCCGTCAGCTCGCGACCCAAGCGCTGTACCAATGGCACATGGCCAAAACTTCGCTGAACGAAATCGAAGCGCAGTTCCGGGTCGATAACGACTTCACCGATGTCGACTCCGGCTACTTCCGCGAGATCCTGCACGGCGTCCCGGCCAACAAGACCGAGATCGACGAGGCCCTCGCGCCTTGCCTGGACATCACCATCGAAGAGCTGGACCCGGTTGAACTGGCGGTGTTGCGCCTGTCCACCTGGGAACTCATCAAGCGCGTCGATGTGCCTTACCGTGTGGTCATCAACGAAGGCATCGAGCTGGCCAAGGTCTACGGTTCCACCGACGGCCACAAGTTCGTCAACGGCGTGCTCGACAAACTGGCCCCGCGCCTGCGTGAAGCCGAAGTGAAGGCGTTCAAGCGCTGATTGGCGCTGGCGTGCGCCATGGGCGAGTTTGAGCTGATCCGTCATTACTTCGCCGCCGCGCCTTGTGCGCAGGCCGGCGAGGGCGTGGCACTGGGGATCGGCGACGACTGCGCCCTGTTGGCGGTTCCCCCCGGGGAACAGTTGGCCATTTCTACCGATACCCTGGTCGCCGGCGTGCATTTTGCCGATCCGTGCGAGCCTTTCCTGCTCGGCCAGCGCTCGCTGGCCGTGGCGGTCAGTGACCTGGCTGCCATGGGCGCCACCCCCATTGCCTTTACCCTTGCCCTGACCCTGCCGACGGTGACCGCCGAGTGGCTGGACGCCTATGCCCGTGGTTTGAACCGCATGGCCCAGGCCTGTGGCGTGAGCCTGGTGGGCGGCGACACCACCCGCGGCCCGTTGAGCCTGACCCTCACCGTGTTCGGCCGGGTGCCCGCGGGCCAGGCCCTGACCCGCAGCGGCGCACGGGCGGGTGACCTGCTCTGCGTGGGCGGCGACCTGGGCCGGGCGGCGGGGGCATTGCCCCTGGTGTTGGGCCAGCGCACGGCCGATGCGGCCATCGCCGAGCCCTTGCTGGCCCAGTACTGGTCGCCTCAGCCACAACTGGCGCTGGGCCAGGCGTTGCGGGGCCGGGCCACGGCCGCGCTGGATATTTCCGACGGTTTGCTGGCCGATTGCGGGCATATCGCCAAGGCCTCTGGCGTAGGCTTGCAGATTGAGCGCGAGCGTGTACCCCTAAGCCCGGCGCTGGTGGCGTTCCTCGGGCTGCAAGGTGCGCAGGCGGCGGCGTTGAGCGGTGGTGACGATTACATCCTGGCCTTTACCCTGCCGGCTGCCGAACTGGCGCCGTTGCAGGCCCAGGGCTGGCCGGTGCACGTCATCGGCCACGTGGTGGCGGGGCAGGGCGTGACGCTGCTGGACGCCGCCGGACACGACATCACCCCGGCAACCCGGGGCTATCAACATTTTCGGGAGACACCGTGACAGATCATCCCAATCAGGTTCCGGCAGAGTTCGTGCCGCCGTCGGTCTGGCGTAATCCCTGGCATTTCCTGGCCTTCGGCTTTGGCTCCGGCACGCTGCCCAAGGCGCCGGGCACCTGGGGTTCGTTAGTTGCGCTACCCTTCATCCCGTTATGGCAGATGCTGCCGGACTGGGGTTACTGGCTGATGCTGGGCATCACCATGCTGTTTGGCTTCTGGCTGTGCGGCAAGGTGGCCGACGATTTGCGGGTACACGACCACGAAGGCATCGTCTGGGACGAAATGGTCGGGATGTGGATCACCCTGTGGCTGGTGCCCGAAGGCTGGTACTGGTTGCTGGCGGGTTTCTTGATGTTCCGCTTCTTCGACATTCTCAAGCCATGGCCGATTCGCTGGATCGACCGGCACGTGCACGGTGGCGTGGGGATCATGCTCGACGATGTGCTGGCCGGGGTGTTTGCCTGGTTGGCGATGCAGGGATTGGTGTGGTGTTTCGCCTGAGGGGCTGCTTGAGGAACCGAGCATGGGCAAGGCTGGATGCTGGCTGTTGATACTGATGTTGGCGGGTTTTAGCACCATGGCCCGGGCCGTTGACCCAGCGGTGCTGCCGCAGCAGATATTGCTGGCCAGCGAGGAGTGGGTCGATTACACCGACGCCAATGGTGGCGGCCTGGCCTGGGAGGTGCTACGCGAAGTCTTCGAGCCGGCCGGTGTGCGCCTGAACATCCGCACCGAGCCTTACACCCGCTCCGTGGGCCTGGCGCAATTGCGCGAGGTGGACGCCCTGGTCGGTTCCTACCGCGACGAGGCCGAAGGCGTGTTGTACCCGCGCTGGAATTTCGACTCCGACCACATCTACGCCCTTGGGCTGGCGACACTGCCGGCGCCAACCCTGGCGACTTTGGGCAAGTATCGCCTGGCCTGGGTGCGCGGCTACCGCTACGAGAACTACCTGCCCAACGTTCGTGCGTTCAACCAGATCGAGCGCCGCGACGGCATCCTGTCGATGCTGCGCCATGGCCGCGCCGACTTTTACATCGATGCCCTGACCGAGGTCGAATACGTCCAAGGCAAGGCCGCCGATCCGTCGCTCTACCGCCGCAGCCACTTGGCTGAACTGCCGCTCTACCTGGGATTCGCCGACACCCCGCGCGGGCGGGCGCTAATGGCCTTGTACGATCAGCGCATGGCGGTGTTGGTCAGCAGTGGCCAGTTGCGTGGGATTTTTGCCCGATGGAAACAACCCTACCCATTCGCTGACAGCGGCCTGCCGGGCGGGCAGTAATCAAACTTCTTGATCTTTATGGTCGGTAATTCAGCCTAAGCGCCTGTAGGAACCTGCTGTTACAATGCCGCCTCTGCGAATCACAACCAGATCAGGAGCACACGGTGCCCGTCGTTTTTGTCGCCGCTTCCAAGCTGCCAACCCCTTTTGCGCAATTCACCATGCACGGCTTCCTCGACGAAGCCACGGGCCGCGAGCATGTAGTGCTCAGCCTCGGTGAGTTCGACGATGGCGCCCCGGTTCTGGGCCGCTTGCACTCCGAGTGCCTGACCGGTGACGCCCTGTTCAGCCAGCGTTGCGACTGTGGCTCGCAACTGGAAGCCGCGATGCGCGCCATCGCCCGTGAGGGCCGCGGCGTGCTGCTGTACCTGCGCCAGGAAGGGCGCGGTATCGGTTTGCTGAACAAGATCCGCGCCTACGAACTGCAAGATGGCGGCGCCGACACCGTCGAAGCCAACGAACGCCTGGGCTTTGCCGCCGACCAGCGCGACTACGCCATCTGCCTGCCGATGCTCGAACACCTGGGGGTCAAATCCCTGCGCCTGATGACCAACAACCCGCGCAAGGTCAAGGCCTTGACCGATATGGGCATCACCGTCGCCGAGCGCGTGCCGCTGCACACCGGCCATAACCCGCACAACAAGCTCTACCTGGCGACGAAGGCCAGCAAGCTCGACCACATGATGGGCAACGAGCACCAGGGCGAGGTAGAAGGCGCGTGACCCGTGGTCAAGTTCGGCGGCGACTGGCCGTCAATTGGTGGCAATACCTGGCGCTGGCGTTGTTGCCGCTGTTCGTTATCAACGGCGTGTTCAGCCAGGCCGACCCTGTATTGCCACTGCTGGCGATGCCATTTTTCATCGCCGGCATGGCTTCGATGTTTGTCAGCCTGAAGTTTTTCGGCGGTTTCAAGCACGCCTTGATCGACACCCACAAAGCCCTCGACTCCCCTGAGGAGCCCGCAGCCTGGATCAACCTGGCGGCGCGCCGCCGCGTGGCATTCCTGGCCGCCTCGCTGCCGGCGTGGATCGGTGCCCTGGCCGTGTTCGTCGGCCTGGAAGCGATACCCGTGATGCTGCTGGCGCTGGCCAGCGCGGTGCTGTTCTACCTCTATCGCATTCCGCGCCAACTGGGTTGATGCGCTTCTGGTGGGTGGTCCTGCTGTTGGCCGCCAGCCCCTGGGCGGCGGCGCAACGGGTGGTCAGCCTGGCGCCGTCGCTGACGGAAATCGTCGTTGAGCTGGGCGCCGGCGACTTGCTGGTGGGTGTGCTCGATGCCGGTGAGCGCCCGGCCGGGCTCCAAGGCCTGCCATCCTTGGGCCGCTACGGCCAGTTGGACATCGAGCGCCTGCTCAGCCTGCAACCCGACTTGCTGCTGCTCTGGCCCGGCAGCGTTGGCCCGGCCCAGCGCGAGCAGCTCAAGCGCCTGAATATCCCGACCTTTGTCGCCGAACCCCATAGCCTCGAACAACTCATCCACCAGATCGACCAGATCGGCCAACGCCTGGGGCGCGCCGAACGTGGCCGCGCCTTGGCCGGCGAGCTGCGCCACCGGCTCGATGAGCTGCGCCAGCGCTATCACCGGGATGAACCGCTGCGGGTGTTCTACCAGGTCTGGGACCAGCCGCTGTACACCGTGGGCGGCGGCCAGATCATCAGCGATGCCCTGACGGTGTGCGGCGCGCGCAATGTGTTCGACGACCTCCCGCTGCCGGCCCCGCAAGTCAGCCTCGAAGCGGTGTTGCAGCGCAACCCGCAGCTGATCCTGGCCAGCGACCAACGGCAACTGGACGCCTGGAAGGCCTGGCCGCAGGTAGCGGCGGTGGCCCAGGGGCGGTTGCTGCGGATCGCGGATAAAGGCCTGGAGCGGCCCAGCGGGCAGATGATCGAAGCCACCGCGCGCTTGTGCCAAGGAATTGCGGCGCAGCACTGAGGCCGCTTTAGCCGGTAGCCACCAACCCTCTGTGGGAGCAGCTGTCATTCGTCACCGCCACCCGGTGCCGCCATGGCGAGCAGGCTCGCTCCCACAGAGGAAAAATCCCCCCACACCACCGTTCAACCGTGGGAGCTGGCCTGCCCGCGATGAGCCCCGCAGCAACCCCTAAAGCTGCGGCGTCCAGGTCACGCCGAGCATCCAGGTCTGGCCTGCTTCGCGGTAGTTTTGGTTGTTCTTGAAACTCGCCTCTTGGTAGCTATAGCGGGCGCGGGCATAGTGCTTGTCCAGCAGGTTGTCGACCTTCAGTTGCAACGCCACCTCGCGGCTCAGTGCCCAACTGCCGCGCACGCCGAGCAACCCATAGCCACCCAAAACCTGCTGGTTTTTCTCGTCGTCGTAGCTGCCGCTCACCGCTTGCCAACTGGCGCCCAGGCCCAAGCGGTCGAACTGGCGGTCCAGGTCCAGGCTCAGGGTGCGCCGGGCGCGACGGGGCAGGGTGCGGCCGCTGTACGCGGGTCGATGATCGACAGGCCCAGGCTGCCCTGCCAGCCGAACAGCTCTTGGGTGAGGGAGGCTTCAAAACCATTGATGCGTGCGGAAGCGACGTTGTAGGGAAGGTAAGCGGTCGATTCCAGAGCCACGATCGCATTCTTCAGGTCGGTGCGGTACAGCGAGGCTTCCAAGCGGCTGCTGTCGCTGAGTTGGCTGCGCCATTGCAGCTCGTAGCTCTTGGCGTGTTCCGCCTTGAGGTTTGGGTTGCTGCTCTTCTCAAAGGGGTAGTAAAGGTCATTGAAGGTCGGCGCCCGAAACCCTTCGCTGTAGCTCAGCAGCAGGTCATTGTCGGGGTTGAGCGGCAAGGTGA
>RCMZ01000321.1_pt1 | contig 28092 bp, 26 predicted proteins | sample 2041141 | NCBI WGS metagenome assembly RCMZ01 (sample SAMN09708263, study PRJNA481090) | Wastewater metagenome, whole genome shotgun sequencing project. | biome: sewage; isolation source: Davis station wastewater (DW) | place: Antarctica: Davis Station | collected 2010-03-01 | reverse complement strand
TGCTGGTCAGCCTGTATGCGCTGGGCGTCGCCGTCGGCGCGCCCGTGCTGACTGCCCTGACGGGCAAGATCCCGCGCAAAACCTTGTTATTGTCGCTGATGGTCCTGTTCACCCTGGGCAATTTGCTGGCCTGGAAGTCGCCCGGCTACGAAACCCTCGCCCGCATCCTGACGGGGCTGGCGCATGGCGTGTTCTTTTCCATCGGCTCGACCATCGCCACCTCGCTGGTGACTAAGGACAAGGCGGTTCTTGACTCCATGACGTTTCATACTATTTGGAGTCCGTTTGAGCAGTCCCACTAGTTGCTTAAATATTAAATACTGAGGCCGTCTAATCTTACACACCTTTAAGTCGCTATTGACAACAAAAGGCTTGACATTTATAAATGCTTCACATAAATATAATCATCTTGACACCAGCTATACTCATACTCACACTCGTACTGAGTGGGAGTTAGTTCTCGAAATTAACTTAAACAATGTGTTTTCGATAGATATGATCAAATATGGTCCGTCAAAAGGCGCATTCGGTTATTTACGTCCCGGTCACTAGCGAAAGGCCCCTTAAGCTGCCGGTAATCCTTTTGCCGGATGGCTCTCGTTTCTATGAGGCATTGCACTGGACAGTGGAAAGACACCGCGTTGGTTTGTCTGGAGCTACATTAAAGAAGCAAAACCAAGCAGTTGCTACATTTCTCGATTTTTACTATATTTTAAAAAAACAACAGGTTGTCACGGCTGAGGCTTTCGTGCACATGCTCAGCGAGTTTAAATCTCTACGTACGGGCGGCTGCGAGGTATTAGGTTGGAAGCCAATTTCGCCACAATATTCCGAACGTGAAATAGAGTATTTGTCGTTGTTTTTCGATTACTGCGCAGAAATTTTTGATTATATCCCTATCAATGCATTAGTGGAAATGAGGATTTCTGAATTGCCATACGCATTACAGTTGGCCGAAAGAAAGAAAAGAAATATTAAAAGAAATGGTTTGCTTGGTCATATATGGCGGAAAACGAAGGCTGCATATGGCATTAGTTTTATTCGACCGCTAAGGCTTCGCCAACAGCGAGTCAAAGATTCTGATGCTTTCAAAACGTTCCCGCCAGATAAGGTTTCAACAATGATTGAATCCTGCCATTCTATCCGCGATGTGCTAGCATTTTTGTTAATGTTTTATGGCGGCATTCGTAGCTCTGAGCTTTGTCATATTCTTGTACTCGATATCGCACCATTTTCAGATAAAGAAACCGGAGGCGCAATAGTCTCTATAGTTCATCCAGAACATGGATGGGTAAGCTACTATCGCAAACGGGACCATAAGTTTGTAAAAAATATTCAGCGAAAAATCTATCTTCAAGAAGAATTTGGATTGACTCCACGAAATTTGTTACCTATTTCAAATTCCCTTCATGCTGGTTGGAAGGGAATGACCTACGAAAGTAAAGGGTATATCAATCAAGTTAAATGGTCTCGCCCCGATATTGGTGTATTGTTTTACGAAATACACAAACGATACATGGTTATTCGATCTCGTACCGGAATTAATCATCCATATTATTTTGTGAACAGTGACCCTAATCACAGTCGAGCTTTTTATGGTGATCCAATGAAGTTAAAGAGTCTACGCGACCGCTTTTATGATGCCTGCCGCCGGATCGGGCTTGAGCCAGGAAAAATAAATGGTGTGAATCCACATGGAGCACGTCATTTTTACGGATATTTTCTAGCTAATGTGTTAAAGGTATCAAAAGAAATGGCGCAACTATCTCTGCATCATGCCTCTATCGAAAGTACGGATGTTTATTATAATTTGTCTCCTGGCGTTGCGCGTGACGCATTAATTGCCGCCTTCAATGTTGCTATGAAGTCACCCAGCGATTCTTTGTTGCAAAAGTTAAAATTGCAGTTTAAGGATTGAATCATGGAAGAAATTTTCAGCTTGGATTCAAAATCTTGCCAAAGATTTTCCGATAGTCCTAGCGGGCGTAGCATTCTTTTTAATTCTGATATTGAGCGATTTGTTATTTTGTATGAGCCGAAATTGGATGAACTGCGGGAGTTGCTGCTGGACTATACAAAGAGACGAATTGATGAGATATGGGCGGCAATGGCGAATGTGGTAGTGCAAGATAATAGGATTGGATTGGCCGCCTTTACACAAGCGGAGGGTAATCGAGTTGTTATGCTTAGAGCCGAAGCGCTTAGGCAAAGTTTTCCTGGATTGTATTCAAAAACTGGTAAAGGTAAACCATCGGAAGGTATTCATAAATTTATTAGCTTCCTGCCTTTAGATCAGCAACGAAAAATGCTTGATGAAATTCGTCCTAAGTTCTATTCGGAATTGCCATTTTTATTTACTTCTAGTAGACTTTTCGCTCAATTCGCATATGATCCCATTTCTCTGCTTGGTGGATATTCTAATTTCAAGAATTTCCTTCTTGTTATTTTAGGAAAAATTCGTAATCGCGACAAAAATCATGGAGCCAAAGGAAATAAAGATACTAATGTGGCCGCTCGTCATCAAGACATTTTATTTATGATGTCGATAAAGAAGTGGGTGTTACTTCCGGTCAGGTACGGATCTTATAGCACCTCTCCAGGTGTCGTAGGCCAGTATGATCGCTTTATGCAATGTGGTTGTTATTTGTCAAAAGAGTCCCATGAACTAATTACGGCCGCATGCAAGATAATTAATGTCTCGCGTCGCAACTCAGAGATCGCTCTGCGGACAATGCGAATATTCTTATTCTCTTCAACGATTCGATCTGTCGATGAAATTTCAGTCGCTAGTGTCGCTTTTTTCGAGCAAACTGTCGCCGCTAAAATCCCTGCGAGTGCTGGATTTTCAAGTGGTGCTTACACGGCTGGCGATACTTTACGCACAATTTTTGAAAGTAAATTCCCCGATCAACTTTTTCCAGCTTATCGTGTCACTCGAGATGATTCCGATTTAAATCGAAAATCACCGACATTCAAACGTGTTGCGATTGAATTTCCTGATAAGTTAGAGTTGATTTATTGGGGGGATCTTTTTTCAAAGTTTGTGGTGGCAAGACAGCAGCGTACTATGACTCACATTGTCTACAATATGTGGCGTTTCTTAACGTACTTGGCGACTTTGACTGAAATCCCGGCAACGCCGGCACACATTGTTAGACACATTCATATTCGCAATATTTCTGGGGATAATAATCCTAGTTATTTTTATTATCTTGAGTGTGATAATGGATCAACTAAGCCAAAAAATGCTGCACTTCAAGAATTGCGAAGATTTTTTGATTGGTATCTCGATTATCAAATTGCCATAGGGGCTCCAATAAAGCTTGAAAAAAATCCAGTTGGTGTTCAGGATGTATTTGAGCAATCGGTGCCAAATCTCGGTATGACGCATCGATTGGCATTGCCAGAATTTGTTCTCGATGCTATTAAAGAAACTATAACTGCAGATGATTTTTCTTTTCCAAAAAGTCGTTTGGCAGATTATTTTGAAACTTTGGATTCAGAAGGCCATCCTGCTAACGTATGGTTTCCTGGTACTGCTATTTGCATGTATCTAATTGTAGATCAGTCAATTAGGTTAAAGCAGGCTCGTTGGTTAGATGACGGTGCTTTTGACGATGAGACGATTGAAATCGAGGTTGCCGCTGTTGGCGATTTGGATCACTACAAATATCAGTGGAATAGAAATAATTCACCATCGAGGGTTAAAGGGCGTAGGCAAGGAGTAATTCGGTCAATTCGTGATTTTGGTAAACTTGACGCTTTCTTGGGTCTCTTTATCAATACCAATAAAACCGACTATTACGATGGAGTCGCACCAAACGGATATGAAATACCGTATGTTTCTCCGAAGACATTGCAACTTCTCTTGATGATGCGTGATTGGCAAAAAAAGTGGATGCTGCCGCTTAATGAACTCGTGCCCTATCTCGATGGGGAGGATTTAAATGAATTTTTTCATGAAAAGGTTCCTAAAATATCTCCATTGTTCAGAGACCCACTCGGCCCAACTCGTCGTAGACCGATCAGTGATCACCGTCTGCGCCGCTGTTATATTGATGTGCTTGAAGAAACTGAACGGCGTCTACGTGAAAAAGGTTATACAACAACAAATGGTTTTGATGTTCAACTGATTCGTCAAAATGAACATGCTTCTGGAAAAATTTATAATTCACCGATCTATGATGTTCATTCTCTTCGTGTTTCAGGAATAACCTCCCTATTAACACGTGGAGTGCCAATTGAAGTAGTCTCGCGCTACGTTGCCAGCCATAAAACGCTAGCAATGACCATGTGGTATTTTAAGCCTACTCCGGGCCAGTGCCGCGAAGTGCTAATGGATGCTTATACCGCGCGAAGGGAAGAGTATTCAGCCATAAATGGTGATTTTGCAAAAAGTTCTGAATTAAAATCGAATTGGGCTGCGTATCGTAAGCATTTTTTGTCAAATCTACGCTCTGATGGTGAAAGTGACGCGTTGCATGCTGTCCAAGAAGGCCGTGGGATCTGGCGGATTCAAGCAGATGGTATTTGTCCTGGAACTGAATGTGCGACTGGATTTTTGTATGAGCAAGAAAAGGGCAAGGGATACTATGGAGCTGTGCCTGGTGGCATGACGTGCTCTTTGTGCCGTTATTGGATAACAGGGCCTATGTTTTTACTAGGTCAAGTTATAAAGATGAACAGTATCATGCTAACTATCGAGAAAAAGGCAACTGAATCGCGCAAACTAAAGGATGATGCGCGTGGTTTGGAGACTAACCAGAATTGGAGAGATTTGCATGCCACGAGGTCGCGTATTCATGAATTGGAGGAGGAACTTGAGGTGCATGTGAATGATTGGCATGCACGTCTTCGCTTTATCACCGTTTCTAAGCAGCAAATGGAAAGCTACTTACAGGATAAAAAATTGATGGGTTCTAGTGCAGGAAATTTACCCGTTCCATGGATTAGTGCAAACACGCAAGATGGGCTGAATATAGTGTTAGAAGAGACTCACTCGTTTATTTTGCTCGATAGCGTTTCGCAGGGTGTGCAATTCATCCCAGCATTAAATGACCGAGAAGCGAAACTGGATCATCAGCGCATTCTCAATAGCATCCTTCGCCGTGACGGAGCAAAACACCTGTTGCTTGACCTCGCGGATGATATTGCCTTTGAGGCAGGAAATTTGCTTTCCAACCGATTAATTCAGGCTGCCGATATGAATGGTATCGATATTGGGCAGTTGATCTCGGGCGCAATCGAACTCAAAGAGTTAACGGTTTGGCGAAATGGGCACGCGATTTCGCTTCTTGATGATCTGGAAAGTGTGTTAGAGGGGATGATTACTTCTAAATCTCTAACCATGTCGAAACCATTGCTGAAAAATAATGAGTCTGTAAAATGAATGCCAGCCAACAATTTTATGAGAATCTCTTGCAGAATACACAGGAAGCCAAGCGGCTTTTATCATTGGGGAGAGTAAAAGATGCGTGTGATTTTCTCGATAAACGATTTAAGACCAAAATATTTACTGTAGCTGATGTCGGGCGTTATTGCCAAGAGCACTGGGGCGGTCCAAAAACACAAAGTATTCGCAACTCAATTGATATATTGGAACGATATGTAAAACTTCGTATCGCGGAGCATGCTATGTCGTTGAACATTTCGCAGAGCGCGATTGTCACCGGTAAGAGCAACTTGAACTTAGCCAATCCTGCTCTTGCTCAGCAGCAATATATGCTTGCCTTGGCAGAGATCGAACAGCTTCGAAATGAGGTTGCCCGTTTGAAGGCGGACGTTCAGCGGTATATGCCTTTGACTACAGATCACCTTTTAGCGACCGCCCGAGGGGATGCAGTCATATCAACGGCATTGGAGCCGTCGGCTGCTTTGTCACAATGTGCATTGGAGGCGATTCGTACTTTGCTTGACCCTGAAAAGCTCCGTCAATGCGAAATGGTCATTGACCGTCATAATTATTTGATACACGAGATTAGTGGAAATGAGTTACTTAATGCCCAACAAGTTGGAAGTTTGCTGGCACTTATTGATTAAATGTTGGGGTAGTCGAGAGGATTTAGCCAAGTACTGAACGTTTTTTTCCGCTGCAAGGTGCATGTATTTATGTCGTTATACATAAGTCGCTAAGTCCATCGCGTAGTACGCGTAATGTTTCTGCTGTGACTTGGGCTTGACTCAAACCGCGCTAAATGATTTTAACGCAGGGGGCGCCATCACTTTTTTGGCTGAGTGAGTCGCCGATCTGAGCGATCAGTCTTGTGATCTCGTTTAAGGTGGGCGGCGTGACCGGAATTTTACTCTTGGTCAGTGAAGGGGTGCTGCGAAGTTCCTCGGAAGTGAAGAAGAGCCCGGCGTCCAGGTCGGGGTAGCTCCTGCCTATGCGCATCAGGTATTGTGCACGTAGATTTATTGGTGTACCATCTATTGAATTGTTAAAATATCAACTTTATTGATATTTGATACTTCAATGAGAAATTTTAGAAAAAATTTTTAAAACTCATTCTAAATTTTTCTGTTTCCGCTATCAAATGTACCCATATAAAATGGCGTAAGCCACTGAGCTGAAGTGTATGGCGGTTTGGAAAGGATATATGTCAGAGAAAAAAAATTCTCAGCTAACTGTCGAGGAATGGCAAGATCGAGTTGCGCGTGCGGATGCTCTCTCAGCATTAGGAATGGCATGCGCGCTATGTGGTGGGACAGGCGGTTGGCCAGGTCTTCAAGAACTTGTCGTGTGCAAACCTTGCGGTGGATCGGGATCTGCTATCGATGTAGGTGAGAGGCATCCTCGCACGACTTAGTCTTTTAGGTATCCGGTTTGGCTCAAGCACGTCAAATTGCCGTTGCAGATGATTCTGCGCCACCGCCGATGGCGCGCCTCCGCCTTTCCACTTGCGCTTTCCATATCCGGTTTGTGAGCGCAGGCCCGCTGTGTCAGCGGCAGCTTCTCGTGGCCGGCGTCGATCCAGCCCAAGCGCGCCTCCTGACTCACGGTCCCAGTTTTTTAAGCCAGTCCACTTTCATCTTCAGTTGCCGATCTCGCCGTAAAGCTTGTCCTCAGGGCTGCTTTCATTTATCGGTTTCGACTTCGAATCTATTTTCGCTCCACCCGAACATTGAGCTACGGCAGCATTGAGCAGCCGGAGCTGGAATCAATCGAATGTAGCTAGCTCATGGTAAGGGTAAGGCGTGATATACCTGTTTCGAGTGTAATACAATTATGGGTCAGAAGTGGAGGTGGTCTATGAGCACGCTACAATCCTCAGTCGAAGAGCATCTGTCAGCTCGCATGGATGCAACTGCGCGCGTAATTGCGAACTTCGCTTGGCAACACTTAAGAGCTGCCGTAACGTTTCGCGATCAAGTGGTTGCCCTCGAGACTCATAATTGCGGTCAACCTTTCGGCCCGTTCTTTGAGGATGTACGCTCCTACGGGAGCGCGTGCATAATGTCGGCAGGAGCTTCACTGGAAGCGCTGATTAACGAGCTCTTCATCACGCCGGAAGGGCCACTGCGGAAGCAACTTAGTGACTTCGAAACAGAGTTCTGGGGGCGCGGTGGAATTGAGCGGAAACCACCCCTCGAAAAGTATCAGGTCGCACTCGAGATGCTGGGGGAGCTCAAGTTTGATCAACAAATATCCCCTTACAGGGATGCTTGGGCACTCTTCGAGCTCCGCAACGCTTTGGTCCATTACAAGCCAACCTGGGACCCAGATCGCCAACGCAAAGTCGAGCTTGTCGATGTCCTGGGCAAAAAGTATGAGCTGAGTCCGTTTCCAGACAGCGGGGCCGACTTCGTGACCATGCGGAGCATGAGCTCAAGTTGCATGCGCTGGGTCGTCACGACTGTAATAACCTTTATGAGGGAGTTCCATGCACGAGCACAACTCGATACACACAAGATGTCTGCGTTCTGGCGCCTCGACACTTAATCCTTCGACCAAGTGGAAGTCCTCAACTCGGCCTCGCCGTTTTGAAGCAGTCTCTTATGTTAAATGTTGAAGGTCCCTTAAGGGGTGGTACATGCCAATGACGGCAACCGGCCAATAGCGGACGTGGTGCAAACGTTAAGGATGGCAGACATGGAAATAAATAATCAAGAGCAAGTAGTTGGGACGCCGGACCAGCCCTACTGGTTCCAAGTGATCTTTGAAGACGTCAATTTCGCATGCGGCGTTATCAAGGCGTCGCTGGTGGCTCCCAGTTGCACTGCATGAGGCGGCCGCGATGAACAATATTCTCGCTAACGCCATCGCATCAATCACGCTGGGGATTGAGGACTATAAGAGCAAAGGCAGGCATCGACCGTTGTCCGCGCTGAGAAACATCAGTGCAGGCATCCTGCTGCTGTTCAAGGCAAAGCTGGCTCAGCTGGCGCCAGACGAGACGCTGATCAAGAAGGACTTCAAACTGGCGTGGCAAGATGGCCAATCTTCGTGGATCACCAAGGGCGACAAGACGATCGACTACCAAGGTATTCAGGAGCGCTTTGCGCTGGTCGGTATCCGGTTCGACTTCAAGGAGATGGACCGCATTATAAAACAGCGCAATCGGATAGAGCACTACGTGGCTGACGTGCCCGTCGAGGCAATTCGAGAAAGCATCGCCAACGCCGTCAATCTGATCAACCGGTTCTGCCGAGAACAGATGGATGTTGAGGCAGCTTCGCTCTTTGACCCCGACATTTGGCAAATGGTGTTGCAAGAGAAGGCCATCCACGATGTTGAGAAGAAGGCCTGCAACGACCGCATGGGGCAGATGAACTGGCCCTACCCCGAACTGCTGACCATTGCCGTCGATCACTGCCTCTGCGGAACATGTGAGGGTGACTTGGTTTCGCCGGCGGACCCGAAAGCCCCGCTGAAGCAGATCAGATTCGCCTGCGCCGCTTGCGGAGCCACTGAAGGGTACGCAAGCGCGATGGAGGCGGCATTCTTGGACTGGGCGGCCGGTGAGAACTACCGTTCGATCAAGCACGGCGGCGAGGCCGTGAGCGACGACTGCGACAACTGCATGTCAGACCTCGTGCTCGCCTCCAGGGGCTACTGCGTCGCGTGTGGGTACGAGCATTTCAAGCGTTGCGATGGATGTGGACAGATCTTCGCAAAGGGGCACTTCTGTGAATCTTGCGATTACGCAGACGGTCAGGCCTCAAGGCAAGATCGTGCGTAGTCGGAAGAAAGCTGAGTGAGGTGCCTATGAGGCTGCCGCGATCATTGATCTTCAGGGAGACAAAGTGTTAAAGAAATCGAAGCTTTCATACGGATTGACTGCATTGATCGACATTCTCGGGTTTCTTCTGCATAACGCTGGCTCGAGCAGCCACATGCTCTCCATGGCAGACGTCGTTGACACGCAGCGGGACTAGGTTACAGCCACGCAGTTTGCTGTCGATGGCCAAATTAAAAATCGCCAAGTCGCGCACGCGGCGATAGATTTCCAGACGCACGCGAATCGCCCATATCTCGCTAATTCGCAGTGGTGCTTTTTGACCGATCAATTTTCCTTTGTTCCATGGCACATATGGGGTGGCATCCCTCAATTGAATGTTCATGATAGATCTCCTAGTTGGAGCTCTACTATGCGCCACCGTCTTCAAGATGACAGAGAGATTGTGGTGTGCAAATCTGTGAACTTTTCATTTTGGCAAAGTGGTATCCTTGTTTATACGGTCGAGAGCGGCCAGAAGCTGCCTCTCGCACTCTACGATTGAGTACCCAATCTTAGTTCATTTATAAGAAAAGATGAAAAATTCGCTCCTCATGCTTGCTTTTATATCTTTATTTGGCGGCTGTTCTCATTCCACGCTTACAGGAGATAGCAGGTCAGGTGGAATTACTGGTGGTGTAGCAGCAGAGCATGAAATTCTCGGTAATGGCAAACATATGTTGGTAGTGACAGCATCACCGGCTCTAGCTGAAACTGAGGGTTCAATTGAGCAGCGCATATTCATTCACGCGCAACGCGAAGCTGCGCGAATCTGCCCAGGAAAATTTGAGTTTGTTACAAATCCGAATGGTGTCGCTCCTCTTGCCGCGGGTTTTATGAAGCGGTCACGTAGCTACGTATTTTCTTGCGCGTGAGATAGTGCTGCAGAAGGATTTTAGGTATCGGTCGGTACCCGCTCAGAAGCGGCCGCCCAAGTTTGCATACGTAAAAAGACACTGGGACGAGACTAGAGGTGACAGGTACGATGCATGGGGCACGTCCTGGTGGTACTTTGAAGTCGATGGTACAGGCTGGATCACCGTAAGCGTCGGCCCTGCACCGTCTGGTCGTAGCGAGTAGCGTCTATCACAGTAGTGCCCGCTACTTTTTGGCGGGAACTACTGTGGGCACTGAAGTGGACCCGGAGAGCACCTGGCGGGCGACGTCGGCCTTGCGTAAACTCGCCTCATACTGACCATCTCCGACCTCCCTGACGATATCGCCGCTCTGAAGTCATTGCGATTGGCAAGCGAACGTCGCGTGCAAGAACGCGGCGACAAGGTCGCAAAACTGGAAGCGCAGTTGAACACGCGCGCCGCCGAGATCGAGCATCTCAAGCTGTGGATCGCTAAGATGCGGCGCATGCAGCCTGACCGAAAGTCCGAAAAACTTGGCCGCCAGATCGAGCAGCTGGAACTGCAACTGGAAGACCTGGCGCCTGCGCAAGACGGTCGCGGAACAGTCAGATCGTCTTGGCGTCGGGAATGCTGCTGCTGTCTATCAGGTCCAGAAACTGCAGTGAGTTGCGTCGGTCCAGCAGCTGTTATTCGAGCGCGTCGTCGGCGAAGCTGCGTGTCGGCCAACATCCGGCGTCCCTCGTGCATCAGCTCACGCCACGGATATGGAAGGAGATGTTAGCCAACAATCTTCTACGGTCGGACCTGTATGACCTGGGCTGCCGACGGGCTTACACCGCAGTGTGATCGCTTACTTGCCGTCAATCCGCTACGGTCGGACCTTCATGAAAGAGGCAGCAGATGCGCTTACCTCGCGGCGTGATCGCTTATGCGTAAAGCGACTCATCCTCGTTCAGAATTAGTGTCGAAGAACGCTCTGTCCGGTTACACTTCATACGTTTTGCCCAGACACTTATGACCCACTGAATCAGCCATTGGCCCAATATCGGACAAGTGAATTTTTTAGCGCCAGAATTTAGGAAAATACAAATGTGGAATCAGGATGTAATCGACGAGATTTGTGCTGCAGATAGCCGGGCTGTTTCATCTGGGCTTGACCGAGTGCCGTTTGAAGTATTGCAGCCAATGTACGTTCGTGCGAATGCGTTTGACGTCGAGCTCGATACCCCGATAAGCCGTATCTGCCGACTGGACTACCTTCTCGACGATGTGGCAAATGGAGCGCTCACCTACGTGCGAGCACTAGCTAGTATATGGAAAGACCCTTTAGAGAACCCGCTACTTTCCATGCTTTATGTAGATCCAGTCACGGGCGGGCCTATCGATCTGGTCAGACTCGTGGGCGACTCGTATGCACTCTGCTGGACAAAAGAGAGTACGGAAACTGAGCTAGCTTGGCTTACCTTTGCCAAGACTCAGGAATACGTGAGGATCTCCACGACGCCACGCAAATTGCTGAATCGTTTAATGCGGGAAGAGGACAATACCTACATGTTCCACCATCATATCGGCGAAGTTCGATACCGTTCAGTCGCCGATATTGAGCATTGGCGTTGCACCTCGAGCTATGAATCCCATCTCGATACTTTTGGCCAAGGCTTGATCGCTTCGCTGACAATTCTGCGAGAGACGTTCAAGGTGGAGCAAGAGGTGCGCTTGCTCTACTCGCATATGCCGGAAGCCGGTGGCTGGATTGAGTCGAATGTTGTAGCAGATGAATCATTAGCGAAAGTGCCGTTTGATTGGGCCGGTGTCGTGGACAGTATCGTTCTATGTCCAGGTATGGCCGCAACATATGCAGCGAAGGCGCGGAAGGATATCGCCTCGGTAGGTATCGCATCTCCGATCATGAACAGTATATTTAGCTAAGTTAAGCCTTGGGGAATGACGGGTTCGGGTCGCACCTCTGAACACAAGCGCTCAATCGTGATGGTAGTCGTAGCTATTGTGTCTGGGTCGCTATGGATGGGGTTGGTGGAGGCTATCGCTTTCCCTGAAACTTACAAGAATAAAATAGAGGGGATTACATGGGGAAGAAATCACGCGCAAAAAAGGAACTGCGTGAAATGCGTGCAGTTATCCAGAAGCTCGCTGGCACTGAGGACGTTTCTTGGCGGGCTGAGGCGGCGGTGCGTCAAGCTGCAAGGGACGAACAGTTTCAGACACAGTTGGCTGCGGTTGGGGATCTGCTTAAAATGTACAACCCGATGGATGTCACAGTTTCGTTAGGTATCTCTGATCTATCTCTTCCCAACGTCGCCAGTCCCTTGAGGCACGTGTTCGCAATGCGCGTTTTGGCCAGCATTAAAGCGGATCAATTTGCGGACAATGAAATCTCCTCGTACCCAGAGTTTGCGAAATTCATCCGGAAGCTCCACGAAGTCTTGCCGTCCTTTCCGACGCTTGAAGACTTCATCCCTGAGCCGGACTGGGGTGGCGTACGAGTGCAGCTTGGCGACGAATACGTACCGATGTTTTACGGCAGTTCGATAGAACGGACGCCCGATTTTGTCGAGGCATTCCACATCACATATGGCGGTGCGAGCGAAGCACTTGCGGACATGGATCTAGCGCTTGCGATACAACGCTATGCACTGGCCCAAATACCTGCTTCCGCAGATACCGTTGCACTCGACATCGAACCTGGCGGCCTTACGGTGCCAACGGAAGACTTCTGGAACGCTTGCAAAGGGAGTTTAGAGTCAACGCATGATTATGTTGCCGAACGTTTGGCAAAGTCGTCGAACGCTTTGGTCGGAGAAATTGGAAGTTTAAGTGCGATCAGAACGGAGAGTCAATTTGGCGACATGTGTATGCGGGGCAGCGCTTGGCCATTCTTGGGTCTTAGTGTTCAGGGGCGGTTCGTACCAACATCAATCCGAAATGGCCCGGCTGCTGTTTTAGACCACTGGGCAGCCCGGCCCGCAGCGTCTAATAATTCGTTTGTAGGAGCTCATGCTCGACTCGCGTCGTTCGTTTCAGATCGCTTTGCTAGGACGCACGCTGGCCCGCTACGGCTCCGAGATCATTCGAACATACTTCCGACCGAGGTCAGTGCCGTGATACCCGCAGCGTCGGGGATTTACGTGATCGCTTTCTGTGGGGTCGAGACTCTCGAGGCGACGGCGAAATTCGCGCGAGACTTCCGGCGTATTGTCGACAGCGGACAAAGCTGGGGCATAGTGCCAACTCGCGGTCCCGCGATCTTACTGCAAAATAGCTCAGGTGCAGCGCCACGACCTAGTGACGTAAAGATCATTATAGTGCTCGCGCAAGGAGGAACTGGGTTCAACTGCATTCCTTCGCCTAAAGTGCCCGCAAGATTGATTCCGCTTGCAGACTTCGTAACGATATTTGACTCTCTGGAAAATTTGGAGGAACTCGAGCGCTTTTGGACCTTCGCTGACGGAGGAAGGGGGACCCTTAGCCCGTTTTCGCAGGCGCAGGCCGACATGTTTGCTTCATTCCGAGACATGAATGAGGTACTAATTGATGGCGCCGTCAACCCGACTTTCATTTCCCTTGACCCGCACTGGAATAGCAGTTGGCGGTATCGCCAGTTATGCGAATTTTGGTCAGATGCGCCCGTACGCTTTCCAGACGCAAGTCGAGCATGGAAAACCAGTAGGAATGTGAGTGGTGTTATCGAACTTAGCTCGAAGGCGCGCTCGGTTGTTGCCTACTCTGTAGAGGTTGGCCGGTGCACCGTACAGTTTGTTTTGAAGTTTGCTCGTCGGACGGTGTCTCTTACGACGATGCGAATGATTGACCTGTTCTCGCAAGTGGTCGCCGACCGTATGCAGTCGAACAGGATGCTCTTGGCCGACGTCGCTCTTTTCGGGCGGGCTCACATAGTGGTTGAATGCGTCTCCAATCCGACTGAAGATCTTGATGACGAAGAGCCTTCCGAAGAGATTGGCGGGACGCCGCTCACCGTTGCTGCGATTGCGCTGGGCGAACTCGAGGGATCTGACTGCGCCACATTCAGAGTTTTCGTAAGCCCGATAGTCATACAAAATAGCTTGAATGACGCTAGAGATGCTTCGTTCGAGGTGGAGGCACTTATTCGAACGTTGGAGGCGTGTAGCAACTTGGTAGGAACTAAAATTTCCGAAGAGGTGACCGCGCAGATCCGAGCGGGAAGCGCTGGACCTGCACGCTTCCACCTGCAGGTTGTAAGGAGGACAGTCGATGTGCCTGATTTCCAGGACCCTGTTGTCCCTACCGGCACCGAGTACAAACTTGCGAGGCGCACATTGGCGGTCAAGCTCCAACAGCTTGGGTTTGCGCCGGGACGATATGAGCTAGCGGAAGCTAAAGCTAGAATGGACGCAGGTCGTAATGCGCTTCGTGAGCACCTGGATAAACGCATCGCTAGACTTGATGCCGCTGAATTGATTCGTGCATGTATTGAGCAAAATGACGAACTGCTCGCCAAAGACCGCGGGAAAGTGATTCGAGCTAGGCAAAGCTTGAAACACGAAGTTGACTACGACAGGATTGAAGTTATGACGGCCGCACACAAGGAGCTAATGCCGTTAGCACGGCATTATCGCTATTTGTTGGAAAAGACGCTCAGCTCGCCGGCGCAGGGGGGAGTCGAACCCGCGTCGCCTGCCGTTCTTAAGGAGCTTGTCGGGCTCATTGACTGGTACATGGTACTTGCGGGGGCAAGTGATGTCCTCCACAACGAAGTGGATGTTAGCGGAGTGGAAATCGATGACAGTTTCATTCCAGAGGTTTTTTACTCGATGGACTGGACTGCTCAAGAGCAGGAGTACGTCAGAGAGGTCGCTAAAACGACCTTAGGCGTTGATATCGCTCGAGATGACGCAGTCGAAGGGGCCACCCAGGAACTGCTCGAGAGCCCTGCGATTCGTGAAGCGTTCATAAAAGATGTGGGCTTTGACCTTCGCAATTTATTGGATGCGCTGATAGTACTTTCGCAGTGGGTTGCCCAAGGCTTTGCAGACGAGCTGAGTTTTTCGTATTCAGCGAGTGCAGAAGAAATTGCAAAAGCGCTTGAAGAATCTATTGCACAGCTTTCGCAGGACGAAGCGCTTGCAATCGTACATTTCTTGACACTCACTCCGTCGCAGATACGGATGCTCGACGGAAAAGTAGTACCCGAGGGAGACGTGCCTTTTTGGGAACACAATAAGCGGCTTTATCGGTACAACATACGGCCGCTCGTACCAATCGGTACTCGGCTTCGTTGGGGGGCTGAGCAAGCTAGCCGCTCAATGCAAATTTGGCTGTCGACTGTACTGCATGGCTACCTGCCTGGAGAATTCAAATGGCCATCTGTGGTCGAGGAGGTGCGAAAGGTTAAGGAAAGCATCGAGACGGACTTGGAGCGACGAACCGTGGAGATATGCAAGCGACACACTCCTTACGTAGCTGCAGGCGTAGATTTTTTCAGGCGATTTAGGGGGGACGGATTTTTAGATGTCGGTGATTTTGATGCCCTAGCTTACTGGCCCGACACGAACACATTGCTCTTCATCGAATGCAAATATAACCAGCCTGCGTTCAGCGTCAAGGATACACGCCGGTTGCGCGACCGAATATTTGGCAAAAATCCGGATGACAAGAAAAGTCAGCTCATCAAGATCGTCGGTCGGCGAAACTTTGTTGATCGCCATCGGTCTCGCATGCTTAAGCTTTTGGGCTGGCCGGCGCCAAGTGCTAGTCTGGATCCAATTAACAAGGAACTGTACGTCAGCCGTGAGATTCACTGGTGGATGGTGCACCCTCCCTATGCGGTGCCAACAAAGTTCATCCGCGTCGATGCGTTGGAGGCTTGGTTAAGCGACGCCTTTGCTCTTCCTACTTGAGCCGCCAGCCCACAGCTGAACCTGGCTTGGCAGCGTAGCTTCTGGTTGCTAACAATCGGTCGAATCCGTGTAAGCGTAAATCCAGCACCGTCTTGAACCCTGCGTGGAATTGCTAGATGATGGCATCACACCGCTGGGAAGCGGCGTGTTTTTTAGGCCGAGGGAATCTGCGCGGCGCAGTTCCAAGGCAAGAAGTCGTCGACCTGGTTGACCGGATGATCGGCGATGTGGGCCAGCACATGGCGCAGCCAGGCCTCGGGGTCAACACCGTTGAACTTCGCCGTGCCGATCAGTGAGTAGACGGCGGCGGCACGCTCGCCACCGCTAGCGAACAGGTAGTTGCGCCGGCCAACGGCAACGCCTCGCAGCGCCCGTTCAGCGGCCGAGTTGTCGATCTCGATGATGCCGTTGTCGCAGTAGCGCAGCAACGCCGGCCACAGATTGAGCGCGTACTGGATCGCGGCCGCCGTGTCCGACTTGCGCGACAGCTTTTCAAGCGTGGCGCGTAGCCAGCTGCCGAAGTCGTCGAGCGATCGTCGTGATCGTTGCTCGCGCATCTGCTGTCGTTCATGCGGCGGTTACCGTGACTCTGCAAGAGTGACATTGATGTTGGTCTCGCCGACGATTAGTTGTAGGGCCGGTAGCCCATCTTCAATCATCGACAACGCAAGTCCGACGAGTTGAACAACGTCATCTCGACTGGGCTCAGCGGAATGGTCTTTCGGGTGCGAATGCCATTCCCCAACGTATCCGACGATGTTAGCCGTACGAGAGCCAACTTCTGCCAGGACGTCTGCAACACCTTGGATGCCACGCACGAAGGAAACAGGTGTTCCGACACTATCGGGCGGAGCCGGGCAAGCCTTAACAATGACGATACGCTTTAGTGGAAGATCGTGGTAGCCAAGAAGTATTCCACCGGTTTCATTTGGTAGGTTCTCGGCCCGCATTGTCCGAAGTTCTTGCTCAAGTTCCTCATCGAGATAGATAGTGAAGCCACCAGGCTCATAAATGGTTTCCTTGAATGCTGTTGCGGTGTAGGGATATACAGCACCGGTATCGATATCGCGGTGCCATATCGCAATCTTTGCGGCATCGCTCTTTGCCGCCAGGACAACCATCTGCGCTAAATTGGCAGCGTGCACCTGCACTTGAGCTAAAGGGAGCCGAAACGAAATATCCCTGCAACTGGCGCCACTCCAGAAAGAGCCGAGGTTGCCGACCAAGTGAGATTTTCCCCATGGCTCATTTATGAGTGCGCGATAGTACTGGGCTTCGATTGCACGCATGTTAATTGACCTGTCTGCGTTCTCAGCCAATAAAACCGATGATTTGCCGCTCGGAGTGAGAAATACCGATATGTGTCGAGGCAATTTGATGTCATCACTCACCACGCGAGGATATTCTAGCGTCGTCGAGGCATCGATTACCAATGATGCGGCACCAAGTGCGGCGGCCACTCTGGCATCCGTAAGCAATGTGGCGTCCGCTTGGAGTGCAGCAAACCGCCCAGGATCTTGCGTTGCCGCTACGGCCGCTTCTGCAACAACTGGTGCCTTTTCACGACCGATCTGCGCATCAGTGGCAACATGGCGACTAAGGTTATGCGGTTTGATATGGTCTTTGTCAATCACAGTCCATGTTCCCCAACCCTGACGAGCCCACAAATTCAGTAAACTGCTTCCAAGCGCACCGGCACCGATTAGCACACTCTTCACTCCTGCGTCATCTGAGCCAGATTGCTTACAGAAATCCGTCACATCATTTTTGCGCAACAACGCAAATTGGATTATTTCCATAGTATCAAGATTTTTCACTTCTGGGACCTGGCCAGATAGCACAGTCTCGCGGAAGTACTTGCCTTCATGCAGAAGAAGAGCCCCAATCTTTCGCCCGACCTCAAGGAATGGCTCAAAGATTATGAATGCGCTATGGATAACTCTAGAAGGTGTCTCATCGGCTGATCGCTGCATTGGCGTGTGTAATACGATGATGGTGTATTTCCCGCCAAAAGGCTGTTCGACTAACTGGGCAACCAGTCGAGACGATATCTGTTCGCGAATTAGGGCTAATATGTCGACACCTCTTGACATATATATTTCGGCCAATACCTCCATCGTTTGTGGTGCATCCTCAATAGAGCTGTGTACGACTGGGGGCAGCATAAGCTGGATAGGTTCTGGTAACCCTATTGATTGCTCTGTGGCCGCTGAAAGCACATAAGTGTGGCCGCCACTAATGTGATCTTCCGATACGGCGATGTAAAATTTCTGACCGGCCTCAACCAATTCATCAAAGTTTCGAGGAACCACCAATTCGTCGCCATAGTTAAAGAACAGCGTTTCTGGGGGTTGGTCGGCGGCATGCAGAGTTCCGGTAGAGCTCGATACGAGCCACCACTTAACCCGGAGGATGAACCGTTGTGCTGTCCAAGTACGCATTACGGTCGCTCTAGGCTCGTAATGTAGGCACAGGTCACGTGGGGAATCTCGACCAGTTTGGTTTTGATGCAGTAAAGTCGGAAAATTCTTTCGCAACATTAATGCAGCCACGAAACGTTGAGGATCTCTGTGCACTACAAATGCGATGCGCTCTGAAAACTGAATATCTAAATGAGCGCGTGTAGGGATACCGTGAGCCTGCAACTCAATGACGATAATTTCACGGCCGTCATCTTGTGCACGTCGACACTCAATAAACTTGCAGTCCTTATCATGTATTACGGCCTGAAAGACTTGGCCAGCGCGCTCTAGTTGCAGGTGCTGTGGCTCGATTGACTCGGTTCCAGGAAGGTCGTAATACATGGTCATTGATCGCCTGCGCGTGAAGGACTGGACACTGCAGCACCAACGGCACCAACGGCACTAGACTTGATCCAAGCGTTGCCGCTAGACGTTAGCTCAAAGACAATCGGCTCAGGCTTGTTTCCATTTGGCTCCTCCATTGTTATCAAAAAACTACGCCCTTTGACTGCGGCTATACTCGCTTCGTACGTTTTTCGAGCCTGAATATGTGGCGGCTGTTTCTGTACATACGAATCTTTGATATCAGGGCAGGGATCACTGCAACTAACGATATAGGCGCCAACACGGCCTGCATCAAGAATCTCCTGTACTTTTGGATCGGGTATTGTTTTTTTGTCACCCTTTTCATCACTAAGGGCAAGATAGCTGCAGTGGTGGGGAATGTTATAGATGTCCCAAGCTAGGCGATCCATATTGCCATGGTACTTAGTGATGTCAACGATATCGCTTAGGCTCTCCCAAGTGGCGTCACCAATTTCCAAGTAGTCGAAGATCTGGCCATCGGCATCAAAGCGCACGTTGAAAACTAGTGACGCTACATTGCGGATGATGTCGCCACCTTCACAGTGCTTAATGAACGGGGAGTGGCAGAAGAACTCGACCTTGTCGTCCGCAAGTGAAAAACCGTCGACGATGGTACCTGCGTCCACAAATAGGTCGTCACGGGCGGTTTCACTTTCACCTCGCTCCTTCAACTTAGGTTTCAGCCAATCCATCAACTCCTCAGGCTGGGAGAAGACCCGAATGCCTTTGCCTTCGACGAGTCGGTGACGTCCTTCTTGGCGAAGGATGACGAACTCATCACTTTGGCTGTCATTATCTGCCCCTTCCAGAAGCATCGCTGCTGGCAGCCAAAGTTCTTGGACTTTTATCCGCCCCTCGCCTTGATATTTTTTTGCATGCTGTAGTTCGAAAAAGCTTGTACTGCCTTGGATGTGATCCAGGTCAGCATGAGTAAAAGCCACCACATCGAAATAGTCACGGCCAGCAACCGTAAGTTCAGCCTTCAATTCCCCCTTTAAGTCAATTTCTGGACGCTGGGAATCATCAGATGCCGACGAATGGTTGAAGTCAAAAAGGATGCGACGGCCATTGTGCAAAATGATCTGAGTGGTATCACCGTGCCCAACGGGGTAAAACTTCACGATATGTTTGGTTGCCATTGCTGCCCTTTGTTAGCCAGAAATTATAGTTGCATTACTACTACTCTATCCGTTATTCTGATTTGGGTAAAGTGGTCTTTATTCTTTTATGCAACTAAGGTGCAGAAAAATGGTACAAGTGTAATGAGCGAAAAAATCGCTTTGGCATTGTCTGGGGGCGGGAACCGAGCGATGGCATTTCATGCCGGTGTGCTGCGCTATTTCGCCGAAATGAACATGCTTGAAAACGTGGAAGAGATATCGTCTGTTTCGGGGGGCACCTTGTTAACTGGTTTGATTTTTACAAAATCAAACATGCGCTGGCCAACTTCCGCTGCGTACCTAAATGACATATTTCCCAAAGTGCGCACGACACTGATCACGACGAGTATCCAGGCGAGTGCGATTCTGAGGATTTTTTCTCCGAGGTATTGGCCATTCCTCGGTTCGCTACCCACTCTGGTCGCGCGGGCGATGCACATGGATTGGCGGATACGCGGAATTTTGAATGACCTTCCTCAGTCACCGGTGTGGTCGATTAACTGCACTACTGCTGAGAATGGACGCCGATTTCGTTTCAAAAATGGGCGCCTTGGTGACTATGAGTCGGGTTACGCCGAAGCCGGAGAGTTTCCCTTGGCTTCTGCAATGGCGGTGTCGGCTGCTTTCCCGGTGGGGGTCGGGCCATTTAGGCTTTGCGCCAAGGACCTAACTTGGTGGAAAAGGCCGAAATGGGGCTCATACACTGAAGAAAAAATTGAGCCCACATCGAAGTTTTTACATCTATACGATGGTGGTGTTTATGATAACCTAGGTTTAGAGCCTCTGTTTAGTGCAAGCACTGGCAAGCCCAATAAAGCGCATCGAGTCGTCGTTGTAGACGCAGGCGCACCTCTGTGGCGAGGCTTTGGGATGTCTTCGCTAAATCCATTGAGGATCAAGCGCCTTATGGATGTAATGATGGACCAAAATAGGGCACTGAGGGTGCGCAGTTTCATCAGTTACGTCATAAAAAGTCAACGTGGTGGGTATTTGGGAATCGTCCGTACCAAAAATATTCGCGACGTCATTGATAAACAAGCGGACCGGGCCAATTTTTTGTCCGACGAATCCGCTAATCAGGTTGCGAGCTTTAGTACCTCTCTGAGTATGTTAAGCGAAGAGAATTTCGACTTGATCGCACGACATGGATACGAAACGGCTAAGCTTACACACCTTGGATTTCCATACTTGCCACCAGGTGAGACGTCGAAGTAGGCAGCACCAAGCTTCGCTAGACCTAGCGCATTGATGCCGCCCCGTTGATGTTCGACCGCACCCGAATCTGGCTGGGGTTGGCCGCCTATCGCACTGTACTGCTGCAATTCAGTGCGCTGCATTAGTGGTGAGAATGACCTCCGTATCATTAGTTTTCCGCCCTCCAAGCTCAGTGCGCCCACCGGATCAACGTTCAGGTTCATTAGCAGGCGCATTATTATCAGTCAGTAGCTTCTTATTTGCGAAATTTTCTATTGGAAAATCAAAATCAATTGATAAAATTAATTGAAAATTTATCTTGATAAAATATTAATCTGCACAATATCTGTTGCAACTATTTATGCGGAGATGCTCTTATGCCAGGTGCAATGGTGGTAAAAATTTTTGATGTGGAACATGGCCAATGCGCAATGCTAACCCATCATTACGACGGCAAGGATGGGATGCTGGCCATGATCGATTCGGGTTGTACGCAGGATTGGTTGCCAAGCGACTATGTTCAGAAGGAACTGCGACGTAATAGGATCGATCATCTCTTCATAACAAACGGCGATCAAGATCACATGAGTGGTCTTGACGCCCTGTTCGATGCCGGAATTTCCGTCGGCACCTTACATCGCAATAAAAGCTACACCGCTGATCAGTTTCGTAGTATCAAGCGACGCTCAGGTTCTATCTCCACTGATGCCGAGCGGTATGCTAGCATGATTGAGAAATATACCCGTCCCACAACGACTAAGTTTAGTGAGGAAATGGGAGGCATCGTAATTTCAAAATTCTATAATTCGATCAATGAGTTTGATGATACAAATAATCTCAGTTTGATTGTATTTGTGGAATTTGAACGATTTGTCATTTGCTTCCCCGGAGATCTGGAAGGCCCTGGCTGGCGTGCTCTGCTCAAGCGTGAGGACTTTAGAGCGAAGCTCCTCAGAACAAGCGTTCTGGTAGCCTCCCACCACGGACGGGCTAGTGGATTTTGCGAGGAAGTATTCGAATTCTGCAGGCCAGATTGCGTGGTGATCTCAGACAAATCGATCATGCATACTACTCAAGAAACGGTACCTGACTATCGCAGAGTGGTAGACCCAGGTAAGTATGTGAGAACAACGGGAAAAACCCGTCACGTCCTTACCACAAGGCGAGATGGCACCATTACCATTACGTTCGAGGCTGGAGGTTATTCGATCGATACTGAATTGCGGGGGTAGTCGGCGAAGTGCAAGGTCGGGAGTAGCAGTTATGATATTTCTGATTGTTGCCTGCCTGATGAGCGTATGTATTCTGTGTTGTATCTATATCGTTCAGGCGTAGCTCAGTCGATTAGAATCAACGTTTGAGTTCATTTTTGATCTACAGCGTTGCAGGCATCGCGTCGCCTTTTATCGCTTGCCGGAATTTTAGTTAAATCATTGTATACGTAACAGTTGGAGTAATGCTTGGCATTGGCGGCAATTTTTTCTGCCGTTTACTAGTTTTATCTGCAATGGCGTAGACTACCTATTTCTCAAGGCTGACCTGCTGATTTTTGAATCCAAGACCGAAGGTGGAGTAAACTAAATTGCCGATGATGCACTTATCCGAGCTGAATGTGCCCGCTAAGGCGTCTTGGCTTGCATATAATAAAAGCATCTGACCTTCTCACCCAACATTTGAAGTGCCTAGATGAAATTCAACCCTATATCGGTGCTTTGTCGGCTCAAAGCTAGCTATCCATGACAACGATTTTTGAACTGGTAAAAGACCCCTACGAGCGCAAGGCGCGAGTGATTCCCGGGCTTCTTGTGACTTTACCTCTGCTCGTTCCCTTGCTGTGCGTTTACGGCGCAAAGCATCCAGTACTTACTGGTGTGATCGGACTGCTTGGCAGTTGCGGTGCCATATACACACTCGCAAGCGTAGCCCGGGGGCGTGGAAAGATGTTGGAAGAGAGCCTAGTGAAGAAATGGGGTGGAATGCCAACAACCATCGCCTTGCGCCATCGTGATAAATTTTTGGATAGTGTCAGCAAGCAGCGATATCACTCTGCGATTACAGCTAAGTTGGGTATTATCATTCCAGCTGTGGAAGAGGAGTCGGCAGATTACGACAAAGCAGACGATATCTACATGGGGGCAACCAAGCGACTCCGCGAACTCACCCGTTCCAACAAGCAACTTCTACTGAAAGAAAACATTGCCTATGGATTTCACCGCAATATGCTGGCGATGAAGCCCGTCGGCATCTTGTCGTGCCTCTTGGGTATTCTCTACGGATTGTTGATTGCGAAGGTCTTGCATGTAGCGCCTCCGCATTTTTCCCCAGTCAATTTTGCCGATCCCGGCCTCGCTGCTGGCTTGACGCTACTTGTTTCGGTTGCGCTACTTGCTGCCTGGCTGCTGTATTTTGATCAGGGAGCGGTTAGGCGGATGGGATTCGTATATGCGGAACGTTTATTTGAGTGCTTGCCATCGTTGTCTTCTTCAACTCCACGAAAAAAAACGTCAAAATCGACGGCTACGGACTGATCCTCTATTCAATCTGAATCGCCACGAATTCACTAGACACTGCTGAACTGCTCAAAAGCTATGGTTGGACAGCTGTTGCAAGCGGTAGATAAAAATTGCTTTCGGGTGCTGCTTTAATCGGATAATGCAATCGCCTTGCGCACCTTCGAATATCTCCCATTTTGCTGATGGCAGTGGTCGAAATAAGGAAGTGATGGCTCAGTCACCCAGTACCTTGCGGATCGCGCGCGCAAATCCCATATCGAAGAGTGTCCGTCCTCGGTCGTTCAGGATGTCACCATGGCTCCCTTCTCGCCACCCTTGATGCTCCAAAAATTCTGGCGAAATAGCTTTCTGGAGGGCCGTTCGTTCCGATGCCGTCAGTTGTGCATTCATCACTAATACCGTCAAGGGGGCCGTACCCGGCTTTGTTACTACTGAAGCGCCTAGAGGGCGTCGGTCTACAATGACGTGGCTATTGGATTTTAGGGTATTGAGTTGTGCCTTAAGCTTGTCTCGTTCGGCGATAATGTTGTGTCAAACTTTTTTATTGCAAGATATCGATATCGTTTAAAATCTGGTTTGTTTGTGTCAAACTTTTTTCTAAAGTCGTTTTTACGGATTTTTCGTAAATCATTGATTTGTATAGGCTACTTGTGTCAAACTTTTTTATGTGTTGACACCTAGCTTAGCTGCGCTCGTCGCGGCGTTGGGTGGGATGATCGCCCACGGATTGAACGTGACGCGAGATCGAGCCAGTAAAAGGCGAGAGCTAATCACCGCATATCTATTGGAAGCTTACCGGCGACTGGAGGCGGCGGAAAATCGAGAAGACAAGACGGAAGAGCAAGCTGTGGCGTTCGAATCGGCCATCGCAGATATTCAGTTGTTAGGCTCACCTGCCGAGGTGGAAGCTATTTCCAAATGGCTCGATTCGCATAAAGAGAACAGTATCGACTAGGTATTGAAATACCTACGCGACGAACTCAGGAAAGAGTTGGGCCTAGCACCGCTCAAATCGTCTCCAAAATTTTTTAGATTTACAAGAGAGTACGGTGGCGGCGATTGGCAAGGCAACCCCGTTCCACGCACAGCCAGAGTACGCGCTGGTCGCGACAATTCACCAAGGTATATTATGCACATTTTTGACAAATTCACTGCCTATACCCAGAACGGAACCAAGTACCTCGTAATCCAGGAGCGGCAGCCCCACGCGACGTTCGCGCTGCCGGATGGCTACGTCGACACCTTCTCACTAGAGGCGACCGGTGAAGTTCTAGAGCGTCATCCCGATAGCGTCGAATTATTCCTTATCAAGAGTACCGATACATTAATCGCGGACATACGCTAAGTAAGCGATGAAAGGTCAATGTTAACGAATATCTCTCTGACCACCAAAGAGCAACAGGCGCCACTGGACAAGCAAGCTCAGGATTGGAAGAAGGAGCTTGTGTACTTGGCATCGCAGATTGCATTTGCGACCGGCAAAAACTGCGCTGTGGTGCTGCTCCAATCGGCCGATGACGGCGTGCGGGTGATGCCGGGCTACAAAATCGAGCTTCTCAATCCACACCATTGATACCGGAAAACATGGCTTTCATAAAAGATTTCGAACAAGAACTTCCGATTGTGTTTAGTCCAGAGCTGAAGCAGGCTTGCGGCGACTACCGGTATTATGTGGAGCATATTCTCAAACCTGCTTCGCATGATTTGGAAATAAAAGTACGCGCGAACACGGTTGCTGTCCACGAAGCTTATGGCGCGAATCTTATATGTGCACATAGCGTCGATTACCTATTAGCTGTGAGAAAAGCTGGTGGTATACCGGGAGGCAGGAAAGACTTTATCGTCAAATTTGACGAGAATTTTGCGGTTTCTGGAGCCTACATCCGCAACCGGAAAATGCAATTGATAGACGCCATAAATAACGGCTTGAAGCACATCCAATTGCATCCTGATCGGTACAAAGACGTTCTCACACAATATGGTCAGATTTCCGCACGGAGCCTAGCCCCGCACGACGGGCGTGTTTTCTGTCACCTTTCAGAGTACCGCTTTGATTACTGCCGTGTAGTACTTTTGCCAGGACTCAAGGCATTGTCAAGATGGACGTTAGATTCTGATGAGGATGTCTTGGATTTCGCAAAAGGGGACGATTTGGTTATCGATGACTACGATCACTATGATGCGAGTGATCCGTCTACCGCTATCGATCGGATGATTGAGTTATGCAACTCTGTCTGTGCGAACTGCGAGGAGTTACCTGACGATTGCGAATGCGCTCACTACGTATTTGCTGGAGATCACGGGAAGTACGAGCCACTACATGCGTTCTCTCCTGGTGAGATGGACGAGCTAATGACCCTAATATCTCCTTCTTTTAGCAAATCATAGGAAAGTTCCCGCGCCACCTGGCGCACCGTGTTGGCCGGAAGCCAACAAATTGAAAGGCCGCCTCGTAGCGGACATATGATGACACAAGCACTGCGATACTCGACGCGATCAGCAAATACTGGCGATAAACTGGCGTGTCTCCTCTCAACCATAGCTGACTCTAACGTCGAACAGGTAATGTTGTTTGCCACTCCAAGAGAGGCTACTTCGGATTACAGCAATTCAGATGCTGCAGAAGCCAATTTGCCGGAAGTAGCGGCACTTGCAATTGGAACTTTCGCCGGCGCTAAAGTGGCCGTTGTCTTCGATGGTGCATTTTTATCCGCCGCTCGCTATCCAAGGTATTCGGAAGTGAGAGAGCTTCTAGATGCAGCGGTCGCTTCCGAAAAGGTGTATTTTACTGAGCGTCGAGCACCTTTCACATCACAAAAAAACAACATCGATGCGTTAGCGACTCTTCATAGCTTGGGTCCATTTGAAAAGCTCACGACGACATCGCGATCGCGGTATTTCTCGCTACTCTCGAATGTGTCAGAGGCTGAGATCCAACTCCAAAATAGGTAAACCGCCTCGAAGTAGCACTCACCGCCGCGCATGACGACATAGTGCTATGAGAAGGCCATGCATCGCGGCGTTGGCCAAGTGAGTGAGAATCCGGTACGAATTATGTAGCGAGAGCTGTGACGGAAGGAACGGCCAGAATGGTGGCGGAACGCTGAAACGCTTTATCCACTGATAGAAGCTGTGCTGACTTACGTCGAGCCGTTCAAGCCGCACGCCGCACAGTTGGCCGACATCGCTCAATCGCGCATCGCAGTATCGCTGCACAGCCTCCACGAGAACGAACGGCAGATACCGTTCGAGCACTTCGACCTGCCCGGCATCGGCGACGTATTACTGATAGACCGGGGCTACCTTGCCGCCGGCTGGTCGCTTTGCTCAACAAACCCCACATCGGCTTTTGCATGCGCGTCGAGAAGGCTAGCAACACCAGCTTCGCTTGGGTGCGTGACTTCCTGCGTTCGGGCCTGCAAGAACAAATTGTTGCCTTCGTTGCTGCTGTGCTTCGGCACTGCTGTCGAACTGCTGCGCAAGGCCATGGCGCTCACTGCTAGACAGACCTTCTTCAACAAACCGGGACTGTCCAAACCAAGAAAAATCAGCCAAAACCGTATAAACCGATGACACAAAAATCATGCTAAAGTATTTTTTAATGCTAGGTGGATTGGGGCTTGATACACTATGCTAAAGTGCTGCGAGTGTGATCCGAATACTGAATGCAACAGAACTCGATAGTACTGCGAATAATAGACCATCGAACAATATCCGAGAAGCAGGTTAAACATCACTGGGCGCTTGACTAAAAGGACTTATGTGAGAGTCACAATTTATCTTGCTAACGATATACTTGTTGCGGAACGCGAAGACGGCCTTCGCTTATCGCATGCTGACGCCGTTGAATTAGCTGATTTGCTTTGGGAAAAAAATGTGACTTCGTCAGAAGTTTTCATGACCGACTGGCATGAGGACGCGGAACGTGCTCCTTTGTCTGGCCAGAAGGTGGTCATTTATCAACGTCTACGCCTGCATGAGCAGTCGTTAGAGCAACAATCTACTAATTAACCTATGGCAGTCTGGACTTCAGACTCAGACTCAGACTCAGACTCAGACTCAGACTCAGACTCAGACTCAGACTCAGCCTTACATCAGCGACTAAATTGAAACTCTCTGATGCGGGCTTGCCGCCAGCGCTCTAGATCATCGGGCAAGGCGTGCGAACGTACCCATCGAAGACACCAGAGCTGGCCCATTTCTTACTTAGATAGTCGAGTATGCTAAAAAGTATTGTCTACTTATGTAAGTGATTGATCTTGAACAATTAGTATATTCTTTGGGGATGGGACTCAGAGCCAGCGCGATTGCCATCATGTTTACGGGCCTGACCGTGGCCCTGGTGACGGGCGTGCCGCTGGGCACCTTCATCGGCCAGCATGTCGGCTGGCGCGAAACCTTCCTCGCCGTCTCGGCGCTGGGCCTGGT
>RCMZ01000318.1_pt1 | contig 28101 bp, 51 predicted proteins | sample 2041141 | NCBI WGS metagenome assembly RCMZ01 (sample SAMN09708263, study PRJNA481090) | Wastewater metagenome, whole genome shotgun sequencing project. | biome: sewage; isolation source: Davis station wastewater (DW) | place: Antarctica: Davis Station | collected 2010-03-01 | reverse complement strand
TTGCAGCTCGATTTCATCGGCGCGCTTGCGCCACCAATCGTGTGCCACCGCTCCCTGTGCCGCCCCCGTGTCTGCCGCCTGGGGCGTGGGGGTGAAGTCAGGGCATGGCTCTGCGGTCAGGATGTTTCCGACCGCTCCATGGTCATTGCACGTCAGGCAGTCGGGCTGGGCTGGGATATCTCCTGAGTCCTCCGCGACAACCACTGCGCCGCGCAGCACACGCCGGACTGCCTGCATGCGCTCATCTGCAGGATCTCCGATCAATCCGATGGCCTGCTGGATAGCACGCATCGCGGCACCCAGCGTCGTGAAGTCGACGAGCTGGGCTGGTGCTTGCCCATGGGATTCGATCTCGTTTTCGATGGCGTTGAGCGCACACACTGCAAGTTCCTCGGGCGTCGCCACGATTGCATCGGGCTCGTCCTCTGGGCTGCTGCGGTCGGTGATTTCGCAAACCCCTTGGATGAACTTAGACCACCACGCAGGCAGCTCCGCATATCCCGCCCCCGCTGGCTCTGCGCTGATTGCCTGCGCGGTGAGGGCCAAACGCAACTCAGCAACCAATGCGGCCGCAATGTGCGCTTGCGGTATGCCGCGCTCACGCCGCTCAAAATCATCAATCACGCGGTGCAGAGCTTCCGGCAGGTCTGCCGCTCCGCTGGTGGGGGTGGTTGTCATTGGGGTTCCTTACGGCGATGTGTGTGATTCATGAACCCCCATCCGCCTGATGGCTTGGAGGTGTCGGTGTGGCCTTCGCAGTCTTTGCACAGCGGGGCGCCGCAAACGAACTGACCAGTGTGGTCGCACTCATGGGTTGCCTGAGCGCCGCAGACGCAGCACTTCACCTGGGCATGCTTTTCGCAAATATCGCCGTCACAAGTTGCTTTGCATGGGCCGCGCCACGCTAGATCGAATTTGCAGTTACCCATTGCTCTCTCCATCCATAGAGGGTGAAGGGGGAAGGGATGCGGCGGCGAGCATGGCGCGGTACACGTTTTCCGCCAAATCCCAGCTCGACCGGTCGTTTGATGGGTCGTCAAGCGTGTTGGCGCCCGCGATGGTCATCCCGTTGGTGGGCACCTGCGGCACCATCACCCACCCTGCGGATAGAGCAGGCTGTGGGGCGGTGTAAACGGGGGTGCAGTTGTCATGCTTTCGTGCATGCTGTTCGTCTTTTGTAAAGCCGGTGTACGTTTCATCTGGTCGCCCAGTTGCGCTGCTGTGCGTCCAGTCGTACAGCCAGCCGTGCGTCGCCACCGCTTCTTGTGCTCCTGGTAGGGGCTGGGATGCGCGGGCTTGCCATGCCTGCCATCTGCAACGGACGTGGGCGTTCTTGTACGTTTCTCCGTGACGCGCAATGTGCTGCGGGTACTGCGCAAGATGCCACGCCTCGAACGCTTCGCGCTCTGCTGTGCTTGTCTTGTCTGTCATACGGGCTCCTGAACATTGATCGCATACACCCGCACTGGGTCTGGCCCAAAGTGCGGATGCGTGATGGTTTTGATCGTGTATCCCTGCCATGGGCGGACCAGTCGGCGGGCGTGGTCATCGCGGGCCGGGTAGCCAAGCGTCAGCACTACAAGATCAAACCTGCGATACCTCAGACGCTTGCGCCAGTACGGCGTGCATAGCCGGTATTCCTCGGTCTTGCTGCCGTCCCGGATGGCCTCGAAATACTCTCGTTTGAGTGGCAGGATTAGGTCAGTCATACGGGCTCCCTGTGTTGCTACGCGGCCTTCTTCAACCCAACCCAGTGCGTAGCGGCTGGCTTTGCTTCTTTCTCGCCCAGCCACCACACGCCACCCTTGCCGTCATCGCAGCGGTCTTTTGTTCGCACGATGGGCTGCTTGGCACCGATGTTTTTCTTGAGCCACTTCGCGTAGGCATGGGCGATCCCGCCAGCGCGGCCCTCTGGGCAGACGATGCGCTGGCCTTGCTTAACCTTGCTGAAAAGCTCGGCATATTTGCCGTCATTCGTGCGCTCGCGCCCGGCGTATGCGTCGTTTGAAATGCTCAGTTCAGATGGGTCGATTGGTTGATAGGTGGCTTGCTTTTTCATACGGGCTCCAAAAGAGAAAGCCCGCTATTGCGGGCCTGTGTGTGGGGTGGGGGAGGGCTACGCAGTACGCCGCGCCATGGGCATCAATCCAGAAAGCCAGCTCGCCGACGGCGCTCCTGTCCGGCGTTTCCGGCTTGCTGCAAAGCGCGCCCGGTTACGCTGGTAGTAGCCTTGGCGCCGGGTCGTGACGTGGTTTTCGTCAAAGGTCGGCCGTTTCGCATCTGGGCCTGGGCCTGCGGAATAGATGGGCGTTTCGCGGCCCTGGACTCCGACCTGCTTGCGGTAGGCGACGATGCGGAAGAACTTGCCGGGGTGGTTGGCGCGCGCCGTGGTCATGCAGGCATTCACACGGTTACGCGACCAGCCAAGGTGCTCGACCAATTCAAGCGCGCTCATCGGGCCCATCTCTTTCAGAGCGGCGGTGATTGCGTCCCTGGTGTCTGGGGGCTTTGGCATCAGCTTGCGGTCTTCTCGCCCTCAGCCTTCGGCGCCGGGAACTTCTTGAACGGCAGTGGCTTGATGTGCTGCCCGAAGAACGTACCGATGGACTCGGCGCCCACGAACTGCGCATGCAGCTCGGGCTCCACGTTTTGGTAGTGGTAAATGTGCCCTGGGCCGCGCGTGAACTGGCAGGCCAGCGTCTTGGTGCTTGCGTCGTAGCCGATGCAGGCCACCTGGTTACTGGTGACTGGCGCCATGGGGATGGGTGTGTACTTCTCATCCGAGAAAGCGGCGGGGGCGATGCGTTTGATGTTCATGGGTATCTCCAGAATGAAAGCGGCCCGCGCGTGGCGGGCCTTGGTTGCGGGGTAGGGCGGGTCAGGCTGCGACGACAGCCAGGTCTTGCAGGAATGCCGCCTTCGCTGCCAGGGCCTGCTTGGCGATGGCGTCGCAAATGGCCGGGAAGTCGTCCTCGTGATACAGAGGTGCGGCGCGCTCGCGGCCGGCGGGCTCAAAACCAAGGGCGCGCAGGTCTTCGGCCGTCACGGTCATGTGGCACAGGCGCTCCTTGATGGTTCCGATGCGCAGGGTTGGCGGGCCGGTGCGCTCCTTCGGGGCGAACATCGCGGCTTGGTAGCCCGCGCTGGCCTCCGCACAGTTGTCACACCCCTTGCCAACAAGGCCTTGCTGTTCACCCTGCTCGCAGCAGTAGGTGGCTGCCGCAGCCGCGCGCTGCGCGGTCCCGATCACTTGCTGGGCGTCCAGTGTGGCCACTGCCTCGGCGTGCTGCTCGCGCACCAGGGTGCCCAGGTCTTGTGCCACGGGCTCGGCCAGCGTTCCGGTCTGAGCGGCCTGGGCAATCTCTGCTTGGGCGGCGCTTTCGTTGCTCACCAGCTTCTCGCGGGCATCGCTCGATTCACGCGCCGCGCGCGCCGCGTCCTTGGCCCGGTCGATTCGCTGTGTCGCCACGGCCTGAAAGTCTCCCTGTGACTTGCTGCCGGTGGCGGCGAAGTCGGGGAACACGGTTATCCAGTCCACGCCGTCCTGGTGCAGGTATGCGCGGTTGCGGGTGAAGCACAGTGCCAGCGCATCCGCCTTGGCCTTTTCTGCCAGTAGCGCAGCGCCCACCTTCTTTTCCGTGCTGTCGATGGTTTTCAGGCCCTTCGCGGCGGCGGCGAGTGGACCCACCACCATCGGCAGGTATTCGCCCCCCAGTTCAGCGTTGTGCTTTTTGATGTGGTCGTTCAGCTCGACCTGAGCCTTTGCCACCACCTCATCCTTGCGGCGCTTGCTCTCGCTGGTGACCAGATTCTCCAGATCGATCGCTTTGCGTTCGGCCAGGGCCTCGACCTGCTCCAGCATGGTCATCAGCGCATCGACGGTTTCCATGCCGCCGCGCACCATCTGCAGGCCCATCTTCATACTGGCGGCCACTTCGCGCAGCCAGGCCGCATCCACCCGGGCATCCACAAAGTCCTGATCGGTCGTCAGTTCAGTTTTCACCAAGGCAATGCGGCCCACGGCCAGCGCGCGCAGCTCTTCGACGTTGCTTGCCAGCACCTCGCCGCGCACCTCGATGCGGATGGCGGGCAGGGCAGCGTCCTTGGCTTTCGCTTCCACCTTGGCCTTGGGATGGTCAACGGTCGGATCGTAGGCGGCCACATCGCGCTCCAGCGCTGCCCAGCCTTCCACGATCTGAGCACGCAGCTGCAGGTTTGGGGTGTACCAGCAGTGGCGCGCTTCGATCAGGTTGCCCTGGCCATCCCACTTGGAGGCCAAGAACAGGGTGCGCTCGATGGTGGGGCACACCATGCACTGGTGTTCCATCTGTACTTGGTACACCATGGGCAAGTCGCTGCCTTGGCATTCGGGTGTCATCACCTCGCGCAATGCTTGGTTCAGCGCCTTGTGTTCGTGGTTCACGTCTTCGCCCATGGTGAGGCCATCCATGCTGGCACTGTAGGGCCCGCTGTCGGCAATGCACACCACGGGGAAAAGCTCTTGCCCGACGATCTGCTCGGCCAGCGGTCGGGCCAGCGCTTCCGCCCGGTGGCCCGCGTCAAACACGGCCTGCTTTTGCGGCGTGATTTCCTCGCCGATGCCGGTGGCCAGCTCGCGCACCAGCTGCTCGCGGGTCTTGTACGGGCTGCAGCCCATCATGGCGGGCGCGTCGCTGGCGTTGAAGTAGCGGGCGCGGTGGGCATGCCACTCGGGCGAGCCTTGTTTCAGCTTGACGATCTTCATGGTCAACCTTCCAGTTCACCCAAGCGGGTGTTGAAAACTTCGTTGAGGTATTGGCGGTGCTGCTCAGGCACTGCATCGATGAGGTTTGCTGCCTCGTAGAGCGCGTCCGTGTCCTTGGCGTCGCGCATGCGCTGCGTCAGGTGCTCGGGGTCCACATTCGGGGCATCGGCGCTGGTTTCCCGGGGTGTCACGTCCTGGGGGGATGCGTCCTTGATGGCCTTGGACAGCGCAGCCTTCTGGTCATCGCTCAGGGGGGCCTTGCTTTCAAGCGTGGCGATCAGGTCGTCCTGCGACTTCTTGCCAGCCACCACCAGCGCTGCCCATCCAGCAAGGCCCTTCGCAAAGTCCGCATCCGGGTAGGTGCTGGGTTCTTCATGGACCGTGCCGGTCGCCGGGTCCAGGGTGCCGGTGCTCTTGGGTACGGACTGCGCGCCAGCGTGAACCACCCCGCCTGCTCCGTCCTGCACAAACACGTCCTGCAGCTCTTCGGCGGTTGGCAGGCCCATAAGCAGCTCTGGCGCGTAGATACGACCAAAGAATGCTGCGCTGCGGTAGCGCATCATCAGATCCGGCATTGACTTCCACTTGCTGCCGTTCTTTCCGAACCAGCCTTCATTCACAGCCATTTCCATGCTGACTGGCGCCGACTCCAGGCGCTCGCCCGTGGCCTTCTCGATTGCCCAAGCCACGCAACGCGCGTTCTTGATGCGCACCTTGTGCTTTTTCTCGACCTTCTTGCGGTCCTCCCACTCAAAGGTGGAGTAGGTGGCATCCATCTCGTCCAGCCACTGCAGATCGAAGCGCAGTGGGCTGAACTTGCCGCAGTTGTTGATGGCCGCGATGATGAACTGGCTCGACCAACTCGGTCGCCCTTCGATGATGTGCAGGTTCTGCATGATCATCAGTGGGTTGGCGTTCATGCGCTGAGCCATGTCCAGGGCAATCATGCAATTGGAGAGCGCGGCCGGGTTGGGCTCGACCGTGGCGCGGTCACCGTAGCCCTTGGTGATCATCGCTTGATAGGCGGTGGGCACCATCGTACTGTTGGCGAAAGCCTTGGACGTGCGCTGCAGAAACTCGAAGCTGGCAAGGTCGCCGAAGCCCATAGTGACGACGGGCGCCTGTGCCGTCTGGTTCGTGGTGGTAACTGCGTTCATATTGTTCTCACATAAAAATCGGATAAAGCAGCCCAGCGCAAAAGCCGGTCACTGCAAAGATGGCCAGGGCAACAACGGCCCAAAAGAACAGGCTTTCGCCTGGGGTCAAGTCGATGTCGTCGGGGTGGTTGGTCATGGCGATGGCTCCACATGCTCAATGTGGAATGACCAGCCCCTAGGCATCGGTAGGTTTTCCGGTCTGAACAACGACATCAATACCGTTGTGCTGCAGTCCCATAGGGGATAGAAAAAGTCGTCGTCCTCAAAGAGAACAACAACCCGCTTCCCATCTGCCAGGGCGCGCAGGTATTCAGCGTTGGGGTGCGGGGTCATCACTGCACGCCCTTCGCCACCAGCCCCACGGCCCGATCAGCCCGCGCCTTGCGCTCTGCCGTCCACAGCTCGGGCCGCTCTTGCTGCGCCTGCTGGAGGGCATCCCGAAGGCTGGCTGCTGTTGCGTCTTCTGCTGCCATGTCGCTCGGGCCGTTGTCTATGTGCTGCGCAAACAAAAACGCCGCAATAACTGCGGCGAGGATGAAAGCGGTTTTGTAGTTCGGGTGGAACATTGCGTTTCCTTTGCGGGTATCCGCTTTCTTATTTCGTCGCCAGATGGGCAAATGCAGATGCCGCGCCACTCGCCGCCGATTGAGTGCACGTCGCCCGAGTCGGCGCAGTATTCGCAGCGCCCGCCGTTGTCAGCTGCATGTGACGCCCACTTGCGCGCCCTTGCCGCTTCGTTGGCCTTCAGGGCTGCTCGTTGGTCTGGGGTCATGGCTTGGCCTTTCCCAGTTCAGCGGCGGCTCGGACGATGGTGAGTCGGGTGGCGGCGTAGGGGTCGCTGCCCTCTGGCTCCCAAAACTCCTGCAGCCCAATGAATGCGCAAGCGCGCTGGTCCATCCCGGCAATACGAATTCGCAGCTTTACCGCCAGCCGCAGGGCATCGCCGTCTGTGGTTAGTGGGTTCCACCACGCGCTAACGCCGTCACTCAGCGAAACGAGCAGGCCTTTGCTGTTGCTGAACCCTTCAACAACCCGGTCAGTAGCCTTCGCTGCCAGCTCCAACAGTTCTTGGTCACTCATCTTCATCTCCTTGGTGTTCTGGATCGCGACTATCAGGATGACAAAGCATCTGCCGCTCCCATGCTTTTTCTCTCAGCGCTTCTTCGCGGGCAGAGTGGTCAACATCGCGCGGGATGGGCCAGAAGCGATGCAGCAGGGCTGATATGCCGGGATCTACGTGGTCGTTCATGAGCGCTCCTATTCCAGCAGCCGTTGTTGGCCGCGCTTTTCAAGTTCTTGTGCAGACGGCTCGACCACACCGCGCCGCTTTGGCCGCACTGCCTGCGGATTGAAGTACGCGCGCAGGGCTTTGAGCCACGCCTTGTAAGCCCAGCCGCTGCGCTGCGAGTACGGGTAGTTTTTTGAACACCACTTGCGCAACTCCGGCTTGGACATTTCCGGGTGTGCCTTGATCTGCTCTTGCAGCCATGCAGCCGCGTCGTCTGTCCAACTGGTCATAAGCGCTCCATGAAAAAAGCCGCTCATGGCGGCTTGGGTAGGGGGGGTGATGGTGGCGGGAGGTGATCCCCGCTTGAGACATATTTGGCTTAGCGCACACCAGATGAACTGGGATATGGATGTCCGCCAAACTTTCAGGATGGTTCTGGCTTACCGCCTATTTACTGCGCTTGTCTTACAGCCAGACCGACGACCATCCCCTCGCAACCCGAATTGCTGCCCATCACCACTGGGCATTCACCACCATTGAAGCGGGCCGGGCAGCCCGGGCAGGCATTGCGCTGGGCCGCATTGCGCGTGCAGCCCTCCTGGCAAACCATTCGACTTGCGTCTTTCCTTTGTCCGCTTCAATGGTGGTCCTGGGCATCCCCCCAGGTAGGCACTCCCGGCCCCTGGTGTAGGGGCGGGGTGGGGTTACAGGGGTGACGATCCGGGGTTCTTCTCGACCACGCGCTTGACCTCTTCGACCCGCACGCGAAGCCATCCGCCCCTGGTGGCCAGCGCAGCGCACTCGGCGGCACCGCTTTCGATTTCGTAGGGCTTGCTGCGCACCGCCTTGCCCTTGTGATTCGATAGCCAGTGCGCCTCGTTGAACTCCTTGGCAGCGCGGCCGTTCTGTTCTTCGATGCGGCCTAGGCGCAGCGCTTCGGCGCGGGCTTCTTCAAGCGCGCCAGGCGGAATGCCAGTGACTTTCCAGCCCTTGTGAAAGCTCTTGATCTCGATAACCTTCTTCTTGCGCGCGGCCTCTTGGTGAGCAGCGGCCCTGGCGGCGATGATCTGCGATTGGCTGATGGCTTCACCAGCGATGTTCACGAACTGCAGTGACATACATGGCTCCTTGAATGTCAAAACGCCCTGACCATCAAGACGCTTTGAAATTCACAACACCCCTTGGTGTGGTCGCCGGTATCTCCCTGCTATGCAGGCCCCGGCTAGCAGGGGAGTGGGTTACTTCATTCATCAGAAAAGCGGGCCTTCGTGCACAAGGCTTAGACAGCATGCGTAGGGGGCAAGCCCAGTCGCTCCAGTCGCCGCTTATTTGATGCCCCTGTTTCCAAGGGCAGTGCCGGTTACTCGATCCGGCTCCACTAAGGGAAGGTCTAGGCCCAAGCTATGACGCTCTGAGGCTGAGTGATCGTGTGGCGGCGTCTCCTGGCTATCACGGGGTGGGCGCTCCCGCAGCCATCAGCCAACTTGAATCCCATGCCGTCTATCGCGCGGCTTTAGCGGCCCCTTGTCTGATGGGTCAGGGGAGTGATATGGCCGGGTTGTCCGGCTTAGTTGGGGGTCATGTGTTTTCCTTCGCAGCGCGTGGCTGCCTAGTGGTCCCGGGTGTCCGACCCGTGGCGTCTGCGCTTTTAGCTCTCGCTGGGTGCAGTACCCAGCGCGTTTTATGTGCATCAAGGGGTTTGAAACCTTGGGTGGCCTTCTGAGTTGCTCCATCGTCTAGGCCCACGCCTACGATCCCCGGACTCACATCCACTGCACACCGGCTCACCCGGCACCCACGTTGATCGCTTGTTGAAGTCGGTGCGCTCCGCTTTCAAGAACGTTCGTGGTGACCGCCGATCCGTTCACCCTGTGCCGCGTTTTTGGCGGCATGGGTGAACTGTACACAAGCAAAACTAGTATTGCAAGTAAAACTAGTGATTCGGGATAAAATAATCCCAAGCGCCACCCCGGCGCGCAACAGGAGCCACACATGAAAGAAGCGACAGGCGAAAAAAAACCCGCTCAGGGCGGGTTGGTGATGGGGGATGCAGTAGTTATCGGAGAGCCGTGGGGGAGCGATCTGTCTCAGCCTCCAGCGATTGACGAATCCGCACGCGCTCAGCTGGAGCAGATTGCAGAACAGATGGCGAAATGGGCCCGCGCCGCGTTTCGGAATGCAGAATACGAGCCGAAGGGGTCATTTGGACGCCGCTTTATTGAGCATGGAGCAATGTGTTACTTCAATTGCTGGAGCCCGCTCCGCCAATTCCTAGATGCCTCTTCCCCTCTTCCTTCAGATACTCAAGCAAAAGAGTGAAGCTGAGTCCGACTGCTGGGCCGATGACGTGTTTCTTGGCCTTTTCCCATAGCCCGGTGTCCCGAGAAGCAGCAATGAATTCGTGGCCAGCCCAGGTGATCATTGAAGGAATCCAGTTCGGCGTGTCATCCTCAAGCGCTGTGCCGTCGTAGGCGATGATCAGGCCCGCCTGGTGCATCAGGTAGGCGTGATAGCCAATCTCCTTCTCCGTGCGCTCTGGGATATCAAAATCCCAGGTGTTCACATTGCGCCCCTCGGCTTGTGCCTCCATCCATAGCAGGATTTCGCGCACCAATTCAATATCTCGCTTCATTACCCATCCTCCCATTGCCCATCATGTCGATCAAAACAGGTTCGCCCTGATCTGCTCTACCGCCTCACGCAGCGGGTCTGCGGCCTGAAGCTGGGGGCTGTTCTCTGCGTTGACCTGCATCTCGGCGATCAGCCCATCCACCTGAGCCAGGGCAAGCTCGGGGTCTGGGTGCCCATCCATGACGGCTTCAAGGACGGTGCGGAGGGCTTCGATTTCGGTTGCTAGGTTCATGGGGGTTCCTTGTGGCGGGGTCTTAAAGCTTGGCCGCGCTGCTCTTGGCCTTGCCGTCGGCTTTTGCCCCAGACTTCGCCGCCGTACTCAAATGCGTGAACACCGCAGCAAAGTCGCCAACATTGCCCGCCCGCTGATCAAGCACCAACAATACCTTCTTGCCGCGCCAAGTCAGCTGCTCAGACGGGAAGCTCGCGCCCGCTTTGTTCTGCACGGTTGTCTTGGCGGACTTCGTCGGCTTCCCGTAGCGCTCGGTCAGGATCTGCTTCGCCTCGTCGTATAGGTCATTACTGCCGCCCAGCTCGATCTGAGAGACGACACCTCCCTCACGCACGACGGCGCCGACCTTGAATGCCGCGATGGGGATGCCACTCAGCAGGATGGGCCCGTCGCCGAAGCGCGGCTTGTCTAGGGCGCAAGCGGAGATGGTCGCCTTTTCCTCTTGAGCTTGCACACCACCGCATGACTTGATCGCATCGTTTTCAAGCGGTTGGCCCAGGGCTATCCCCAGAACCGCGTCGGGCTCTTGCTTCCAGGTCTGGGCATGAACGGCCAGGGGCAGGGCGAGCGCCGCTGCAATGAGTAAAACTTTCATCCCTCTCTCCTCTTGATTAAATACGCTCGCTCTGCTTGTGGACGATCTCGCCAATCAGAACGCAGTGTTCGTCGCAGATTTTCCTGGGGTATTTTCTTTGGTCGGGATTGTCTGATGAGAGCCACCACTGGCCGCCATCGCGGATGAGCCGCTTGATTACCAGTTCGCCCTCGTAATTGACCGCAAACACCACCCCGTCCCTTGGGGCGATGGCCTCCGTGTTGACAACCACCGTATCGCTGTCGTGTAGGCCTGGCTCCATGCTGCCATTGGACACCTCGACTGCAAATAGCCTTTCCGGCCGCAGTCCACGCCCCTCATACCACTGGCGCTGAAAAACGATTGGGGCACCTCGTTCGTCGCGGTACTGAATACCAAACCCGGATGCGCCCGCTGAAAGCTTGAAAGTGACGCGACGAATGGCCGGGTAGTCCGGGTTGTTGTCCAAGTCTATGGGTGAGGCCGCAGGTTCCCCGCCGACCATTTCAGCGACATCAAGATCCAGCAGCCTCGCAACAGTCTCAAGGCGTTTGCGCCTGGGAGCTGTCCCCCCATCCTTTTCCCACTGTTGAACGGTCTGCCAGGCCAGAGGTTTGGCAAGTTCTTCAGCCTTGCTGATCTCGGCCGCCAAATGCTGCATCGACCAATTTTTGGCCTCACGCGCGGTTTTGATGAGTTGGTGAATTGTGGGCATACACAAGTTTCTATTGTGGGTGTTTGGGTGCCAATGCAAGAATTACTAGCATTGCTAGTTAAACTTGTGTACGATGCACTGCATGAACGACGCAATCGACACCCCAAACCCAGCAACTCGCGCCATCACCGCCATGGGTGGGCCGGTCGCAGTTGCTCGCAGCCTTGGCCTCAACAGCTACCAGACCGTCCAGCAATGGATGCGAAACGGTATCCCTGTCGTCTATTGCCTGCGAGTTGAAACGGATTCCGGCGTGTCTCGCCGCGACCTGCGCCCCGACGACTGGCACCTGATCTGGCCCGAGCTGGCCAAGCCTCGCAAGACCAAGGAGGCCGCCCATGGCTGATACCAACGCATTGATCTTGGAAGAGCTGCGCATGCTGCGCGAACTCGTTACCGCGTTGAGCGGGTTGGCCGTCGCGCTTGTGACGGGCAACGCGCCAAAGGATGGGCTAGCCGTCATCCATGAGGGCGAGGCTATCTGGCCGCGCGGCATTGATGAAGTTGGGCAGCCGCTCAAGCCATCGTTCACCCCGCTTGATTCCAAGGTGCTCAACGCCGTGGCTGCAGCGGCTGGCATCAGCCTGGACAGAAGCGTCGGCTTCTCGCTGCAGTTTCGCGAGCCTGCATTGGTGGTTGCGGTGGTCGAGTACCACGTTTCCACCGAAGCATTCGCCGCCGCAGTGGATTCGATCCGCGCTATTCCAGAGGGGAAAGCGTCGTGAGCTTTTCGCCCGTCATCGCCACCTCGAAAACGTTCTTGTCGTCCGTTGGGTTGATGTGCTGCCCATTCATGCGCAGCCTGCCACCTGATCGCGCCCACTCTGACCAGCCTTCTGTGAACTTGACGCGCATGAAGTCGCCAAATTCCTCCACCGTGTGCGGCGCTCCTGACGCGTCCTGCACTTGGATGCGGCGCACAAGCCGTGTCGTCTTTTCCTGCCGAGTCATGTCTGCCCTTTCTGGTGATGGTTGTGTAAGCGACTCCATCGTAAGCCGGAAGAGGGCAGACACCCCAGCCAAGGCCACGGCCTAAGCCACCCACCAACCCAACCAAAACAAACGAGAAATTTACATGGCCTACGAAAACCGTTCGCTGATGCGTGACCCCCTTTGCATGATTCGCGTGAATGAGGACGAGCGCGAAAAGCTCATCCGCTTTGCCAATCGGCTCTGCAGCGGAGGTGCCCCCGCAGTCACGCTGCGCGAGGCTCTGCTCAAGCTGGCTGATGAGGCCGAAGAGCAGGAAGAAGTAGGTCGTTCGCATGCCGCAAATCCTATCCATCCACGGCGCCTTGACAGGAACGCCTTTAACGGCTGGATGACTGCTTAGGGCAGCGATTGATTGCCATGAAACCCACGAGAAAAGCAGGCGCCAATGCAAGAAGAAAATTTCACCCTCGACCTTAGCGGCGCCACTGGTAAACAGATTGCCGCTATAAAAAACAAAGCAGATCGTGAAGGCGTTTCTTTCGAAGAAGCCGCCAAACGAATGCTTCTCAGCCGTGCCGAAAAAGATGAGCAAAAGGCTGGTCACGGCCTGCTTTCGCGTCTCTTCCGTCGCCCCTCGGTTTATTCAAAGTAACCCCGCAGTTACTGCAAAGAAACGGCACGCAATGAACACCGCACACCTCGTTCGCGCCAGCGACCCCCTTTCATCCGTCATGGCTGCAGAGCGTTCCGCCGCTTTCTCTGGTGCCCACTGCGCACGCATCCTGGCGGCACTCAAGCTGTACGGCCCATCCACAGCTGCAGAGCTGCAGACCTACACCGGCCTGACCGTTGTTCAAGCTGACCGCCGCCTGCCCGATCTGGCGAAGGCCGGACAGGCCCGCGTAGTGCAGGACAACGGCAACGACCTGATCCGCAAGGGCTATCGGGTTTGGGAGGCGGTTTGAACTACTTCCCCTTCCACGTCGGAGACTACACCGCCCACACGGCCCACCTGGAGCCGATGGAAGACCTCGCCTATCGCCGGATGCTGGATCAGTACTACCTGCGTGAATCGGCATTGCCTGTTGAGCCTGCCGATGTGGCGCGCTTGATCCGCTTGCGCGGCAACGTGGCAGAGGTTACGGCGGTCTTGCAAGAGTTCTTCACCCTGACCGATGGCGGCTGGATCAGCGCCCGCTGCGACGAAGAGATTCTGCGCATGCAGGACAAGCAGACCAAGGCCAAGGCGTCTGCAGAAGCATCCGTAGCAGCGCGTCAGGCAAAAGCAAACAAGCCTCGCTCAACGAACGTTGGACCGACGTTTAACGAACGTCCAACGGGTGTTGAGCTACCAACACCAACACCAACACCAGTTAATACACCTTCTGACGAAGGTGTGACGCCGCGCAAGCGCAGCACCCCCACCACGACAGCCGCCCGCCCTGACGACGTTTCAGAGCCGGTATGGCAGGACTTTCAACGGCTGCGCCGCGAGAAGCGCGCCCCGTTGACCGACACCGCTCTGGCTGGCGTGCGCAAGGAGGCGGCGAAGGCAGGTGTGTCGATGGAGGTGGCCCTGTCGTACTGCTGCGAGGCCGGATGGCAGGGGTTCAACGCCGGGTGGTACGCCGACCGGCAAGGCGGTGCAAAGCGTGGCGCACCAGCCAACACCAACCGCTACGCGGCCGCAGCTGCCGCAATCTACGACGGAGTCAACCTGTGAACGATCTGGCAAACATGGCCCATGAGGCCGTCCGCGAGGCTGCGACCCAGCACCGCCCGAAGCGTGAGGCATCTTCTACGGTGCGCAAGCTGTTCGTTTTCCTGCACGGCGCCTACGGCAGCGTGTTCCTGTCGAAGTACTCGACCGGCGAAAAGAACGACGAAGGCAGCGACAAAGGCGTAGTGGCCGCGATGCTGGTTTGGGATGCCGCACTCTGCAAGTTCGCGCCCGACGTGATCGAGGCTGCAGCAAAGCGACTGATGGACGAAGACCCAAAGTTTCCGCCCAACCTGCCGCAGGTGGAAAAGGTTTGCAACGCCATCACGCCGCGCAAGACCTACGCTGAAGAAGCCGGTTTGCCACGCCTGCCAGCACCGGCCCCGGCAGAGCCGATCAAGGTCGATTTCAGCAAGAAGAACGACGGCAAAGACTGGGCGCGCGCAATCATGGCCCGCGATGCCGCTGGCGACAAGATCCGCCCATACACACTCACGTCGGCCCGACAGGCGCTGGGTATGGAAGGGCGCATGTCATGGCACTGACCCTCCGCGCTTTCCTGACCGATGACAAGGCATGGGCACACGCCGTGCTCGATGACGTGCGCGACGGCCTGCCAGCTCTCGCCCGTGATGTTCGCGCTGCGCTGCGCATCTTGGGGGACATGTGACATGCGCCACGTGTCAGAACTGGCTGCCCAAGGAATCGGGCGGCATGTCCAAACACCGCATGGCTCTGTGCAGCCTGGGCACGCGCTGGACGTTCTATCCACCGCAGCACACATGCGGGAAACACAAACAGGCCACCCCGCAAGTGGTGACCGCAAGAGTAACTTGGCTTGCGCGATTCTCCGGCGCACGGCAGATAGCTGGGGGGTGAAATGAACTGTAAACCTGGGGATTTGGCAGTGATTGTGCGCGGCGGAGCGCCAGCCCTTATTGGCCGGACCGTGACTGTTATCGAGGCGGGCCCAATCGGGGTTGGATTCCATTTGCCTGATGGGTTTTGGCATCTTCCTGTTGGTGGCGACGGCAGGCACCGATGGATCTGTGAATTTTCCAATCCTGTGATGGCGCCTATCGGCCATGGCAAGACGCGGGAAACGGTGTTTGCGCCAGTGCCCGATGAATGCCTAAAGCCCATCCGCGACCCTGGAGACGACGCCCGCGATGAAACGCTGTTGTGGCTGCCAGTGCCCAGCCGCGACGAGGTGACGGCATGAAGTCCCGCTTCAACGAAATCTGGGACGAAGCCCAACGCCGCCACGACGCAGGCGAGCCGCCGCTCCGCAAGCCACAGCTTGGCTATCCACCCACCCCCGGCGACGGCGACTTGGGCTTACTCCCCTGGATGACAGAGGCCGAGCTGGCAGAGCAGGCTGAACTGTGCCAGGCCATCGCGCGCGAACAACGCATCTATGACAGCCAGGCGCACGAGCGTCTTCTGGCAAAGCACGCAGCACGGAGGGCAGCATGAAGCCCGCCGAAATCATCGCCATGGCACGCGAGGCTGGATTCGACATGAGCAATCTGCCATCAATCCGCGCCTCGAATGTGTATGGCGAGGTCAATGATGAGTTGGAACACTTCGCCGCTCTGGTAGCAGCAAAGGCCGCGGCAGATGAGCGGGCGGCATGTGCGCAGGTGTGCGACGAAATGCGCGCGCACTACAGCGATTACAAAGACACGGCACTTCTCAATGGCGATGTGGCGTTAAGCAACGCAGCCAGCGGGGAGCCACGCGCCTGCGAATTCTTGGCCGCCGCCATTCGCGCAAGGGGGGTGCAGCCATGAAGCCCCGCATCATCAAAATCTGTGGTGTCTGGCACTGCGCTGTCATGGGCATCAAAAACCACTGGATCGGGCTTGGCTTCACACCGTCCGATGCTTATCGGGATTGGGTCCGGCATGGCTGAAAAGCGCACATATCGTCTTGTGCACGCAGAGTCGCGCCGCCGCGCCGAGCACGACGTGGCCACCGCTCCCGATGGCTATTGCGTAACTGTCTCGGAACCGACGCGCACGCTTGAGCAAAACGCCGCGCAGTGGCCATACCTGGAAGGCTTCGCCCAGCAAAAGCAACTGTGCATCAACGGCGTCATGCAGCACGTCACCAATGACGACTGGAAAGACGTGCTCACCGGTTGCTGGAATGGTGAAACCCGTATGGCCGCGTTCGACGGCAAGGTGATCATGCTTCCGCAGCGCACCAGCAGTATGGGCAAGAAGGTGTTCAGCGACTGGCTTGAATTCCTGATCGCCATGGCCGCGCAGTCTGGGGTGGAGCCGGTCTACAAGAGCTGGAAGAAGGTGGCCGCGTGAGCACGTTCGGCAAAGAAGTCCGCAAGGCGCTGATCGATGCGGACCTGAATCAACGCCTGCTGGCCGAGAAGATGGGCGTGTCGCAGGCCCTTGTAAGCGCGATCCTGAATGGCGACAAGCGTGTGCCGCCTTCGTTCCTGGCGGCTATCGAAGCCTTGGGCCTGTTAACGCAAGCCATGCGCGTGGAGTATTTCCGCGAGCGCGGGGCGCTGAACATAGAGGGACTGGATAGCGCTGAAGTGGAAGAGCTGGTGCGTCGAGTTGATGCGATGCGCGGGGTGGTGCGATGACCTTCCGCCGCACCCGCTGCCCCCACTGCCGCGCCAAGCTCGAAACCGGCCAGCGTATCCACCCTGATTGCATCGATGGCTATGCAGAGGCCCAAGCCGCCAAAGCAGAACGCGCCGAGGCAAAGAAGGCCCGCGCCGCTGCCAAGGTGGAGAGGGCAGAGACGCGCCGGCGCAAGGAGGCGATCAGGACCATTCCCGACTACATCAAGGAGGCACAACATGCATTCAACGCCTACATCCGTGCCAGAGACGCGCACCAGCCGTGCATTTGTTGTGGGCAGCCACTTGGTACTGGTGACGTCGGAGGCGCCTTTGATTGTGGCCACTACCGAAGTACGGGGAGCGCTTCACATTTGCGTTTCAACCCGCTCAACGCACATGCACAGCGAAAAGTTTGCAATAGGTGGGGCGCGGGCCGCGCTGTTGACTATCGCATTGGCCTTGTGGCCCGCATTGGGCTGGAGGCTGTCGAAGCGCTGGAGTGCGACAACGCACCCCACAAATGGAGCCGCGAAGAGTTGATTGCCATCCGCGACACCTACAAGGCAAAGATTAAGGGGATGAAATGCTGACCCGCCGCCACAAAGTCATGCTCATGCTCGAGCGCAACCCGGCCATAACAGTTTTAGAGCTTGCCGCACTGTCGCATGAACACGTATGCAACGTGCGGACCTATTTGAGGTGGGCCACTTATTCCGGCGCCGTGAAAGCAGAGCAGCCCAGCGGGTTTAAGCGCTACACAGTCTGCGATGGCTGGCTCGCAAAACTGGAGGTGCACGAATCAAACCCGCGTGTGCGCGCCGGGGACAAGACCCCGAAGCGAAACCCAGAGCGATTGCAGGATATCCGCGTAAAAGAGCTGTTGAAACTCGCCGCAGCCGTGAACCCGAGTGTGAAAACCGCTTGGGTGAAGCCGCCACGCAAATCGAAGCCGCACCACTGGCATCAGGCCAGCCAAGGCATGGGAGTGGCCGCATGACGTACACGCCGCCACCTTGCGCCACCTGCGGCGCACGCACATCAGTCATGGAAACCCGCAAGCGCAGTGACGGGACCATTGCCAGGCGCCTTGTCTGCCCAGAGAACCACAGGGTCACCGTCAAACAAGTGCCGCCAGCACCCGAGCCGCACGCATGGGCAGCAGCAAACAGCATTTTTTCTAAGGGGACACTATGAACGAGCCAGTATTTCAAGACGCAGGCCACGCACTCCATGTGTCCTACCTGATTCACTCACTGCCACCGACCACGGTAAGCCCCACCGCCATCGTGATTGACCAGCTGGTGAAAGAGAACCATGTGTGGGATGAGGTGGTGCCCGCCCACACCAAGCGCGTGAACTTCGGCGGGCTCAATCCATTGGAGGTGCGTGGGCAGGCGGCGCAGGTCGTGAGCATGGTCAACCGTCTTCCGCATGAGGCCGAGCGCTTTGCCTGCCAAGCCATCTATGGGCACCAGGTCATCAAGGCAGATGGGGTTCGTGGGTTGGGCCGGTACTGTTCCCCTGTGCTGACCTGCCAGAGCAGCGACTTTGCCCTGTACTGCGCCTGGCATGTGTTCGCCACAAGCCGCCAGCGTGATGGGCTGACGCAAGGGGAGATCGCTCAGCACTTCGGCGTCACCATTGCAGCCGTGCGCGAGGCCTGCGCAACGGTGCGCAAGTACGGAAAGACCATGCACGCGCGGGCATTGGACGTCTTGACCGAGCGTTTCCAAGCAGGGGGATTGATCGCTGATTTTGTCCATACATGAGAAAGCTTACAAAAAGCTTGCATGATCCGCTGGATGTGCTATAAACCTGCCAGTCTTGGAAAACTTGTCTCCAAGAGAAGCCCGCATAGGTTCACGCCATGCGGGCTTTTTCGTTTGCGCATTGATGGCGGCGTGGATAGAGAACACGCCCGATATGGGATTCCCCACTTCGGAACTCACCGCCAACCCACAGGACAAGCCGCACACGCGAGGCCCTGTGTAGGCATGCAAGCCAGAGTGACGCCTGGCCCATCAGTGCAACCCGTTCGCTCAGCCAGGCTCGCCCGACACATCCTAGATAGACCGGGATCGTCCTGCGCTGAGCAACCTATCGCCCATTCATCCATGAACGTGACATGGAGCGCCGGGGCTAAGCGGCGCTGTTACTCCTACGGCTGCGCAGTCGTCATCACAGAAGGTAGCGAGGCAGCAGCCAGCAGGGCCAGATCAAGCCCTGTCGTCCTATGGCGGGCAAAACACAAAGGGGAGTACATGGGAAGCGACGCAAGCATTGAAGGCTGGGATGACATCACCAGCGAGGGCGAAGGCCTTGCCATAGGCGGCGGATCAAGCGACTGACCATGACCCTAGCTCGCCTCCCCAACAGGCTGGCATCCATCGCAACCACAAGGCTGCCTACGCTGCAGACCAAGGCAGGGGCAACACCTCGCATCCGTGGTGACGCATGGATGGCCACAAGGCGCCAGGTGCAGCAGCGTGACAAGTTCACCTGTGCCGCATGTGGGGCAGTCAGGGCAGACCATGAGGTTGATCACCGCGTGCCATTGGAGCAAGGCGGTAGCAACGACCCCACGAACCTGCAGCTGCTCTGCTCAGGGGTCGGGCAGTGCCACGACCTGAAGACACGGCAGGAAGCTAAGGATCGGGCGGGCAGATAGGCGGATGCACGAAAGTGGTGCATTTGTGTGGTGTGTACGCAACGCACCAAAATGGGTAGGGGGGTATGTGTTGTTTGGACGCAACGAAACACCGAAACCCCGCAGTTTCCCATTCGGACAATAAAAGTCCCCTGATAGGGGTTCAAATAGGAGTTCAAATGGCAGGAGTGAAGGGGCGCAGCGGCGGAGCCCGGCCCAACTCTGGGCCAAAGCCGAAAGAGCCTGTCGTTTTGGTGCTGGGCACCATCTACGACGAGCCGGACAAATTCCTCAAGGCTGTAATGAACGACAGCGGCACCGATGCCAAGCTGCGCGTGGACGCGGCGAAGGCGCTGCTGTCTGCCCAGGTGCGCCGGGCCGAGAACGGCGGCAAGAAGGAAGACCAGAAAGCTGCGGCCGCCAAGGTGGCCAGCAAGTTCACCACACCGACACCCCCAAAGCTGGTTGCAGCTGGCGGTAAGAAGGTCTGATGCCTGAGTGGTCAACAGCCTGCCCAGACTGGGCGGCGCGGTTGCGCGCGGGCGAGTCGATCATCCCACCACCGATCTTCCCCGATCAGGCAGAAGAAGCGCTGGCGGTCTTCAAGCAGCTCAGGATTGTGGACGCGCCCGGCAGCCCGACTTTTGGCGAGGCGTGCGCAGAGTGGGTGTTCGACCTGGTGCGCTCCATCTTCGGGGCCTATGACGCTGACAGCGGGCGACGACTGATCACTGAGTGGTTCGTCCTGATCCCCAAAAAGAATAGCAAGAGCACGATTGCGGCCGGGATCATGATGACTGCGGTCATTCGGAACTGGCGGCAGTCGGCGGAGTTCTCCGTCCTGGCGCCAACTGTTGAAGTGGCGAATAACGCCTATGCGCCAGCGCGCGACATGGTGCAGAAAGACGACGAGCTTGATGTTCTGATGCACGTGCAGACGCACATCAAGACCATCACCCACCGCGAGAGCGGGGCGGCATTGAAGGTGCTGGCAGCTGACCAGAACACGGTCGGCGGCAAAAAGTCAGTTGGAACCCTGGTGGACGAGCTCCACCTGTTCGGCAAGATGGCCAGCTCCGAGAACATGTTTCGTGAGGCGCTGGGCGGCCTGGCATCGCGGCCCGAGGGGTTCGTGATCTGGTTGACAACGCAATCCGACGAGCCACCGGCCGGGGTGTTCAAGCAGAAGCTGGACTACGCCCGCAAGGTGCGCGACGGCGAGATCATCGACCCGGGATTTCTTCCGATCATCTTTGAGCACCCGCCCGAGATGGTGGAAAACGGCGACTGCCTGAAGCTGGAAAACATGGCGATGGTGAACCCCAACATGGGTTACTCCGTCGATCAGGCGTTTCTAGAGCGCGAGTTCATGAAGGCCGAGTTGGCTGGTGGGGACTCCTTCCGGGGTTTCATGGCCAAGCATGCGAATGTCGAAATTGGCATGAACCTGCGGTCTGACCGTTGGGCTGGATCTGAATTCTGGATGGCGCAGGCAAAGTGCCCTGGGCTCACTTTGGATCAGCTGCTCGACCGCTGCGAGGTGGTAGACGTGGGCATCGACGGCGGCGGCTTGGACGATTTGCTGGGGCTGGCCGCTGTGGGCCGGGACAAAGTTACCCGCGAGTGGCTGGCCTGGACGCACGCCTGGGCGCATCCATCTGTGTTTGAGCGCCGCAAGGACATCGCACCGCGGCTGCAAGATTTCGCCAAGGACGGAAACCTCACGCTGGTGCAGAACATCGGCGATGACGTGGAAGACGTGGCCGGGATCTGCGCCTTGGTCGAGGCGCGCGGCCTGCTGGACAAGATCGGATGCGACCCCCTGGGGTTGGGCGGCATCCTGGACGCGCTGTCCGAGGCTGGCATCCCAGAGGAAAAGATCGTTGGCGTAAGCCAGGGATACAAGATGAGCGGCGCAATCAAGACCGCAGAGCGCAAGTTGGCCGAAGGCGTCATGGTCCACGGTGGCCAGCCGCTGATGAACTGGTGCGTTGGCAACGCGAAGGTCGAGCAACGCGGCAACGCCGTAATCATCACGAAACAGGCTGCTGGCAGCGCGAAGGTTGACCCACTTCTCGCCCTGCTGAACGCCGTCACTCTAATGTCGCTGAATCCAGCGTCGGAAAAATCATTCTGGGAAGCCTCATGACCATCAAAGACAAACTGCACACCGCTGCGAGTGCGGCGGCAGGCTATTTGCCTGATGCGCTCATGATCGGCGGGGCCGGTGGCATCTCGTATGGCGCCTGGCTGGTGTACGGCCCTGCAGGGTACGTGGCGGGCGGCCTGTTTGCCCTTGCTGCTGGCGTTGTGCTAGCCCGAGGTGGCAAGTAATGGGGGGCTTGGCGCGCGCTGTGAGTGAGCGGAAGTCCATGGACCCGCTGGCGGTATGGGCGGAAATGCTGCGCGCGGGCCGATCTTCTGCCGCGGGCCCGACCATCACGCTGGAAAACGCGCTCAAGGTGGCGACCATGTTCGCCTGCCTGCGCGTGCTGTCGCAGGGTGTGGCACAGGTGCCGCTGAAGGTGTATCGCGAGGTGGAGCAAGGTGGCCTGAAGAAGATCGAGGCCGCAAAAGACCACCGCCTGTATGACCTGCTGGCCTTCGCGCCCAACGACTGGACCACGAGCTTCGAATTTCGCGAAACGCAGACCATCCACGCGGCCTTGGGCAACTCCTATGCCTTCATCAACCGCACCATGGGGGGCATTTCTGAGCTGATTTTGCTCAACCCGGGGCGGGTGAAGAAGGTGCAAAAGCCCGACTATCGAGTGATCTTCGAGGTCACAGGCGAATCGGGCGCCAAGCAAGAGTTCCCAGCCGAGGCCATTTGGCACGTCCGCGGCCCATCTTGGGATGGATTGCTTGGTCTGGATGTGCTCAGCCTGGCGCGCGAGGCGCTGGGCCTTGCCATTGCCACCGAAGAATCACACGCCAAGCTGCACGCGAAGGGTGTCCGAACCTCCGGCACGTATTCGGTTGAGGGCAAGCTGAACAAAGAGCAGTACGCCGCCCTGAAAGCCTGGATCTTGGCCGAGAACGCAGGCGCAGACAACGCAGGCGCCCCAATGATCCTGGACAACGGCGCCAAGTGGATTTCCGGCGCTTTGACGGGCGTGGATGCCCAGCACCTGGAGACACGAAAGTTTCAGATCGAGGAAGTGTGCCGGTTCATTGGCGTGCATCCACAGAAGATTTTCCACACCGACAAGACCAGCACCTATGCCAGCGCAGAAGAGTTCTCCAATGCGCACCGCGAGGACACGCTGAGCCCCTGGTACATGCGGATTGAACAATCAGCAGACCTACACCTGTTGTCCCGCGCCGAGCGCCGCAAAGGCCTGTACTGCAAGCACGCGGCCAATGCCCTCATGCGCGCATCTGCCCAAGCCCGCGCCGATTACTACGCCAAAGCGCTTGGCTCTGGTGGGCACCCCGGCTGGATGACTCCTGACCAAGTGCGAGAGCTTGAAGAAATGAACCCAATGGGCGGCGATGCCGCGAAGCTGCCGCCCGGTAGCAGCGCTCAACCACCCGCAGCGCCTGCGGCCTGAAAGGAAACCATGACCACCAAGACACTCGACTTCGGCTGTGAGCTCAAAGCCACGGGCGACACCGGGACTTTCGAAGGCTACGGATCAGTGTTCAACATCACAGACCGTGGCGGCGACATCGTTGCGGCTGGGGCCTTTGCTGAAACCCTGGCCGCAGCGAAAACGGCCGGCCGTCTGCCTGCAATGCTGTGGCAGCACCGCCAAGCAGAGCCCATCGGCGTCTATACCGAGATGGAAGAAGACGCTATTGGGCTGAAGGTGAAGGGCCGCCTGGCGCTGAAGACCGCGCGCGGCGCCGAAGCCTACGAGCTCATGAAGATGGGCGCAATCAGCGGCCTGTCTATTGGCTACCGCGTGCGTGATGACAGTTGGGACCGCGTAACAGGCGTTCGCACCATCAAAAAGGCTGACCTGCACGAACTGTCGCTGGTCACCATGCCCATGAATGACGCTTCGCGCGTCTCGGCCGTCAAGACCATCGAAGAGCTTGACAGCCTGTCCGAATTCGAGCGCCACCTTCGTGATGTCGGTGGCTTTTCGAAGAGCGAGGCCACCGCCCTGGTGTCCCGCATGAAGAGCATTGTCGGCCGGGGTGATCCCGGGGATGGCTCTGGATCGTTGGCCGAAGTCCTCGGCTCATTGAAAGCGCGTGCCGTCTTCTGACCAACGCAATCCCCGTAGCAACAGCCGCCCTTGAGGCGGCTTTTTCATTCCCGAAAGGCAAACATCGTGAAAATCTCCCGTCAAAACCTCACCCTGGCGTTCTGCGCCATGCTGGCCGTCGCTGCGCTTGTCGCATTCGCTGGCTACCCCCTTGTCAACTACCTGCCGCCTGAAGTTCTGGCTGGCCTTGCCGCCACTGGCGCTATGCCGTTCGTTGCATCTGGCGAAGTTACGCTGCTGGAGGTCAAAAACATCTTGGATGGCCAAGGCAAAGCTTTCGACGAATTCAAGAAAGCCAATGACGACCTGATCAAGGCTAAGGCCGAGGGCAAGGCGGTTGCCGACTTGGAGGCGAAGGTCGCCACACTGAGCGATGAGCTCGACAAGTTCGACGAGCTCAAGGCCGTTATCGACGACCTGCAGAAGAAGGCCAATCGCCCACAAAGCGACACCGAAGTGAAGGCTGCAACCGACCTGGCCGAAGAAACCAAGAGCTTCAACATTGCTCTGCGCTCCGACTACCAGCTCAAGGGCAAGGCCCACCCCGGCGACCTGTCCGTGGAAGCCTACACGCAGTACAAATCGGCCTTCTTCAAGATGGCCGTGGGCGCCACGCTCGAAAGCCTGTCGGCCGACGAACGCAAGGCCATGTCTGCCGGTTCCGACCCTGACGGCGGCTACCTGCTGCCCCACGCCACGGCTGGCCGCATGCTGGGCAAGATCTACGAGCAGTCCACCATGCGCCAACTGGCCGAGGTGCAGACCATCAGCTCGAACGACATCGAGGGCATTCTCGACAACGACGAGGCCAGCGCTGGTTGGGTGTCTGAACTGGGCTCGCGCTCGGAAACCACGACCCCTACGGTCGGCAAGTGGCGCATCGAAGCCCATGAGATGTACGCTATGCCCAAGGCATCGCAGCGCATCCTGGACGACGCCGCTACTGATGTGGAAGCGTGGCTGGCAGGGAAGATCGCCGACAAGTTCGCCCGCGTCGAAGGTTCTGCCTTCTGGACTGGCACCGGTGTTGGGCAGCCTAAGGGCCTGACCAGCTACGCCACCGCCGCCACGGCCGACGACACACGCTCGTGGGGCACGTTCGAGCACGTGGTGACCGGCGCAAACGGTTCGTTCCACACGACCAAGGCCGACCCGCTGCAAGACCTGATCGGCGCGTTCAAGGACCAGTACCTGCAGAACGCATCGTTCGTGATGCGCCGCGAAGTGCGCACCGACATCCGCAAGATGAAGGAAGCCACCAGCGACCGCTATCTGTGGGAGCCATCCCTGCAAGCCGGTCAACCCGACCGCCTGCTGGGCTACCCCACCCGCATCGACCAGTACATGCCCGCCAAGGGCACGGGCTCGCTGTCGCTGGCCTTCGGCGACTTCCGCCAGGCTTACCTGATCGTGGACCGCCTGGGCATCCGCACACTGCGCGACCCCTACACCGCCAAGCCTTGGGTTCTGTTCTACAGCACCAAGCGCACGGGCGGCGGCGCTCAGAACACTGAGGCGCTCAAGTTCCTCAAGTTCTCGACCTGATCAACCACGGGGTGTGCCACACCGGCCGCCCCGATCCAACTTCCCGAAAGGTATCGCTATGAGCCTCCTGAAAAACATCAAGGTCACGCCCGTGGCTGCATCCGCAGTCGCCGCGCAGACCGAAGTTCTGACCAGCGTGCTGGACATGTCCGGTTTCGACGGCGTGATGTTCATTGCCCTGATGGGTGATGTCACCGCCACTTCCGTGCTGACCCTGACCGCCAAGGGCAACAGCGCCAGCTCCACCAGCTCGCCCACTCCGGTGACGCAGATCGCTACGGCCGCGTTCACGGCAGGCGCATCTGACGCCGACGACAAAGCCCTGGTGGTTGACGTGTACGACCCCATGCTGCGCTACGCCTTTGCCAGCCTGACCCGCACCACGGCCAACGCTGTGGTGAACGGGATCATCGCCATTCAGTACACCGCTGAATACAAGCCCACCACCCAAGCCGCAACGGTCATCGCTGCAGCCATGGGTCCCGGCGTCGCAGCCTGATGCGTGAAGCGCCTGCCCAAGCGGGCGCTTTGCAGATCACAAGGACACCATGATCGTCACCCAAACCACTCCACCGGCCTTCCTGCCGTTGACGCTTGCAGAGGCAAAGCTGCACCTGCGCGTTGACGGCACGGACGAAGACGCGCTGATCCCGGCGTTCATCGGCGCAGCCGTGGACACCTGCCAGCAGATCACCGGCCGCAGTCTCATGGCACAGGCGTGGAAGCTGGCCGTGGATGGGTTCGCCGACGAAATCAAGCTGCCCTGGCCCCAGGTACAGGCCGTGCAGAGCGTGCAGTACAAGGACTCCACCGGTGCCACGCAGACCCTGGCCGGCACGGTCTACGAGCTGGTAGGCGATGCCATCCACCGCGTGCCCGAGCAGACCTGGCCGACCACCTGGCCCGGCGCGGGCGCGGTGTGGGTGAACTACACGGCCGGATACAGCGCAGGCAACGAGGTCGCCCAGCAAGCCGCAGTGCCCTACGGCATTAAGGCATGGCTGCTGCTGGCGGTCGGAACCCTCTACGCCAATCGTGAAAGCGTGCAAACCGGCGTGTCCGTGGCCGCGCTGCCCGAACGCTTCGCTGATTCGCTGCTCGACCGGTTCAAGGTGTACTGATGCAAGCCGGACGCATCTCCCTCAAGTGCCTGCTGCAAGAGCCTGGCACCGGTGAGGATGAACTGGGCCAGCCGATCCCCAACGACTGGGTGACCATCGCCGAGCCCTGGTGTGATCCAGTCTCGCAAAGCGGCATCGAGGCCATCCGCGCAGGTGCTGACACCTCCGTGGTGCGTGTGTCGATGGGGATGCGCGCACGTGCCGGGGTGACGGCCGCGATGCGCCTGGTGGGCAAGTACAGCGGGACCGTGTACGAAATCGAGGCCGTGCTGCCCGACAACCGGGACCGCAGCCGCATGTTTCTGGTGTGCAAGGTGGTCGCATGATTGACTTCAAATTCGATCCCACCAAGGCCAATCTGAGTCTTGACCGCCTAACGGAGGCAGCTCAAGCCGGTGCCCGCGCAGCGGCCCAAGCGGGCGCACAGGTGTTCTATGAAGAGATGAAAGCGCGTGCTCCTGTAGGCACAGAGGCAGAGCACTATTTCTATGGGACCGCTGCGAAGAAGGCCGCGAAAGGTGACAAGAAGGCAAAGGCATATCTTTTCACCCGTGGGAATCTGAAAGATTCCATCTACCAGTACTACAACAAACGGCTTTCGGAGGGCCGCAACAAGGCCGTTTACTCCATATCTTGGAATCATCGTGAAGCCCCATATGGTGCGATGGTTGAACGCGGAACAAGCCAGGCGTCAGCCCATCCATTCCTGCGGCCTGCATATGACGCTGCGCGCGGTAAAGCGCTGCGCGCTGTTCGCACCCGGATGGTGGAAGAACTGAAAAAGGCCCGCAAATGAGCGCTGAAGCCGAACTCGTCCCGCTGCTCACTGCGCTGGTATCGGGCCGCATCTATCCCGATGTGGCGCCGTCCGGTGCTGGTCTGCCTCGCATCGTTTACCAGCAGGTGGGCGGATCGACCATCAACTACACCGAGGGCACGCTGCCCGATAAAGAAAACGCCCGTATGCAGGTTGTTTGTTGGGCTGCTACCCGTTTGGCTGCGATCAACCTGATGAAGCAGGTCGAGGCCGCAATCCTGGCCGCGCCGGTCATTCAGACAGAGGCCATCGGCGCCCGCATCTCAGGGCACGAGCAGGACACAAACCTGTATTCGTCCATGCAGGATTTCTCAATCTGGACGACCAGATAACCGACTAGGCGAAAGCCACCCAAGCAAGCCCCTCCGAAGGAATTCGGCAGGGGCTTTTTTGTTGCCCAGCGCATGCAGGGCGCCCCCAACAGGCTCGCTTCGGCGGGCCTTTTTTGTTTCCGAAAGAAAGGCCCTCACCATGGCACGCACTCCTAATGGCACTGTTCACAGCGTAGCTACTGCACTCGCAGCAGCGAAAACAATCACCGCAATCACCAACGCCGCCGAGGCATCGTGCAGCAGCACCGCACACGGCTACAGCGTGGGCGACATCCTTCTGCTTTATAGCGGCTGGGGCCGCCTAAACTTCCGCGCCGCGCGCGTGAAAACGCAGACGACCGACGCATTCGTGCTTGAAAAAATCGACACCAGCAACACCGAACTGTTCACGCCTGGCGGCGGCGCGGGCTCTTGCCGCAAGGTCGGCACTTGGGTTGACCTGGACCGCACGATGAACCACTCCAGCTCGGGCGGCGATGCCAAGACCGTGAATGTGAAGTTCATCGAGTCGGATGTCGAAATCGTGTTGAACGACGGCTTCAACGCTGTGCAGCGCACCTTCGACATGGACGCCGACATGATCGGGACACCTGCCTACGATGCGCTCAAGATGCTGTCGGATACCAACGCCGACACCGTCGTGCGCCGCCGCGCCAAGACCGGCGCCGTGTCGCTGATCCCTGCAAAGGTCAGCTTCAACGAAGAAGAAACCCTGACCGAAGGTCAGGCCGTGACCGTCAAGGGCACGTTCAACGCCCAAAACATCAGCACGCGCTACGCCGCCTGATCCCCGGGCTTCGGCCCATTCAAAGAGCACCGACACATCCGCGTTCGCCTTCGCAAGGGGCGGCGCGGGTGTGCACGGGCAAATTTTCACCCTTGCGAAAGAACCATC
>RCMZ01000316.1_pt1 | contig 28257 bp, 29 predicted proteins | sample 2041141 | NCBI WGS metagenome assembly RCMZ01 (sample SAMN09708263, study PRJNA481090) | Wastewater metagenome, whole genome shotgun sequencing project. | biome: sewage; isolation source: Davis station wastewater (DW) | place: Antarctica: Davis Station | collected 2010-03-01 | reverse complement strand
GCCTGCCACGGCAGCGTCCGCTCAGGCCGCGTCCTGTCCGCCCCCGAAATGAACGCCCTGCTCCGCCAGATGGAAGCCACCCCGCACTCGGGCCAGTGCAACCACGGCCGCCCGACCTATGTGGAACTGAAGCTGCACGATCTGGAGAAGCTGTTCGGGAGACGGTAAGTTAGATCAAGCTCGGCGATTTTCACGCATGAGTATCGTGGGATGCTTCAAGGAAGTTTTCCCAACCGATTGGACAATCCTGAAGCCAACACAGTCTTGACCACAAACCGTCATTGACGCGACAACGAATTCGAAATCAGAAGACAATAGAAAACAAAGTGAGGCAGTCTTGACACAGACAGGCTGGATCCCAGCAGCAGTCATCGCCGCATTGGTCTCTGCCATCGTGGCTTTCGCGGGTTTTGTGCTGACCAAAGAAGCCAAAATATCGGAATTCCGACAAGCCTGGATAGATGGTCTTCGTGCAGAAATATCTGATCTTTTGGCGAAATTTTGGTCAATTCACTACACACTAAGTATAGCAAAAACTGACCAGAACGCCACTATTGATAAAGCCACCACCGCTTCTTCAGAACTATATCGCCTAAGGGCAAAAATACGACTAAGACTAAATAACTTAGAAATCGATAGTGCTCGCATCAATCAGAGCATAGATGATCTTCCGGGAATGCAACCCGGTACGACTGCGGGGCTTCTAGATTATCAGGCAGTCAAACGATCATCACAATCCGTCATTGATGCGTCCGCTGTTGTGCTAAAATCCGAATGGAAGCGAGTAAAACGCGGCGAGCCTGCGTTTGTGATCGGACGCTGGGTTACAGGATCATTCATGGCGGCACTTGTCATTGCTGTCATGTGGAGCATTTTCGCCACATTGCTGACTAGGTCTGCTTTTGAAAGAAATAAAGACATCGCCGCGTCTGCAGAGATGCGCACACCAGCAACCAATGTCTCCGTCCCTGTGAATGTGACTATTGGTGAATATCCGGCTCGGGAGACAAAGAAATAAACTTATGGTGTATTCACCCAATAAGCCCTCCATCCTCTTCGTCTGTCTCGGCAACATCTGTCGTTCGCCTCTGGCGGAGGCGGCTCTGCGGGCTGAGGCGCAGCGGTTGCGGATGGATTTGATCGTGGAGTCCGCCGGCACGGGCGGCTGGCACATCGGAGAGGCGCCCGATCCGCGCGCTCAGGCCGTGGCGCGCAGGCATGGGGTCGATATTTCCGGCTATCAGGGGCGGCAGGTGAAGCCTGCGGACTTCCGCCGCTTCACCCACATCATCGCCCTCGACCACGACAACCTGGCCAACCTGCGCCGCATCGCCCCCGCAGATGCGACCGCCGAACTCAGCCTGCTGCTGGACCATGTTCCGGGCCGCGAGGGTCAGGCGGTGGCCGACCCCTATTTCGGCGACGACGACGGTTTCGACGTCACCTGGGCCGAGGCCACGCAGGCGGCGCAGAACCTGGCGATCAAGCTGCGCGGTCGGTGAAGCGGTTGCTGATCCAGCGCCAGATGCGTTTTCTCGCCTCGACCACCGACACGCCCAGCAGGGCCGCCACAGTCCAGAACAGCGCCTCGGTCGACACCGCCGCCACAATCGCCAAGGTGATCCGCGCGCCCTTGTCCACGTCTAGATAAAGCCCGATCCCCAGCGAGATCCAGGCGCACACCGCCGCGACCAGCAGCAGCCCGGCCAGCACCTTCAGGAACCCCTTGCCGCGCGTCAGCACGCCGGTCTTGGTCTTGTCTGCGGTTCGGGTTTCAATCGTCATGGCGAACTCCTTTGGTTTTTCGACGCCTGACGTGAAAGTCTCGGGGATTGTCTGAGTCTTTCATCCCGACCGACAATTTCACGGAGAGCGCCGGGCTTGGGACGCGACCAGACCTTTGAGGCCCTGCTGAGCGAACATGGCGCCATGCTGCGCCGGATCGCCTCCGGCTATGAAGCGGATCGCGAGCGCCGTCGCGAACTGGAGCAGGAGATCCTGCTAGCCGTGTGGCGCGCCCTGCCCAAACACCGGGGCGAGGCGCCGCTGCGGGCCTTCATCGCCCGCGTGGCCCATAACCGCGCCGTCACCCATGTCGCGCGCGAGGCCGCCGAACCCCGCCGCCAGCCTCTGGACGAGGCCGCGCCCAGCAGCGCCCCCACGCCCCATGACACGGCTGAGACGCGCGACATGCACCACCGGCTGGAACAGGCGGTGCGCGCCCTGCCGTTGTCGCTGCGCCAGCCCGCCCTGCTGACGCTGGAAGGTTTCACCCCTGCCGAGATCGCCGACATGCTGGGCTTGAACGCCAACGCCGTCTCCATCCGCCTGACCCGCGCCAAGGCCGCCCTGCGACAGGCGCTCAATCCCGGCGACACAGCCCCCGAGGTTCGCCCATGACCGATCCCAATGACGACTGGTCCGACCTGACCCAGACGTGGACCGTGCCCGCTGCCGACGAACGGGTGCTGGACCTCGCCCTGGTCCGCGATCTGCAAAAACGAGATCGACTGGCGCGGCTGAACTTCGCCAGCGAGATTGCGGGCGGAGTGGCGGTCTTCGGCGTCGTGGCGTGGAGCACATGGGCCAAGGGTCTGCCGTGGTCGGTGGCGTTCGCGGCATTGGGCTTCGTCGCCTTCGCCCTGGCCATGACATTGTGGTCGCGACGCGGCGATCCCGGCCTGCTGACCGACACCCCACAAGCCGCCCTGCGCTCGGCCATCGTCCAGGCCCACACCGGCTATCGCTGGGCCTGGGCAGGCGTAGCGATCAGCGGCGCGGCCATGGTGTTTCTGGTGTCGATCACACTGCTGCTGCCCGGCAAGCTGGGGACGGACGCCCGATTACTCGCCGGTGGTGGTGGCGGCCTCGTTGTCTGTGTCGGCTTTTACCTGCGTCACGCCAAACGCAGCCGTCAGCGTATGAAGGCGCACGAGGAGGCTCTGGCCGCCTTGTCCGATGAGGCTGCGCACTCAACTGGCCGCACGAACCCCAGCTGAATCAGCGCCTTGGCTTCTGAGACAACCAATCTACGCACGGCGCCGCATCGCCAGTCTATAATGGCCGCTTGTTTTGACAGCGTAAGAGCACCGCCTGGAATTGCACCTTGTTGCACATTGCACTGTTTTCGATGGTGCAGTGCAATTGGCGGCTAAGGCTCAGCCCGCCGGTCCCGCGCGCAGGAACAGCACCCGCGCCGCGCCATAGTCGCGCGCGTCCAGCCGCTCATAGCCGGGGGTGTCGATGTCGGGTTCATCCGAGCCGCGCTCGAACACCACTATGGCGCCGGGTTTCAGCCAGGCGCCTTCCAGCAGGCGCGCCAGCGTCTGTTCGCCCAGCCCCTTGGCGTAGGGCGGATCGAGGAAGGCGATGTCGAACGCCTCGCCCGCAGAACCGGGACGCACGCCCAGGTCCGTGGCGCTGCGCCGATGCACGCGTGTGCGCCCCATCAGGCCATAAACGTCGGCGTTCTCACGAATGGCGCCGCGCGCATCATCCTCGATCTCGACGAACAGGCAGAAGGCCGCGCCCCGGCTGACGGCCTCGAACCCCAGCGCGCCCGAACCGGCGTACAGGTCGATGACCCGCGCGCCGTGCAGCGTCTCGGCCCAGGACGCGTGTTCCAGCACATTGAACACCGCCTGCCGCGCCCGGTCGGACGTGGGGCGCGTGTTCTGCCCCTCAGGCGCAACAATGGCCCGGCCCTTCAGCGATCCGGCGACGATGCGCATGGATCAGGCTTCCTGCGGCGCGTGCATGGCCGCCAGTTCGGCCAGGGTGATGCGCGGACGCTCGCCCGCCATCGCATAGTTGGTGGGTTTCAGGTCGATGCAGACCTCGTCCTCGAACGCGAAAACGCTCGGATCATCAAAGGCCTGTGCCGACACCATGGTCATGCCGCCCGACCGCAGGCGCCAGAAAAGGTTGGACCCGCAGGTCGGACAGAACTGACGCTCGCCCCATTCGGACGAGACATAGGTCGACAGCGCGCCCTGAACCTCGACATCATCACCGCAGTTCACGCTCAGCGAGACCCCGCCGGAAATCTTGCGGCAGGTCTCGCAATGGCAGGCGTGCATCCCACCGTGCGGAACGGCGGTGAAGCTGACGGACCCGCAGGCGCATCGGCCGGACAGGGACTGGCTCATCGTCTGGTCTCCGCCTTGGCCTTAGCGTGGCGAGCGGGGCTTGCCGCCCGGTCCGCGTCCGCTGGTGCCCGAAGGACCAGCAGGCTTGCCGCCCGTGCGGGGCTTGAAGTCACGACCGCCGCCGCCCGCGCCCGAACCGCCAGTGCGCGGTTTGAAGTCGCGCTTGCCGGTGTCAGGGCCCGCCGTGCGCGGCTTGTATTCACGCTTGGGGCCGTCCCCGCCACGCGAAGGCGCGCCGTCACGGGGTTTGAAGGCCCGGGCCGGACGGTCGCCATCCTCACGCGGCGTATAGGCGCGCGCGGGGCGGTCACCGTCTTCACGGGGTTTGAAGGCGCGGGCCGGACGATCACCGTCCTCACGCGGGCGGAAGCTGCGAGCCGGACGTTCGCCGTCGGTCGGCGCGCCTTCGCGCGGCTTGAAGGTCTTCTTGGGATGGCCGGTGCGCGGCGCAGTCTTGGCCCAGCCTTCCTTCTTCGGCGGACGCTCGCGGCGCTCGACCGCATCGGCCTGGGCCGTTTCGGCGGCGCGGACGCGGCTGGGCTTGCGCGACGGGTCCGACATGGCCGAGCCTGAGCGCCCCTTGACGATGGGCGTCGAAATCCGGCGGCCGGGGATGGGTGCAGGCGTCTCGACCGTGTTGCCGGTCGGCAGGTTCTCGGGGCGGATGTACTCGCCCAGCAGTTCGCGGATCACGCGCGGGCCAACTTCCTCGACCGAGCCGATCGGCAGCACGTCCAGACGGAACGGACCATAGGCCAGACGGATCAGGCGGTTGACCGTCAGGCCGACCGATTCCAGCACCTTGCGGACTTCGCGGTTCTTGCCTTCGGTGATCGACACCGAGATCCACAGGTTGGCGGGGGCGCGACCGTCGTCGGACTTGCTTTCCTTGGCCTTGTCCAGCGTGGCCTCGATGGGACCATAGGAAACGCCGTCCACGACGACGCCTTCCTTCAGCGCATCCAGTTGTCCTTGCGTGATCTTGCCGCGCGCACGGGCGCGGTACTGACGCACCAGCGAGGTCGAAGGCAGTTCCAGCGCCCGGCTCAGTTCGCCGTCATTGGTCAGCAGCAGCAGGCCTTCAGTCGCCAGATCCAGTCGCCCGACCGAGATCACGCGCGGCAGACCGGCTGGCAGGGCGTCGAACACCGTCGGGCGGCCCGCCGGGTCGTTGTGGCTGGTCAGCAGGCCCGCAGGCTTGTGATAGCGCCAGACGCGGGTGGATTGGGTCGAGCCGATGGGCTTGCCGTCCACGGTGATCACATCGTCGCGCGTCACCAGGGTCGCGGGCGTGTCCAGAATGCGGCCATTCACGGCCACCTTGCCCAGACCGATCAGGCGTTCGACCTCACGGCGTGAGGCGATGCCGGCGCGGGCCATCGCCTTGGCGATTCGCTCGGCGCGCAGCGGCGTTTCCGGCGTCTTGGACGGTTTTCCGTCGCGGCCAGCGCCCTTGTCTGCACGGGGACGGTCGCCCGCCCCTGCCCGGTTCGGCTTGTCGCCAAAACGCTTTTGGCCATCGTCGCGAGGGCTGCGTGGCTTATCGCCAAAGGATTTCGTCCCGTCACCGCTCTTGCGGGGACCGGAGGATTTAAAGGGCCGAGGCGACCGTTCGTCTTGACGGGCGCGGGGCTTCTTGTCGTTGTCGTCTGTATGGCGGACCATGATGAACGGTTCATGCGCATGGCGCTGGACCAAGCGCAAGCGGCGGCGGACGCAGGAGAGGTGCCCGTGGGCGCAATTCTTGTCGATCCTGCCTCAGGTGAGGTAATTTCGACCGGCGCCAATGGTCCGATCGCAGCCCACGACCCCACCGCACACGCAGAGATCGTGGCCATGCGCCGCGCGGCGACGGCGCTGGAAAACTATCGTCTGACCAACCTGACCCTCTATGTGACGCTGGAGCCGTGCGCCATGTGCGCAGGCGCCATCAGCCACGCCCGAATCGGCCGCGTCGTCTGGGCGGCCGATGATCCCAAGGGCGGCGCCGTCCTTCACGGCCCTCGTCTGTTCGAACAATCCACATGCCACTGGCGTCCAACCACGGACTCAGGTCTTCTGGCCGAAGAATCGTCCAGCCTGCTCAAGGCCTTCTTCCGTCAGCGACGGGGAACGGCTGCAAAAGGCGCACGTTAAGACGCGGCGCCAAGCGGCGCTGTCGCCAGAAGGAGATCGCCTTGTCGAAGTTGGGCCTGCCGTCGTCGGTCGCTCTCAGCGGCCTTGCCGTTCTCAGTCTTCTGGCGGCCTGCGGCCCCAATGCGAACCAGGCCCCACGCACGGGCGAAGAGGTCAAGCAGCGCGCCATCGACGCCCAGACCGCCCGCCAACGCACGGGAGCCGAGATTCAGGACCGCACCCTGAACCGCGTCGTCCACACGGTTTACCTGTGCGACAACGGCGAGCGTCTTTCGGTCGATTTCGACAATCCGCGCCAGATGGCCACCGTCCGCAACTCATCCGGTGAGGCTGTCGACCTGTTCCAGGAACGCGCAGCTGATGGCATCTGGTACCGCGCCTCCAACGTCGAACTGCGCGGCAAGGGCGTTCTGGCCACATGGTCCGTCGAAGGCCGCCAACCCACCCAGTGCCGGGCGGTGGATTAAAACCCCGCCAGCCTCTGATCCACACGAACCCGAACCTCCGGCCATTCGTCATCCAGAATAGAGAACACCGCCGTATCGCGCGCCCGGCCCTTCCAGGTAATCTTGTGCCGACGCAGCACGCCCTCAGCCTTGGCGCCCAGCTTCAGGATGGCGGCTTGGCTTTGCAGATTTATCGCGTCCGTGATGATCTCGACACGGATCGCGCCTGAGGCGAAGGCGTGGCCCAGCAGCAGGCGTTTGCAGGCCGGATTGATCGGACCGCCGCGCGCCTCGGGGCGATAGAAGGTCGAGCCGATCTCGCAACGGCGATAGGCCGGATTGATCTCATAGAGGCTGGTCGTGCCGACCACGACGCCGTCAGACTGTCGCCGCACCGCATAGGCGATCCGCGTCCCGGCCTGCATGGCGGCCAGAGCCGAAGTCCACCAGCGGTCGAAATGTTCGCCGTATCCCGCCGTGACCATGATCTCCCAGGCGGCGGGATCACAGTCCAGCGCCACACCCACCTCGTCACGCAGAGCGTCCGTGAACGGCTCCAGCCGGACGAACCGGTCTTCCAGAACCGTCGTGGCGATCTGCATCAGGATGCGCCTTCCTCGATCAGGAAGGCCCGCACCTTGGCCGCATCGACGCCCTTGGCGACGAAGGCCTCACCAATGCCACGCGCCAGGATCAGGGTCAGCGCACCGCCCTCGGCCTTCTTGTCACCCGCCATCAGGGCCAGCAGCCGATCTGCTTCAAACGCGCCCGCCTGTTCCAGCCGCGTCGGCAGACCAGCGGCGGCGACCACCGCCTCGACCCGCGCGACGTCCTGATCCGCACACAGACCTTCCCGCGCCGAATAGCGGAAGGCCATGCAGCAACCCAGCGCCACCGCCTCGCCGTGCGCCAGCGCGCCTTCCTCAAAGCCCACTTCCGTCTCGACCGCATGGCCGAAGGTGTGGCCCAGGTTCAGCAGGGCGCGACGCCCGGCCTCCTTTTCGTCTTCCCCGACGACGGCGCTCTTGATCTCGACCGAGCGGATCACTGCCCGCTCCAGCGCCGTCGGATCCCCCGACGCCCCCGCCGCGCCCTCGGCCGCCAGCCAGTCAAAAAAGGCCGCGTCACAGATCAGACCGTGCTTCAGCACCTCGGCCCAGCCCGAACGCACCTGACGTTCCGGCAGGGTCGCCAGCACGTCGATGTCGGCCAGCACCAGACGCGGCTGATGGAAGGCGCCGACCAGATTCTTGCCGCGCGGCGTATCGATGGCCGTCTTGCCGCCGACCGACGAATCCACCTGCGCCAACAGGGTCGTCGGGATCTGCACAAAGTCGATGCCGCGCATGTAGAGCGCCGCCGTCAGACCGGCCAGATCACCCACGACACCGCCGCCCAGGGCGATGACCACATCCTTGCGGTCCAGCCCGATCTCCAGCAGCCGATCCAGCACCCGCTCCAGCTCAGCGAAGGATTTCGATCCCTCCCCCGCCGGAACCGCTACGATCTCGCTGCGCACACCCGCCGCTGTCAGCGACGCCGTCAGGGTTTCGGCATGGATGGCCGCCACTGTCTGGTCGGTGATGATGACCGTCCGTCCCTTGGCGATGGGCGCGATGTGAGCGCCAGCATTCGCCAGCAACCCACGCCCCACCACCACGTCATAGGCCGCAAAGGCCCCGCCGCTGACCGGGATTGTCGTCATTTTCTCGTCTCCACACGACGCCTCTGCCGCCAGTGCCGACGCAGGTGCTTATGAATGGCGTCGACCGCCTGTCCGTGAGACCCCTGCCCCACGTCCACGGTCACATCCGCCTCGCCATAGATGGGATAGCGCGCTTCAGCCAAGGTGCTCAGCACCACCAGCGGGTCCTTGTCGCGCAGCAGGGGTCTGGTGTCGCGGCGCGCCACCCGCTCGGCGATGACCGTCAGATCAGCGCGCAGCCAGACCGTGTCGGCGCGTTCTTTCAGCAGCGCCCGCGTCTCGGCGTTCATCATCGCCCCGCCGCCGGTGGCCAGCACGATGGGCGGCCCCTCCAGCAGGCGGCGCATCACCCGCGCCTCGCCCGCCCGGAACTCGTCCTCGCCCAGGGCCGCAAAAATCTCGGTCACCGTCATCCCGGCCGCCGATTCGATTTCAACATCGCCGTCCGCAAAGGGCAGTTTCAGTCGATTGGCCAGCCGCCGCCCCACCGACGATTTGCCCACGCCCATCAGCCCGACCAAGGCTATGGTGCGGCTCGGCCCAGGATTCGCACGCCGCCTCATCCGGCGGCTCCGGCGGAACGGTCGGTCGATTGGACGGCAAAGGCGAAGGCGCAGGCAGGCATGATCGGGAAAACCTCTACACCAAGCCCGACCCTGCGCCATCCGTTCGCGGCATGGTTTGCGCGATGACGGCCCAGATCGAGGCCTTTCTGGAGATGATGGCGGTCGAACGCGACGCCTCCCCCCACACCCTGTCGGCCTATAATCGTGACCTGACCGACGCCGAGACGTCCCTGTCCGAGGCGGGCGGCCTGATGCGGGCGGACGCCGAGGCCGTGGAATCCTGGTTCGCCGATCTGTCCCGACGCGGCCTGTCCGCCACGACCGCCGCCCGCCGCCGATCCGCCGCGCGCCAGTTCTATCGATTCGCCCTGGCCGAGGGATGGCGCACCGACGACCCGTCGCGTCGGCTGGATGCGCCCAAACAGGGCCGGTCCCTGCCCAAGGTTCTCAGCCGTGACGAGATCGACCGTCTGCTGGCCGCCTCGGCCGCTCGCGATGCTGCGGCGGGCCTGCGGCTGGTCGCCCTGGTCGAGATGGCCTACGCCTCGGGCCTGCGGGTGTCCGAACTGCTGGGGCTGAAAGTCGACGCCATCCGCCGCGACCCCGCCTATCTGATCGTGCGCGGCAAGGGCGGCAAGGAACGGCTTGCCCCGCTGAACACCGCCGCGCGTGCGGCCGCCAAGGCGTGGCTGACCGCGCGTGACGCCAAACTCAAGGGCGAAGATGGGCGCAAGCCCGAGGCGCCGGACAGTCCCTGGCTGTTTCCCTCATCGGGCAAGTCCGGCCATCTGACGCCGCGCCGCTTCGCCCAGTTGCTGGATCAGGCCGCCATTACCGCCGGGATCGACCCCTCGCGCGTCAGCCCCCACGTCCTGCGCCACGCCTTCGCCACCCACCTGTTGGAAGGCGGCGCCGACCTGCGCGTCGTCCAGACCCTGCTGGGCCACGCCGACATCGCCACCACACAGATCTACACCCACGTCGCCACAGACCGCCTGGCCCAGGTGGTGCAGCAAAATCATCCTCTGGCGCGCGATGACTGAACCCCGCTTGCCGCGCGGCGCTGACCTCTTTAGTTTCCCCCGCCTTCCCTAGGGGCGCTTTGCGGCCCCCGCTGTTCCCGGACGCCTTTATGGCCACGCACTATCTCGACTTCGAAAAGCCGATCGCCGATCTTGAAGCCAAGATCGACGAACTCTCGGCTCTGTCCGAAACTTCGGGCTCGTTCGAATCGGAAATCGAGGGCCTGCGCAAGAAGGCGGAACAGCTTCGCAAGAAGACCTACGCCGGGCTGGACCCCTGGATGAAGACCCAGGTCGCGCGCCATCCGCAGCGTCCGCACTTCGTCGATTACGTCGAGGCCCTGTTCACTGACTGGAACGAACTGCACGGCGACCGTCAGTTTGGCGACGACCAGGCCATCCTGGGCGGTCTGGCCCGTTTCCGCGGCCGTCCGGTCGTCATCATGGGCCATGAAAAGGGCCACGACACAGCCACCCGCATCACCCACAATTTCGGCATGGCGCGGCCTGAAGGCTATCGCAAGGCTGTTCGCCTTATGGACATGGCCGAGCAGTTCGGCCTGCCGGTCCTGACCTTCGTCGACACCGCCGGCGCCTATCCGGGCCTGGGCGCCGAAGAGCGCGGTCAGGCCGAGGCTATCGCCCGCTCGACCGAACGCTGCCTGACCCTGGGTGTGCCCTCAATCGCCACCATCACAGGTGAAGGCGGTTCGGGCGGGGCCATCGCCATCGCCGCCGCCAGCCGCGTGCTGATGCTTGAGCATTCGATCTATTCGGTCATCTCGCCCGAAGGCGCAGCGGGCATCCTGTGGCGCGACGGCACGCGGGCCAAGGACGCAGCCATGGCCATGAAGATCACCGGCCCGGACCTGATCAACCTGAAGATCGTCGATCGCCTGATCGAGGAACCGCTCGGCGGCGCCCACGCCAACCGCAAGGCCGCAATGACCAACGTCGGCAATGTGCTGGCCGAAGAGCTTAAGCGCTTCGAAGGCCTGTCGCCCAAACAGATCAAGAAGCAACGGGCCGAACGCTATTACGCCATCGGCGCGCTGTAAAAACGAACAGCGTTAACTGACTATCCACCTCGACCTGCCAACCTTGGCCGGTCGAGGAAATGAAGGCGGGCGACCGGCCATGACAATGCTGGGCGACACGCTTCGCGAAAGTGCGATCTTCAATCTGGAAGGCGCTGTGACCATGGTGGTGGACGATTCGCCCTTCTCCATGACGCTGACAACCAGCGCCTTGTCCGGCTTCGGCATCCGACCGGCCTTCGCTCTGGGCTCGGGCGTCGAGGCCAAGCAGATTTTGCAGGACACGCCGATTGATCTGCTGATCGTTGATACGGCCATGCCTGACATCGATGGGTTCGAACTGGTACATTGGCTGCGGCGTTCCGCACCCAATCCCAACGCCTTCGCTCCGGTCATCATGACCGCCAGCCACATCAAACGCACCCAGTTGAAGCGTGCGCGGGACTCCGGCGCCAACTTCGTCGTCACCAAACCGTTCAGCGCAGGCATGTTGCTGGAACGCATTTTATGGATTGCGAAAGACAATCGGCCGTTTCTTGAGGTCGGGGACTATTTCGGTCCCGATCGACGGTTCCGAAATGAACTCTGGGACGGCGAGGAACGTCGCGCCAGCATGAAGAATGCCGGCAGAAGAGATGGGAGCATCCGCCTGTGACTGTCATCACCCATACCCAGCATCGTTCACGCCTGGCCGAAATGGTGGATCGTCCCGGCGGGCTCAGCGTCGGAACGGCTCTGGCCAAGGCGACCGCTAATCTGGAAGTCCACAAGGACCAGGCCCGCGCCATCATCGCCGACGGCATCGCCACGCTTCTGGCCCCGCCGTCGCCCGACCTGCCGGAGACTGTACGTCTGGACCTGGCCTACGCGGCCTCCAGCCAGATCATCGACGCCGCCAACCCGTTCGCGATGGACGACCTGTGCACCGCCGCCAAAGGCCTATGCGATCTGCTGGACGCCGCCCCGCGCCAGGGCGGTTTCGACTGGCGGATCGCCACCGTCCACGCCCAGGCGATGAAGCTGCTGCTGGACCTGCCGCCTCAGGACGCGGCGACACGCACCATCATCCTCAGCAACCTGCATGAGGTTCTGAAGCACAAGCTGTCGGCGGGCGGTCAGGCGGGCTGAGCCGACTTTCCGCCGCGCGTCTGTTTGCGCCACAGAGCGGCGTATTCCCCGCCCTGACGGGCCACCAGTTCATGATGCGCGCCGCGTTCGACGATACGCCCGGCCTTGAGCACCAGAATCTGATCCGAGTCCGCCACAGTGGACAGGCGGTGCGCCACCACCAGCGTCGTGCGCCCCGAACGGGCGCGGCGAAGGGTCTTCTGAATCGCCGCCTCGGTGCGGCTGTCCAGCGCGCTGGTCGCCTCATCCAGGATCAGAATGTAGGGATCAGCCAGCAGGGCGCGGGCGATGCCGACGCGCTGGCGTTCGCCGCCCGACAGCTTCAGCCCACGCTCGCCCACGCGCGTCTCCATCCCTTCAGGCAGGCCCCGGACGAAATCGGACAGTTCGGCCGCCTCGACCGCCGCCCAGATCTCGACCTCGCTGGCGGTCGGACGCGCGAAGGCGATGTTGGCGGCGATGCTGTCGTTGAACAGCGCCACGTCCTGCGGCACCAGGGCGACGGCGGCCCGCAGCGACGCCTGCGTCACCTGTCGCGCATCATGGCCGTCGATCAGCACACGCCCTTCCTGCGGGTCCAGCAGGCGCAGCGCCAGTTTAACGATGGTGGACTTGCCTGCCCCTGATGGTCCGACCAGGGCCGTCGTCGTGCCCGGCGCGGCATAGAAGCTGACATCCTCCAGCCCGTTGGCCCGCGCATCATGGCGGAAACCGACGTGCTCGAACTCAACCGCCGCACCGCGCGCATCGACCGGGCGCGGCAGGGCCACGGCGTCGGGCGCATCTGCGACCTGCGGCGTCTGGCGCGTGACCTTCAGCATCTCCTCCATGTCGATGAAGGACTGACGGATTTCCCGATAGGCGAAGCCCAGTATGTTCAGCGGCGCATACAGCGAAATCATGATCAGCACCGCCGCCGTCACATCCCCCGGCCCCATCCGGCCCGCTGCGGCCTCGAACCCGGCCATCACGGCCATGACGCCAAGCCCCAGGTTCATGATCAGGGCCTGCATCCCGTTCAGCAGGTTCAGCGAGGTGTTCGCCTTCAGCGACGCCTGGGTGTAGTCGCCCAGCGCCCGATCATAGGTCTGGGCCGCCCGCGCCTCTGCGCCGAACGACTTGACCGTCTCATAGTTCAGCAGGGCGTCCACCGAGACGCCCGCCGCCTCGGAATCGGCGGCGTTCATGACGCGCCGATGCTCCAGCCGCCAGTTGGACATCGAGAAGGTCGCCACGGTGTAGATCACCACGACCACCACCGCGACGGCGGCGAAGCGCCAGTCATATTTCCCGCCCAGCACCGCCGCCGCCAAGGCCAACTCCACCGCGGTCGGAACCAGATTGAAGGCCAGAATTCGCAGCAGGAAATCCACCGCCCGCGATCCGCGATCCATGGTCCGCGACAGGGCGCCTGACCGCTTGGTCTGGTGGAAGTCCAGCGACAGGCTCAGAGCATGGGCGAAGGCTTCCGCCGCCGTCGCCCGCTGGGCCGCCGCGCGAACCGGCGCGAACACGACATCGGACACCAGCGGCGCGCTGGCCGACAGAAAGCGAATGATGGTCCAGCCGATGGCGAAGGCGGCAAAGCCCCACGCCATGGCGACCGCTGCGCCCTGCCCCGCCGCCAGTTTGTTGACCGCCGCGCCCAGCACCAGCGGGGCCAGAACGCCCAAGCCCTTGCCCGCCAGCGTCAGAATGACGGCGAACGCCAGCCTCAGCCGCAGATGCGACGCGCCTGAACGCGCCACCAGACGAGACAGATCCCCCAGCGCCTGCAGCATGGGCGGACCGTCGATCTTGTCCTGCAGGGTTCCGGCCTGCTGAGCCTTCATCATGGGGTCGCGCCGACCTCCCGAGCGTTCGCCGCGTATCGCCATGACCCGCATATGGACGCCGTATGGGGCCGCCGAAAGGCCACGCCTGATTTCAAGTCAACAAATCCGGCTTAAACAGAGACTTGCGCGCCTGGCCTGACACCTCTGGTCAGTTGATCGCGGAAATCGCCTCAAGCAGTTCGTCGACCACCTCTTCGGTTGTCGCCCACGAACAGACGAACCGCACCGACCCATCGTCGAACTGATAGCAGGCCCAGCCGGCGGCGTTCAGCAGGGCATGGGCGTCGTCAGACATCCGCACAAAGACCGCATTGGACTCAACCGGATGCGCCAGCACGAACCGCGACCGCGTCACGATGCCGTCCGCCAGCCGCCGCGCCATAAGATTGGCGTGCGCCCCGCCGCTTTCCCAATCGCCGCTCTCCAGCAGACCCAGCATGGGCCCGGCCAGCAGACGCGCCTTGGACGCCACCTGCCCCGCCTGTTTCAACCGATTGTCGACCCGCCGCGCCAGCGACTTGTCGAACAGGACAATCGCCTCGGCGCAGTTGGCCCCCGCCTTGGCCCCGCCGAACACCAGGATGTCGACGCCCAGGCGGGGGATGTCCTTCAGGTCAAAACCCGCCGCCGCCGCATTGGCCAACCGCGCGCCGTCCATATGCACGCCGTAACCCAGCGCCTTCACCGGCTCGATCAGTTGGCGCAGTTCTTCCTCGGTATAGACCGCGCCGTATTCAGTCGCCTGGGTGACAGACAGGGCCGCCGGGGGCTGGCGATGGGCGACCTCGGTTTCCGCGATCTGCGCCCGCAGCGCCATCGGATCGATACGACCGGAAAAGCCCGGCAGACCGATCAGGCCCACACCTTGTCCGAAAAAGCCCGGCGCCCCGGTCTCGTCCGTACAGACGTGCGCCGCATTGTGCGCCAGCACCGCCTCGAACGGAAAAGCCAGCATGGACAGGGCGATGGCGTTGGCGGCCGTGCCGCTGAACACGAAACGCACCTCGGCGTCGGCGTCCAGCCGCTGGCGGATCTGATCCGCCGCCCGCTCCGTGATCTCGTCGCGGCCATAGGCGGGCACGTGGCCTGAGTTGGCGCGGATCAGGCCCTCGACGGCGCTCGGCGCCATGCCGGCAGTGTTGTCGGAACCAAAGTCGTAACGCATCAGGCCGTCTTTCCGTCCGCCGGAGCCGATGGCGACGCCGAGGTTTCATCTTCATAGGGCACAGCGACCTGGTGCGGGTACGGAATGTCGATCCCCGCCGCATCCAGCGCCTCCTTGCCGCCCTGCATGATGTCCGCCTGCGCCTGCCACCAGTCGCCGACATTGACCCAGGCGTGAAGGGTGATCTCCACCGAACTGTCCAACAAGGCGGTGACGCCGGTCCAGGGTGCGGGGTCATCCAGCACCTTGGGGTGCGCGCTGGCGACATCGGCCAGCACCTTGCGCGCCTTGTTCAGATCGTCGCCATAGCCGACGCCGAACTTGATCTCGATCCGGCGGGTCTTCTGGCCGGTGATGTTGGTCAGAGATTCGCCAAGAACCTTGGAGTTCGGGATGACGATCTTGTGGTTGTTGCCGTTCGACAACTGGGTCGTGAACAGGTCCAGACGCTGCACTGTGCCGGACATTCCGCCCACATCGACCACATCGCCGACGCGATAAGGCCGCAGCACCAGCAGCATGATGCCGGACGCGACGTTCGACAGCGTGCCTTGCAGCGCCAGACCGACGGCCAGAGAGGCCGCACCCAGAACCGCGATGATCGAGGTGGTCTGGACGCCCAGACGCTGCAACACCGCGATCATGCCGACGATGATGACAACGGCGCGAACGACCTGAGAGGCGAAGTTCAGAACCGTGGGATCGTGCCGAAAGCCTCGAACCCGCGACAGGGCCCTGCGCGCAGCCCGCGCCGCCCATTTCGACGCAAAGATCGTCGCCACGAAGATCAGCGCGGCGACGCTCAGATTGATGGCCAGATCGCCCGCAGCATCCGTCAACTTGGCCAAGACTGCGGCGTCGGCTGAAAAGGCTTGCCGCGCTTCCGCAACGGCCTCAGTGATCGGGGTGGCGTCGATGAACATTGGCCGGGTCTAACGCGTCGGCAGGCGATTGGAAGCCCTGCAAAGTCAGTTTTTCAGGCTTTTTGCGACACGTCCGCCGCCACCCTCGATGGCGTCCAGCAAAGCCATCACTTCGGTGATCGTGTTCGCCTCGCGCGCTGGCTTGTCCCAGCGGATGCGGCTGACGCGCGGGAAACGCATGGCGACACCGGACTTGTGACGGCTGGACCGCTGCAATCCCTCGAACGCCACCTCCAGCACCAGTCCAAAGTCGCGTTCGGCCCGCACAGACCGCACCGGCCCGAACCGTTCAACCGTATGATCACGCACGAACTTGTCGAGTTGCTTCAACTCTTCGTCGGTGAAGCCGAAATAGGCCTTGCCCACCGGCGTCAGGCCTCCCTCTTCGGTCCAGACGCCGAAGGTGTAGTCGGAATAGAAGCTGGAGCGTTTGCCGTGCCCGCGCTGGGCGTACATCAGCACCGCGTCGATGACGTGTGGGTCACGCTTCCACTTGAACCACGGGCCCTTGGGACGTCCCGCCAGATAGGGACTGTCCCAGCGTTTCAGCATCAACCCTTCCGCCGCCGCGCCGACGGGCGGATCGGCGCGTAATCGGCCCAGTTCTTCCCAATCCGCGTATTCGACTTGAGGCGAAAGCTGCAACCGCTCGTCACCGTGTCGCTCAACCAGAGCCGCCAGTCGTTCGCGGCGCTGCGATAGCGGCAAGGACCGCAAATCCTCGCCATCCGCCGCCAGCAGGTCATAGGCCATGACACCGGCCGGATGCACCGCCATCAGCTTGGCGTCCACGGTCTTGCGGTTCAGCCTTTGCTGCAGGTCGCCGAACGGTGCGGGCTGTCCGTCACGGATGACCAGCAGTTCGCCGTCAATCGCCCCCTCGAAACTCAGGGCCTGCATCACATCAGGAAAGGCGCCGGAAATCTCGTCGCCCGTGCGCGAATATAGTTTCGCCACGCCCTGTTCGCGCACCGCCTGAACGCGAATGCCATCCCATTTCCATTCGGCGGCGTAATCGACGGGCGACAGCTTGGTGAAATCCGCCGCTTCGTCCAGCGCCACCGCCAGCATGACCGGCCGGAACCGCCCCGGCGCATCGGGACTGGGCCGCTCCGCCCTGCCCTCCAGCCAGGCGAACAGATCGACATAGGGCGGATCGATCGCGTGCCAGACCTCCTCGATGTCCGACACATCAATGGGCGCCAGGGTCTGCACCTGCTCGCCTCCGTCGGGATCGGGCGGCGCAGACACAGCATCAGGCCGGATCATCGCCGCAGCCGTCTTGGCCAGACGCGCGGACAGGCCGATCCGCAAGGCGCCGGTGACCAACTTCAGCAAGGCCCACCGCCCCTTGGGCTCCAGCGCGTCCAGCCAGCCCTCGATCAGAGGGCGGACCTCATTGCGGCCCGCGCGGCTGAGCGCATCCACCACCTCGGACAGTTCCGGCTCGCGATTGGGTCGGTGGTCGGTTGGCGTGGGCCAGATCAGCGACGCGGTTTCCGCCAGATCGCCGACATAGTCGTAGGACCAGCCAAACAGCACCGGATCGACGCGCGCCTCGACCGCCTTGCGGATCATCGCAGGCTTGGCCGCATCAAACCTCAGGTCACCCGTCAGCGCCGCCAGCGCCCAACCGCGATCCGGGTCAGGCGTCGCCCGCAGGTAGTCTCGAAGCAGAACCAGCTTGGCGTTGCGCGACGCGGTCAGCGACAGACGGTCCAGAAGCTCGGCGAAGGCGCGCATGATGATCCATTCGATGGCGCCGGTCGCGTCGCCATAAATCACAACGAAAAACGCCCCGGAGGTTTCCCTCCAGGGCGTTCTCCGCTCAAGACGGGATCAATACGGAGATCAGGCCTCAGGCGTCGATCAGGCGGCCGCGCATTGTTCCGGCTCAGAAGTCTGGGCGGCGAAGACGGCCCGTCCGCCAGACGCGCGTTCCATCAGTTGCGCCAAGGCGCCGAAGTCGATGGGCTTGTTCAGATAGGCGTCCGCACCGGCGTTCAGACCCGCCTCATGATCTTCTGTCCTCGCCGAGGCCGACAGGACAACAATGGGGGTTTGGGCGTTGAGGCCTGCGCCGCTGCGGATGGCGCGCGTCGCGGTCAGGCCGTCCATCACGGGCATGTTCACGTCCATGATGATCAGATCAAACGCTTGATGATCCGCCGCCTCAATCGCCAGCGCGCCGTTCTCTGCGGTTGCCGTGACGTGTGACGCCGTTGTCATCCAGGCCTCAAGGATCATGCGGTTGACGGGATGATCCTCGACCACCAGCACACGCAGCGCCTTGCCCACGCCGGCCTTGTCCTCAACCTTTTTGACCGGGACAGGTTTGGCCCATTCGACCACCTCCGCCTCCACCGTCAGGGTGAAGGTGGACCCTTCGCCCAGCTTCGATGTCACGGCGATGTCGCCCCCCATTATGTTGGCCATGCGACGCGCGATCGTCAGGCCCAGGCCAGTGCCGCCGAAACGACGCGTGGACGAGGCGTCGACCTGAGTGAAGGGCTGGAACAGCCGCTCCAGATCCGCGGATGAAATGCCCGCGCCGCTGTCGATGACCGAAAAGTCGAAACGCACGCGCTGATCCGAAACCCGCTCGCCGCGCAAAAGATAGCGAACCTCGCCGCTCTCGGTGAACTTCACCGCGTTCGACAAAAGGTTCTGAACGACTTGGCAGACCCGCAAGGGATCGCCCCGCACCACGGTCGGCAGGTCGCCTTCCAGAATTGTGACGAAGCTCAGCCCCTTGGCTTCAGCCTGAGCCTCAAACGGGCCGGTGATGCGCTTCTGAAGGTCTTCGATGACGACATCCACGACCTCGAAATTCATCTTGCCCGCCTCGATCTTGGTCATGTCGAGGATGTCGTTAAGCAGGTTGAGCAGATTGTCGCCCGAGTTGCGGATGATGGACAGGTATTCGCGCTGGGTCGTCTCAAGCCGTGTTGCGCTTAACAACTGCGCTGCGCCCAGAACGCCGTTCATCGGCGTGCGCAGTTCGTGGGAGATCACGCCGAGGAAATTCGATTTGGCGTCGTTGGCTGCCGTCGCGCGGTCCCGAGCGGCTTCAAGCTCGGCGATCAAATGGGCCTGATGGGTCTGGAAGGCCAGAATTCGCTCTTCGCGCAGCATCGTCATGGTCACCAGAACAAACAGCCCGGCCGCCGTGAACGGCAGCACCGCCAGCAACGACCAGAATTCTGGCGTGCCCCACAGGCTCAGCAGAATAATGGTGGCCGCCGCGCCATAGGGCGACGAGATGATCACGGCCTGCCGCGGCGAACTCCGCAACTGGGCGAACACCAGCACATAGCCGGATATGATCAGCGCCAGCGCCAGCGGCTGGCCGAACGCCGAGGCAGAAAACCAGGCCATCAACGGGGCCAGCGCCCACGCGCCGGTCGTCGCCGTCGCCACCACAGGGAACACCAGCCCCCAATCTGCGCCATCGTCGACCTTCTGACGCAGACGATGCTCCACCCATCCCCGGAACGAACCGGCGCCCAGGGTCAACATGAACCACAGAATCGCCTGCCACCAGCCGACAGTGGCGAGAAGACCCACCGCCCAGGACGCGATAATCAGATAACGAAGGTATTGAGTCTGCAGAATGGCGGTCAAAGCCTGAGCTGCGTCGCCGACCCGTTGTTCTGCGGGAATCGCTTTTGCGACGCCGTCAGTCTCCACCATAAGTCAGCCCCACCTTCTATTGGTGGCGCAACGCTAGAACCAAGGTTCTAAGACGAAGTGAACAAGTGCTGGTTGTGAAATACCCGGCTTAATCGGCCTCAGAGGGCGTTAAAGCCTTGATTGACAAGGCATGGACCGGGCCCGCCAACTCAGACCGCAACAAGGCGTTCACAGTCCGCTGACGCGTGACCCGCGACTGACCCTCGAAAACCGGCGACACGATCACCAGATTGAAATGGCTTTCGCCGCCGGGCGCGGCGTCCATGCCCCCTTCATGGTGGTGACCGGCATGGCGCCAGCTGTCATCTTCAAGCTCTAGCCGTTGCGGCGACAGCGCGGCGGTGAGTTTTTCACGGATAATCGCTGCTATAGGGCCTTCCGACATGATCGTTTCCTTGATGCCGTCCAATTCGGCCCTACACTTCGTGTGATGTCCGCTTCATTTCAATACAAGCCACGCTTCACCGATATCCGCGTGAAGCCGCCCAAGCCCGAGGAAGAGGCCGCCAAGGCTGACGTGCTTCATCTCAAGCCGGGTGAGAAGCCGTGCCAGTGGCCGGACTGCCGCAAGGCCGCCGCCGCCAAGGCGCCCAAGTCGCGCGAGCGGCTGAACGACTTCTATGAATTCTGCCAGGCCCACGCGGGCGAATACAACAAGGGTTGGAACTTCTACGCCGGGATGAGCGAAGGCGAAGTCCGCGCCGCTCAGGAAAACGAAGCCATGACCGGCGGGCGCCCGACCTGGGAGATGAAGGCGGGCAAGTTCACACGTGAAGCCGCCGCAGCCTCGGGCAAGACCGGCACGCCCAACACGGGCACAGCCGGTTCATGGCGCGACAGCTTCGGCCTGTTCGGACGGCGCGGCGATCAGGCCCCGCAGTCCGCGACCGAGGATCGTCGCATCGGCAAGCTGGAACGTGCAGCCCTCGCTGATCTGGGTCTGGAGCCTGGCGCAGACAAGGACAAGGTGAAGGCCCAGTACCACGACATGCTGAAGCGTTTTCACCCGGACACCAACGGCGGCGACCGTGGTGCGGAAGCCAAGCTGCAGCGGGTCATCAAGGCCTACAAGTCCCTGAAGAAGGCCGGACTGGCCTAAGCCGTCAGCTTCAGGGCTGGCCCATTGCGCCGCCGCTGGACGCCATCAACAGCGGCGCCTGGGGCTGGCTGAAATAGCGGTCGATGCCGTCGGCGACCGCCTTCATCATGCGACGGCGGACGCGTTCGTCGCTCAGGGCGCGTTCGTCCTCAACATTGGTGATGAAGCCCATTTCCAGCAGGACCGCAGGCACGTCCGGCGCCAGCAGGACGGCCAGACCAGCGTCGCGATGGCTGCGACGCAGCAGCGGACGGTCGGTGGCCTCAAGATGCGTCAGCAGGACACGGGCGAACTGGGCCGAGCGATTCTGGGTCGCGCGCTGGGTCATGTCCAACAGGATTCGGTCCACCGACGGATCACGCCCCGGCAGATGCAGATCACGGTGCCAGTTGTCGCCCCGAGTGAACTCACGCACCGCCCGCCCCGCGCCCTGTTCGGACAGGGTATAGACGCTGGCGCCCCGGATCGCCGGATCAGAACCCGCATCGGCGTGCAGAGAGATAAACAGGTCGGCATTAGCCTGACGCGCGATGGTGACGCGGCGGTTCAGATCAACATAGCTGTCGTCGGAACGCGTCATGTGCACGCGGTATTTGCCGGTCCGCTCCAACTCGGCCTTCAACGCCAGGGCGGCGGCCAGTGTGATGGTTTTTTCGCGCAGATTGGCGCCCGCTGCGCCGGGATCGCGCCCTCCGTGACCGGCGTCGATCACAATAAGGGGCTTTTCGGTCCGACGGGGTTCAGAGACACGCGGCGCAGCACGCGCAGGCGTGATCGCGGCGCCGGTCGCCTTCAGGTCGATGACATAACGGAAGTGCGGCACGCCATCGCCCGGCGGCAAGAGGAAGCGGCGCTCGATCTCGCTGCCACGCGCCAGTTCCAGTTGGACGCGCGATGAACCGCCGTTGGCGTCGACACGGTACGACCGAACCAAGCCCGATCCGCCGCCATCCAGCCCCCTTCCGGTGGCCACGCCAGACAGCGCCACAGTGACGCGACCATCAGCGCCCGCATCAATGACGCGGCCCTGAGCCGATTTTTCAAGGTCGATGACAACGCGCGTGCGATCGCCGTCAGCGCCGAACCGGATGCCCAGAACTTCGCCGCTCGATCCCCACGCCAAACCGCGTGTGGCGAACAGGACGGCCGTGCACATGACCACAAAGGCAAGGGCGGTCATCGCCCATTCCTTCGTGCGCCAACGCGCCACGCCTGACAAAAAGCGACCGCTCATCCCGACGACGAACCCAATACACAACTCAACAGCGGCCATATTGACCGGCTCTCGTATTCAGGGGGTTAAGGCGGAAGCCTTTTAATTCATATTTGTCGTGACTATGCTGTGACCGCTCGCGAACCGATCGCGCCTCTTCGCTGTTGTGAAGATCGGCGCGCCCTCCTCGCGGCGATGACTTTCACCAATCCGAGAACCACCCCGGCCTAGCCGATGGTTCGAAGAGCGGACCATGGACGCGGCCTCTCGTGCCTACACGAGATTGGCGCGCCTGGTTCAGGACCGACGACTTCCATGGGCCCTTACGCCTGCACCCCCCAACGGCTTGTTCAAGCCAGCTTCGCCGATCTCGGCGAGGGGATGTTGCATGCCTTGGCCCCTTTCCCCGTTCGGCGAGCCGCCACGACCCTGCCCAGTTTCCTGGGAGGGCGGGCCTGCGCGCGCCAGAGAGAGACCTTCAATGTCAAAGACAATGCTGATCGATGCGGCGCATCCGGAGGAGACCCGGGTCGCCATCGTGGATGGACGGCAGATTGAGGAATTCGATTTCGAATCCCGTGCGAAGCGCCAGCTTCGCGGCAATATCTACCTCGCCAAGGTCACCCGCGTAGAGCCCAGCCTTCAGGCCGCTTTCGTCGAGTACGGCGGCAATCGCCACGGCTTCCTGGCCTTCAACGAAATCCACCCCGACTACTACCAGATCCCGGTCGCCGACCGCGAAGCCATCATGGCCGAAGCGCACGACGATGATGATGACGACGATCTGGGCCGTGAGTCCGGCGACGACGAGGCCGATCCCGAAACCGCCCTGGCGGACGAAGAGCGTCTGAAGCGCCGCCTGATGCGCCGCTACAAGATCCAGGACGTCATCAAGCGCCGCCAGATCCTGCTGGTGCAGGTCGTCAAGGACGAGCGCGGCGCCAAGGGCGCGGCCCTGACCACCTGGCTGTCGCTGGCTGGCCGCTACTGCGTCCTGATGCCCAACACCGGCAAGGGCGGCGGCATTTCGCGCAAGATCACCAACACCTCGGACCGCCGCCGCCTGAAGGGCGCTGTCGCTGCGCTGGATGTGCCGCAGGGCATGGGCCTGATCATCCGCACGGCGGGCGCCAAGCGCACCAAGGCCGAGATCAAGCGCGACTATCAGTATCTGCTGCGGCTGTGGGAGACGATTCGCGAGACCACCCTCGCCTCCAACGCCCCCTCGATGATCTACGAGGAGGAGAACCTCGTCCGCCGCGCCGTGCGCGATATGTTCGACAAGGACTTCGACGGCATTCAGGTCGAGGGCGTCGAGGGCTTCAAGGAAGCGCGCGACTTCATGCGCGTGCTGATGCCCGCCCAGGCCAAGAAGGTTCACCTGTATCGCGGCTCGCGGCCCCTGTTCGCCGCCAACGGCATCGAAGAACTGCTGACCCAGATTCACCAGCCGGTCGTGCCGCTGAAGTCGGGCGGCTATCTGGTCATCAACCAGACCGAGGCCCTGGTGGCCATCGACGTCAACTCCGGCCGCGCGACCAAGGAACGCAACGTCGAACAGACGGCGTTCAAGACCAATATGGAAGCCGCCGTCGAGGCCGCGCGCCAGCTGCGCCTGCGCGACCTTGCCGGTCTGGTCGTCATCGACTTCATCGACATGGATGAGGGCAAGAACAACCGCACCGTCGAGCGCGTGTTGAAGGAGGCCCTGGCCGCCGACCGCGCCCGCATCCAGATGGGCCGCATCTCGCCGTTCGGCCTGATGGAGATCAGCCGCCAGCGCCGTCGCCTGGGCGTGATCGAAGGCGCAACCGAGGCCTGCCCGCACTGCCAGGGCTCGGGCCGCATCCGTTCGGCCGAATCCGCCGCCCTGATGACCCTGCGCGCCGTCGATATCGAAGCCGGCAAGAACGGCGCGGGCGTCGTGGTGCTGAAGGTCTGCACCGCCGTCGGCCTGTATATCCTGAACCACAAGCGCGCCTACCTGCAGGACCTGCTGGAGCGACGCGGCCTGAGCGTCATCGTCCAGATCGACGACAGCCTGGGTCAGGGCGAGCACAACATCGATCGGACCGAGACGAACGAGGACTTCGTCGCGCCCGAGGTCGAACTGCCCAACCTGGACGACGACTTCGACGCCTCTCTCTACGAAGACGAAGATGAAGGCGACGACGAAGAAGTCATCGGCGACGATGACGATGAGGACGAAGACTCGCTGGAACGCGAGGACAGCGATGACGACGAGCCGCGTGAACGCGCCGAGCGCGCCGAAGCCGGTGGTCGCGGTCGTGGCCGCAACCGTCGCCGCCGTGGCGGTCGTCGCGATGAAGAGGCGACCGATGCGCCGGAAACCCTCACCGTCGAAGACGCCTCTGACGATGAAGAAGACGAGAACGGCCGTCGCCGTCGCCGTGGCCGTCGCGGCGGTCGCCGTGTGCGCGAGGATGGCGAACGCGACGTCTATACGTGGGTGCGCGGCCGCACGCCTTCGCTGGACGATCCCTACGTCTGGTTCGACCCGCTGAATCCTGACCGTCAGGAACCCCGTCAAGAGCGCACCGAGCGCCCTGCAGCCGCCGAAGCCGAGGTCGAAGGCCTGAACGCTGTCGCCGCGGAAGACACGAACGAAGAAGGCGGTCGTTCGCGTCGTCGTCGTCGTCGCGGACGTGGTCGCGGCGGAGACGCTGCGCACGAGCAGAAGGTTGAGAACCGCGCCACCAACGAAGGCATGGCGCCGGACGGCTCGTCCGACACGCCGATGGCCGTGGTGATCGCGCCGGCTGAAGCCGTCGTCGAGGCCGACACGCCCGCCATCGCCCCTGAACCGCAACGCCGTCGCGTTCGCCGCAAGTCGGCCAGCGCCGAGGCCGCAGCCCAGGTCGCCGTCGAGGTTGAAGCCAAGGCTGAGCTCGAAACAGTTGCGGAGCCTCACGTCGAACCGCATCCCGACACCGCGATCGAATCGAACGAGGCGCCGGTCGAAGGCGCGCCGGCTCAGTTGGACGTCACGCCCGAAACGGCCTTCGCCGTCGAGCAGGCGCTGACGCAAGCGGTGCACGAACCCCAACCTGCTTTCATCGACCTCGCGTCCGTCGAAACCGTGGTCGTCAACGCGCCCTTCGTCGCGCCTCAGCCTGAGGTCGATGTTCAGGCCATCATCGCTGAAGACCCGAACCAGATTGTCGCACCTCCCGAAAAGCCCAAGCGTGGGTGGTGGCGCCGCTGATCGGTCACGATTAGACTGTCAGAATGCCGACGGGGGTCGATCGTTACCGGAGTGCGCCATGACGTGGCTTCCTCGATCTGCAACCCGTCTTCTGGCGGCGGCGGCAACGGGCCTGATGGTCCTTGTCGCCGCTGGCCAGGCCACAGCCCAGAGCATGATCCGCGACACCGAGATCGAAGGGATCATTCGCGGCTGGGCCGATCCGGTCTTCGTCGCCATGGGCCTGAACCCGTCGGACATCGAAGTTCTGCTGGTCAACGACAATGATCTGAACGCCTTTGCGACCCGTGGCCGGATCATGGGCGTCAACACCGGCCTGATCCTGCGCACCAAAAACCCCAGCGAACTGCTGGGCGTCATGGCGCACGAGGCGGGCCACATCAAAAACCGCCACACCCTGCGCGACGGCGCCCAGAATGCGGGCAAACAACCCATGTTCATGACCATGGCGCTGGGCGCCCTGGCCATTGCCGCGGGCGCGCCAGACGCGGGCGTGGCCCTGCTGGGCTCCAGCCAGTATTTCGGAACGATCGGCGCGCTGCAGTACCTGCAAAGCCAGGAGGGCGAGGCTGACCTGACCGGCGCTCGCGCGCTGGAAAGAGCCGGCGAATCGGGCGCAGGCCTCGTTTCCTTCTTCGAGAATTTCCGCTCTCAGGAAGTGTTCTCCGACGCGCGCCGCTATCCCTATTTCCGCAGCCACCCGCTGTCGTCGCAGCGGATCGAATCCATGCGTCGTTTCGTGCAGGACCAACCGCACTACAGCCATCGCGACAGCCCCGAGCGCATGGCCCAGCACGCACTGATCCTGGCCAAGATCCACGCCTTCATGGACCCGCCGAACCAGACCCTGCGGTCCTATCCCTCGACAGACACCTCCCTGCCCGGCCGCTATGCCCGCGCCATCGCCTGGTATCGCGACGGCCAGACCGACCGCGCCCTGACGGCGGTGGACGAACTGATCGCGGGTGACGAAACCAATCCCTATTTTCAGGAACTGAAAGGCCAGGTGCTGTTCGAGGAAGGCCGTCCGGTCGAGGCTGTGACAGCCCACCGTGAGGCCGTACGCCTGGCACCGGATGCGCCCCTGCTGCGCGTCAACCTGGCCCACGCCCTGATTGAAACCAACGATCCCGCCAATCTGGACGAGGCCATCAGCCAGTTGAAACACGCCACCGTCGCCGAGAAGGACAACACCATGGCGTGGCGCCTCCTGTCCCAGGCCTATGCGTCCAAGGGCATGGAGGGGGAAGCACGGCTGGCCTCGGCCGAGCTCTATTTCGCTGCTGGAGCCGAAAAGGAAGCCGTGCAGTTCGCGCTGCGCGCCCGCAGCATGTTGCAGCCGACCTCAATCGAATGGCGCCGCGCCATGGACATCGTCCTGGCCTCTGGCGCCACCCCCGCCGACATTCAGGATCTGGACCGCCGCGACGCCCTGCGCCGCCCCGCCCTCCTGAACTGATCCCTCTTATCCTCGACTGACGAGATTTCATGACCGACAACGCCCCCGCGCCCGAAACCAAAGCCTCCCCCGCGACCAACTGGCTGACAGGCGCCCGCGCCGGCTATCTGGCCCTGGGCGTTTCGGTCGTGGCTTTGGGGCTGGCCTCCGCCCCCTATTTCACGGGTGGGTCCGGCGGGAATGTCCGCGCCTATCTGCTGCAACATCCCGAAGTCCTGCAGGAAGCCAGCCAGGCGTTGCAGGAGAAGGGCGAGCAGGCCCGCGTGGATGAGACCAATCAGGCCGCCACCGCCAACGCCGCCCTGCTGAAGCCCGACCCGCGTGACCCCAGCTTCGGCCCCGCTGACGCCAAGGTGACGGTGATCGAGTTCTTCGACTTCCGCTGCCCCGGGTGCAAGGCCGTGGCCCACGACTATCGCGCCCTGATGGCTGCCCACCCCGAGGTCCGCTTTGTCTTCAAGGACTGGCCGATCCTGGACCGGGGCGAGGACGTGACCTCGCAATACGCCGCCCGCGCCGCCCTGGCCGCGCACCAGCAAGGCAAATATCTTGAGGTCTATGACGCCCTGATGACCGAGCGCGCGCTCAGCATCGAGGCTATCGACCGCATCCTGGCCGAGCACGGCGTCGACATGACCCGCGCCAAGGCGGCTGTCGCCTCGCCCGAGACGACCCGACACATCGCGGATATTCACACGACGGCGGCCGCCCTGCGCCTGCAAGGCACCCCGACCTTCCTGGTCAACGGCAAGGCCAGCCCCAGCATCGACCCGGCCGAAGTCGGCAAGATGATCGAAGCGGCGAAACGCTGACGTCATGATGCGTCGGGCGCCATGGATGCTGGTGATCTTCCGGCTTCTGGCGGCGCCCGCGCTGATCGCTCTGGGCCTGACGGCCCCGCAGGCAGGCGTGATTGCGGCCGTTCTGCTGTCTCTAGGGGTGATGTCGGACATCTTCGACGGCGTCATCGCGCGCAGGCTGCAGGTTGTCACGCCCAACCTGCGGCGCTGGGACGGACGCGCCGATGTCATCTTCTGGCTAGGCGCAGTCGTCGCGCTTGGCCTCATGCACCCCGAATTGATCCGGCTGACAGCGCCACTGGTTCTGACGCTTGTCATCCTGGAGGTGCTCAATCACGTCGTCAGCTTCGCCCGCTTTCGACGCGAGGCGTCGCCTCACCACTGGCTGTCCAAACTGTTCTGCCTGTTCCTATGGGCCCTGTTCGTCCAACTGTTCATCACCGGCGCGGCGGGGCCGCTGCTCTGGATCACCTTCGGCCTCGGCGTCCTTTCGCAGGTCGAAGCCTTCGCCATCACCCTGCGTCTGAAGGCGTGGCGCTGCGACGTTCCATCAGTCTTTCGGATGAAGGCCTAGAGCCTGATCCGCTGAGATGGAATCGCTGCGCGATTCCGTCGATGCGGTGAATCAGGCTCCAGATATTAAGCGAGAGCATGAT